>JAABUN010000136.1_pt1 | contig 179519 bp, 161 predicted proteins | sample 5559311 | NCBI WGS metagenome assembly JAABUN01 (sample SAMN10711877, study PRJNA513370) | rock metagenome | isolation source: Antarctica rocks | place: Antarctica: Victoria Land, Siegfried Peak sud
TTCGGTCAGGACAATGCGATAGGGATAGGCCATGGCGGGGTCTCCTGCGGCGGACATGCGGGTCACTGCTCACGACGCCCGCACCTTCCCTGCCACCGGCAGATCACGCCTGACGCACTACTAGGGCCTGTTTTCAAACGGGCAGCCACAGCTGGATCGCGGCGAGGGTGATCAGCGCATGACCGGTCTCCGCCAGTTTCTCGTAGCGGGTCGCGATCGCCCGGTCCTGCGTGAGCCGGTTGATCGTGCGCTCGACCTGGTTGCGCTCCCGATCGGCGTCCCGGTCGAAGCGGACCCCCCGCCGCGGTTCGTGCCGCTGGCGCGGAATGACCGCGCCAATCCCGCGGCGGCGCAGATAGCCCCGAATCCGGCGGCCGGTGTCGCCCTTGTCACCCGCGACCCGGTCAGGTCGCATCCGGGGTCGACCCTGGCCCGGACGGGCGACCGCGCCCTGCTCCAGCAGCGCCGCGATCTGGGTCGCTTCATGGGTCTGGCCCGGCGTCAGGGTCCACGTCATCGGCTTGCCGTGCCGGTCGGTGCGCAGGTGCAGCTTGGTGCCCCAGCCGCCCCGGCTCCGGCCGAGGGCCTGATCGGCGCCCCCTTTTTTGGCGCCCCCGCCGCATGCGAGTGCGCCCGGATACTTGGGCCGTCCAAAAAGTGCAGATCCCAGTCCAGCTCGCCAGTGGCATCGGCGGCGGCCTGGAGCGCACGCAGCACCTCGTCCCAGACACCTGCCGCTTGCCAGCGCCGAAACCGTGTGTAGACGCTCTCCCAGGGGCCGTAGCGTTCGGGCAGGTCACGCCAGGGGGCGCCAGTGCGCAGCCGCCAGAGGACGCCTTCCACCATTGGGCGATGGCCCTTGGCCGGGCGTCCGGTCGCCGCCCGTTGCGGGGACAGATGCGGGGCGAGCACCGCCCATTGGTCGTCGGTCAATTCGTGGTCGCGCATGCCCCAAGGATATCACTTTGAAAACAGGCCCTCGCCGACCTGGTTCCCCGGTTACCGAAGGCTCCGTCCGGCGGCCGGGGCCGACACGCGGTGCTGCCCGCCGCCATGCTGTGGGCGGGCATGCTGGTCTGCCTACTCCGCCAGGAACGCGGTCAGCGGGCGATCTGGCGCCTGCTCACGGCGCACGGGCTGTGGGAACTATCCCCGCTTGCGGCTCAGTGACGACGCCGTCTATCGCCGCATCCAGCGCAGCGCTCCGGCGGCGATGCGGACGCTGTTCACCCTGATCACCGAGACCCTGGTCGCCGCCGATCCCGGTGACCGGACGCTGGCCCCATTCGCGGCCGAGGTGATCGCGCTGGACGAGACGACGCTCGATCCGGTGGCGCGGCGAGGGTCATCAACGTTGGACATAGTGTTCCGCGGCTCATGCGGTGGGCCCGGAGGATCGTGCCGGGACTCACGGGGTCAGTCGACCACATGCCGGAGAACATGATCGACCGCTCGCGTAGCGGGGTGATGTCGCCGCCAGCGGCGCGGTTCCCGTTCCATTTGGGCAATGGGACGGTGCCTGACGATGGGCCCTCGGCGGGAAACGGTGCCAACCAGCACAGGTCAGTTGGGCGCGCTGGTCGACTCTCGCACGATAAGTGAGCTAGGGAGCACGATCCGCTCCGGAATCGGCACCTCCTCGCGGAGGCGGTCGATGAGCAAGCGGACCGCGGCGACTCCCGTCCGCTCGAACGAGATCTGGATCGTCGTCAGCGGTGGATTGATGAATCGGGCGAAATCCATGTCGTCACAGCCGACGACCGAATAGTCGTCCGGGACCCGCCGACCGCGCTCCTGCAGGGCGCGGATCGCGCCCATCGCCATGTGATCGTTCTGGCAGACGATCGCCGTCATCGGTCGTTGGGATTCGAGCAGGCGCACCATCGCGGCATAGCCACCTTCGACCGACCACCCCCCCGACACCACCAGCCGCTCGTCGGCATCGACGCCCGCGGATTCGAGCGCATCGACATAGCCTTCCCATCGCCCGCCCGGCGGCAATCCGGAGGCCGGTCCGACGATCGTCGCGATCTGCCGGTGCCCCAGGTCGAGCAGGTGCCGGGTTGCCTCCTGGCCCTCTCGCCGCGTGTCCTGATTCACGATCGGGACACCGGTGACCAGCAGCGGATGGGTCGACACGCTGGGCACCTCGTCGCGAAGCATCGCACCGTAAGCGGCATCCCGCTCGAGCGTCAACGCCGAGCTGACGATCCCGTCGACGCGGCGCTCGATCAATTGGCGCAATGTTCGTTGACCGTCGCTGGCCTCGTGGTCGATGAAGTTGAAAATGACGTAATAACCATGGCGGCGTGCTTCGCGCTCGGCTCCCAGCAGCAGCGGGGCGAGGACGAACGATGCCAACCCGGACGCGATGAACCCGATCGATCGCGTCTCCCTGCTGGCCAATCCGCTGGCCAGCGAATTCGTCACGTAGCCCAGCTCCGCCGCCGCGTCGAGCACCCGGCGCCGGGTTGCCGGGGAGACGGTCCCCATCCCGCGGAGCACCTTGCTCGCCGTCTGGAAGCTCACGCCGGCGCGGGCGCCCACATCCTGCAACGAGGCGCGTCTCGGGAGGCCGGTGTGGACACGCCCGTCATCCCCGAACTGGCTCTCGCTCACGTCGTCTCCCCGGCCGCCGCCCACTTCTCCATCACCGGGGGACAATACACCATCGCCGTTAGGGATTGACAAACCGCTGACGCTGTTTATGATCGAATCCACACAGTGGGGCGAGCGCTCGCCTAACCGAATTCGCGGCATTCTCGTCATGACTCGGCCATCACTCGCCGTTAGGGATTGACAAACCGCTGACGCTGTTTATGATCGAATCCACACAGTGGGGCGAGCGCTCGCCTAACCGAATTCGCGGCATTCTCGTCATGACTCGGCCATCACTGAAGGATCACGATGCAGACGCACAAGGGCGTCCTGATCGGCGCCGGAGGATTCGCCAGCTCCTGGGCCCGGAAATTCCTGCCCACCTTCCGCGACCGGGTCGAGATCGTCGCGCTCGCCGATGTCAACGCCGAGGCGCTCGCCCGCTCGGCGGATGCCCTGCAGATTCCCGACCCGGGCCGCTTCCCGTCCTACGACGAGATGCTCGATGCCGTTGACGCGGATGTCTGCTTCATCGTCATTCCACCGGCCCTGCGCCCCGCCGCCGTGCGCAAGGCGGCATCACGCGGGATGGCGGTCTTTTGCGAAAAACCGATCGCCGCGAGCTGGAGCCAGGCGCTCGAGATCGCGGAGATCGTCCACGAGACAGGCATCAAGTTCGCCGTCGTCCAGAACTACCGGCTCACCAACCGCATCCTCGCCCTGAAATCCGTCATCCAGCGGACGGAGATGGGTGCGATCAACACGATCCAGGCGCGAATGGCCGTCGACTACACGATCGACACGGCGGGCGGCGCCTTCCGCCACCAGATCCCGGACGCGATGATCTACGAGGGCGCCGAGCATCACCTCGATCAGTTCCGAAACCTCGCCGGGGCCGACGGCAGCTGGGTCCAGGGCGTCCAGTGGGGCCAGCCGTGGAGCACCTTTGGCGGCAACACCTGCGTCGCCCTGATCATCGGCATGTCCAACGGCGCGGTCGTCCAATTCGAGATGAACCACGTCGATCGCGGTCACCAGAACGGCTGGCACGAGGAGTACTACCGCGTCGCCTGCGAGGGCGGCACCGTCACGATCGATGCCGACCATGTCGTGCGCCTCACCCGCGATCTGGGCGCCGACGGGGAAGTCGTCGAGGAAGTGCTCCCGGACACGAACCCGCGCGACGGCCACTACGCCGTGATCGGTCGCTTCCTCGACTGGCTCGACGGCGGCCCGCCACCGGAGACCACAATCGACGATGTCTTGCAGACCATGGCGCTGACGTTCGCGGCGGTCGACGCCACCCACAATGGCCGGCGGGTCGAGATCCAGCCCTTGATCCAGGGTCTTCCCGATCATCTCAAACAGTCACCGGCCCAGGACGCTGACACGGACACGACGGTCATCGCCTGACCCACTTGGAGGAAGCACGATGCCTGTCATGCGTGACGCCGCCGACAAGCCGGATTGGGTGCAATGGAGCGCGTTCGGGGTCGGCGAGGTGAAGGATGCCGGGGCGTTCGACCGCCATTTTCACGACGCCGACGAATACTGGCTCGTCTTTTCCGGCCGGGCCCGTGTCCTCAGCGAAGGACAGGAATACGAGATCGGCCCCGGCGACATCCTCTGTACGCGTATGGGCGAGGAGCACGACGTGCTCGAGGTGCTCGAAGAGCCGTTCAAGTCGTTCTGGATCGAGGATGCGCTGCGCGGTCAGCAACGGCCCGGCCATCTCCATCGTGGAGAGGAGGAACCCGACCCCGATTATTGATGAGCCCCGTCCCTCGCCGTCTTCCGTGATTCCGGCTCGTCGTCACCTCTTCGACACGCACGATCCCAATCGACAGGAAGGACACCCGAGATGAGTACATCACGATCCAGCCAGCCTGCCCAGGCATCCGCTCCACGCGTGAATCGACGACGCGTAATCGCGGGTTCCGCCGCCGCCGCCGCCGGGGCCGCTCCTGGCGCATCGATCCTCCACAACGCGAGTGCCGCCTCCCGGCCCGCCCCGTTCAACCTGCTCCGCCAGGACAAGGCCGAGCTGGTCTTTACCTACTGGGGATCGCCCCAGGAGCAGAAAGCCGTCAAGCAGATGACGGAGGGATTCAACGAGCAGAATCCTGGAATCGAGGTCCGGCCGCAGTACGTCGCGAACGATGGGTACACGGAAAAGCTGACCACGATGCTTGCGGGCGGTACCCCCCCGGATATTGGCTACATGGGCGCCGACATGGCGTTCCAGTGGGCACTCGATGGCCACACGCTCGACATCAAGCCATGGGTCGATGCCGATCCTGAAACGCCGACCCTGCTTCCGAATACGATCTATACGTATGAGGAAGGCAAGGTGCTGAGCACCAGCCTCGCCATCTCCAACACCCTGCTCTACTACAACAAGAAGATCTTCGCGGACGCCGGGGTCGAGGCGCCCCCGACCGATGCCGCGAACGCCTGGACCTGGGATGAGTTCGTTGACATCGCCAAGCAGCTGACCAGGGATTCGGATGGCCGCAACGCCGCCGATCCGGAGTTCAACCCGGAACGCATCAGTACTTACGGAGTCGCGATCAACGCTCAGTCGGCGTACGCCTACATGCCCTTTGTCTGGAGCAACGGTGGCGACTACGCGTTGAATGAGGCCACCGAGTTTGGATTGAACAAGCCCGAGGCGGTCGAGATCTTCCAGAAGCTGCAGGATCTCGTCTACGTGCATCATGTCGCTCCGTCGCCATCCCAGTCGGAGTCGCTTCCGGCGTCCGACGTGCTGATGCGCACCGGCAAACTGGCGATCGACATCAATGGCATGTGGAAGTGCCTGGATTACAGCCAGAGCCAGGAGCTGGAGTGGGGGATGGGAGTGCTGCCCATCTTCAAGGAGCCAAAGACGTCTCGCTTCGGCATTCCGCTCATTATCTCGGCGACCTGTGCGCATCCCGATGAGGCGTACGAATTCTATCGTTGGCGCTACAGCCCGGACCGGATCAATCTCTACGAGCGCGGTCTCTGGATGCCGATCCAGTCCGCCTACTACACCGAGGAAGCGAAAATCAATCAGTGGCTCGATCCGGCAAAGGGCGTCTTCCCGCCCGAGGCACGCCAGGTGCTGGTCGATTACACGCTCAATTACGCCACCGAGCAGATGCCGGAGTACTTCGTCAAGAACCGGCAACAGATCTCCACCGAAGCCGTGGTTCCGGCACTGTCGGCCCTGATGGCGAACGAGGGCACCGCCCAGGAACTGCTCGATGGGGCGGCCGTGATCGCGCAGCCGCTCATGCAGGGAGAGTGGTAACAGACCGGATTCCGAACTCGTCGATCTTTCGCTTCCGGCGCGTGTCCGGACACGCGCCGGAAGCGTTCCTATAGTGGAGGCCGGCGAACACGATGAGCGTGATGGCGCAGCAGCAGACAGCGGTCGTCCCGGCCAATCCGCGGCGTAAACGGGTTTCCACCGAAGCGATCTGGGGCATGATCTGCGTCAGCCCGGCGATTCTCGGCTTCCTGCTGTGGGACATCGGACCCATGGTTTCGAGCATTGGACTCTCGTTCACCGACTGGCGAGTCGCGGGTGATGCGAACTGGGTCGGCACCGCCAACTTCAAGACGATCCTTCTCCATGATGACCTGTTTCGACAGGCGGCACGAGTCACGTTGACGTATGCACTCGTCAGCGTGCCCCTGCAGATCGTCGTCGCCATATCACTCGCCCTGCTGCTGAACGAACGGGTGAAGGGCCTGCCGCTGTTCCGGACGATCTTCTATGTTCCATCGACGGTGCCCTTGATCGCGAGCAGTGTGCTCTGGCTCTGGATGTACAATCCGGAGTTCGGCCTGTTCAACTCGATCCTCGGGTTCTTCGGCGTGCCCCCGCAGCAATGGATCTATTCGTCTGACTCCGTGCTCCTCTCGCTGATCATCATGAGCGTCTGGAGCGTCGGACCGATGATGATCATCTTCCTAGCCGGCCTCACCGCCATCCCCCAGCATCTGTATGACGCCGTCGCCGTTGACGGTGGCAACGCCCTGCGCCGCTTCTGGAACGTCACGATCCCGCTGCTGACGCCGACGATCCTGTTCAACCTCGTGCTCAGCGTGATCGGATCACTCCAGACCTTCACTCAGGCCTATGTGATGACGGATGGCGGGCCCGGCAACTCGAGTCTCTTCTATGGGCTTTACCTGTATCGGAAGGCCTTCCGCGAGGGCGAGCTCGGGTACGCCGCCGGGCTCGCCGTGCTTCAGTTCATCGTCATCGTATCGCTGAGCCTGCTCGTGTTCCGCACATCTTCGCGATGGGTTCATTACGGTGGGGACAGCTAGATGGCAACCGCCCCCCGCAACCAGCTGGATCGTGTCTATCACCCCAAAATCTCGCCCTTCCGGAGTTTGCGGGTTCGGCGTTTTGTTTCCAGAACGGTCACCTACCTGCTGCTGGTGATCGGCAGCGCGGCGATGCTCATCCCCCTGGTCTGGCTCGTCCGCAGCTCGTTCATGAGCCTGGACCAGATCTTTCTCTTTCCGCCGGAGTGGATTCCCAGGCCCTGGCGTCTCCAAAACTATCCGGACGCGCTCGATGTGGCCCCGTTCGCCCGGTATTTCCTGAACACGATGACGATCGAGCTGTTCGTCGTGGTTGGCACGGTGGTCTCATCGACGGTCTCGGCATACGGGTTCTCCCGGCTGCGGTGGAAGGGGAGGGACACGGTTTTCGCGATCCTGATGACAACCCTGATGCTCCCGGGAGCGGTCACCCTCATCCCGTCGTTCATCATCTGGTCTGAGCTCGGGTTCGTGAACACCTACGCGCCACTGACGGTTCCGGCGTGGTTCGGAGGCGGGATGTTCAACATCTTCCTGCTCCGCCAGTTCTTTCGCGGATTGCCGCGCGACCTCGATGACGCCGCGATGCTGGATGGCGCTTCACCGCCGCGCATCCTGTGGGACATCATCATCCCGCTCAGCCGCCCGGCCCTGATTACCGTCGGCATCTTTTCGTTTCTGGGCACCTGGAACGACTTCCTCGGTCCGCTCATCTATCTCAACGACGATCGCAAGTACACGCTCGCCCTCGGCCTGTCGCAGTTCAAGGGGCAGTACACGTCGGAGTGGGGCCTGCTGATGGCCGCCTCGACCCTTGTCCTCGCGCCGGTCCTGCTGCTTTTTTTCGTCGCCCAGCGCTACTTCGTCGAAGGCATTGCCGTCACCGGACTCAAGGGATAACCTGAGTGGCCCGACCCTCAATCGAACCGGGGCAAGGAGTAGCCTCCGGACAAGGTTGACGACACGCAGAAATCATGGAGTGGCCGGTCTACATAGGTGTGTCGGCCAAACGGTGGCCGCCATGAGATTGGCTACTCCAGGGATCGAGTCGATCGGCGGGAAGGCGTGACCCGCGAACGCTGCCGGAACCAATGGCCGAAGGAGTCGCGATGACCACCGTTGTTCTGCTCGGCACGCTCGACACCAAGGGCGAGGAATACGGATTCGTTCAGGATCGGCTCCGGGATGCGGGCATCGACACGCTCGTAGTCGACGCCGGGGTCCTCGATACGCCGCGCCTGAGCCCGGATATTACCCGCGCGGATGTCGCCGCGGCGGCGAACGCCGACCTCGCGACACTCGTCAGCGATCACGATCGCGGCGCCGCGATCGACGCGATGCTGACCGGCGCGACGGTGATCGTCCAGCGGCTCGTCGCCGAGCGGGAGGTTCACGGCATCTTCGGGATGGGCGGGTCCGGCGGCTCGACGCTTGTCTCGGGCGTGATGCGCGATCTCCCGGTCGGCTTCCCGAAGCTCCTCGTGTCGACGGTCGCCTCCGGCGACACGAGGCCGTACGTCGGCACCTCCGACATCTGCATGATGTCGTCGATCGTCGATATCTCCGGCATCAACCACCTCTCGGAACGGATCCTCACCAACGCCGCCGGGGCGATCGCCGGCATGGCCCGCGCCTTCGAGTCCTTCGCCTCGTCCTCGGGTCAGAGACCGGTGATCGGCGCGACCATGTTCGGCGTCACCACCGCCTGCACGACGGTCGCCCGCGAGCGGCTCGAATCGCTCGGCTACGAAGTCCTTGTCTTCCACGCCACCGGGATCGGCGGCGACACGATGGAATCGCTCGTCCGTGGCGGCATCATCACCGGCGTGCTCGACACGACGACGACCGAGCTGGCCGACACGCTGGTTGGCGGCGCGCTTCCCTCCGGACCGGAACGGCTGGAAGTCGCCGGCGCGCTCGGCCTCCCCCAGGTCGTCTCGCTCGGCGCGCTCGACATGGTCAATTTCGGACCGGTCGAATCCGTCCCGGAGCGGTTTCAGGATCGCAATCTCTTTCGGCACAATGCCTCGATCACGTTGATGCGGACGACGAAGGAGGAGACCGCCGAGCTCGGCCGGATCATCGCCCGCAAGCTCAACTCGGCTACCGGACCGGTCGCGCTCTTCATCCCGCTGAAAGGCGTCTCCGCGATCGACATCGAGGGGCAGGCGTTCCACGATCCGGACGCGGACGCCGCGCTCTTCGACGCGCTCCGGAACGAGATCGATCCTCGGGTGAAGGTCGAGGAGATCGACACCGACATCAACGACCCGGCGTTCGCGACCGCCATGGCCGACGAGCTGGACCGCCTCTACATGGCCTGGTCCACTGCTCGTTCCACCTTGCGTTCTTAGGGTCAGACCGGCCTGTCTGCCCATCGTTCTCACGTATCCCCGCGGAAACGCCGCCTCACACCCAAACGGGAAGGAATGACACGCATGCCCATATCGCGCAGCGACATCCTGGATCGGCTCCGGACCCGGATCGACGCCGGGGAGCCGATCCTTGGCGCCGGCGCCGGAACCGGACTCTCCGCCAAGTGCCTCGAAGCCGGGGGCGCGGACCTGATCGTGATCTACAACTCGGGGCGCTTCCGGATGGCCGGGCGCGGCTCGCTGGCGGGGATGATGCCCTACGGCGACGCCAACGCGATCGTCGTCGAGATGGCCGGGGAGGTGCTCCCGGTCGTGCAAACGACGCCCGTCCTTGCCGGGGTCTGCGGCACCGACCCCTTCCGCCTGATGCCCGTCTTCCTCAGGCAGATAAAGGAGATGGGTTTCTCCGGTGTCCAGAACTTCCCGACCGTCTGCCTCTATGAGGGCCGGATGCGCGCCAATCTCGAAGAAACGGGCATGGGCTTCGGGCTCGAAGTCGACATGATCCGGACCGCCCGCGAGATGGACTTCTTCTCCTCGCCCTACGCCGCCTCGGCCCAGGAAGCGGAGCAGTTGGCCGACGCCGGGGCCGACATCGTCGTCGCCCACATGGGGCTGACCACGAGCGGGCTGATCGGCGCCGAATCCGCGATGACCCTCGACGAGGCGGTAGACAAGGTCCGCCTCATCCACGATGCTGCCAGGTCGACCCGCGACGACGTGATCGTGCTCTGCCACGGCGGACCGATCGCCGAGCCGGAGGACGCCCAATACATTCTCGATCGCGTTCCGGGCGTGGCCGGGTTCTATGGTGCGTCGAGCATCGAGCGCCTGGCGACCGAGCGCGCGCTGGTGGAATCGACCAAACGCTTCAAGGGGCTCACGTTCGCGAACGCCTGAATCCGTCTCCCGCCACGGCGGAACCGGTCCCACAGTTCATCGTGTAGTGGCCGCCCTCGCAGCCGCAACCGATGGCGGCCAGGGCAGCGCCGGACCCGTTCCGGCCATCGAAAGGACCATCACCCATGAGCGACAACGGCACCACCGCGAAAACCGGCTACATCGACCGCGCCGCCCTGACCACCGACCAGTTCGACTGGGGCATCATCAAATGGCTCGTCACGCCGGACCAGGAAGGCGGCGCGAACCACACCCTCGGCGAGGTCGTCGTCCTCCCCGGCCAAGGGCATGATCGACATAACCATCCGGATGCCGAAGAAGTCCTTTACTTCCTCTCCGGCGTCGGCCTGCAGATGGTGAACGACGGGGAACCCTACGAGGTCCGCGCCGGAGACGTCATCTACATTCCGAAGGGCATGTTCCATTCGACGATGAACACTGGCTGGGAACCGATGCGTGTGCTCGCCCTCTACAACCCGGGCGGCTCCGAAAAGGTGCTCCGGGAGCTCCCGGATTACCGCCAGCTGGCCCCCGGCGAATCCCCCAAACTTGGCTGACGCCGAACCGGTAACCCGTCACCATGCGGGCGCTTGCGACGCCTCCCGTCTGGACATCCGCGCCGGACGGGCAGACCGGTCGTCAGCCTGATCGGCGGAACGCGGGTTACGACACCGCAATCCGGACGAAGCCCCCCGGCCGCATCCTCCCTATGCTGGATGTCACCACACCGGATCGTCCGGGTTGTGCGTACCGAAGCGAGCATGGAGAGCACACCGCGATGCCGAAGATTACCCCCCACCTCTGGTTCGATACCCAGGCCGAGGAGGCCGCCAACCACTACGTCGCGATCTTCCCCAACTCCGAGGTGTTGGATGTCGCGCGTTTCGGAGACGGCGGACCTGGCCCTGGAGGCTCGGCGATGACGGTCTCCTTCCGGCTCGATGGGCGGGATGTCTTCGCGCTCAACGGCGGGCCGGCGCATGCCGCGTTCACCGAGGCGTTCTCGTTCGTCGTCACCTGCGAATCCCAGTCCGAGGTGGGCACGTACTGGGAGAAGCTCACCGACGGCGGCGAACCGGGCCAGTGCGGTTGGCTCAAGGACCGCTTCGGGCTGTCGTGGCGGATCGTCCCGACCGCGCTGATGGAGTTGCTCCAGGATCCCGATCCGGAGCGATCCCAACGCGTCATGCGGGCGATGCTGACGATGACGAAAATCGACATCGCCACCCTCCGTGGAGCCCGCGACGTGGCGCCCTTGACGAGCGAACACGATCGAATCACGCCGGTAGTCGCGATCCCGACCGAGCATCCGCTACGATGTGTTCAGGATGGAACGGAATCCTTCCGCGAGGGTAGGGACGGAAACATGATCCAGCTCATTCGCGACAATCAGCAGGCTATCATCGCGCTGTGCCACCGCTACCGAATCCGCAAGCTCGAGGTGTTCGGCTCGGCGGCGACTGGGGCGTTCGATCCCGCGACCAGCGACATCGACTTCGTGGTCGACCTCGGCGTGTACGCATCTGGAACGGCTGATCGCTACCTCGATCTCATCGCCGCGCTCGAAGACCTCCTCGGACATCGCGTTGAGATGATCACGCGACCTTCGATCAGGAATCCCTACTTGAGGCAAGCTATCGAGGCCCAAAAGGTGACCATCCATGAGTCCCCAGACAGCGAAGCGGCTGCTTGACGCCAGAAACGCGGCTCATGAAATCATGGGCTTCACGTCGGGCAGGCATCTCGATGATATGTGGAACGACCGCGGCCTTCAGCTGAGCCTTCACAAGTTGCTCGAAATCGTCGGCGAAGCCCTGAACCAGGCGGGCAAGAGCGATCCGGAAACCGCCTCCCGCATCCCCAACCTCCGCCGGTTCGTCGACATGCGCAATCAGATCACCCATGGGTACGACTCTGTTGACTATGCCGTTGTCTGGCAGGTGGCGACCGAGCGGATTCCATCGTTGGTTTCTGTGCTGGATACGCTGTTGAAGCAGGCTCCGCCGGCACTGGAGAGCGATTGACCGATGGTGAATCGCCGCTCATCTCGATCGTACTGATCCCGCGCCGGATAACGCTTCCGCGCCAATCCCCCAGAACCGTCGAAGGCACCGATGCACCATGGCCCAGGCGCGACATCCCACGATCTTGAGCGGCTGTGCCTGTATGGCATTGCCGGACGAGCCGCCACGCGCTAGCCTTCCCTCCGGACCGTCGTGACCGACATCCACCCGCATCCGCGCCGCCGACCAGACATCCCGCCGCACTGCCGCGGGCGGCAAGACGCATCTCCGTGAAAGGCCCGCCGTGAGACTCCTCTGCGCCAGCGATCTTCATCTCGGTCGCCAGCCGGCCGGGCTCCCCGTTCACCTCGGGCTCGACCCGGCCCGGACCGCCACCTCCACTGTCTGGGACGCGCTTGTCGAGCTCGCGCTCGATCGGGACATCGACGCCGTGCTCCTTGCCGGCAACCTGATCGATCGCGAGAACCGCTCGTTCGAGCCGCTTGGCCCGCTCGAACGGGGCTTGATGATCCTCCGTCAGCACGGAATTCCCGTCTACGCCATCGCCGGCGATCACGATTTCGATGTCCTCCGCCGGGTCGGCCACGCCAATGCCGACGCCGACCCGACCGGAGCCTTCCATGTGATCGGCCGCGACGGCCGCTGGGAGCAGGCCGCGATCGAGGCCGCTGATGGCGAGAAGGTCACCGTCGTCGGCTGGTCCGCGCCCGGGCCGACTCACCCCGGCACGCCGTTCACCGGGTTCACCCCGCCTCCGGAGGACGATGGCCCGGTGATCGCCATCCTTCACGCCAGCATCGTTGACGAGGATGAGCAGCTGGCGCCCGGCGACTACGCTCCGGTCACTCGGCACGATCTCGGCGGCTGGCCCGTCGATCTGTGGGTCGTGGGGCACGGCCACACGCCTCACTTCGACACCGACGACGTCGTGCCGCTCCTGAAACCCGGCTCCGGAAGCCCGCTCCATCCGCGCGATCGGGGACCGCGTGGCGCCTGGATCGTCGACATCGCCGAGACCGACGCCGCGCGCACGGTCGAGGCCCACCTCGTGCCGCTCGCGCCGGTCCGCTTCGCCGCCGTCGAGCTCGACCTCGCCGGCGTGACCGAGCTCGCGGAGGTCGAGAACCGCGTTATCGGCGCCGTCCATGACGCGCTCATGGACGCAACCGGTGACGACCCCGGTGGGTACCTGATCTTCGTCGGCTGCGATCTGACGCTCCGGGGCGAAACACCGCTGCACGCCCTGATTCCCGAGCTGGTGGACGATCTGACCCGAACGGTCGATGTTCAGGAACGGTCGGTGACCGCCGCGATCGTCTCGATCACGATCGACACCCGCCCGGCGATCGATCTCGCCCCGCTGGTCGGGCGTCCTGATCCGGTCGGCGAGATCGCCCGCCTCCTGGCCGCGCTCGATGCCGACCAGGATGGGAGCACGGACCGGCTCTCGCCCGCCCAGTGCGACCTGCTCCAGCGGACGACGACCCGGTTGCGGGCGGCCCACCGGTCCCGCGTCTTCACGGCGATCGGCGGCGATCCGGAACCGGACCTCGCCACCGCCCGCGCGGTCCTCCGGCGCGAGAGCTGGACCTTGCTCGACGCGCTGGTCCAGCAACGAGGGATGGAGTAATGGCCGTCGTCTCCGACATCCCATCGCCCGCCACCCATCGCATCGGCCGCGACCGGCTCGCCTTCACCCGGGTCGAGATCCGCAAGGCGCCCGGCATCTCCCCCGGCTTCACGATCGACGGCCTCAGCCCCGACATCACGATCGTGTACGGACCGAACGCCTCTGGCAAGAGCACGACCGCCCGCGCCATCCAGGCCCTGATCTGGCCGCACCCGTCCGTCCTGAGGGGGCACGCGCTGGCCGGATCGTTCACGCTCGATGGCGCCAAGTGGGAGATCGAGGCCGATTTCGCGCGGGTCACGCGCTCGCGAGACGGAGAGCCCGCCGATCCACCATTGCTGGCCCCGATCGACGATCGCGTCCGCTACACGCTCGGCCTGCCCGATCTGCTTGCCTCCGAGAACCAGCCTTTGGCCCAGGTCATTCTCACCGAGGCGACCGGCGGGTTCGATCTCGACGCCGTCGTCCGCGAGCGCGGCTACGCGCTGGAAACACCCACCCGGCTCGAAGCGGCCCGCGATCTCGACGCCGCCCAGGGGCGCCTCCGCGATGCCGAGCAAGCCCAGGATGCTGTCGCGTCCGATGCCCGCCAGCTCGCCGTGCTTCGGGAACGCGAGCGCGCCGCGCGCCAGGCCCTCACTGACACGGAGAACATTCGACGCGCCCTCGCGCTGGCTCAGGCCCGGCTCGTAGCGGCCCAGGCGGAACGGGCCGCCAACGCGTTCCCCGCCGCGCTCGACAATGTCACGGGGGATGAGCCGGCCCGGCTCGGCGATCTCGCCGACCGCCTGGCCGAGCTCCACGGGCGCCGGGTTCAGCTCCAGGCCGAGCTCGACGCGGCGGCCGCGGAGGCGGACTCGACCCGGCTCGATGGTATCGCGATCAGCGACGCCACCCTCCGCGCCCTTCGCGCCTCCGATACGGAGCTCCGGCGGCGCGACACCGAGCTGACCGCCGTGCGGCGCGATCTCCAGACCGCGATCGCCGAGCGCGACAGTCACCAGCGGCGGCTCGCGGGCGATCTCTCCGACATTCAGATGGCGACGCTCGACACCGATGGCCTGCGGGCGCTGGCCCAGCTCTCGCACGAGTACGCGACGATCCGGACCAGACGCCAGGCCCGCGACGAGGTCGAGCGCTGGATCGGCGGCGTTTCCGAACCCGCCAATGTCGACGAGCTGCGGCAGGGGCTCGACTATCTCAACAAGCGGCTTCAGACCCCAAGCGCGACCGAGCTCGGGGCGATCATCGGCAGGGCCCGGCTGGCCGCCTACATCGGCGGCGTCCTGGCCATCGCCGGGGCGATCTGGCTGGCGGCGTTCGTCCATCCGGTCTGGATCGCCTTCGGTCTGCTCGGCGTCCTCGTCATCCTCTACGCCTGGAAATACGCCCTTCCCGCCTCGGCCCAGGAAGCGGCGACGTACGAGCGGCTCTACGCCGGCCTCGGCCTGCCGAACCCCGAGTCGTGGACGATCCCCGCCATTCGCCGGCGCGTCGATGACCTGAACGACCAGTTGCGGGTCGCCTTCGTCGAGCGAGAAAAGGCGGACCGGTGGGCCGATCTGGAGCGCGAGCGCGAGTCCCTCGATCGGGACTTCGCCAGCGCGGAGGCACGCCGCGCGAGCTTGGTCGTGGAATACGGTGTCGCCCCGAATCTCGGGGAGGAGAGCCTCACACTGCTCGCCGAAAACCTCGATCGCTGGCAAAGCGCCGATGCCCGCGTTCACGCCGCTGACGTGAGAGCCACGTCTACCCAGGAGGAGCGGGACGAGCTGGAGGCATCGCTGCGGGAACACCTCGCCGGATATGGATACGGACCCGGTCCGCTCGAGCGGCAGATCGACGGCCTCGACGGGCGGTTCGATACCTTCCGCGACGCCAGCGGACGCCGCGATGTCGTGAGCCAGGAGCTGGAATCGATTGTGTTGCCCGAGATCGCACGGCTCGAAGCGGCCCGCGCCGGCATCTACGAGCGGGTCGGTGTAAGCCTGGGCGACGACCGGGCCGTGGAGGAACGGATCGGCCAGCTCGGCGAGTTCCGCGCCGCCGGGGCGATCCTCTCCGAGAAGGCCGACGCCGCTCGCCTGGCCGAGGCCGCGCTGGCGACGACCCCGCATCTCGCGGAGATCGCTCCCGAGGAGCTGCGGCGGATGCTGGAACGAGCCGAAGCCGGAGCCGCCGCGCTCGATCCGGCCGTCCACGAGATCGCGAATGTCCAGACCCGGATCGGTGACGCCAAGCGCAAGCGCGATATCGAACGCGCCCTCGCCCGCCGCGATACCGCCCGCGACGCCCTGCGCGCCAACCGGGAGGAGATCTCGGCGCGGATCGCCGGGCACACGCTGCTGAGTCATGTCCGCGCCGAGACCCGTGACGCGGCGATGCCGATCGTGTTCCACCGTGCCCGCGAGCTCTTCACGATCATCACCCGTGGCCGCTACGAGCTTCAGTTCGAGGAGGGTCCGCCGCCAGCGTTCACCGCTCGCGAGACGACGACCGGACTCATTCTCGCGCTCGATCAGCTCTCCAGCGGCACACGGGTGCAGGCGCTGATGGCGATCCGGCTCGCGTTCGTCGAAAACGTCGAGGCCGGCCCCAAGCTGCCGGTCCTGCTCGATGAGACGCTCGGCAACAGCGACGAGCTCAGGGCCGGGGCGATCATCGACGCCGCGATCGAGATCAGCCGCAATGGCCGACAGGTCTTCTACTTCACCGCCCAGGGCGAGGAGGTCGCGCGCTGGAGATCCCGCCTGGCCCAGATCCCCGACGGCGACCGGCCGGCGATGACGGTGATCGACCTGGCCGAGGTGCGCCGCGACGCCGGAGTCGACAAGCTCCCGGCTTACGACGGCGCCGGGACAATCGAGCGCCTCGACGTGCCCGCCCCGAATGGCGTGGACCGCGCGACCTACGGCGCGATGCTGAAGGTTCCGCCGATCGATCCGTGGTCGGATCAGCTCGGCAACGTCCATCTCTGGCATCTCGTGCACGACAACGAGACCCTGCGGCATCTGCTGGAGCAGGACATCCGGACGTTCGGACAGCTCACCGGCCTGGCTCGCGCTGGCGGACAGCGGGCGCTGGCCATCCTGGGCGTCACGCGGGAGGGGTTCGATGAGGCAAAGGCGCGCGCCCGGCTGATCGACGCCGCGATCTCGACCTGGCGGATCGGGCGGGCGCGCCCGGTCTCGCTCCGGGACATCGCCGAAACGGGCCTCCTGCTCGCCGCGACGCTGGCCGTCGTCGCGCCGATCGTCGACGCGGAGCGGGGAGACGCGGCGAAGGTGCTCCAGCGTTTCCGCGATGAGCTCACCGGCACCGATGCCGGTCTGCCCGACCAGATACTCGACCCGCTGCTCGAGCAGCTCGAATCCTGGCTGATCGCGCGGGGGTTCATGGCTGGCGGCGAGCCCGTGTCGCCCGACGAGATCCGGACCCGGGTGCTGGCGAGCGTCGTCGCCGACATCGACCGTGACCGCCTCACGCTCCGCGATGTCGACGACGTGCTGCGACAGATCCCAACCGTAGTTTCCCCCGTGTCCGGATTGCCGGGGGAGCGTTGATCGTGGGGCCAGCGTCGGTCGACCAACCCGCTGGCACGCGTCCCGCGTGACAGACCCCGTATCATCTCCCCAGTGAACATGTGGGGATAGGGGTATGGTTGTCACGGCATGACGGGTGGCGGACGAGGGCATCAGGCCATGGAACAGGTGAGGCGCATGCGCGCGGTCCCCGACGGGTTGCTCGGTCGCTTCCGGCAATTCACCGCGCGAAAATCAGGTCCGGACGCGGAGTTCGTCGAGAGCGAGCCGACACCGATCTACATCGGTCAGCGGATGCGCCTCGTCCTGCTCGCCGCGATCGCGATCGGGCTCGTTGTCTTCGCCCGTGAAGCACCGAGCATTCCCCGGCTCCTCCTGCTCGGCGCCACCGTCGCTCTCGTTCTCTCCTTTCCCGTCCGCCTGCTCAACGCGTTCATCCCGCGCGGACCGGCGATCCTGGTCGTCGTCGGCTCGACGATCCTGCTGACGGTGGTCGGCCTCGGGCTGCTGATCCCATTCGCCGTGAACGAGATCAGCCAGTTCGTTACCCAGTTGCCCGAGACCGCCGAGAGTATCCAGAATCTCGTCCGCGACATCCTCGTCGAGTTCAACCGACGCGGGTGGATGAATCAGAATCCGGATGTCATGATCGAGGACTTCCAGGAGACGTTGTTCGACCGCGGCGAGATGATCGCCAAGAATGCCCTGACCAACGTCGTGGGTACCCTGACCCGGACCTTCAGTATTCTGATCACGACCTTCGGGGTGATCTTCATCGCGACCTATCTCCTGATCGACATTCCCCGCTTCAAGGAGAAGTTCGTTCTCTCCTTCTCTCCCGCCTACCGCCCGGACGCCGTGCATCTCTGGTCGACGATTGGCGAGTCGCTCTCGCGGTATCTCGCCGGACTGCTGCTCTCGATCGCGATCCAGGGTACGGCGGCGACGCTCGGGCTCGCTCTGCTCGGTATCCCGTACGCCCTGGTGCTCGGGCTATGGATGTCGGTGACCGCGATCCTCCCCTATGTGGGCGCGTTCCTTGGCGCGATTCCGTCCGTCCTGATCGCGCTGACGATCTCGTGGCAGACGGCGCTGGCGGTCGCCGCCCTCTACGTCGTGATCAACCAGATCGAAGGAAACCTGATTACGCCCAAGGTGCAGGGTGGTGCGGTCCGCGTTCACCCGCTTCTGATCTTCATCTCGGTGATCGGCGGCAGCGAGGTCGGCGGATTCCTGGGGGCGGTCCTGGCGGTGCCGACTTTGGCCGTATTGCGCGTCTTCGCCGAGTTCCTCTGGGTCAGGATGCGGATTCGTCAGCCCCAGGACACCGTGCTCGTGGCCCTCGGCGGCGAGAACGACGATGCCTCGTTCGAAGATGTCGAGGACATGATCGAGTCGGAGGAGGAGGCGGTCGAGCGGGCGAACGCGCGCGAACCGGACGGCGGGCGCGAGCGCGCCGATCGTGGCACGCCGCAACGGTCGGCACCAGTCGTGCCGATCACACCGGGGGCGGCAACCGAGATCATCGACCGCCAGATCCGGACGCTCGACCTTGCGGTCGCCAAGGTCACGGTCGCGACGAGCGAGGAACATGTCACGGGTGGAGCCACCGGGTCCGAGATCGACGCCTCGAAACGGGTCGCACCGGCGGGTGCTCCGGGCGGGGACATCACTAATGGGGCACCCCGGCCGCGCGACGCGAGCGCGGCGACGGGAGCGAACGGGCGATCCGGTGACGCGGCCGTCTCCGTCCGGGTGAACCGCCCGGCTCCCGCCGCGAGGAATCGCAAACGCCCTCAGGTCCGCCGCCACACCCTCATTCCCCGCTAAAGCGGTCTTTGAAACGAGAACCCGTCCGTTGTCATCCAGAGCGAGCACAGCGAGCGAAGGATCGCCCGGCGAAGCCGATCCGCGAAGCGGACACGGCGCCTGCCGGAGGACAATCTGATGGCGTCGAATGCGCGTCGCGGCTGCTGAGATTCAGTGCCGCGTTGCGGAACGACGAAAAGTGATGGACAAGGTGTTCAGCATGACGCTGGCGTAAGGAGCGGAATGAGTCATCGCCGGATTGACGTGAGCGGCGTCCAGCCAGCCGCCCGCCCGATCGTCGCAGCGATCGCCCGCGCGTACGTTGATCACCTCAACGCCGCGCTGGTCACTCTCGTCGCGCACGGTTCCGCCGTCAAGGGTGGGATAGTCGCGGGATCGAGCGATGTCGATACGGTCGCATTCGTCCGGCCAGAACATCTCGCCGCGCATGACGAGCTCCCCCTCGACATCGCCCTTGAGCTGCACCGTGATTTGGCGCGGGTCGATCCAGCCCCGTTTCGCTATCTTCAGGGACACGTCCAACCGGCTGGCACTGCGCACGGACTGACGTTCATTCCGGGGACGTTCCACATCGTTACCGGCTCGCCAGACATCCCGACCGCCACCGGGGCGGACCTGCTTGCCGCCGCTCACCAGGCACTCGCCGGATTCGATCCCGGCGCCGCTCGCGCGCTCATCAGCAACGCGCTGCTCGACCACGGCGAACGTCGGCTCGATCGTCAGGTGCGCTGGACGTGCACGGACGTATGGCCACTGATGTATCAGGTCGCCTGCGTCCTTCTCGGCAACGGGCTGGCAGCGTGGCAGCGGACGAAACACGAAGTGCTCGCGGTGCTCGAAGGCGATCCCATCGTGGGAGAGCCGCTCGCCCGCTGGTTCGAGGCCGTTACCGCGCACTACGCCAACGGCGAGACACTCGAGTCCGCGCTCACCGTACTCTCGGCGGCCGCGGCATTCTACGACGCCGTCGCCCGGTGGAACGACGAGCGGCAGGGGACAGAGACCAACCCGCTTCCGGCGGATCGTATTCCCGATAGTCCTGACAGTCTCTAAACGTTCCCTGCACGATCGCCATACATTTGCACGGTGTCGGACAATACTCGCCGGTCAATGGCGCCAAGCACCGGACACAACCACGAGGGGGTCTCGACGATGCAGTCACCTTAGCCCAGCGAGCGCCCGAGCGGTGTGAGCCTCAGCCTTCCCGAGCCGCTGCTGCTGTTCATCGCGGCGTTGAGTGCCCTGTACGTGTTTCTCAACTATGGGGTTTCCGGCACCCTGTTCCTCTTCCTCGTCGTCGAAGCCGGGATCGCGATCCGGGTCTTTACGAGCACCGTCCTCGACCGCCGGAAGTGGACATACATCATGCTCGGGCTGCTGGCGCTCTGGATCGGCGCGAACCCGATCCACGACATCTTCTTGGGGTGAGAGCGTGTCTGCAAGTGTGCTCGGCTCGCCATCTGTAGGGGCGGATGAGCGGACATGGGGACGGGGAGCGATGGGCCGAGGGTGTCTCATGCCAACAATCAGGGCAGACACATTGGTCTGCCCCTACGGATTCGTGAGCGGGGTATCGGCAGAAAGCGTTGCCCGCAGAGAGTTTGTGATCGCGGGTGAACACAAGGTTCGCCCCTACGAATTCCGGCTGCGGCTCAGAACCCTGTTGCTTCCGGGGCGCGATATCAGCCGGTGGGGGCGGGTTCCGTGGCCGGTGGCACGGGGACGAATGCCTGCCAGATGTAGCGCCGCCACATCAGCACGCTCCCGATCGAAACCAGCACCGCGCACAATCCCATCACCAGCGACTGCCCGATCAGCTCCGAGAGCAGCGCGATCGCCATCGTCGCGAACGGCATCATCCCGTTGAAGGCGAGGCTGTTGGCGCTCATCACCCGGCCTCGCATCTCGTCTGGCGCGAGTTGCTGAAGGCGCGTCATGACTTGCGTATTGCTGGTCGTGAACGAGAACCCGGCGATCATCACCCCCGGGATCGCGACCCACGGGTTCGGCGCCAGCGCCAGCCAGAGCAGCCCAACCGTCAGCCCGGCCATCCCGATCCGGAGCCGCTTCCCGGCGGCGGCTTCGAGGCGGCTCCCGCGGAGCATCGTGAACGAGCCGACCAGCGAGCCCGCGCCAAGAACCGAGATCATGATCGCGACCCAGTTGTCCGATCCTCCCAGCACCTCGGTGATGTAGAGCGGCATCAGCACCAGCAGGTTCGGGAAGACGAGAAACGAGAACATCGCCGACAGCATCACCAGGCCCAGCAGATCCTCGTGGGTCCGGATATGCAGAATCCCTTCCTTCAGCGATGAGCCAGCGGCGGGCCGTTTCTTCGCGCTGGTTCGCGGTTTCATCGTCTTGCCCAGGCCGAGCAGGACCGAGATCGGCGCCAGCAACGACATCGCGTTGATCACGAATGCGGCGGCCGTGCCGAATGCCCCGATCACGACCCCGGCGATTGCGGGGCCGACGGTTCGGGTCGCGTTGAACGACGCCGAGTTGAGCGCCAGCGCCTGCGGCAGATCGTCCCGGTCGACCAGCTCGGAGACGAACGCCTGCGCCGCCGGCAGCTCGAACGACATGATCGTGCCGGCGATCGCGGCGATGATCAGGATGTGCCAGTATTCGATCCGCTCCGACCAGATCAGGAACGCGAAGATCAGCGAGATGATCCCCAGCATGCTCTGGGTCACGATGATGATCCGGCGCCGGTCGAGCCGGTCGGCGATCACCCCGCCGAAGAGGCTGAACAGCAGGAGCGGAATCGCCGAGACGACGTTGATCGTCCCGATCGCGACCGCCGATGACGTCAGCGAGAGCACCACCAGTTGTGAGCCGGTGTTCTGCATCCATGTTCCGGAGAGCGCGACCATCTGCCCGAGCCAGTATTTGCGGAACGGCCCGGTCTGCAGCGCGTGGGGAAGCTGGAGATCCCGGAACGGAAGGGCATTCGCCAAGCCGGTGAAACGGCCCGGCATCGCGTCGTCCGGTACTTCCGCCGCCGCCGCATCCCCTCCCGGCACCGACTCGGCCGTCCGTGCGGCGTCGCTGGTAGGGCGATCATTCCGGGGCACGTACACTCCGCGTCGGGCGGCGAGGGGCGCTTCCCCGGCGACAGCCAAGGGTATCTGGGCCGCGGCCGGGGGCGCTTTCTGGTCCGGAGCGGAGGTCTTGGCGGAACCGCTATCGACGCCATCGCGCGCGGGCATATCTGTCCGTTCCGTTCGTCCGCAAGGGTAAGGGGATGGAGTTCGGGGGCGATTTCGGCGAGGGATCGCCTGTCGTCATCTCATCCTATCGGACAACGGCGTGCGGGCAAGACGTGGTCCAGCCGAATTCCACGCCCATTCCGGCGTCGCGAGCCTCCCGGCGCGGCGTTTGGCGCGAAATCGAACCCGCGAAACATCCACCGCTCGCACCTAAAACGGGCGGACGATTCAGCTCTCTGAATTGTCCACCCGCGCATCGTACGCAGGTCCCATCAGGATGTCGTGAGGTCAGTGGGTCAGGAGGCCGGCGTCCCCACGGGCGCACCGAACACCTGGCCCGGCGCCACGACGTACCAGACATCGCCGACACCTTGGCCGGTGGTGTCGCCCGGTGCGGCATCGTTCACCCAGTAGTAGAGGGGGATGCCGTTGTAGGCGACCTGCGTCGTGCCGTCGTCGCGCGTGATCTGGGTGAGCTCGCCGTCGACGCCATCCGGCAGCGCCAGCGGATCGGCCGCCGTGAAGGCCGGCCAGTTGGCGAGGCACTCGCCGGTGCAATTGCTTTCGCCTTCCTCGTCGTTGGTGAAGAGATAGAGGGTCATGCCCGCGCCATCGGTGAGGATCGGCCCGAGGTCGGCGCTCTCGCCGACGGCGAGCGTGGCGCCGCCAGCCACCGGCGACGCGACCGGTGACGCCACCGGCGACGCGCCGGGTGTGCCGCTGGCCCCGGACGGAGCGACGACGTACCAGACGTCACCGACGCCCTGGCCGGTGGTGTCGCCCGGCTCTGCGTCGTTGGCCCAGTAGTAGAGGGGGCTGCCGTTGTAGGCGACCTGCATCGTGCCGTCGTCCCGCGTGATTTGCGTCAGCTCGCCGTCGACGCCATCCGGCAGCGCCAGCGGGTCGGCCGCCGTGAAGGCCGGCCAGTTGGCAAGGCACTCGCCGGTGCAATTGCTGACGCCGGGCTCGTCGTTTGTGAAGAGGTAGAGGGTCATGCCGGCACCATCGGTCAGGAACGTCCCAAGCTCCGGCGTTTCCGCCGTGGCGACGGTCGTGTCGGCCTGGGCCGCGGTCAACGAGAAGGTCAGGAGCGCCAGAATGGACACGAGCAGTAATGCGGCGAATCGTTTCATGGTTCGCGTTCTCCCTCGATGCTTCGGTATTGGCGGATCGTTTACAATCGCGCGTACGGATGCATCAGGTTCTACGCTCGTGAATCGCTGCCGAATTCCTTTGGCGGGATATGGCGACCCTGTTCTCCCGATCCCTTCCCCAATGCCGGGTCATAACGTGCAGGTATGGACCTCTTTCCCGCAATCGGCGGCACTGGGCCGGCCCTGCCTTGTCCGCTACCAGGATCTGTGCGCAGAATGTCGCCGGTCGGCACGATCGCACCGAGGGTGGTTTTGTCCGACGCTCACATCGCCGGAGTGGACGCGGGCGTCGCCAGCGCCGGGGTGGAAGCAGGTGTACCTTGCTCTGGTGGCGTCACCGACCCGGGAAGGAATTCCGGGGCCTGCCAACCTCCCGTCTCCCGCGCTCGCGTTTGCTCGAAGGCGAACGCCAGCCGCACCAGCGTCGCTTCGGAGTATGCCGTTCCCATGAACGTGATGCCCACCGGCAGCCCGAAGCGGTAGCCCGCGGGGACTGTGATCAGCGGGTATCCGGCGATCGCGGCGGGGGTCGAGGAGCCGCCGAGGAAGTGATCGCCGTTGACGAGGTCGATCTTGCTCGCTGGGGCGTTGGTTGGGGCGATGATCGCGTCGAGCCCGTGCGACTCCAGCACGGCATCGATGCCATCCTGGCGCCCCAGTCGCTGGAGATTGGCGGCGGCGGCGATGTAGGCGGGATCGTCGAGCCCCGTCTTCGCCTCAGCGAGGAGGAAGAGCGACTGATCGAAGTACGGCATTTCCTCCTCGGGGTGGGCATCGTTGAAGGCGATCACGTCGGCCAGCGACCGGATCGGCGACGACGGGTCGAGATTCGTCGCGAACCACGAATTGAGGTCGGCCTTCAGCTCCCAGAGCAGCAGCTCCAGGCTGTCCGGCGTGCTGCCGATCTCCTCCGTCGAGGGCATCTCGACCGGATCGACGATCACCGCTCCGGCCGCCGCCATCGCCGCGATCGCCTCCTCGAAGACTTGGTCCGTGAGCGGGCTGAACCCGGCCGCCGAGCGAAGCACGCCGATCCTCGCACCCTGCAGACCGGCCGGATCGAGCTGCGTGGTGTAATCAACAACCGGAACGCCACCTTCCGGCTTGGGTGGATAGCGGGGGAAGTCCGCGTCGGCGACCGGCGAGGCGGCCGCGACGGGCGTCGCCCCGACGGGCGTTGCGACTGGGGCAACCGACGGGGTAGCGGCACCGCCAACCGCGCCGGCTGGCTGGAAGCGCGGTCCTTCCTGGGCCGGGTCCTCGCTTCCCTGGATCGCGAGCACGCTCAGCAGCGCCGCCGCGTCGGCAACCGAGCGCGCCATCGGCCCGGCCGTGTCCTGCGAGTGCGAGATCGGGATCACCCCGGCCCGGCTGATGAGGCCGACCGTCGGCTTGATCCCGACCACGCCGCAGTGGCCAGCGGGCGAGACGATCGAGCCGTTGGTCTCGGTCCCGATCGCGACTGGGACATACCCGGCGGCGACGGCGGCGGCGGACCCGGACGACGATCCGGACGGGTTGCGGTCGAGTGCATACGGGTTCAGCGTCTGCCCGCCACGACCGCTCCAGCCACTGGTCGACTGAAAGGAGCGGATGTTGGCCCACTCGGAGAGGTTGGTCTTGCCGAGGATCACCGCGCCGGAAGTGCGCAGGAGTTGGGCAACCTCGGCATCACGCAACGGCTTGAGCCCTTCAAGGGCCAGGGACCCGGCGGTCGTCTGCATTTGGTCGGCGGTGGCGATGTTGTCCTTGATCAGGACGGGAATGCCGTGGAAGGGGCCGCGCGACGCGCCCTGAGCGAGCTCGGCGTCGCGCTCGTCGGCGATCGCGAGGGCGTCGGGGTTGAGCTCGATCACGGCGTTGATGGCCGGACCGGTCTTGTCGAGCGCGGTGATGCGGTCGAGGCAGGCCTGGACGATCTGGCGGACCGTCATCTGCTTGTTGGCAAGGGCCGCCTGGAGGTCAGCGACGGACATCGCCTCGATGCCGGATGCGCCACCCTGGATGCTTGCCGCGTGATCTCTCATCTGACCCACATCTCCCCGTGCTCCTGCCGTGGCGCTGACCGCGCCGACCCCGGCGATCGCCGCCGCGCCCTTCATCAACGTCCGGCGATCGATGCGCTGCCCGGTGCGCTGCCCGATGCGCTGCTCACGCAACGTGTTATGAGGTTTGTCGCTCATGTGTACCGTGTCCTTTCCCTTGAGGCGTGGTCCGATCGTTGAGTGACTAAGGTGCTGCGATCACGGTACACCGCCCGGTTGGACCTGACGAGAAGAAGCGGTGCCAAGGGCGCGGTTCCGATTCATGGGATGGGAGTGGCGGGACGGACGTGGAGCGGCGTTGGTAGAGCCGCATCCATCGCTTGACGCAATCGACTACGTTGGGGCGTGCTAACCGTTCCACATGACCGTCTCGTCGAGAAAGGTGAGGATCGCGTCGACGAGCGCGCGATCCTGGTCGGATTCGAAGATCGCCTGGGCGTGCGCGGACCCAGGCAGGATCAGCGCCTCATTCTGGCCACCAGGGGCCTCTTCGGCCATCGCCGCGAGCTGCTCCCCAAGTCCCTCATCCTCGCTCGCGACAAAGAGCTTGGGATACTCGCCGAGCGCGGCGACATCGCCCGTTGCGCTCAACAGCATCAGGCCGGAGATTCCCTCGGGTTGGTCCGCGAGCACCTCCAGCGCCGCGGCGCCGCCCGCGCTCGCGCCGATCATCACCACTCCGGACGCGCCACAGACATCGATCAGGTATGAGATGCCTTCCCCGACCGCTTCCGGCGAGAGCTCTTCCATCGCCAGCACCGTGACACCCTGGCTGGCTATCGCCCGGGCTTCGGCCTCCCAGGATGCGGCGTCGAACGCGGCGCCGTGGAGCAGGATCACGCTCCGCTCGCCCGCGTGCCACAAGAGCGCGCTTCCATGTTCCAGCTCGACGGTAAGGGCGTCGCTCTGGAAAACACCGGCCGGACCCGCGGCAACCGTGGCCGGTGTCGCGGCGCCGCTCACCGGGGCGGGGGTCGCTTCGGGAGTTGCGCCCTGGTCACAGACCGCGGCACGGCTTCCGGGCTGGCCCAGGCTCGTCCCCGGCGGCGATGCCCAGGCGAGGAGCAGGAGTGCGAGAACAGAGAGCGGAGCGGTTGCAAAGATCGATCGCCGCATCGGTCATACCTCCGAACGAATCGTTGAGACACATGCGCATCAACCCGCATCCTGGCATCGACCGGCGAACCGCCGCCTGGAGCGCACGGCCGTCGCCTGGACGCGATGCTTTCCTACCTGAATACCCCCGTGATCGAGCAGGGATACGCCGCGCTGGATCGATGCGCTATCGCTCGCGGGAAGCGGTTGGCTCGAAGAAGGCGATCGCGTTGCCATCCTGGTCGAGAATCGTGAAATCCTCGACCCCCCACGGCTGGATGGTCAACGCCCCGTTGGGATGGATCACGCCCCGCTTGCGGTACTCGTCGTAGAGCGCATGCACGCCCTCGACCCGGACCCGGCGGGACGCGCTGCCGGCGAGGTGAGGCTCGGCTCCCAGGGTGTGCGGCTTGTTCGCTTCCCAGAGGTGAAGCTCGATCTCGTCGCGGTGCATGATCCCGAAACCGCCCTCGACATGGCGCATAGCGAACCCCAACCGCTCGCAATGGAACGCGACCGCCGAGGGAACGTCACGAACGGGCAGGGCTGGTGTGGGGCGGCAAGCATTGTCATGGACCGAGCATAGCACGGCGGTTCAGGGACTGATTCTCCAGCCAGCGTCACGAGCCGCGGCACGGCAATCGCGACCGGGTGCTGACCGCCCTCGCCGCCCTGCCGCCGAGTCCCGCGCGCGACACCGCGACCCGCGACCTGACGGCGCGGCGGACCATGCTCGCCTCTACCGCCTGCGCCGCGGCCGGCTATCTGGTCGGCAGCGGCGGCGTCGAGCGCGCCAACAAGAGGCCGGAACGAGCCCCAGTGCGTCGCAGGTCGTCGTCGCCTGCGGGCTCGCACTACAAGACGCAGGCACTTGCCCCGTGATCGGCTGGTCCACGGCGGAAGGCGGAAAGCTGGGCATGGCGAGCGACGAGCCCCCCAAGGATCGCTTTGACACCTCTCAACGTGGTTTTGTTCAGGGATGATCCCCTTCAAACACGCACGGCATGCCCGGGTACTGTCGACGCTTCGTCTCGATCGGCCAGGGATGGGGCACCGGCGCCGCGGCACTGGCTGTCGCTCGGGCCTCATCCATGGCAGGTCAACGCCAGCGGCCGCCGCTCAGGCGTCGTCGCCACCGCCAGTGAACCGGAACCGGAGATGGGTGACCCCGGCGACCTGCTTGCCGCCGGCGAGTTCGAGCTCCCGCGGCGTAATCCCGAGCTGGTCGAAGAGCCGAACGCCGCCGCCCAGGAAGACGGGCACGAGGTGGATGCTGATCTCGTCGACCAGCCCCGCCCGGATGAACTGCTGGGCGACATTCGCGCCCGCCAGGCCGATGTCCTTGTCGCCAGCCGCCGCCTTCGCTTGGGCGAGCGCGCTCTCGACGCCGTCGTTGACGAAGGTGAACGGGGTCTTGCCCTTGATCGCCGGCTCCCGTACCTCGTGGGTGAGCACGAAAATCGGCATCGTAAACGCCACTCCATCCGGTCTCCCCCAGCCGTCCGGGCGGTCGATGAGCTCGAACATCCGCTTGCCCACGATCACCGCGCCGGCCGTTTCGACCACATCGCCGATCACCTCGTCGTACGCTTCGCTTAGCACGGATGGGTCGCTCGCGGTGCTCTCCTCGGCCTGATCCGCCATCATCCAGGCGAAGATTCGGTCACCGCCCTCGCCCAGCGGATTCTCCCGTCCCGGATTCGGTCCCGTGATGTACCCGTCGAGCGACATCGACTTGTCCAGTCCGACGGATCCCATGGCAGTCTCCTTTCACCGTTGCGTTGAAACGCACCGTCCTGTGCGCCCAGTTCACGAAATCTGAAACCCCGTATTCGCGCGTCATGCACGGGCGTTGGAGGTGCGGCGTCAGCCCGTCGCGGGCCGCTGCTGGATGGCCCAGCCGTTGCCGTCGGGATCGCTGAAGAAGACGAACGAGTTCCAGTCCCCGCCCGGCCCATCGACCTGGGCATCGCCCTCGAAGTGCCGCACCGGCGAGACGTCCACGCCCCGCTCGGCGAGCTCCGCCCGCGCCGCCTCGATGTCGGACACGATCAATTGCGTGCCCCGCACCGACCCCGGCGCGGCGTCGCCGACCCCCATGCCGATGACGACCGAACAGGCCGAGCCAGGCGGGGTGAGCTGCACGATCCGCATCGCGTCGCTGATCCGGGTGTCGTGGTCGACGACGAAGCCGACCTGTTCGCTGTAGAAGGCCTTCGCGCGGTCCACATCGGCCACCGGAATCGATGCCACCTCAAGCTTCCAGTCCATGGTCCTTCATCCCCTTGCGTATTCGATCGTCGGTCGTGTCGTGTCTCGGTCCTCATTTGCTGACATGCGATCGCCTGTCGTACCCGGCCCGTAACCGGCACCGGGCAGCCGCACCTTCGCGCCATTCCTGCCCCGCCGGTGAGCATGTCGGGAACTCGCGCGGGGGCGTCACCTCACCGCGGCCAATTGGCCGATCAGCTCGTCCAGCCGCTCGTGCCCTTCGTTGAGCCCGTTTTCCATTCCGGACTCGACCATCGCGTCCCGGTCTTCGACGGACTGGTAGACGGCGATGTTCCGCACCCGTGTCCGCCCGTCCACATCCTCGAACCTCAGTGTCTCCAGCGAGACGTGACCCGGCGCGCCCTCGAACTCGAAGGTCTGGACGATCCCGTCCAGCGACGGCCTGCCGTGGAAGACGCCATGGAAGCTGTACTCCGTTCCGTTGGTGTCGCGGTGGGTGTAGCGCCAAGCGCCGCCATCGCGCGCCTCGAAGCGGTCGACGTGCATGGTGTACTGGCGCGGCCCCAGCCACTGGACGAGCAGGTCCGGCTCCGTATAAGCGCGGAGCAACAGCTCGCGCGGGGCGTCGAACTCCCTGATGATCTCGATCTGCTGAACCCCGGGCTCGGCGATGATCCTCGTCGTTCCCACGATCTCTTCCTTTCTGCTGAGACAGCTTGATTCGGTCAGATTAGTCAGTCCGCCTCCCAGAAGAGTCCGGCCGCTCGTCTTCCTTCAGCGCCGCCAGCAGGTGGTCGAGCTGGTCGTAGCGCTCGTCCCAGTACTCCTGGTAGCGGGCAAGCCATGCGGTCGCTTCCCGGAGCGGCCTTGGTTCCAGATGGCTGAGACGGGCGGTCGCCCGCCGCTTCCGCGAGATGAGCCCGGCTCCTTCGAGCACCTTGAGGTGCCGGGAAATCGCCGGTTGCGACATCGGGAACGGGGCCGAGAGTTCACCAACGGTCGCGTCTCCCTTCGTCAGACGCGCGAGGATCGCGCGCCGTGTGGGATCGGCGAGGGCCCCAAACACCGTACTGAGCTGGTCACCTGTCATTCATGGTCATCTCCATAACGAATATGTTTTGTAATAACAATGTTATATATAGACCCTCGACCCCGCCCTGTCAAGCACGGCCTCCCCGCCGCCCATGCGCGATCACTTGCCATTCGACGCTTCTGGCCCGATCACGCAGACCGATGAATTCGTAGGGGCAGGCTCCGGGCATCTGTCTCGACGAAATCATGGTACGCGGCGCTATCCTTCGCATCGATGTTCGCTGATTCGCGTCCGTTCCGGGGCGGTCCCGCATGACCGCCCCGCTCGGCGTCCGCCTCGACGCCATTGAAGCCACCCTCTGTGCGCTCGTGTCCCCGGTCGTCCCCGCCCCCGCTCCGGGTGCGCGGCGGGGACGCCTGGCGATCCTGCCGGCGACCCGGCTGTGGACCGGACAGCTGGTCTGCCTGTTACGCGGCGACCGCTCGTTCCGGGCGATCTGGCAACGGCTGACGGTTGGGGGGATGCGCGATCTGGGCCGGATCGAGATCACCGCCGACGCGATTTGTAACCAGCGCTATCGTGGCTCCGGCTCGGTCATGGGGCAGCTCTTCCGGGACACCACGGCGGTGCTGGCGGGTCAGCCGGCGCTGGGGACGGGACTGCGCGGCTATGCCCAGGTGATCGCCCTCGATGGCAGCACTCCGGATGCCATGGCGCGTCGCCTGCCCTGGCTCCAGGAGCTGCGCACGGGCGCGGCCGTGCTGCTGCCGGGCGCACGTGCGGTCCGAACCGCACCGATCATCGTCCGGCCTGATTTTATCTCTACGGATGGGCCGTGTGCCTGTTCACCGGCAGGTGCGGGCCGTCGCCGCCCGCGGCCCGCGAATCGATGCCCACGAATCCCAGAGGGAACCTCGCGTTCGCGCTGGCATTGCGTTCGCCATCGCCGGCCCGTAATCCGCGCCGCCACCACGACGGCACCACCGCGTGTTCCCGTCAACGTTCCGCCCGCCGCGCCATCGCCTGCATCTCCGCGAGGACGAGTGCCCCGACGATATGCACAAGGAGGAATCCGACACCGAGCCCGTTCGGATCGACCCAACCACTGAACAGCAGGAAAGCACCAGCGGCCGCCCAGACGAGGCTGCCCAGGATGACCGCTCGCCCAACAGCGGAGGGAACCGGCGTCCGCCGTGCGAGCATTGCCAGGGCGGCGCCATAGGCAACCGCGATCGTTCCCGAGCCTGCGAGGAACGCCATTGGCAGGTCGAGGAGTGAAGCGAGCCGACGCGCGCCAGCGAGAGACGCTACACCGACAACACCTGAAACGATGGCATCGGCAAGGAGCGCCTGTTCGAGCGTCAACACCTTCGAGCGCCGCGGGAATGTCGCCATCGGAACCTCCAGATTGACCGGGATCCGGCGATGAGGCCGGCCCATGCCCTATCTCGACGCGCGAAGCCCCATGACCTCGAGCTCCGCTACAGCCAGGACGGCGGCGAGGTTTACCAGAATGAACGCGACCCCGAGGGCGTTCGGGTCGATCCAGCTGCTGAACAGGAGCACGACGCAGGCGAGCGCCCACGCCAGGTTGAAGCCGATCGCGCCGCGTACGCCAGGCGCGGGAATCGGACGCCGCGTGCCCAGCATCAGCAGGCCGGCGCCATAGGCAAGCAGGATCGCTCCAGAGCCGGTCATGAGCGCCGTGGGCAGATCGAGGATGGACGAGAGCCAGCGTGCGGCGCCGAGCGACAGCATGCCGGTGGTCACGCAGATTCCCGCGTCGGCGAGGATGACCTCCCGGAGCGGTGGCAAGGAGAACCGCCGGCCGTGTGTCGCGGTATCGATTAGCTGCATCGAAGCGTCCTTTCGTTGGGGCAGCTCGGCGTTGACCCGGCCCGCCGCCGGGTGCCGACCCCTGAGTTCAGGATCGGGTCGCCGATGCACCACGGCAATTACCTTGGAGGTAAGTGATCGCTGGAACGGGATGGGCTACGATGTCGTCATGAGCGCAGGCATCCCCATCGCGACGATCATGCCCGTGGCGCCCACCGCGCGGCAAACGCTGGGCGACCATCTCCGCTTCTGGCGCGAGCGTCGGCGCATGAGCCAGCTTGCCCTGGCGGCGGAGGCGGGTATCTCCTCCCGCCACCTCAGCTTTCTGGAGACCGGCCGCTCGCGGGCCAGCCGGGAGATGGTGCGGCATCTCGCCGAGTGCCTGAATGTTCCGCTGCGCGCCCGCAACCCACTCCTGATCGCGGCCGGCTTTTCGCCCGCTTACCCGGAGCGATCGTTCGACGACCCCGAGCTGCGCGGCGCGCGCCGGGCGGTCGATCTGATCCTGGCCGGGCATGAGCCCTTTCCGGCGCTGGCGATCGACCGGCACTGGACCCTGATCACAGCCAACGCGGTCGGCACACGGCTCCTCGGCGCGCTCGATGTCGCGCCCGCACTGCTCGAGCCCCGGCCCAACCTCATGCGGCTGGTGCTTCATCCCGACGGGATGGGACGCCAGATCGTCAACCTGCCCCAGCTTCGTCATCATCTGCTGGAGCGGCTCCGGGCGCAGGTCGAGATCTCCGCCGATCCTGTCCTGGCCGGACTGTTCGATGAGCTGCGCGGGTCCGTGGTGGACGCGGATGTCGGCCCCGATCGTGCCGCCCGCGACGAGTTCGGTGGGATCGCGGTGCCGTTCGTGCTCCGGATCGGCGATGATACGCTCAGTTTCATCAGCACGACGACGGTCTTCGGCTCGCCGGTCGACATCACCCTCTCGGAGCTCGCGATCGAGACGTTCTTTCCGCTTGACGCCGCAACCGGCGAGGCGTTGCGCCGTATCGCCGGGCGGGAATGACGATTCCGTTGCACCCGCGCTGTCCACACGAAAGGGTGCCCTTCATGAATGCACGATCGATCACCCGGCGTGGCGTCGTTCAACTTGGCGCGGCGAGTCTCGTCGCCGGGGTGGCGGCGAGGGGTTCTGCTCCGGCGGTGGCCACGCAGGATGACGCCGGGCTGCCCCCGCTTGTAATGACGGATGGGTACGCTGGGGGCGGCACGGTGCCGTCGTCACTCGGGGAGGCGCAGTTCTCGCTGGCGGTCTTCGCGCGGGACCGCGGAGACGGCTCGCCCGTCGCGCTCTCGGGGACGTTCCAGCTCGAGGACATCAACGATCCGGCCAACCCGGTGACGATGACGAGCGACGAGCTCACGAGCTACACGGCGTTCTCGACCGATCGTCCGAACGCCCGCCAGGTGACGGGTTGGGCCAAGGTCAACGGGCTGGGGCCGTTTCCGTTCCTGCTCCAGGTCGAGGATATGGCGGCGGTCGGCGACGCGGCGGACACCTTCAACCTCGTCTTCGGTGACGCGGCGCTCCCGTTCCTGCCCGGCAACGACGCTGGCAAGAATTGCGACTGCGGCGGCTTCTCGTACAGCCTCCGTGGCACGGTCGCGAGCGGCGATCTCGCCCGCTTCGCGCTCGCCTGACCCGGCGTACCCGCGTAACTCGCCTGACCCGCCTGACCCGCGTGACCCGCGTGACCCGCCTGACGGGACATCATCGCGGGGTACACCATACGGTCATCACCAGCCTCACCCTACGGTCATCCCACCAGCTGTGTCGAGGGATCTCTCGCACCCGCGCCCTTGCCTGCGACTCCTGTTGGCAACCGGTGCATGCGCGCCGCCGCGGCCCGATGCGCTGCTGAGATTCTTCGACTCCGCTCAGAATGACGGTGGGGGGTGGCGCGGCATGCCGGTGAGGGTGGCGCGGCATGCCGGTGAGGGCGGGGCGGCATGATGGTGGGGGGGCGGGGAGCATGCCGGCGGCAGCGGTACTGCTTCCGGCATGCGCTTCGGAATGGGTCCGGCGACCGGGTCTCACCCTCACGCGTCATGGCATAGCGAACCAGACCTGGTCTTCCGGCATCACGGGCGAAGCCCGGCCACGACGCTGCTGAGCCGGTCGATCTCCGCGTCCGTCGTGACGTAATGCACCGAGGCGCGGACGAATTGGCCGAGGGCATCCTGATCGGGGTCGAGATAGGTGCGGTAGATGTTCGACAGCGAAACGTTGACCTTCTCCGCGGCCAGCGCCTCCCTGATCGCCTCCGCCTCGATCCCGGCCCGGGAGAAGGTGACGATCCCGCCTCGCACGAAACCGGCGTCGTGGACGGTCACGCCGTCGATCGCGCTCAAGCGCGTACGCAGAAGGTCCGCCTGCCGTTGTACCCGCTCCCAAATCGCGTCCAGCTCGAGATCCAGCGCGTAATCGACGGCGGCGCCAAGCCCCAGCCGACCGGCGACGTAGCTCTCCCAGTTCTCGAAGCGCTGGGCGTCGGGCCGGATCGCGTACGTAGTGGGGGAGGTCAGGTCCGCCGCGTGGAGATCGAGCAGCGGCGGCTCCATCGTCTCGATCCGCGCGCGACGAACGTAGACGAACCCCGCCCCGCGCGGCCCGCGCAGGTACTTCCGGCTCGTCGCCGAGAGGATATCGCACTGTAGCCGCTCGACGTCGAGCGGCAGTTGCCCAGCGGTCTGGCAGGCGTCCAGCACGTACCAGGCGTTTGGCTGGCGCTCCCTCACGATCGCCCCGATCTCCTCCGCGGGCTGGACGAGTCCGCCGTTCGTCGGCATCTGGGCGATGAAGACCGCGCTCACCGGTTGAGCCATCGCCGCCCTGAGCGCATCGAGGGATACCTGCCCGTGGGCGTCGTTGGGGACAACCTCGATTTCGATGCCCCGCCACTTCGCGATCTGGAGCAGCGCGACGAAATTGCTCGCGTATTCCGCCTGCGTCGTCAGGACGCGATCGCTCCGCTCGAATGGAATCGCGTAGACCGCCATGTCCCAACCGCGCGTCGCGTTTTCGACCAGCGCGATCTCGTCCGGCGCGGCGTTGAGCAGCCGGGCGATCGAGGCGTAGACCGCATCGAGACGATCGCTGGCGGCGGCGGCGGCCTCGTAGCCACCGATCGTCGCCTCCAGGGTCAGGTGATCGAGCACGGCGTCGAGCACGGGTTGTGGCGACAGGGACGACCCCGCGTGGTTGAAGTGGGCGACGTGAGCGCAGCCCGGTGTGTCGTTACGCAGGGCGGTGATCCGGTCCTCGAGTGTCTGGGTTGCGACCATGGTGACGATCCCTTCGGTGTACGCGCGACTCGGTCCTGTCCACAGGATAGATCGTGTCCCAGCGGGCCACGATGCCAAAACCGGGTGGCAGTGCCAAGCTACAGTGCCGGATCTTGTCGATGCGTCTGCCGCGCGGGCGCCCTTACCACCAACTCTTCTCGACAGGCGGTCCGTGCGGAGATTCTTCGAATTCGCTCAGAATGACGTTGGGAGGGGTCGCCATGGCGGTGAAGTGGGGGCGCCATCACGGCGTGCGCGTGCGCCGAAGCCCGCAAGAGATTTCCGGTGCCGCTCCCACGACGCTCCATGCATCCATTCGCCGTCCTTGGCCCGTCCGCGGCCCTACTGGCACACGTGGTGCGTCTGTCGCCGTCGACGAGGCCGTCGCTCATCACCCCGATAGCACGGCCCATCCGGGAGCAACACAATGACGAAGGATGACCGCAAGGGCGCGGAATGGTATACCGACCCCAAGCTTCGGGCGACGATCAAGGCCGAGATCCAGGCTGGGGACAAGGGCGGGCGGCCCGGCCAGTGGAGCGCTCGCAAGTCACAATTGCTGGTCCGGAAGTACGAGAAGCGAGGGGGCGGCTACACGTCCAACGAGCGTACCCCGGAGCAGAAGAACCTCGAACAATGGGAGGACGAGGAATGGACCACCAGCGACGGCAAGCCGGCCGAGCGCGACGGCGAGATGCATCGCTACCTGCCGAAAGAGGCGTGGGACAAGCTGACGCCGGAGGAGCGCCGTGCGACCGACGCCAAGAAGGTGAAGGGCGACGCGGGAGACAACCGGTTCGTCGCCAACACCGCCAGGGCGCGTGAAGCGCGCAAGGACGTTAGCAAGGCCCACGAGCGGGATAGAAAGCCGGGATAGCCTTCCGCTGCTGATGTCCTGATATGATCCGCCCTTGTCTTCTCCTGATTTCCAGAGTGACGGCCAACCAGCGGGCAAAGGGGCAGCATGTTTCAGGATCTCCACATCATCGACGTCCACGCGCACTTCCCGATCCGGGGCGATGCCAGCCAGGGCGGGAACCGCTCGCGGGAGACCGGCCCGATCGACAACCCGGCCGCCGTCGAACGCCAGCGGTTCCGCGACGAGCGGCTCGCGAAGACGCGTCAGCAATGGCGCCTCGCGTTCGACTTCCCCGAGCCCGAGACGGAACCCCGCTCCAGCGAGGAGCAGGCGGGTCGCTGGGCGAAGGAGCTCAACACCTACGGGATCGAGCGGATCGGCTTCGTGACCGGGCGCGACAACGACGAGCTCTCCCGCGTTGTTGGGATGTATCCGGACCGCTTCGTCGGCTTCGCCCATCACGACATCACCCGCCCCGACGCCGCCGCCGAGCTCGAGCGCGCGGTGACAAACCTCGGGCTCAAGGGGTTGAAGCTGCTGGCCCCGACGATTCCGGTCCTGATCAACGACCGAGCGCTCTACCCGGTCTGGGAGACCTGTGAACGGCTGGGGATCCCGGTGCTGTGCCACTTCGGGATGCTCGGCGCGGCGGGCGGCATCTCGTACCACCCGAACATCTCGCCAGCGGTCCTGGAGCCGGTCGCGCGGGATTTCCCGACGGTCGATTTCGTGATCCCCCATTTCGGGATCCAGCACGTCACCGACCTGCTCTTTCTCTGCTGGTCGTGCCCCAACGTCAATGTCGATTCGTCGGGCTCGAACCAGTGGGTGCGCTGGATGCCCTACAAGCTGACGCTGGACGATCTCTTTCAGCGCTTCTACGAGACGATCGGGCCGGAGCGGATCCTGTTCGGGAGCGACTCGAGCTGGTTCCCGCGCGGGTTCGCCGTGCGCTACCTGCAGGACCAGCTCCGGATCTGTCGCTTCATGAACATGAGCCACGACGACCTGCAGCTGATCTTCGGCGGCAACGCCGCCCGCATCCTCAATGTCCCCCTCGGCGACATCGACACGAAACCGCTGGCCGCCCCGGCGGACTGAGCCTGGCGTCCCGTCCTCGTTGCCTGCCGCTTCCCCTTGAGGATATCCGCCTCGCCCGCACTCCCCTCGCGACGGGGAATGCGGGCTTGACGCGCCGGTGACGCTGTCGGTGACGTTGACCTGACAAGCCCACGACCATGCCCGGAGTCGCTTTTCCATGCGCATGAGCGCACCGGGGTGGTGGCCGCGTGCGTCGCCCCGCGTGACCACGCCCGGTTCCCTATCTGGGTGGAGCGTCTGACCACGGTCAACCCCGACCATGCGGCACCCACCCGCCAGCCGATGCGAAACCTGTGGTTCCCCGACGCACAAGGGTGTGACGATGGACTTCAGCCCGCCGGTGATCGCCGGCGCCGTTTCGACATTGATGTTCGGTCTCAGCATGCTGCCGATGCTTGCCAAGGCCCTTCGGACACGGGATCTGCGGTCGTACAGCCTGGGCAACATCCTGCTCAGCAACACCGGCAACGCGATTCACTCGATCTACGTCTTCAGCCTGCCGGCAGGTCCGATCTGGCTGCCGCACTCGTTTCACCTGCTGACCTTGGCCCTGATGCTGATCTGGTACGTGCGCTACGAATCGGGCCCGGCCGGCATCTGGCGCCGGGTGATGGAAGGGCTCAGCGCCCTGGTCTCGCTCCGCGGCGACGCGGCCGGCGCCTCGCGCCGGGAAGCGCCGGCCAGATCCGGACCGGAGGGGGCGGCCTGACGTTAATGGTCACAAGTTAAGGGTCGAAAGGCCTTGTCAAGGGCGGTTTTTGCCCCTCCATCGGGTCCGACGGCCCGTCCCACGTCCGCGCTTCTGAGCGCTCCGCCCATCGCCGGGGTGTCCGTTCGGAGCAGTGGTCGACCGACGGTCGCCGGGGCCGCGGAAAGGCGGAAGGAAATGGCCCTTGCATCCGGGCATTTTCGCTTAACTTGTGAGCAATAGCCTGACGTCCGCGCCTACGTAGGCCGCGCCAGATCGCGAAGGGTCTCCTACGTAGGCGCGATTCGGTGAAATCACCGAGGTTTCAGCCGCGGCGAGGGGTCAGGATGGAGCCATACCACGGGACACGAATCGACACGATCCATGCTCAGCGCAAGGAGTTCTCCGATGACGGCGCAGACGATCCAGCCAACGACCATCGACACGCGAGACCGGTTCGAGCAGCGGGTCGCGCCGTTGGCCGCCTCCCTCCGCGGGGAGGTCATCCAGCCCGGCGACGCGGATTACGAGGCGGCCCGCACCGTCTACAACGCAATGATCGACAAGCATCCGGCGGCGATCGCGCGCTGTGCCGATGTCGCCGATGTGATCGCGGCGGTCAATTTCGCGCGCGACGAGGGGCTGCTCCTCGCCATTCGGGGCGGGGGCCACAACGGCGCCGGGCTCGGCACCTGCGAGGGAGGGCTGGTGATCGACCTCGCCCCGCTCAACGGTGTGCATGTCGATCCGGTGGCGCGGACGGTTCGGGTCGGCGGCGGGTGCACCTGGGGCGATGTGGACCATGCGACACACGGCTTCGGGCTGGCGACCCCGAGCGGGATCATCTCGACGACCGGGGTCGGCGGCCTGACTCTCGGCGGCGGGCTCGGCCATCTCACGCGCCGGTTCGGCCTCTCGATCGACAACCTGCTCGGCGTGGACATGGTGCTCGCCGACGGCCGCTTCGTGACCGCCAGCGCCGGGGAGCATGACGACCTCTTCTGGGCGGTGCGTGGCGGCGGTGGGAACTTCGGCGTCGTCACCTCGTTCCTGTTCCGGCTGCATCCGCTCGACACCATCGTTGGCGGGCCGACGCTCTGGCCGCTCGACCAGGCCGCCGAGGTCATGCGGTGGTACCGAAAGTTCATGGTGGACGCGCCGGACGAGCTCAACGGGTTCTTTGCCTTTCTCACCGTGCCCCCGGCGCCACCCTTCCCCGAAGAGCTGCACCTGAAGAAGATGTGCGGGATCGTCTGGTGCTACACCGGGCCCGAGGAACGGGCCGACGAAGTGTTCGCACCGGTGCTGCGGGTCGGGACCCCGGCGCTGCACGGCGTGCAGCCGATGCCGTATCCGATGCTTCAGAGCGCTTTCGACGGGCTTTACCCGTCCGGCCAGCAGTGGTACTGGAAGGCGGATTTCGTCCGCGAGCTGAGCGACGAGGCGATCGCCCGCCACATCGCGCACGCGTCGGCGATGCCCACCCCGCAATCGACCATGCACCTGTATCCGATCAATGGCGCGGCACACCGCGTGGGCGAGAACGAGACCCCCTGGAGCTACCGGGACGCGACCTGGGGCATGGTCATCGCCGGGGTTGATCCCGATCCCGCGAACGCGGAAACAATCACGACCTGGGCGAAGGACTACTGGGAGGCGGTCCACCCGTTTTCAGCCGGCGGAGCCTACGTCAACATGATGATGGAGGAGGGGGAGGACCGGGTGAAGTCGGCTTACCGGGGCAATCACGCCCGGCTGGCGGCGATCAAGAGCCGGTACGACCCGGCGAACCTGTTCCGGGTCAACCAGAACATCCGGCCGACACACGAACGCGTGACCGACTCGGGCACCGTCGCCTGAGCGGGAGGAAGCGGCGACGGCAACGGTCGGCCGGTCGGCAATGACTGGCCGGCCTCGGCGATAGTCATCGAACCCGTGCAAGGAGCGTCTCTCGTGAAGCACCAGGCCGTTACCGATCATTCGATTTCGGACCGGGTCTCCGCGATCTCGGCGGCCACCCCCTTCCGGTTGCTGTCCGAATTCCTGCGCGAATTCCACGACGAACGCCGGCATCGGCCCGGAACGCTCGATTTTACCTTGGGCGATCCGCACGAGATGCCATCCGCCGCCAATGTGGATGCGCTGCGCGATGCACTCACCCCCCGCCACGAGCTCTGGTTCGCCTACACGATGAACGACCCGGACGCCCAGGAGGCCGCCGCCGCCTCGTTACGCCGCCTCGTCGATCTTCCCTTCGAGGCGGACGACATTCACCTCACCACCGGGGGCTTCGCCGCGATCGCGCTGGCGCTGAAGGCGGTCGCCGATCCCGGCGACGAGGTCGTCTACAGCCTGCCACCCTGGTTCCTCTACGAGTCGCTTGTGCTGGAAGCCGGGCTCGTCCCCGTCAAGGTGCCGATCGACCCCGCGACGTTCGACCTCGATGTCGATGCGATCACCGCCGCGATCACCCCGAGGACCCGGATCGTAATCCTCTGTACCCCCAACAACCCGACGGGACGGATCTACCCCGCCGCAACCCTCGAGCGGCTCGCCGCCGCGCTGGACGAGGCGTCGGCCCGCAACGGCCGGCGCATCTTCATCATCTCCGACGAGCCCTACAACCGGATCGTCTACGATGGCGCGGCGTTCCGGAGCCCGCTCGAGTTCTACCCGCACGCGTTCCTCGCCTACAGCTATGGAAAGACACTCCTGGCGCCGGGGCAGCGGATCGGCTATCTCGCGCTGCCGCCGACGATGCCCGATCGTGAGGAGCTGCGCGACGCGATCCGGACCTTGCAGTTCTCGACCGGCTTCGTCTTTCCCAACGCGGTCCTGCAATACGCGCTGCCCCGGCTGGAAGAGCTCCGGTTCGACATCGACCTCTTCCAGCGCAAGCGAAATCGGATGGTCGACGCGCTGCGGGAGATCGGTTATCGCGTCAGCCAGCCTGAAGGCACCTTCTACCTCTTTCCGGAATCGCCGATCCCCGACGACGAGGCGTTCATCCGGATTCTCGCCGATCACGGCATCCTGGTCATGCCGGGCAGGATCTTCGAGACGCCCGGCTATTTCCGGATCTCGCTGACCGCCGCGTGGGACACGATCGAGGCGAGCCTTCCGGGGTTCGCCGCCGCGTACGCTGAGGCCGCCGCGTAACGGGTGCCGGAGCGAAACAGCGATCGGTGTCGGGCCGAACGAGCCGATGCGGTGGGGCGACCGGGGTCTTGAGGCGCGCCGTCACTCGATCCGGTGGCCGCTGGCGACGGCGTAGAGCCGCCACATGCCGGGAAGCCCCTTGAGCATGCGCCTGCCCCGGTCGATGAACTCGATGTTGGAGCCGACAACGAGATCCTTGACCGTGCTCGAGACCACGATTCCGGATGATGCCGCGTGACCGGCGACGCGAGCGGCGATATGAACCGCGATTCCGTCCAGCTCATCGCCGGAGAGCGTACATTCGCCCGTGTGCAGACCGACGCGCACCTCGACGCCGAGGGACTGGACGGCGTCCACGATCGCCCCAGCACAGCGGATCGCGCGCGCGGGGCCGTCGAAGGTCGCCACGAATCCATCGCCACTGGTGGTCCGCTCATCACCGTGAAAGTGGCTCAGCTCACGACGAACCAGCCACCGGTAGGTCTCCAGCGAAGACCGCCAACGCAGGTCGCCGAGACCGATCGCGTGCCCCGTCGAGTCGATCATGTCGATCACCATGATCGTCGTCAGGACGCGATCGATCGCCACAGCGGGCGACGCGCCGGTGAAAAACTCCTCGATGGGGTCCAGTAACGCGTCGATGTCTCCGACGAACGGAAGATGATCGATGCCGGGGAGCTCGACGAATGTGGCTCCTGGGATCCGTGCCGCGACGAACCGGCCGCCATCGACGGCGCAGAGCCTGTCGCCAGCTCGATGCAGGACGAGCGTCGGTACCCGAATCGAGGGCAGGATCTTCCGGATATCGATTTCCGTATTCATTTCCGTCAGGGCAAGCGCGGCTCGTGGGCTGGCGCTCCGGCGGAGGTAGCCAGCCCACCAATGACAGAACCGTTCATCGTCCTGAACGCTCGGGGCCAGGAGATCGAGCACGGCGGGTCCGCCCCACTCTTTCGCGACGGCGTCGTAGAACCGCTGGCGCTCCTCCATCGTCGGTGCCCATGGATAGTCAGGTGACCGGATGCGCTTGGCGTACGCGCCGTACATGATGAGCGCCCGGATACGTTCGGGATAGGTGGCGGCGAAGAGCGCACACATTGGGGCACCCTCGGTACTGCCGAACAGGGTTGCACGCTCCGTTTTCGCGGCGTCCATCACCGCCTGGACATCGTCCATCCGCTGCTCGAGGGTCGGGGTGCCGCTGACGCGATCGGACAACCCGGCTCCTCGCTTGTCAAAGAGAATCAAGCGAGAGAATGACGCGAGCCGGTGCAGAAACCGGGCATAGGTTGGCTCCTCCCAGTTTTCTTCGACATTGCTGATCCAGCTTGGAACGTAAATGAGGTCGTCCGGACCGTTGCCCACCACCTGGTAGGCAATGGTGACATCGCCAGCGTGGGCATACCGCGTCTCGGGGGACGTCGCCTGGTCGGACGGCCAGCTATTCGGGGATCGATTCACGTCCGCCCTCCGTGACGCGCGGCGCCGGTGCGATGGTCGATGTAACTCATTCCGTGTTCAGAATCGTCGTCAGGTTCATGAGATGGACGTCCTCGGAGCAGGCGGATCAGAGCCACGAGACGACAGCGCGCGCAAGGCAAATCTTGCCGATATCGTCAGGCTCCGCAAGCGTGAGAAGCTGGATATCCGGTTCGTCGACAGGCGCGCACGCAGTACCTTCTGCCTGGTCCTGACCGGTCGATGGCGTTCGCGGTACGGGTGGCGAAGGGGAGCTGCCTGGCAAGGACAATCCTGATATGACGTACCTCCATCGTCCGGCGGCGTCATGAAGATATGGTAAGTCGTCAGTTTATCACCGACTTCCGGCAAGCCGGTGAAGGTGGGGGACCCGTTGTGGTCTGTCAGACGCCGTCGCCAGGTGTCGCGCCGGACCGGGCGCGGAAATCCATGGGCGCGGAGGAGAACCGGATGACGCTTGGGGTCATGGTGCCAGGATTGCGCGGTCGTTGAACTTCCGGAGCTGACGATCGGTGGAGGGGTCGCTACCCGCGGGCTCGGTTGGCCGCTTCAGCACCTGGGAATCGGAGGGTGAACGGCGGAATGGCTCGAAGAGCCGCACCGGGGCGCGGCTCTATTCGCTGATCTGGCATCCACGCGGATCCCCATGACGCTTCAGCCATCGGCAATGGCTTGCAGCGCGCTTCTGTCGCGAATCCGGATGGAGTGCCCCTCGATTTCGACGAAACCCAGTCGCTCGAACCTTCCCAGCGACCGGTTGATGGTTACTCTCGTCGTGCCTAGCCCCAGGGCAAGCGCACCTTGGGACTGATCAAGGGCCACGATCCCATCCGTCGCGGCGTGTGCGAGCAGCCATTTGGCGAGCCGACCCGGCACATCCAGCGCAAGCGCGTCCACCAACCGCTCATTGGTCGCGCGAACCATCCTGGCAAGCGTAATCAGCAACCCGCGGCTAAGCGCCGGGTCGCGATCGAGCACCTCGTGAAACGCGTCCCGGCCAAGCCACCGGACCGTCACCGCGCCGACGGCGGTAACGGTTGCCGAACGTGGTTGGTCGTCGATCAGCGCCAGCTCGCCGACGGCGGCCGGTGCGGACAGTTCATCGAGCACGATCTCCCGCCCGCTCAGCGTGAACCGGCTAACCAGGATTTTCCCCGACTCCAGCAGGAGCAAGGCATCACCCGGGTCACCCTCGCTGAAGAGAATCTGGCCCCCGGCATAGTGGCGGCTTCGGCTCGCGATGACGAGATTCGTCAACGCCGTTGCGTCGAGCCCCGCAAACAGCGGAACAGCGGCAAGCGGATGGGCTGGGGTGGTGGGCATCGGCATCTTCCCGGAGCTCCTCGGCGGTGATCGGCCTTTCCATCATATACCTCTTCCATATGCCTCTGCGATTACCACGACCCAGGGAACGACCGCGGCGCGGCGTCCGCGCACGCTGACGATGGTTCCGGGGACGGCGGATGCGGTCGCGTGTTCCGGGCGTCATGGGGGATGCGCGTCATTGAAGAGCTGGAACCAAGCCCCTGTATCGCGGATCACAGTCGTGATGTATCGACGGCGGCTGATGCCACCCGCAATGACCTGTAGGATCGTCGGAGGTTGGCTGGCGCCGATCCTGGTCCCATCGTCATCGTTCGATTCGTTCGCAAGGAGAAACGTACGCATGTTTTCGGAATGGAAGCCGTTGCCCGCATGGGCGGCAAACGTGAACCGGCGTCGGTTGATCGGCACCGGTGGGACACTCGCGGGGATCGCTACGGTGCTCCATATGGTGCCGGAGGTCCGCGCTTCAGGGCATCACGATTCGCGAACTCAAGAAAGGCACGCACCGGTGAGCTACGACGTGGAAGGCCGTCTCCTGGAAGTCTGCACCTGCAATGTCCTTTGCCCGTGCTGGATCGGCGAGGATCCGGACGGCGGCACCTGCGACTCGGTCTTCGGATGGGCCGTCGACCACGGGACCGTCGAGGGCGTGGACGTCTCCGGGCGTACCCTCGCCCTGTCGGTCCACATCCCTGGCAATGTCCTCGCCGGCAACTGGACCGCCGTCGTCTACGTCGACGACCAGGCAACCAAGACCCAGGAGGAGGCACTCCTGAAAGTCTTCACGGGGCAGCTCGGCGGCGCAATCGCGGATATCGCCGGATTGATCGGTGAAGTGATTGCGGTGGAGCGGGCACCGATCTCATTCGCCGTCGAGGGCGGTGAGGGGACGATGAAGATTGGCGACATCGCCGAAATCAAGGTGACGCCGTACCAGGGAGCGACTGGAAAGGCCACCGTGTTGCAGGAAACCGCCTTCTCGACCATTCCCGGGTCGCCGGCCTATGTTGGCAAGGCCGACTACTTCCGCCGCGACGAGACCCGGCATGGGATGTCCAACATCGATATCACCGGCCAGAACGCTATCCAGGGTTCGTTCCACTTTTCGGCCTGACGGTTGCCGCTCGACATCGCTTGCCCGCTCTTCCGAGCCGGGAGAGGGGCAAGCGATGTCGCCTCCATCGAGAAGCGGGTCTCCCGCCGCGCAAGATCCAATCCCCACCGGTAGCGCAACCATGTACGCCAGGGAAGGCCACCACCATGCTCACCGCAACCCGCCGGGGCCGAATCACGCATAGGGACGACGCGGTGATCTGGGCCGCGGCGGCAATCGCCTGGGCCCTGGCACTGCTCTTCGCCGCGCTCGGACGGGGCAACCTCCTCATGGATCATGATGCCTTGTTCGAAGACCGGACGCTTGGCTGGCCATTGGCAATCGTGCTCTTCCTGGCTACCTGGCAGGTGATGACGGCCGCGATGATGTTGCCATCGAGCCTGCCGATGATGCAGATCTTCTTCCGCGTATCCCGGCGCCATGAAGAACCACGACTCGCGTTCGGTCTCTTTCTGCTCGGGTATTTCGCCGTCTGGACCGGATTCGCGGTCGTGGCGCTTGGCGGCGACGCCGCGCTCCATTGGTTGGTCGATCACTGGTCCTGGCTGGCGGCGAGGCCGTGGCTGATCGGCGGCACGGTGCTGGTCCTGGCTGGTGCGTTCCAGTTCAGCCCGTTGAAGGAGCGCTGCCTGAATGCTTGCCGGGATCCCCTTGCGTTCCTGTGGCGGCACTACGCGCGGGGGCCTGGCGCCGCCTGGTGGCTGGGAATCCGCCATGGCCTGTTCTGCCTGGGGTGCTGTTGGGCGCTGATGCTGACCATGTTCGCCGTCGGTGTCGGCAGCCTGGCCTGGATGGCCGGCCTGACCGGGCTGATGGTGATCGAAAAGACCTCACCGCGGGGCCGGCGGCTCGTCCCGGTCGCGGGCGTGACCCTCATCGTCTGGGGGGTGCTGATGGTGATCCAGCCGGGGTGGTTGCCGGGGCTCCCGCGTGACGCGTAGCCGCTGGAGGTGACGCGCGACGAAGGTGGTGTCGACAGGACATTCCGGAGACCGCACGGCTACGACAGCGTCCGGTGCCGCTGTGGGCCTTTCCCTCATCGCACCGCGATCGATCCCGGTCTCCAATGCCGCACCGATCACGACTCACGACCTGGGCCAAGGGGGTGAGCCACCTTCCACGGGTCCGCGCCGGGAGTGGGACACGTCAACATCCTGCCGGACCGTTCACCAGGTCAAACGATGACCAGGCACGGCCGGGAGCCGGAGAGAGAAAGCATGACCTCACCGCTGTTTGTCCGAACCATCTTCATCATTGTCGAACCCGTGCTCGACGGCTTGGGGCTCGCCCCGGTCCTCGCGCATGCCGGTGAGATCCATGGCCAGAGTGGACTCCAGCGCGGTGATGTGTTCAACGTGATTGGCGTTCTGGTCGTGATCGCGATCGTTGCCAGGCTGATGATGCGTGGTCGCGTCGTTCGGCCGGCGTCGGATCGCGATGACGAGCGTGGTCACCTTGCGGGCGGTGACATACCGAAGCCCGGAGCCGATCGCTGACCGTGGGCCGCCAAGGAATCCGGTTCGGCACACGCAGACGTCATGGATAGGTGTCGCTCCAGTGGAAGAACGGAATCGACACGAACGGAGGGCTCAGATGGCAAACGAGACGAACACGCGGCTCAGCACTCGACGAGACACGCTTCGCTTCGGTGGTGCGCTCGGGCCGCCGCGTAACGGGTGCCGGAGCGAAACGGTGATCGATGCCACTGGTTGACTCCCGCTCTTCCGGCCAGGCTCTTGCGTGCGCTGCTCACGATGATCTCTGGGCGCACTGAGAGAAGGACGATCATGCCGGATGGAAGCATGCGGATCGAAGGCGGGCGGATCGTGTTGCGGGACTGGCGGCTCGACGATCTGGAGCGGTTCGCGTTCTGGCTCGACCCGGGCCAGCGCTGGCACACGCTCGACGGTCCGTACTATCCGAAGCTGCCGGTGGACCAGATCCCTGAAATGATCGCGCGGCGGCGGGAGGCGATCGTCCGGGGTGAGCCGCCCGATCCGCGGACGAGCCTGGTGATCGCGGACCGTGAGACGGACGCCCTGCTCGGTCAGGTGACGTGGTATTGGGAGAGCGCGGAGACGCACTGGCTGAGTGTCGGGATCGGTATCTACGATCCGGAGCTCTGGGGCGGGGGACTGGGCTGCGAGGCGCTCGCCCTGTCGGTCCACATCCCTGGCAATGTCCTCGCCGGCAACTGGACCGCCGTCGTCTACGTCGACGACCAGGCAACCAAGACTCAGGAGGAGGCACTCCTGAAAGTCTTCACGGGGCAGCTCGGCGGCGCGATCGCGGATATCGCCGGATTGATCGGTGAAGTGGTCGCGGTGGAGCGGGCACCATCACACCCATGTCTTCCCACGGTACGCCGATGACGACCTCTACATCTTGCCCTGCCGGCGGAGCACGCCGGAGGAGCGTCTGCCGTATGCCGAAAAACTGAAGGGCATGCTCGACAGGTGAAACCAGTTTCCAAAGGATGCCGCCATTTCGGTTTATCTGGTCTGTCCCGAGCATCGACGGGCCGGCATTGATCAATCGGGTCTGTCCTGCATCTCGCGTCGGTAGCTCGGAGTGGTGAGTTCGCGTCCCCAAGCTTCCGCCTCAGGAAACCTAGCTTCTCGAGCCCCAGCGATTGCCCGTTCAATGTCGTAGGGGACGCGCACGATCTGCACTCCCCATGGGGATTTGGCTGGATCGTCAATACTTCCTTCTAGCACGGTCCAGGCAGCCAGGGGTGTATCCAGCGGATTTCCGACACTCCCAATATTGAACAAGGTACGTTGGGAAAATGTCCGCACGAAGGGTGTATGGCTGTCGGCGTACCCCACGACATCAGGTACGAATTCCGGATCCGTGAGGTCAGTGCTTTCAAACATCATCAGAAGTTGCTGTAGCGGAGCGGACTGGAGCACCCGCTGATTCACGCCCTGCGGGGAGGCATGCACCAACCGTATCCGCTGCCCACTCAACACAAAGTCGAATCGGAACGGTAAGCCGCCGAGCCAGTCGAGGCGCTCAGCACCCAGCTCCTGCTGACACCACTGCACAGCGGGATGATCCGCTGGTTGAGCCAAGCCTGCATCCCAATTTCCCTGAATTGTTACGGCGCATCGCTGGCGGCAGATGTCTACCACTGCCGCACCGCTGGGTCCTTTCCCCGCTACGTCCCCAAGACAGATAATCCGTTCGATGCCTCGACGATCGATATCGGCCAGCACGGCTTCAAACGCTGGCAGATTGCCATGGATATCGCCGATTAGCGCCACTTGCTCCATATCGGCCCATCTTTCTCACGCTGCATGATTCTCGATTTGGATCTTCGAGGAGTATCTCTGATCCACCCATCTCAGGCCACGTCGTAACATGCGCCAGCCCCGCGAACGGGGATTTGAACTTGCGATCAAGAGGGTGGATCGGCTACGGGCTTACTCCGAGGGATATGGCATGACCTGTAGCGACATGCTCGATCGCATCGTCGCGTCTCAGGATGAGTTCTGCATCCGCATCCTCTCCGCCTCGGAGGATCTTCCGCCGACGTATGCGACGCTGAAGAAGCTGGGGGTTGCCGACCAAATGCGCGGGGACATCCTGTTCGCCCGTACCTGGAGGGACAACGGTTGTGAACCCGAAGCTGATGGTGACATTACGCGGAGTATCGGTAGAGGATCACGACATCCTGCGTGACATAGTCGCCCGCTATTGGAACGAGCTGATGCCACATGCGCTGGTGGTCCGCGACCCAATCCGCAGAGCTGCCTACTTCGAAGAGCAGTTTGTCCATGCCGACGCCTCACGCACGGTGTGGTGGGAAATGTGCGAGGCCATGATGGCGGCGCGGACCACAAACGGCACCCCTCGGTCGGCTGGACCATTTCGCCGGGTTCCTGTCCGGCTACGATCGGGTGAATCCTCTCGGTTCGGCGGAAGTTGCGGCGCTGCCGGCCGCGATTGCGGCGGGGTACGTGCTTGAGGTCAGCTATTTTCGGTAGATTTCGGCTGGAACGCTGGCTCGTCGCAAGCTGCCTGACCATGACGAGATCCTGGCCGGCACAACCGAGGCGGCGCGCTGGCACCTCGCGGACCATGTAGAGGTAGCGGCCACGGTTCAGTCCAGTACTGGGGAATTTTCTTTATGAAGTCGGTGGAATTGCATTGCCATCGATGCAGGGATGGAATCCACCCCCTTCATGAGCAGACCGCTACAAGGCCTGGTTCTTGAGGGCATCCCACTCCTCCCGCGTAATGCGATAGTGATCCTGGTGCTGCCAATCCCCTTCGAGATTCGGCCCGTAACTGGGACGGGTGTAACGCATTCCCGCCTTTTTCATGACCCTCAATGCTCTGGATGACAATGGGCGGAGAGCTGTGGGTCGCGACCGGACTGGAACAATTCCCGGAGCTTCCGGCTGCGGCCTCCAACCTTTCGCCGTCGATCACCCAGCTTCATAGCGGAGCGTATCGAAATCCGGAGTCGCTTCCCGCGGGCGCCGTGCTCGTCGTTGGCAGCGGTCAATCCGGCGCCCAGATCGCCGAGGAGCTGAATCAGCATGGCCGGAAGGTCTACCTCTCCGTCGGTGGGGCGGGCCGGGTGCCACGACGCTACCGCGGCAAGGACGTGATCACCTGGCTGATCCAGGTCGGCTTCTTCGATCTCACGCCCGAACGGATACCACCCGGGATGAAGAAATTCGGTGGGATTCCGCACGTCTCCGGGACCAGGGGTGGGCACACGCTGAACCTGCACCAGTTCACCCGGGATGGCGTGACCCTGTTGGGTCACGTCCGGGGCATCGCGGGCGACACGATCTCGTTCGCGCTGGACCTGCACGCGAGTCTGGCGGCGGCTGACGGCTTCGAGGCCAACGTGACGCAGATGATCGACGGCTATATCGCGGCCAACGGGCTCGATGCGCCACCCGAGGAATTGCCCCGGCTGGACGACGGGTTCCGACAATCGGTGATTGAACAGCTCGATCTCCGCGAGGCGGGGATCGGTACGGTGATCTGGGCGACCGGGTACGGCTTCGACTTCAGCTTGGTCAGGCTGCCCGTCTTCGATGCGGACGGCTACCCGATCCAGCAGGACGGCGTCGCGAGTGCCCCGGGACTGTACTTCGTCGGCCTGCCCTGGATGCCGGCCCTGAAGACGGGCAGTCTGATGGGATTCGCCGAGCGCTCGAAACAGGTCGCGTCCCACATCCTGGAAACCCCGGCCTGGTCTCAGCGTGTTGCCGCCACGGCATTCTGACCGCGACGGATCTGACAAGACGATGACACCCCGGCTGACGCCTGGCGGGAGCGCTCCCGTCAGGCGTCACGTGTGAGAACCGCTGCCTGTGCCGGGGAACCGATGACGCGCGTGCGTTGTATGAGTGGAAAGACACCGGTCATGCGGACGAGAAGGAGCTTTTCATGGCGACGCGGTTCGTTCGGTTTGTTCCCGTGGCGATGCTCATCGTTGTGCTCGGGGCCTCCGGTGCAGTAATCGCGAAGACATCGTCGCCTTCGATCCGTGACGCAGCGGCATGCCCGGTCACGTTTCAGCCGGGCGTACTCAATGCACCGCATTTTGGCTGGGGCAGTACCGACATGGCGTACGGAACGGACGAGCTCAGCGTGACGCTGCCCAATGCTGGTTCGCTGCAGTCCAACCTTCTCGATGAGCAAGGCAGGATCTGGGACAAGTTCCTGTTCTGGGGCTCGTCTGGCGACGAAGGGATCGAGATCACCGGTCGCCGCCTCGATGCCGACGCACCACCGCTCATTTCGGACGGTATCCAGCCCGGCATCAGTGGCGGATTGGCCACCGGAATCACCTTTCCGACCACCGGCTGTTGGGAAGTGACGACCGATCGCGGCGACCTCTCCCTCACATTCGTCATGCTCGTGGCGCGGGCCTGGGAGGATCCGGCGGTCGCCGCGACGCCGCTTACAACGAAGGCCCGGTGAACGGCCGCGCCGTCACCCACACCACCTCGGACGGCGACACCCACCGCTGACAACCACAGCCAAGCCACCTCGCCGGGTTCTCCGCTTCCATAGAAAGTTCTGCAAACGAACTCTCTATGGAAGCGCAGATGCGGCGCACCCGCTCTTCCGGCCAGATTCGACCTGGATATGCCAACTGCACATCCGCCCCTCACACCTATTGACGGGTGGGAGAGACGCGGGGATGCTTCCCGTTGATCAGCATGACAAGAGAACACGAACGCCGCAAGGAGGCGTCGTTCTTGCATGGATTCGATATTGGCATTACCCAATCCGAACGCAATGGAGGAACCAGATGGGCAACCTCGGCAAGGTCAATAGGGCATCGGTCGATCGTCGAAAGGTATTGCAATACGGCGCGGGGGCAACCGGATTGGCCGCAGCGTCGCGATTGGGCGTCGCGGGTGCTCAGGATGCGTCACCAGAAGCGTCACCGTCAGCGCCATCGGCGGCGTCCCAGCTGCAGGTCAGCGCGCCGGTGACGATCCAGTACTGGCAGTACGAGCTTGCCGCCAAGACCAAGCTCGTCGGGGAAGTGCTGATTCCTGAGTTCATGGCGGCGAATCCGGACATTACGATCGAGCACGTGAACTTCCCATACGACGATTTCCGTCAGCAGGTGGCCGCCGCGGTCCAGGCTGGCGAGGGACCGGATGTCCTCAACGTCTACTACGGCTGGATCCCCTCCTACGTCCAGCAGCAATTTCTGCTCCCGCTGCCGGAGGATGTCTTCCCCGCGGCGCAGATCGAAGCCGAGTTCTTCCCGATGGTGACGGCCGCCAGGGTGGGAGCGAGCTATTACGCGCTGCCGACCGCGGTACGCACCCTGGCGATGTTCTACAACCGGGATCACCTCGATCGCGCCGGTGTCCAGCCACCGACCAACTGGGAGGAGATCGTCTCCGTCGCCCAGGCGACCGTCGTCAAGAACGGCGACGAGTTCGAAACGGTCGGCATCACCTGGGACATCGGTGGCCAGGGGCACAACTGGTGGCGCGAGGCACTCACTCGCCAGAACGGGCTCGTGCCGTACACGGAGGACAACCGCACGCTCCGCTGGTCGGAGCCGGAGGGGGTCGAGGCCTTCAACTTCCTGGCCGCGTTCCTGACCGAGCATGGCGTCACCCAGAGCGGGTTCTTCACGGACGGTCCGACCGCGTTCGCCGGTGGTCACGCCGCGTTGCACGTCGATGGCTCGTACCGGATCGGCTCGCTGGCGATCGACGCGCCCGACCTGAACTACGGGATCGTGCCGCTCCCGGCGCACAAGGAGCAGGCCAGCTTCGCCTCGTTCTGGGCGAACACGATCACCCGCAACGCGGCCGAGGGCGACAAGCTGATCGCCGCCGAGAAGTGGATCGACTTCCTGGCGTCCGAGGGGGTGCAGCGGCGCTGGACCCCGGCTATCGGCGAGCTTCCGGCGCGTCAGGCGCTGGCAAGCCTGGAGGAGTTCACGAGCAACGAGAAATTGGCACCGTTCATCGAGTCGCTGCCATTCTCCTACGCGACCTTCCTCGTCAACGAGGCGGATCTTCGACAGTTCGTGATCGACGCCTTCGATCAGGTCGTGCTGAATGGGGTCGATGCCGGGGTCGCGATCCAGGAAGCGGAGAGTAAAGTGCAGGCTCAGCTCGACGAGTACTGGGCGTCGATCGGATAGGGTGGTTCCATCAAGCGGACGGGGCAAGCCGGTGTGACTTCTGCTGGGAACATGTCGAGCCCCACCCCTTGTCATCCAGAGCGAAGCGAAGGATCCCCCGGCGAAGCCGGTCCGCGTAGCGGACCTTCCCGTGATGCGTGCAACAGCAGTGGCGGCTGCTCCGACATGCGCTTCGCGCGGTGATGCTCGATAGGCAATCCCGGAAGGATTGAGCGGATGCGGCCCATTCGTTGATCAGCATGACGGGAAAGGGTTGGTCATGCAGAGCACACCGCTCACAAGGCAAGTCGTAGCGATGCCGGTTCGGACGTGCCGCTTCGCGACACAGGGCCGACACCGATGCCGCTTGCGAGGTCGGCCCCTACAAAAATGAGGTGGCACGTGATCGGCCCCCGCAATATTGAGCCTGCACCGGGGCTGCCCCTGCATTGGGTGATACGTTGCGTACCCGTTCCCGGGGAGGGCCAGCGATGCATTTGACGCTCGAGCGCCGGCGCTGGCTGTGGGCGTATCTCTTTATCGCGATTCCGCTCCTGTTCTTTCTCCTGATCAGGATCGGGCCGACCCTCTACGCCTTCTGGGTCAGCCTCCACCAGTGGGACCCGATCGCGCTCGACCGGCCCTTCATCGGGCTCGAGAATTTCCGGACCCTGCGCACCGACGATGTCTTCTGGGCGGCGATGCGGAACACCTGGGTCTACGTCGGGGTCGGGGTGCCGGTCAGTCTGATCGTCAGCCTCGCGATCGCGCTGGGGCTGCAACAGCTCATCCGCTACGTCGGGTTCTACCGGGTGCTCTACTTTGTGCCCTACGTCACCTCGCTGGTCGCGGTCGGTTGGGTCTGGCGCTGGATGTACATGCCGAACGGGCTCTTCAACGACATCCTGGGCTGGGTCGGGCTCGGACCGTACCAGTTCCTCGGGAGCCCGGACCAGGCGATCTTTTCGATCATCGCGATGACGATCTGGCAGGGCCTCGGGTTCCAGGTGATCATCTTCCTGGCCGGGCTGGAGAGCATCCCCGAGGTCTATCACGAGGCGGCGGCGATTGACGGCGCGTCCGGCTGGCGCCAGTTCCGGGATGTGACGATCCCGCTGCTGAACCCGACGCTGGTGTTCCTGATCGTGACCGGCGTGATCAACAACCTTCAGGTCTTTACCCAGATCCGGGCGATGAGCTCTCAGGGTACCGGCGGTCCGCTCAACAGCACGATCTCGATCGTGCTCTACGTCTACCAGCAGGCATTCCAGCAACTGCCGGCGAAGATGGGGTACGCCTCGGCGATGACGGTCGTCCTCTTCCTGATGATTTTGGCGATCACGATCTTCCAGCTCAAGGTGCTGTCGAGGAACAACAATGAGTACTAGCGTCGTTCCGCCAGGTGCCGTCCCGGACGTGCCCTCGGCCACTGCCGCCGAACTCCTCGTCCGCGATCCGCTCGACACGCGGCGTGACGCCCGGCTCGCGGAGGCGCGCCGAGAGGGGCGCAAGCGCAGGGCGGCGCGCGGGCTGCTCTACCTGATCCTGCTTGTCGGCGGGCTGGGCATGATCTTCCCATTCATCTGGATGATCGTCTCCTCCATCAAGAACGCCCAGGATATCTACACCCTCTCGCTGATTCCCGACTCGCCGACGCTCGACAATTACAGCGAGGTGCTCGAACAGACGAGCTACACCCGCTGGTTCCTCAACAGCCTGATCGTGGCGACGATCACGACCGCCAGCGTCGCGTTCTTCGACTCGCTGGCGGGGTACACACTGGCGAAGTTCCGGTTCCCCGGCTCGTTCCTGATCTTCATCCTGATCCTGAGCACGCTGATGGTGCCGACCGAGATGCTCGTGATCCCGTGGTACATGATGTCGATCGAGTTTGGCTGGACTGATTCCTACTGGGGGATCATGTTCCCCGGCGTGATCAGCGCCTTCGGCGTCTTCCTGATGCGCCAGTTCTTCACCGGCGTCCCGAACGACTTGCTCGACGCGGCCCGGATCGACGGCTTCTCCGAGTTCCAGATCTTCTGGAAGATCGCGCTGCCGCTCGTCAAGCCGGCCGTCTCCGCGCTCTGCATCTTCACGTTCCTCGGCAACTGGAACGCCTACATCTGGCCCCTGATCGTGGTCCGCTCCGAGGACATGCGGACGCTGCCGGTAGGAATCGCCTTCTTCTCGAGCGAGGCCCAAAGCTCGTTTCACCTGATCATGGCCGCCGCCGCGCTGGCGACGATCCCGGTCCTGATCGTGTTCATCATCTTCCAGAAGCAGATCATCAAGGGCATCGTGCTGACCGGGATCAAGGGCTGAGCGGTGCCGCACGAAGGGTCGTCGTTCCCACACCCGGTCTACGCCCGGCACGTCCTTGAACCCGCCTTTGCCGAGAGCCGGAGGATGCTCTTCCGGCACATGATCGCGGCCAACGAGGCGCACACGCTGATGCTGGCCGCGACCGGGATCCTGCCCGGTGACCAGGCGAGCCGCTTGCTGGGCGCGCTTGCGACGGTCACGGATGCCGGTGCTGACGACTTCGCCTACACGCCCGGCGTCGAGGATCTCTTCTTCGCGGTCGAAGGTCGTCTGATCGACCTGGCCGGCGCCGACGTCGGGGGAAATCTCCAGATCGCCCGCTCGCGCAACGATCTCGCCGCCTGCCTGATCCGGATGCGGCTGCGGGAGCGGCTGGACGCGATCACGGGCACCGTACTCGCCTTGCGATCCCGGCTGCTCGATCTGGCGGAGGCGCACAGCGACAGCGTGATGCCCGGCATCACGCACACCCAGCCGGCCCAGCCAACCACGCTGGCGCATTATCTGCTCGGGGTGCTCGGCCCGCTGGAGCGGGACACCGCCCGTCTAGTCGCGGCGCGGAAGCGGGTCAACCGGAGCCCGCTCGGGGTCGCCGCGTTCACGACCACGACGTTCCCGATCGACCGCGACACGCTCGCCCGGCTGCTCGGGTTCGAGGGCATTGTCGAGAACGGCTACGACGCGGTCGGTGCCAGCGACTCGATGCTGGAGCCGGTGCAGGCGCTGGTCAACATGGTTGCCAGCCTGTCGCGGTTCGGCTCCGATCTGGCGATCTGGACGCGGTCGGAGTCCGGGTTCCTTCGGATCGACGACGCGTTCATTCAGATCAGCTCGATCATGCCTCAGAAGCGGAATCCGGTCGTGCTCGAACACATCCGGACCCGGATCGCCTGGGTCTATGGCGACGCGGCGACGGTTGAGACGATGATGCATTCCGCCGCCTTCGGGGACACGAACGACGTCGAAGATCCGATCTACGTGCCGCTCGACCGCACGTTCGACGCCGCGACGGCGGTGCTGGAGCTGTTAACCGCCGTCCTGGAGAGCGCGACGTTCGACACCCGCCTGATGGCGGAGCGTGCCCAGGGTGGCGCGATGACGACGACCGCACTCGCCGACGTGCTGGTTCAGGGCGAAGGTCTGCCGTTCCGGTCCGCGCACACGATCGTCTCGCGGGCAGTGAGCGGGGGCGGGGCGATTACCGCCGGGGTCGTCAACGAGATCGGGCTGGACGTGCTTGGGCGAGAGCTGGCGGTCAGCGAGTCGCTCGTGACGGAGGCCCTTGATGTGGAGCGCTTCATTGCGCGGCGGACCTTGCCGGGCGGCCCCGCGCCGGAAACGACGCGCGCCGCGATTCTCAGCGCCCGGGAGCGCCTCGCGGCGGACAAGCGGGCGCTGGAGGAGCGGCTCGCCCTTCTCTCGCGGGCGGAAGCGACGCGCCGGAATCAGGCGAGCGAGCGGTGACAAGCCGGTCTTATACGCCGAGCGCCTGGCGCGCCGCGATGAGGCTGTCGCGCAGCGCGTAGCTGGCCGCCACGATCCGGCCGCGTGTCTCGACCGGTACCTGCGAGTAGGGTATCGCCGCGACCGAGCCGGGGGTGAACGCCGCATCGGCCAGCGTCATCGCCTCCGCGTAGGCGCGCTCAACGGCCACCGCTACTGTCGGGTCGATCGCCGCGACCTCCGGGGCGAACGGTTCGTACTGGCTCCAGACCCCGATCCAGTTGTGCCGGAAGATCAGCATGCTTTGGTCGGACCAGGTCTCTTCCTCACTCGACATCTTCTTCGCGGCGACCTCGTTCGAGAGCGCGATCACGCCGTCGAACTGCCCCGCGGCGCTGAAGTTTTCGCGGATCGTCAGGTCGCGCCGCAGCGTCTCGATGCTCGCGATCAGCTCGCCGGCCACCGGGAGCGCGGCGGTGAGATCGCCGTCGCGGTACAGCAGAGCCTCGATCCGGTGGAACCCCCGGAAGTCCGCGCTGGTCTCGCCTTCGTCGAAGGCATAGGGCCGGGCGTCGATCGCCTCGTCGGTGTCCGGGAAGCTCGCGGCCAGCACCTCGATCTCCTCGTACGGCGGCCGGGACGCGACGTAGGCTGGCTTCGCGTCGTCCAGATCGCCCCCCGCGATCGCGTCGCGAAGCGCCACTACGAGCGGCACCTGATCGTTCGCCCGCCTCTGGAAGTAGGCGAGCCCGGCATCGACTTGTGCCGCGAACCCGGAATCCGCCGCGGGTGACGCCGGCGTCGCCACCGGCTGGGCCCTGATGACGGAGCCGCTCTGGACGGCCATTGCAAAGACTCCAACGAGCCCACCGGCCGCCTTCGACACCGATCGCCGTGAAAATCCCCGATCCATCGTTTGTTCTCCCCGCTTCGTCAACGTGACGCGTCCAGACCTCCGTACGGGGGCCGATTGAAATCCGACATTGTTCGTCGGAATTACCCAACGCTAGGATGCCGCGATCCGGTTGTCAAGGGTCGGATGTTGCCTTGACGACACCGGCCGACGTCCTTACCATGAATCCCGACCCAGACAATCGGAATTGGGGTCAAGCAGGAGAGTGGCGGCGTGATCGACCCGCGCCGGCCGAAAGGAGCATCGGATGGCGGCAACCGTCAAAAACGGCAGCGCGCCGGGCAGCGCACCGAGCAGCGGACCGGGAACCATGGCGGCGAGGGGAGATCAGGCGGCCCATGACGCATTGCGGACCGCCCACGATGGCGGATATCGCTTTCCGGAAGGGTTCTACGGGTTCACCGCGACCGTGACCGTCATCGAGGACACTGGCGGCACCGTCCGTCAGGGCGTCGGTTCGGCGATCGTCGGCGGCCCCCGCGCGATCGAGGTCTCGCTCGACGCGGAGAACGATCTGGCGGCTTGGGCCAGGGGCGAGCTGGGCTCGATGGCCGGGCATCGCTGGCCGACTCCGTACGAGATGGCGGACGGACGATGGACGCTGTCGATCGAGGAGGAAACGGCGAGCCCGCTCGGGCGTCTCGTGTCCGTGCACGACGACCCCTTCCAGTCGGCCTATCGACTGCGCGACGGGCGGATCGCCCAAGTCATCCGGACCATGGGCGACACCCGGTTCACGATCACGATCCAGGCGCACGCCCCAACGGACGACGCCCGGGTGCTGCCGGCCGCCTTTACGGTGAGCTTCTGGGACAGCGAGGCAACCCGGATGAACCGCGTGGATGCCTATACCGATCGCTACGCCAGCGTCGATGGTGTCTGGCTGCCACGATCCCGGCGGGTCGTAACCGCGACCGACCTCGGGTTCGTAGCACGAGAGCTGACGTTCGAGGATGTCGTGGTGCTCGATGAGCCGGTCGCTGGAGCGGCCACTGGCGATGTCGGTCGCCATGGCAACCGCGCCGGGTAGACCCGGGAATGATGGCGGGCCGGCACGAGGCCGGCCCGGAGCAGAACATGACGCTGACATCGGCTGTCGCGGCAACGACAACCGACCTCATCTCTATTCGAGCACGGTCATGCTGCCTCTGGAGTATAGCAAATTGCTGTTTCTCTCCAGACGGCATGGTGGCCGGGCTCGTCGACACGGAGCTTTTTCCATGCAACGAATCCTCCGGCGATCCTTCTTCATCTCCCTGATCGCTCTCGCCCTCGGCGTGACCGCCCCGGCGGCGCTCTTCGCCCGGGAGGCCGCCACGCCGCCGGGCGCGACCCCGGCGGCCACCGAGCCCCAGTTGCCCGCGACCGTCACGGACGTGACCGGCGCGACGGTCGCGGTGTCCGACGTGAGCCGGATCATCCCCCTTAACGGCAATGTCGCCGAGACGGTGTTCGCGCTCGGGCTCGGCCCGAATGTGGTCGCGGTCGATGTCAGCGCGCTCCATCCCGCCGAAGTGCAGCGGTTACCGAAGATTGGTTACCAGCGCGAACTCTTCGCCGAGGCGATCCTCTCGTTCGCGCCGACCGTCGTGATCGGGACCGGGAACGCCGGGCCGCCCGAGGTGATCGAGCAGGTCCGCGCCGCCGGGATCACGGTCGTGATCCTGCCCGTTCAGGAAGACGCGGCGGGCGCGGTTCAGGAGATCCGCGCGGTCGGGCAGGCGCTCGGCGTGGCCGACGCCGCCGGGGCGATCGCGGCTGGAGTCGAGGCTAGGATCGCCGAAGCCGGGGCGCTGGTCGCCGACGTGCCCGAGACGGAGCGGCCGCGTGTCGCGTTTCTCTACATTCGCGGCCAGGGCACGCAGCTCATGGCCGGCACGAACAGCGGAGCCGACGCCGTGATCACCGCCGCGGGCGGAATCAACGTCGGGGCCGAGATCGGAATCGACGGGTACCGCCCGATCACGCCCGAATCGCTGGTCGAGGCCGCGCCTGATGTGATCCTGGTGATGCGGGACGGGCTCGCCTCCGTCGGCGGGGTCGAGGGCCTGCTCTCGATTCCCGGCGTCAGCCAGACCCCGGCGGGCGAGACGGGCACGATCGTCGCCTTCGAGGATCTCTACCTGCTCGGCTTTGGGCCCCGGATCGGTGATGCCATCTTCGACCTCACCCTGGCCCTGCACCCCGACGTGGAGGGAACTCCGATCCATCCGGAGCTGCAGGGGACCGATGTCGCCATCGAGGAGGCATCTCCCGAAGCGAGCCCGGCGGCGTCTCCGGCCGCCGCTGTTCGCGCCGCCGTTCCGGCATGGTGAGCGAGACCGGCGGCACGCTTTCGGCGCGCCTGGGGCATTCGCTCCGGTCGCGCCCGAGGGCCGGCGCAGACGTCGTGCCGCGCCGATTCGTCCCTGCGCCGAGGTCCGGCTCGTTCCTCCCGGTGGCCGTCCTGACGGCGCTCCTGCTGGGGGCGCTGCTGCTCAACGTCGGGCTCGGGAGCGTCCGCGTCGCCCCGAACCAGATTCTCGTTGTCGCTGGCACCCATCTCCGTGAAACGCTGGCGGACGTTCCGGGCGGCGAGGAGATCGGCGTGGGCTGGCGCTATGTGCTCGATCTGCCAGGGATCGGCGCCGCCGCCGGATGGCTCGATGCTCAGACCGCCTGGCTCCAGCGCTGGGCGCGACCGGAGGTGAGCCAGCGCGAAGATGCGGTCGTCTGGGCGATCAGAATCCCGCGGACGTTGCTTGGGGCGGTGATTGGGGCCGGGCTGGCCGTGTCCGGGGCGGCGATGCAGGGCGTGTTCCGCAACCCCCTTGCCGATCCCGGCCTGATCGGCGTCTCGAGCGGCGCCGCGCTCGGCGCGGTTACGGCGATCGTGCTCGATATTACCCTGTTCGGGATCTGGACGCTGCCGGTCTTCGCCTTCCTCGCCGGGCTGGCGGTGACGTTAACGGTCTACGCGCTGGCCCGGCACGACGGAAAAACGGAGATCGTGACCCTGCTGCTGGCCGGAGTCGCGATCAATGCGATCGCGGGAGCGACGACCGGATTGCTGATCTCGGTGGCCAACGACCAGGAGCTGCGCTCGGTCACGTTCTGGACGCTCGGCAGCCTGGGCGGTACGCGCTGGGAGCACGTCGGGATCGTCGGCGTGGTCACGGCGGTGGGGGTGGCGATCACGTATCCGCTGCGGATGCCGCTGAACCTGTTCGTGCTGGGTGAGCGGGAGGCGCGTCACCTTGGAGTGCACGTCGAACGGGTTCGGCTGGTCCTGATCCTGACCACCGCCGCGATGACCGGCACGGCGGTCGCGTTCGCCGGGGCGATCGGCTTCGTCGGGCTCGTCGTGCCCCACCTGGTCCGGCTCTGGCTCGGGCCGGACCACCGGCGGCTGATCCCGATGAGTGCGCTCGCCGGGGCGACCTTGCTGCTGGCCGCCGATCTCGTCTCCCGAACACTCGCGGCGCCGACCGAGTTCCCGATCGGCGTGACGATGAGCATCGTCGGTGGGCCGTTCTTCCTCTGGCTCATTCTCCGCACCCGGCGGGAGGGAGGCGGATGGGCATGACTCCGGTGCTTCGGGTTGAGGGCGCGACCGTGATCCGGGGCGGAGCGACGTTGCTGGACGACGTATCGCTCGCCGTCGCTCCGGGAGCGGTGACCGTTCTGGTCGGACCGAACGGCGCGGGAAAGACGACCCTGCTCGGGGTGATGGCGGGCGATATCGTTCCGGATCGCGGCCGGGTTACGCTCCGGGATCGATCGCTGGCACGGATTGGAGCCGCCGAGCTGGCTCGGTTGCGCGCGGTGTTGCCGCAGCAGACGCTGCTCCAGTTCGGCTTTCGGAGCCGCGAGGTCGTGGCGATGGGCCGCGCGCCACTCCCCGCGTCGGTTCGCGATCGAGACGAGGCGGTGATCGATGCGTCGTTGGCCGCGACGGAGGGGTTGCACCTCACGGAACGGCAGTTTCCGACCCTCTCCGGTGGTGAGCAGACGCGCGTCTCGCTGGCGCGCGTACTTGCCCAGGAGACGCCGCTGATATTGCTCGATGAGCCGACCGCCGCGCTCGACATCCGGCATCAGCAGATGGTGATGAGCACCGCCCAACGGCTCGCGGGGGAGGGTGGTGCCGTGGTCGCGATCCTTCACGATCTCAACCTGGCGCTGGCCCACGCCGGCCGGATCGTGGTGCTCGACCGGGGGCGGATCGTCCGGACCGGGACGCCGTGGGATGTCGCGCGGTCGGGCGTACTTGGCGAGGTCTTCCGCTGCCCACTAGCGGTGATCCGGCACCCCCAGCTTGCGTGCCCGCTCGTCCTGAGTGGTCCCTTCGACTCGTCGAACGCCGACCGGGAGCCGGCGGATCAGGAGAACCGTGACTCGCTTGCGGTGCAGGTCAGGGCCGCTGAAGACGAACGACGTCAACGCGCCGGTCAATTCGCCTGGCGAGATGGGTCTTCCTACGGTTGAAGCTGGTACAGCAGTTGGTCGCATACCTGGGAGATCGGAACGGCGGCCACGAGCGGCTGGAAAGCAGGCGCACCGAGACCGGCGAACGTTGCCGCTGCCCCAGGCACTCACATCGCCAGCAAGACGGCGGCGTAGGCGCCAGCGCCCAGGACGAACGCCCAGAGCCGGCTTTCGCGCTCCTCAGGGAGTTCTTCCTTCAAGACGTTGAGGATGACGCCGCCGCCCAGGAACGCCACGAGGACGGCAACCGCCGCCTCGCGAATCTCCCCGGTCAGGCCGATCGCCCAGCCAAGCAGGATCGCGACGCTGAACACCCACCGGGCGATGCGATCGTACGCCACCTTGTAATGTTCGCGCAGACCATAGTCGGTAACGAGGAAATGCAGGCCCATCGCAATGGAGAACAGCGCGAGGACGCGGTCCTGGCCTTCCTCTCCGCGCTGGTGGATCAGGTACCCGATCAGGGCGTTGTAGGCGGCGAACGATGAGGCATGGATCCAGAAGACCCCGGGGCTGATCGTGTCCTCACCCCTGGTGCTGCGTTGCCGCCGCCGGGAGGTCACCGCGGCCCGCTCCAGCCCGTAGAAGACGACCAGACCAATGAGCGCGATGAGATAAATGTGGTTCTCGAGCAGGCGCAGTCCTGCACCCAGGGCCTCCGTGATCGTCTGCTGCCCCTCGGCGAGATCAGGCAGGAGGTGAACGAAGACGTACGCGACCGATACACCGCCAGCGCCGGAAAGCCAGACGCTGCGGGGCGTGCCTTCAAGAAAACGGAGCTTGCCCGCGAAGATGTGGACGAGCGTCAGGATAACGACGGCCACCAGCGAAGCAGACGGTGTCATGAACTGGGTCCTTTCGTGTCAGTCGGGACGTTGGTGTTCCCCGAGTCGAGGATAACGCCGGGGAACGCTCCGGCATGGCCGGTCACGCGTTGGGTTGTGCATCCGACATCTGTCCTTGTCCATGCTGAAGGGACGGCGGACGCCGTAAGGATTATCGAGATCATCGGTCAGCCGTACAGACGGAGGTAGGAGCAGGGCGTGTTCCGGGTTGCGATCCGCCGAGCGCCGGACAGGCCGGGCGCGCGGCTCCGACACTGCCTGGTCGGCAAGTGACGCGATAGCGCGACACGTGACGGGGAGTCTCGCCGGCTCTTTCCTCCATACGCTGCCTGTCACGCCGCTCGGATGGACTTGTCATCGAGGCGTGGTCTTCCGGATCAGTGAGCGAAATCCTTGAGGGCGGTGTAACGACTTGTCAGTGAGTGCGTGATGCACACCCTGTGCCAGCTCTGTATGCCAGCCATGCACGAGAAAAGCTCGGGGACGGCGTTCCCGACGGGTAAATTCGCAGCGCGGTGTCCGGAGAGTCTGTATGCAGTTTCGGATCAGACAGGGCAGGCGGGCTGCAAGCTGGCATCGGTCGTGCATTGAGAGATACCGTATGCCGATGAGTCCGGCTCAATGGTTGAGTTCGGCCACGGGACCCAGGAGACCACCCCTCCATGTCTGTACCATCCCGCACAACCATCCGCGCCGCCGCTCTCCCTGAGGATCATCAGGTCTCGCGCCGGATCGCCGTCGGCGCCGGACTTGGCCTCGCCGCTACCGCGATCGGCGCGTCGCTGACGCGCTCCCCATTCGCTGGGGCCCAGGAGGCATCGCCCGAGGCGACGCCGCCCGCCGCGCTGCAGCCGGGCGGAACCGAAGTCGACCCGCAGATGCAGGAAGTTCTCGACGCGCTGGCCAGCTTCGATGCTCCAGCCCTTGATGAAGTCACTCCGGAGATCGGCCGCGAGCTGCCGTCGTTCGCCGATGCCGTCCAGAAGGTGCTGGCCGACCGAGGCGAGCCGGCACAGGAAGCGGTTGGCGATATCCGTCACATCCTGATCCCGGGTCTCGACGACAACCAGATCTTGGCCCGGATCTATTATCCGCTGGACGCCCCATCCGGGCTGCTTCCGGTCTCCGTCTACTTTCATGGCGGCGGGTTCGTGATCGCCAACATCAACACCTACGACGCATCGTGCCGGGCCCTGGCCAACGCCACCGGCGGGATCGTCGCCTCCATCGCCTACCGCCTCGCGCCGGAGTATCCGTTCCCGGCCGCCGTCAACGACGCCTACGCCGCGACGCAGCACTTTCTGACCTCGGCGGGCGAAGTCGGCGGCGATCCGGACCGGGTAGCGGTCGTCGGCGAGAGCGCCGGCGGCAATCTGGCGACGGTAGTCTGCATCCGGGCGCGCGACGAAGACGCCCCGCTGCCGGTCCATCAGGGGTTGGTCTATCCGCTGGTGACCCTTGCCCCGGAGGGCGAGGCCTTGAAATCGATCGAGACCTACGCCAACGCGGCACCGCTGAACGCCGCCGCGCTCGACTGGTTCGGGAGCTTCTACCTGGCCGACCCGGCCGACGCGACCGATCCGTTCGGGTCGCCGCTGCTGGCCGATCTGAGCGGGCTTCCGCCGGCGACGATCATTCAGGCGCAGATCGACCCGCTCCTGAGCCAGGGAACGCTCTACGCCGAGGCGCTCGAAGAGGCCGGTGTGGAAGTTACGCTCTCGCTCTACGAGAACGTTACGCATGAGTTCTTCGGGATGGGCGCGGTCGTCGACAAGGCGGCAGACGCGGTGGCCGAGCTGGCCGCCGAGCTCAAGGCCGCGTTCGAGGGCTAGACCGCCATTTCGCAAGAACCAAGACATCTTGACAACGGCGGCGACCCTGTCTGGGGCGCCGCCGTTTGGTGTCCGCCGCACCGGCTGGTTCGTGGCAAAACGCGATGAGCCACATGTTTTGGATCAAGTCACAGGTCTCCATCCTGGATCGGTGCTCAATCCAACCGATGCTGTGCGGGGAGGATACCGGACAGCATCTGGCGAAGAGAGGCTTGCACGAGCAATCCCAGCGCTTCGCGATACTCGCGCGGTCCCATGAGGCGATGCGCGGCGGAACTTGATGAGATCTGCCTGGAACGATCAACAAGCGGTTGCCCATTTCCGTGTCGTGTCATTCGTACCATGCCTCGCACCCCCGGTGAAAAGGCTGTCTCGGCCTCACCCCGGACATGAGCCCGGTCGACCGGAGAGCCAGGCACCTCGTCGTTTCCCGATGGCACCGATTCCATCGGGCAGGGCTCTTGGTGCGGTTGTCGCAACGGCATGAAGGAATCGAAAGATGGGCGGGGTTGCTCACGTCTCGTCCATGGGCCCGGTCGGTTGGCCGCTCGACTGATCCGGCGCGGTGGTGGAAGTCGCCAACGTGTGCCTGAGCAGCGCCAGCTCCTGGCGAAGGGCGGCGATCTCCTCTCGCAAGTTCCCCTCGTCCCCAGTTGCGGACCCGGTCGTGTCCTCGTTCCCAATCAGGTAGCTCGCGATCGAGGCCGTGACGAACCCGAAGACACTGACCGCGAACATCCGGACCAGAATCGCGATGACGCGAGCCTCGGTACTCACCACATACTTCTCGTTATTGATCGTCGTCACCATCGCCCCCGACCACCAGAGCGCGTCGCCGAATGTCTGGATCGAGGCGTTCGCGATTCCCTGATCGAAGTACAGCGCTCCCACCGCGCCGCCCAGTACCACCAGCAGTGTTAGCGCGGCGACGTAGGCGAACTGCCGGCCCCGCGTCACTTTCCGCAGCACCCGCATGCCCCGGTTGATCCCGCCGAGCAGGCGGACGAGGCTTAACGAACGGAGCACCCGCGCGGCCCGCAACACGCGGAACGGGCGCAAAAAGGGGAGAGCCAACGACAGGGCGGCGAACCAGTTCTGGCGCAGGAACGGCCCTTTCGCCGGAGCGATGATGAACCTGACCGCGAAATCCAGCACGAAGATGACCCAGATCACCTGGAGTGCGGTGTCGAGCCGCGCCTGGTTTCGCGCGCTCGATCCCGTTGCCGTGTAGTCGATCAGAAGCAGCCCGAGGAAGAGCAGGCCGAGGGTGGCCATCGCGGGTTCAAGGATCGCCTGTACCTGCTCCAGGAGCTCGAACCGCTCATGACGAACGGCGACCTGCTTCTCCTCCTTGTCGCCCCGTGAATTGTGCCTACGCGGACGTGACATCATGCTCCCGGAATCCGAACGATGGGTCATGCCACTGCTGGTCGTCGTCAAGGTCCAGCATGCTTCGGTCCACCTGTTTTCGGCGATTCACACAGGGTGAAGCCCGCATGAAGACCGGTATCGGCCTCTCCGATGCGTGTTGCCGTGCCCCAATCGCCGGTCGATTCACGTCCATGCTCGCTCGCGGGCGCGACCGGGCCGATCACCATTGCGGGAATTTGATCGCGACGAAGCCGGGATCGTGACCTGATTGCCCGACGTCGCCGCCAATGATACATTGGCGCAAGGCCGGATTCAGCCCGCCGCTCGCGCTCTTCAGCCGAAGGGTACGGTGAATGGATCTCCCCCTCTCCTCGTCCGATCCTCCCTCGGGGGCGAGCGAGTCAGCAATGCGAGCCCTGACCAATCCGTTCGCCTTGCCGGAAGGATTGGCTGCGATGCGGGCGTTCACCGACGCCAAGGCAATGGCAAGATCTCTCGAGCAGTCATTGCGGAAAGATCAGGCAGCAATCACCCACGGCAGGGCGCTGGAGATCGTGGCCCGGCAATTCGAAGAGAAGGATTGGAACACGCTGGCGGCCACGATCGCCAGCGCCGCGAGACCCGAGAGCGGTCCGCTGTTCGAGGCGGCCATCCCGATTCTTCGCATCTCTTCGGTGGAAAAGGCGCGGGAGTTCTACGGTGACTATCTGGGCTTCTCGTTCGACTGGAAGCATCGCTACGAGGACGACTTCCCGCTGTACACGCAGATATCCCGCGCCGCCCTGACGCTTCATCTGAGCGAGCATCATGGTGATGCCAGCCCCGGTTCAGCGGTGTTCCTGCCGATGCGCGGGCTCGACGCGTTTCACGCGGAGCTTGCCGCACGCGACTACCGCTACATGAAACCGGGGATTCAACAGGAGCCGTGGGGGCGCTCATTCGAGGTCACCGATCCGTTCAGCAACAAGCTGCGCTGTTCCGAACGGGACGAATGACCGGTGCCAGTGGAATCGCCACTGGCCTGGATGGGGGACTGCGATCAATGCGTGAGGTGATCGCGGAAAGGGTTGGATGGCCCGCCTGACGTGGGCATCACCGACCGGCGCATCGTTGACTGCATGTCCGTCAACCTCGTGTCACGAGATGGGCCCCGGGGATGCCGGGGGAGCGCGGTCGCGTCCGAATCAGAAGGTGCGGCCCAGCGCCTGGTCCCACGGCTGCGGGGCGGCGACGCGAAGAATCTCCTCCTCGCGGTCGCGCACGTACAGATAGAGGTGGGCGAAGAACTCCGCCTCGGGAAGGGGATAGGCGGGATTGATGCAGAGGTACGCATGCGGCCAGGGAGAGCGGACGCCGGGCTCGCGGCGGACCTCGATTCGCCGGCCGATCCGCATCCGGTAGGTGAGCCCGGGGTGGAGCCGCGATGGCAACTCCAGGTAGCCGTGCCGCTGGAGCTGGCTCCACAGCGCCTCGCCGAGCGTGACCCGTGCGATCTCTTCCGCGCGGTGCCGGGCGTCCTCGTAATCGCGGTGGGAGAAGCCGAACCCGGCGGTGCGCTTCGGCAGGTGGTCCCAGCGATGTCGCCATGGCAATTCGACCGGCCCCTCGGCGACCTCCGGAGATGCCACGGTCTCGCCACGGAGCCAGGCCAGGCAGCGGGACCACCATGAAGGCTCCGCCGCCGGGCCCAGCAATCGTGTGATCGACGGATCGGTGCGCTCGTTCATGCGAACGATACCGCTGCGCTAGCCGCCCGCGATCGGCGCAATGATCTGGTATTCCTCGGCGGCCGGGTCGAAGGGTGTGCGGTCGATGACGTGTACCCCATCGACCTTTTTCGAGATCGCACAGCCATTGGCGCGGGCCTCTTCGAGGATACGTTCGGCGTCGGCCACGGCGCTCCGGGCCTCCGCGGTATCGGTAGTGGTCCACTCGACGAGCTGATGGCCATGGCGGTTGGCGACGATGATGCGACCCATGACAGCCTCCTGTGGCGGGAACGACCCCCGGCGACGCTCATGCTTCTTGTCCGGGGCCTCATCCTACGCCTGGCATCGCCTGAATGCAAGAGGAAACGCGTGCAACGATTCGCGGTGACGGCTTGACCGATGTTGCGGGTCAGCCGACAAGGCCGAGCAATCGCAAGGCGCCCCAGTGAGACCACTGGACGCGATCTTCCTCGAGCGTCGCCGGATCGAGCCATCGGATGTCCACGATCTCCTCGGCGTTGGCGGTCCAGCCAGGCTCAGATTCGCCCGCGACCGTTCCCCGCACCACGAACGTGAGCGAGTGGTAATGGTTGCCAGACCAGGGGACGTGGAAGAAGTGCTCGCCGGCGAAGCGGAGCGAGGCGGGGTCCGGTACGAACCGGTATCCGGTCTCCTCCCGGCATTCGCGGACCGCCGCCTCGATCAGCGTTTCCTCACGCTCCAGCTCGACACCACCGCCCGGAAGCTCCCAGCGCTTCGCCCAGGCGGGCTCGACCAGCAGCAGCTTGCCGTCGCGAACCGCGATCGGGTAGCAAGAGACGCGCCAGTTGACGGGTCTGCCCTTCGGACGCTCGGCCCGGTTGCCAAAGACGTCGGTGTATACCGGCATCACCCGCCGTTTCCATCCGCACCCGTGCTCCTGGCGGCGTCGCGGATCGCGGTCAGGGCAGGATCGTCGATCTGGCGCTCGGCCATGATCGTAAAGCCGGCGAGCGGGAGACCAGGGTGCGCATCCTCCAGGTATCGTGCTTCGAGGAAGGCTTCGAGACGGTCGACCTCCTTCACGAACCGCGCTTCCGGCGTCTCCTGCGCCTCGTACTCGGCCCACAGCCCGGCCATCTCGTCGCGGAGTCGATCGGGCATCGGCGCCAGCAGCTCGGCCATTGCGGCGTCTTCCCCAATCCGCTTGTCGGCGGCGTTCCCGGCGCTCCGGACGTGGTTGATACTGAAGAAGGTCCGGACCGCGTCGACATCCGCGCGATCGGGAACATCGCCGGGCTCGTAGGGCGGGGCGTCGCCGAAGGTCGCTTCGGCGAGATCGTGGATCAGCGCCATCTTCAGCACCCGATCGGCATCCAGGGCGGTGTTGTCGCTGGCGACAACCCAGGCGATGATAGTAGAGAGGAAGCTGTGATCGGCGACCGATTCGACCTCGTCCCTCGGCACGCCGCGATCGACCCATCCGGTACGCCTGATCCGCTTGAGATTGCCCAGGGTCCGGAACAGGGCGGCGAGGCTCGACGCGTCAGTGTCGGCATGGTTGGCATGGAGGTGCGCGGCCGGTGCGGAGGTCTCGGGGCGATCGGGGGAATCGATCGTCATGAACTGGCCCGCGCCGCGCTGGCCCGCCCGAGCCGGTCACTGAGAAACGACAAGGCGCGCGACCATGCCTGTTGTGAGGCGTCGTACGCGACAGCGTCCGGATCGAACGTCAGGAAGCCGTGACCGACGCCGGGGTAGATCACGAACTCGTGATCCTTCCCATAGCGGCTCAACAGGGTGTCGTACTTCCCAACGTTGTCCATCCCGACCCCTGCGTCCCCGTCGCCCCAGAACCCGAGCAGCGGGGATTCGACACCGGCGGCCTCGGCGTCGTCGCCGGCCATGATCGGCGCCATCGGGGTCCGCTCGCGGTAGGGGAATCCGTAGAAGATCACGCTGGCCTCGGGAAGCGGGTGCCGCGAGGCCGCCAGCATCACCAGCGTGCCGCCCATGCAGAAGCCAATGGTACCGACCTTGCCGGATGAGGCCTTGTGATGCCGCAACCAGAACAGCGCGCTCCGGATATCGGCGAGGGTGTCGGTCTGTGACATCTGCGCCATCCGCGTCCGGAGCAGCTCCCTGGTCTCGGGTTTCGGGCCCTGGCGAAAGAAGAGATCCGGCAGCGCGGTGATGTAGCCCTCGCTCGCCAGCCGGCGGGCGAGATCGCGATAGAAGTCGTTCGGGCCGTTGATGTCGTGGATCAGCAGGATCGCCGGCGCGCCGGCCGCGTTGTCGATCGCGTCCGGCAGCGCCACGAAGGTGGGGAGTGACCCGGAATCCAGCAGCGGGATCTCGACGGTGAATTCCGTAAGCGGGGCTCCGCCGCGAATCGGATGGGCGCAGTGGTCATGGCACATGACGTTTTCTCCTCCGACCGGTCATGGTCGACGACACGACCAGGCGATGACGGGTCAGCTTGCGGATGAGCGTACGACAAGAGGACGGCATTCGTCATGCCGGGAGGGCGATCGAAACGGGGGTCGTGCCAATGCGACGTGTTGACGAGCCGGTCGGGCACTGCTATCTGATGCCATGATTGCGCGATCGACCGGAAGGGGTGGGCCATGCCAAGTCTGAAGATCGGAACCCAGGCGCCGTTGTTGCCGGGCGGGACGCTCGACGAGCGGTTCGCGGCGGCGGCCCGGCTTGGGTTCGACGGCGTCGAGCTGACCGTCGCGGCGGACGCGGATCTCGCCGCCCTCCAGCGTGAGGTCGACCGGGCGGCGGCGTCCGGGGTGCCGGTGGCGGCGATCTGCACCAGCGGCGGGCACGATCCACTGCGCGACGACATCGGCGAGCAGGGGGGGCAGGTTCGCGCTCCTGACCCAGCTCGTCGCCTTTGCTGACGCGATCGAAGCGAGAGGGGTCGTCTCGGTGCCGCACCGCCCGCCGGGGCGCTTCGGCTCGGCGGAGGAGCGGGCGGGATTCGTGGCGGACCTGACCGAACGGGCGGTCGATGCCTACGGATCGTGGGCGGCGGGGCTTCCCCAGGGGTCGGCGGCGGTGTTTCTCGAACCGCTAAACCGGTACGAGTCGTCGTTCCTGAACCGGGTCGGGCAGGCGGTCGATATCGCCCAGCGGATAGATCATCCGCGCGTGCTGGCGCTGGCCGACCTCTTCCACATGAACATCGAGGAAGCCGACATGGCGGCCCCGATCGTGGACGCCGGGCCGCTGCTGGGGCATGTCCATGTCGCCGACAACAACCGGCTGGAGCCAGGCGCCGGCTGCCTCGATCTGACTCCGTCGTTCGCCGCGCTGGCGGAGATCGGGTACGGCGGGTTCGTCAGCCTCGAATGTGGCCTCTCCGCCACCGGCGACGATCGCGAGCGCGTCCTCGCCGCCGCGCTGGCGTACCTGCGCGACGAGTGGGCCACCGCCGGTGGGAGCCCCGCCGACTTGGATGCGTCAGCGGAGGATTGAGCGGTCCGATCGGGGACTGCCTGTCGTTCGTCGCAGAAGGGTCACGACATATCCCCTGAGCCGGAAAAGCTTGCCGGATCAGTAGCGAAGAGCGGCGGATCGGCGACCATGTTGAACACCTCGGGAGGATGCCCGGGAGTTTGCCCGCCGGCCATCGCTGTGCTCCAATACTTCCGCTTGACAAACCGGGGAACGGGGAAGGGGATTGACTCATGACAAGTGAAGCGGGCGGGCCGAAGATCGCGATCATCGGGGCCGGTGGGGTGGTCTTTCCGCTGCGGCTGATGGGGGATTTCCTCTCGTTCCCGTCGCTGCGGGGCGCCACCTTCGCGCTGATGGACCTCGACGTCGGGCGCGCCGAGCGGACCGCGACCGCCGCCCGCGACCTGGCGTCCCACTGCGGGTTCCCGGCCCGGATCGAGGCGACGGACGACCGCCGGGCCGCCCTGACCGGCGCCGACTACGTGGTCGTCACGTTTCAGGTCGGCGGCATCGAGGCCTACGCGCACGATGTCGAGATCCCGCGCAAATACGGGCTCGATCAGCCGGTCGGGGACACCCTCGGGCCGGGAGGCGTGTTCCGCTTCCTGCGCTCCGCTCCCGCCTATGCCGCGATCGCTCGGGACATGCACGAGCTCTGCCCCAACGCCCTCCTGATCAACTACGCCAATCCGATGGCGATGAACTGCTGGTACCTGACCGAGCTGGGGATCACCGGCGTTGGGCTCTGCCACAGCGTGCAGGGGACGTCGCGGATGCTGGCGCGGCACCTCGATGTGCCGTTTGGGGAGGTCACGTTCCGGACCGGCGGAATCAACCATCAGGCGTGGTTCCTGGAGTTCCGGCGCGGCGACGAGGATCTCTACCCGCGCCTCCGCCAGGTGATGGCCCGGTGCCACCTGGCCCGTACGCCCTCGGCGGGGCTCGTCGCCGACACTGGCGATCACAGCGACGCCGACCGTGGCGACTCGGATTACGAAGGCGGGGCCGAGCACGTCCGTACCGCGATCATGGCCGCCTTCGGCTATTTTCACACCGAGTCGAGCCACCACGCCAGCGAGTACCTGCCGTATTTCCGGAAGGATCCGGAGCGAATCGCTCAGTTCGTGCCCAAACGGTGGGACTACTTCGAGCTCTCCAGCTCAAGGGTCGCCGAGCATTCCGACCGCAAGTTGCTCGGCGAGCTCAAGGCGGACCTCAAGCCGTCGGTCGAGTACGGCGCGATGATCGTCAACGCGATGGAGACGGGCGAACCGGCGGTGATCCATGGCAACGTCCCGAACCAGGGGCTGATCGACAACCTGCCGGAGGGGTGCTGCGTCGAGGTCGCCTGCCTCGTCGACCGGAACGGCGTGCAGGCGACTCGGGTCGGGGCGTTGCCGCCGCAGTGCGCCGCCGTGAACCGAACGAATGTCAACGTGCACGAGTTGGCCGTGCGGGCGGCGCTGACGGGCGAGCGGGAGCATGTCTATCACGCGGTGATGCTCGACCCGCTGACGAGCGCCCTTCTGACGCTGGACGAGATCCGGGCGATGACCGGCGAGCTGTTCGACGCCCACCGTGAACTGTTGTCGCCGGAACTCTTGCCCTCGTTCACGTGAACGGCACATGACGCCCGTCGTCTGACGACGATCGCCGCCGCGCTCGAAGGGTCCGAAGGCTCCTGATCTCAGGGCCCCGCAGGGCCGAGGGCCGCAAGCAGCTCGTCCTTGTGAGCCAGGGCGTGCTGGATCCGGATCCACCGCAGCGCCGGATCGCCAAACTCGATGTACCGCAGCGCGTGCAGCACCGCGGCGGTGAAAACGAGCTCCCTGTGCTCGGCTGTCATCTCCTTGCAGCCCCCCCAAGCGGCGTAGAACGCACGTGCCGCGTCGGCATCGAATACGAGATCCTCGGAGAGGAACGTGGTGATCAGCGGATAGCCGGGTTCCAGCGGCCACGGTCCGGTTCCGGCCTGGTCCCAATCGAGGATCGAGATGCGGCCATCGGGCGCGATGATGGCGTTTCGGGTGTTGATCTCACCGTGGATGAGGCACGGCGGCTGATCCATCAGGACATTGAGCGCGGAGATGAGGAGGAGCATATCGGTCCGGAACGAATAACGCTCCGCGTTGCGCGTCAATTCCACGATCGTTCCCGCGACCGGGATGCCGTAGGGATGCGGGTAATCGCCGTACGCGTTGAGACGAGCCGCGATCCGTCCCAACTCCGCCCACGTTGCGGGAGTCGAGGGCGGGGCGAAGCCCTCGATCAGTGAGAGCACGCAGACCGTCGCAACGTCCGTCTCTGCGAAGCGGCTCCCGGTCGTGGTCCGCAAGAGCGAGGGCGCATGCCGGAAGCGTTTTTCGGCGAGGAAATCGAAAATGTGCAGGTGGCGGTCGATCTCGCTGGTTGTCGGATTCACCAAACCAAGCGCCCACGGGTTCTCGTACGCCTTCACGACGAACGCTCCCTGATCCGCCTGGATCGCGATCACGGTTCGCGTCGGGGATTGCTGGAGCACGGCCCCGGGCACGACATGGTCCAGGTTCCAGTGGCGCTCAACTATTCTCGCGATCGACCGCATCGTAGTACCTCCCGATCCTCCCGTTTGCGGGCGCCCCTCCCCGTCGCCACGATGTGCCAGCCTCAACTCATTTCATCTCGGCAGGCAATGCGGATGGCGCGGGGATCATGGCCGCGCGGCGGGTCGTCATCAGCATCATCAGGGCAAGGGTGGTGCACGCCACCATCACGATCGCCATCGGCACGGCGGTTTCCTCCCCTCCCAGGCCGACGAGCGGCGAGGCGACAGCTCCGAACGCGAACTGGGTGGCTCCCAGGATAGCGGCGGCGGTCCCGATCGCCACTGACACGGAGGTCAGGGCCAGCGCGCTGGCGTTCCCGATCGTGAACCCGATCGTGCCCACGAACAGGAAGGTCATCGGGAGCACGCTGGCGATCGTCGCGACACCGGTCAGGATCGTCAGCGCCAGCAGCAGGGTGACCGCGGCCATGGTCACCTGGGCCGCCAGCAGGATCTTCGCCGGCTCGACGCGGTGGACGATCCGCGCGTTCGCCGCGCTGCCGACGATCAGGCCGGCCGCTTTGAAGGCGAAGGCCAGGGAGTACGCGCCCGACGAAAGCCCGAACACGTTCTGGAGCATGAACGGCGACGCCGAGATGTACGAGAACAGCGCCCCGAAAGTGAAGGCGTTTGTCAGCAGATACCTGACGAAGAGCCGGTTCTGGAACAGCCCGCCAGCAATCGCGAGTGTCGCCCCGATTCCGCCACCGGCGCGGCGTTCGACCGGCAGTGATTCCGGCACGGCGAGCCAGGCGGTCAGAACCATGCCCCCGCTGATGACCGCGACCGCGCCAAGCACGCCCCGCCAATCGACGAGCGGCATCAACGCTCCACCGAGCAGCGGGGCGACGACTGGCGCGAACGAGCCGATCGCGCCCAGCAGGCTGAACGCGCGCACGGTGGCTCGCCCTTCGCTGAGGTCACGCACGATCGCCCGCGAGATGACGACCCCGGCCGCGCCGGTGAAGCCCTGGACGAAGCGGAGCGGGATCAGCAATTCGACCGCTGGGGCGAGTGCGCAGCCGATCCCCGCCAGCGTGCTGATCGACAGCGCGATCAGGAGTGGCCGCCGCCGTCCGAAGCGGTCGGAGAGCGTGCCGATCACGAGCTGTCCGAGGGCGAGTCCAAACAAAAAGGCGGTCAGCGTGAGCTGGACGGTCGATGGAGGGGTGTCGAGGTCTTCGGCCATCGCCGTGAAACCGGGCAGGTAGGCATCGATCGCCAATGGCCCCAGGGCCGAGAGCAGGGCGAGTGTCGCGAGGAGTCGTCCACCGATGGCGGAATTTCTGGTAGATGTAGGATCGGGTAACGACGACACAGGCGCGAATCCTCGGGAGTCGAGCTCGACGTGTGGAGAACGAACGCGAAGTCTCGCTTCACTAATACCGCTCGCGAGGACGATACACCACGATCGCCGTCTCGAACTGCCTGCTTCGCGCCATTGCCGGTTCTCGAATGATCCAGGCGAAGAGTTCAAGTGATCGTCGCCGTGCACCTCGCCGATCGACCAGGCGACGTTGAGCATCCCGACCTGCGAGAAGAGCTGCGGGAAATAGCCACATTGCTCGCCGGTGATGGGGTCGGCTTCCTGGGCGAGCGGTCCAACATCATTGGCAAGGCCGTTGTGTGCTCGTACAGCGCGACGGCGGGGTCAATCTCGCCGGCCCGCGCCAGGCACTCCACCAGCCAGTGCGTGCATCGGTGCGCGAAGCGCGTCCCGCCCTTGGGACCCTCTAGGGCAAGGGGGGTCGATCGGGACGCGACCGCCCCGGTGAAATCCAGAAGTTTCTAGGAGCCGTCCCCCGACAGGGCTCGCGCGCAGGAGCGCAGCGCCTCCAGCAGCGCCTGACGCTGGTGGTCGGAAAGCCGCGCCACCATGCGCTCCTCAACGGGGGTAACCTTTCCGGCGCACTCCTCGCGAAGCCTTTCCCCCTCTCCGGTGAGGTAGACTTGGAGCACCCTTCCGTGCTCGGGATGCCCCTCGCGCCTGACGAGCCCGGCCGTCTCCAACCCCTTGAGGATCTGGTTCATTGTCTGCGGGGTGACGAAGGAGCGTCTGGCCAGCTGGGCGTTGGAGAGGCCCGGCGCCTCGGCCAGCGCGGTTAACGCCGCATACTGGGGCGTGGTCAGGTCGATCTCCCGCAGGGCGTCGTCCATGCGGAGCCGCAAGGCGTGCTGCGCCCTCTTGAGCTCATACCCGACGCTGGCTTCCGGCTGCCCGGAGGTAACCAGGCGCTTGTCCTGCGCTTTCACCGCCGCCCCTTGTCTTGATATAAGGTCCCTGATATAATATCAGTGTACTTATATAATAACGGAGGGAGAGACACATGGCCAAGGTGACAGGACCGGATTTCGTAGCACTTCAGGTCCGCGACCTCGAGGTCTCGGCGCGGTTTTACGAAGAGCGGCTGGGACTTGAGCGGGCGCCGCAGGGGCCGCCCCACGCAGTGGTTTTCGCCACCGCTCCCGTGCCTTTCGCGTTGAGAGAGCCGGCGGTGGACCTCGACGCGGTCGAGAGGTTGGGCTGGGGCGTGGCGCTATGGATGAAAAGCGACGACGCTCAGGGTCTCCACGATGCACTTGCGGGGGCCGGCGTGCCGATCGCGCAGAAGCCCTTTGACAGTCCGTTCGGGCGAACGTTCGTTTTCGTGGATCCGGACGGCTACGTGGTAACGGTGCATGATGGTTAGGACGGTGACGGTCCCTGCATCCCGAATGCCGGCTCCGATTTGCCGCCCATAAGTATGAAGGTGTTCGTGTCGCCGCCGCGCTGACGTCCACGTTGAGCTTACCGGTGCGCTGCTGACGCCGGACGAAATCCGGGCGATGATCGACGAGCTGTTCGCCGCCGAAGCGGCTTTTCTGTCGATGCGGGACGCGACGGCGGTTCATTCCTGGGTCAAGGCATCGTAGGCGATCGCGGTGACGATCCCGTAGGCGAGATGTGGGACTGCGTCGGAAAACCAGTCCACGCGGGTCCAGGTTCTCGGATCGCTGACCCCCAGGGCCGCAATCGGAACATCGCTCCCGGCCATCGCCGCGGCACCCAGCCCGAGCCCTGCCACCGGGATCGGCACGTTGTTGGTGAAGACCCGGAGCGCGCCGTAGAGCGTACCGACCCCGAGACCCGTGACGTAACCCATCAGCGAGCCGATTCCGGCTTTGCGATTGCCGGCTTTCTCGTCGTCGCCCTCTGAATCAAGGTCGACCCCAACCTTCACCATGATCTTGCCGGCGACTTCCGCCGGCGTGCTGCTCGCGGGCCGTCCGCGAGCAGCCATGTCGACATATGTGACGATATTGAGCGCGACCGAGCCCACCGCTCCGGCCGCGGCGCCAATGACGATCTTGCGCAACATAACGGCCTCCTTCAGGTAAACGAAAACGGCAGAGCGAAGGTTAAGATGTTTGGCGTCCGGTCTGCTCTGCCTGGCCGATCGACCAGGCGGCGTTGATCAGCCCGACATGCGAAAAGAGCTGCGGGAAGTTGCCCCATTGCTCACCGGTGAGGGGATCGGCTTCCTCGGCAAGCAGCCCGAGGTCGTTGGCGTGGGCCGTCGTCTGCTCGAACAGAGTGATGGCGCGGCCGACTTCTCCGGCTTTCGCCAGGCATTCCACCAGCCAGTACGTGCAGATGACGAACCCGTTGTCGTCGCCGTTCCAGCGATGGACGAGGCCGCCTTTCACCAGCTCACGGGCGATCACCTCGATCGTCGCCCGCATCCGGGGGTCAGTGGCGGGCAGGAAGTCAACGAGCGGCATTAGGAGCACCGACGCGTCGAGTTCGTCGGAGTCGAACGCGCCGGTGTAGGCGCCGGTCTTCTCGCTCCAGCCACGATCCAAAATCTCAGCGCGGACGTCGTCACGCGCCATCTCCCAGGTGGCGACATTGGCGAACGGCGCGAGATGAGGAGCCAGCCTGACCGCCCGATCGAGCGCGACCCAGCACATGACCTTGGAGGAGAGGTAGTTCCGCTCCTTGTCCCGCGCCTCCCACATCCCGGCGTCCGGCTCACGCCAGCTCGCCGCCGCCTTGTCCGCCAGCGCGGACACGAGCCGCGCCACGATCGGGTCGAACATGCCCGGCTCGTCACGCATCTGGTAGACCGCGTCGACGACCTCCCCCAGCACATCATGCTGCTTCTGGCGCCAGGCGGCGTTGCCGGCGCGCACCGGCCGGCTGCCGCGGAAGCCTGTCAGATGGTCCAGCTCGCGTTCCGCAAGATCCCGCTCGCCCTCGACGCCGTACATGATCTGCACCGGCTGCCCATCTTGCCATTGGGCACCGTTGGCGCGGGCGACCCAGTGGAAGAGCCGTCGCGCCTCATCCGGGCAGGCCGCCACCCACAGTGCCCGCACGGTCAGGCTCAGATCACGCAGCCAGACGAAGCGGTAGTCCCAGTTGTTGGCGCCTCCGTCGAGCTCCGGAAGCGAGGTCGTCGCGGCGGCGATCACCGCACCGGTCGGCCCGTAGGTGAGAGCCTGAAGCACGAGGGCGCTCCGCCACACCTGTTCGCGATACGGTCCGTCGTAGGTGCGATGCATCCCGGCCAGCGATGACCAGCCGAGCCGGGCGTTTTCGATCTCGGCCCCGGCGCCGAGGGCCGGCACGGTCCAGTCGTCCTGGTCGGCGACTCGGCGGTACACCAGGGCAAAATCGAGCGGCTCCCCCGGACGAACCGTCTGCCGCCCGGTGACCATGGAGTCCTCGATCTCGATAGAGCCGGAATTCGTGATGAGATGAAGCTCTGTCGGGCCGCCCCGCGCGACGATGCCGGTATCCGTGCGTTCCAGCCACGGGATCGTCAGGCCGTACTCGATCCGGGGAGTGAACTCGATCTCGATCTCGACCTCGCCCGCGAGCGCCTCGACCCGCCGGACAAGAGTTCGTGGCACGCGTAGGCCGATCTCGTGCCCGAGAGCGCCACGCTCGAGGGCCAGCGCGTCGGTCAGCGCGATCCGCCCGTCGGCGGTCGTGAACTCGGTACGCAACACCATCGTGCCGGGAAGATAGGAACGCTCGACCGTGAACGGGCCGACTGGCCGGATCGACCAGTGGCCGCCCTCGGGATCGAGCAGGCGGGCGAAGATCGAGGGGGCGTCGAATCGCGTTGGGCAATACCAGTCGATCGACCCATCCCGCCGCACCAGTGCGCACGTTTGACAATCGGAGATCAGGGCGTAGTCGCTGATCGACACCCGCTCAGTGGCCTGTGTCATCGCATCCTCCGGACGAAAGGTGCGATCGCGGCCAGCCCCCCCAGCGCGGCAGCGGTCAGCCGTCCACGATTTGTCGTCAGCCAAAAGTACGGGCTCCCGCCACTGGATCGGTCGTCGAAGGGTCCATGCGTTCCCCGGTCGCTTACCGCATCCACCGGCTCCCAGAGGTTCGCGGGACGGTCCGGGTCAAACGGCAAATCGATCTGCTGGGCCTCGTAGTTGGTTTTCGCCAGAAAGCGATCCAGCAACCCAGGCGCGATCTTCTCGCCGAGGATCGCGAGGCTTGTTGGGGCTCCGACCACGACCTGTGGCCGTTCGTGCCGGGAGGCCCAGACAATTGCCCTGGCGGCGACCTCCGGCTGAAAGATTGGCGGCACCGGTTGCGGATGCTTCGGAAGTCGAGATGTACTCCACGTGAACTGTGGCGTATTCAATGCCGGCATCTGGACCATCGCGATCCGGACGTTGCTCTTGTCGTGCAGCAGCTCGCTCCGCAGCGATTCGGTGAATCCCTTGATCGCGTGCTTGGCGCCGCAATAGGCCGATTGCAAGGGGATCGCCCGAAAGGCCAGGGCTGACCCAACCTGGATGATGACGCCCCGGTCTCGTGCCTGCATCCGCTTCAGGGCCGCCATCGTGCCGTAGACGACACCGAGATAGGTGACCTCCGTGACGCGCCTGAATTCTTCAGGTGTGATCTCCGTGACCGGGGCGAACACGGAAACCATCGCGTTGTTGACCCAGACATCGACCGGACCGAGCTCCTGCTCGATCGTGGCCGCGGCGCGTTCGAGGGCGGCCGGATCGGCGACATCGGCGACGACAACGACCGCGCGGCCACCGGCAGCCTCGACTTCGCGTCGCGCCCCGTCGAGTCCGGACTCGCCTCGTGCGATCAGCCCGATGCCTGCGCCTTCTTTGGCGAAGGCGATCGCGGTCGCCCGTCCAACTCCGGCGGATGCCCCGGTGATCACGACGACCTGTCCGGCGCCGTTGAGGGTTCTGTCTCTTGTGCTGTTCTTCATCGAATGTTGCCGCACTCTCGTTCGGTATCCAGGGGGCTGGAGGCATCTGGTACGTTGTGGTGGCCAGAATTCCAGACCAGACGATGGAAATGGCGAACCGGAGAGGTTCGCGCTCCATCACTATACGTGTCCGGAACGGGACGAAACGTTTCCGATCCAAAGAAGGGAGGTCGTATCGTCTGCCAGCTGGAAGGAGATGCCTGGCATGGAAGAAGCACGACCGGTGGAAGTCGAGATCATGCCGAACCTGACCGTCAGCAATGGCAAGGCAGCCGTTGCCTTCTACAAGGAGGCATTCGGCGCGATCGAAGTGTTCCGGGTTGAAATGGAGAATGGCGATCTCTTCGCCGAACTTTCGATCGGGGGCGCGCGTATCTTCGTCGCCGACGAGTCGCATCCCCACAAGAACCTCAGCCCGGATACCCTCGGTGGAACGACCGTTCGGATCGACCTGCTCTCGTACGACCCGGACGGCATGCAGGCTCGAGCGGTCGCGGCCGGGGCAGAGGAAATCCATCCGGTCCGCGACGAGGACGTTGGTCCCCGAATGGGCGCGATTCGGGATCCGTTCGGCCACAAATGGCTGATCGGGAAGCACTGGACCGGTGCGCGCCGTCCCGGATGAGGATGGCGCGCCTGGCATATCAAGGTGATCGGGGCGGTCTGTCAGGAGAGATCGAGCACAAAGGTGAAGAGGCCGACCTCGGAGCCGTCTTCCAGTTTCTCGGGCTGGATCTCCAGCCGAAGCGACTCGTCGAAGATGTTGTCCTCGTCATTCGACGGCTCGTCCGGGAGGTAAAGCTGCGTTGTCAGGACGTCGCGCCCGGGTGCCTGAACCATGACATGGATGTGGCGGGTGCGGCCCGGATAGAGCCCGGGTGTGACTGTCTCCAGAATGAAACGGCCCTCGTCGTCGGTGAGCTGGTGACCGCGCAGGCGATATCCCTCGTTGTCGTAGACACCGTCACCGTCGGCCTGCCAGAACTCGATCAGGGTTGATGGGATCGGCGCGCCGTCGAGCCCGACGACGAACCCGGCGACGGTGAGGTTCGTGCCGACGACGCCCTCCTCGCGGAGATTGGTGCGCTCAGGCGTATTCGTCGTGAAATAGGGACCCTCTGTCTGCTCGAGTGTTGGCTCGTCGTCATCCTCGATGGCCGGGGTGGCTGGCAGGAGCAGGTCGAGATCGACGTCCGGCGTGGCGCCGGGCGTGCTCTCCTGGGCAAGGCCGCGCGATGCGCCAGCCCAGCCTCCGAGCGCGACTCCGCTGACGATGCCGCCCGCGATGCCGAGCTTCGGCAACGCCCGGCGTGAGAGGTGGTTGAGCGACGGAGATGGGGACGGTTTGGTGGAGGTCATGACGTTCTCCCTGATGCGAATGCGTTGCTTGTATGGCGAACCGTCGATAGACGTCTGATCCAGAGGATACCGGATGGCCGTTGGCGAGGCGGCGGGGAACACCTGTGCGTATGCTGTGAATCGGCTGAGAACCCGTGATCCGCGCGGGGGCAAGAATCCAGTGCTGACCCGGGTGGTATCGAAACGTCGAGGAGAGGAAGCCAGGATGGGGGAGCCCGAATCGGAACCGGTGCGGCGGGAACTGATGACGTTGCGGGAGCGGGCCGAGGAGGAACCGGACGATCCTGAGGGATGGTACCGGCTGGGAGGGGCGCTGGACAGCGCGGGCCATGAAGCGGAAGCGATGGATGCCTACCAGCGAGTGTTCGATCTCGGGATCGAACACCTGGCCGAGGAGGATCGGCCACAGCTGTTCGTCCAGACCGGGAGCACGTTGCGGAATCTCGGACGGCTGGACGAGGCAAGAGCGTTGCTGGAAAAAGGACGCATCGATTTCCCGGAGTTTCAGGCGATGGCTGCCTTTCTGGCGCTTGTCGAAATCAGCGCCGGGCAGGATCGTCGAGCGATCGACCTGCTCTTCGACGCGCTCCTGAACCGGAGCGAGGACGATGGGTCGATCCGGCGGTTCCACCGCTCGTTGCGCTGGTACGCCGACCATCTCGACGAGGACCGACAGGATCGGCCGGAACGCTGAGCATCCAGCGCTGTCGCCGCGGCGCTCCTTGCGGGTTATGGCTGGATGTCGGGATTGGACGACATGATCTCGTCGGCGACCTTCTGGAGCCTGGGGAGGAACGCCTTCAGCCGATTGCGGCGTCGCTCGAGATCACCCGCCGGCCCGATTCCAAGATCACCAAGCAGGGCCCGGTAGCCGTCCTCGAAGGCGTCCGCGCTGAGATCGGGCACGTCCGCGTGGAGGACGGCGAGGCAGCGCGAATAGGTCACCACGATCCAGAACACGGCCTCCCGGTGGTAACCGCGAGCGATCAGGTCGCGGCTGCCATCGATTGCGATCGGGCGGCCGACCTCACTGATGTCGGCGGCGAACGGAAAGGGCGATCTCGCTCGATCCTTGACCGCGTCGAAAACGGTGATCAGCGCGTCGAGATGGTGGCCGGCCCGCGCCGGGCTCATCCGGGCACACCCCAGCAGATCGAGAAGCTCGTCGTGGAGATCGAGCCGGTCGTACTCGGCGAGCAGTTCCCGCACCGCGACATAGCGCTGGCGGACCGTGGCGTTACGGAGCCCGGCGAGGAGCAGGACGTGGGTCGTGACACCGGTCGGGAAGACCCACGACAGCACCTGCTGGTGGATGGGAGCGGCGGCGTGCCACGACTTCATGCCACCGGTGATCTTGCCCATCGCGTGATCCACCCGGCGCGAGACCCAGAGTCGCTTGGCGTAGTCCCTCGACACGACAGGAACGAGCTCGCCCAGCACGCCAGCCGGGTCCGCCAGGATGTAATCGGGCGACCGGAAACTTCCGGCCAGGTGGTAGTTGCCCAGCACGAGGTCCGGCGATCGGAGATCGCGAGCCGCGATCCAGGAGGCCTCGAGCACGACATCCCCGTACCGGAACTTCCCGGGAGCCTCCGGAAGATCGCTTCCCGACTCGCCGGGCCGGTCGTAGACGAGCGTGATGTCGACATCGGATGTCGGCGAGAAGGTGGCCTCGCCGGGGAGCCAGATCGCCGAGCCGGTCAGGAAGGCACCCTGGAAGCCTGGTAGCCCCGCAGCCTCATCCGCCACCCATTGGCGGGCCGCCGACCGCGCCTGGTGCAGGTTCATGGATCCTCCCGAGTGAGCGGAACTGACCGCTCCCGCAGGTAGCGCGGCAGTGAGATGGCCTGTTTGGGCCGGGCCCGCCCGGAGACGACAACGCCCCGCGACAGGTGGCCTGAGGCGGGGAGTATGCGGAGCCGTGTACTGTGGAGGCATCGTGCCGGATCAGTTCCGGCCGGGCTGGTCCCCCTCGAGGCTCGCCAGAATCGATGGTGTCGGCAGGCGCATACTCTCCGCCGCGACCCGGAACTCGGTGATCTCGGACGGGACCGTCCCCAGCGCATCGGCCAGCCGCCGGGCGATGTGCGGACGCGGCCCCGATTTTCCCAGCTCGATCTGCGACACGGTGACCCGTGCCACGCCGGCACTGTCGGCCAGCGCCTGTTGCGACATGCGTCGCCTGAGCCGCGCTTCCCGAAGCGTCAGCATGCGAGTCACTCCCTCTCATCCCCAGAGGATCCTGGCGTGCGGGGCACGATGTTCCAGAACCCTCGATCGGTATGTCGATCCTTCCCGTGAATCATCGTAAGCGGCGGTGATTGGCGGCGAAAAGGTGTCCGGTCGGCTTTCATTCCAGGCATTTTTTCGGGTTTGACGTGGTAGAGCGCAACATCATTCGACCGGTCTCGAACGTTCATTCCGAACGTTCGTACACGACAAGCAACCCGCTCCGCGAGCCGTCGCCGTGGTCCCTTCCGCCCGCGGGCCGATCACGGGCCGAATCGACCTGCCCAAACCCTGTCTGTGCCCCGCTGGCACCCTTCGTCCTTGATGGACTCCCAGTCGATTGTCTTCCTGGAACGCTCGGGTACGGTGCCTGGCGGTGGGGCGTGTCGATTCTGGCGAATCCCGTTCGTCGAAATGATGAACGGGCTAGGAAAAGGTCATGACGTTCATGGCCCGCGCCGTTCATCAGGACGAAGGAGGATCACGCGGGCAAAGAAAAAGATCGGCGCCGGCGGGATTCTTTTCGCGTGCCCGCTCAGAATGAGCTTGGCCAACGCCTGCCCGTCGTCCTCGCGGTCGTCTTTCTCCTGTTCACCGAAGGGCACACGGCAACCGCGAGCGAGGCGCTGATCCGGCCCGAGCTCTGCTCGCTCGCGGTCGAGCTCGGCGACATCCTCGTCGAGCTGATGCCGGACGAAGCCGAGGTTCTGGGCTTGCCCACTACCAGCATCTTCCGGCCGCTCAAGGGTATCTGCTTCATCGCTCCGGGCAACCCGGGGAGCGGTTGCATCTGGAACGTCGCATCGGCGAACTCCAGGCACTGTGACTCTTGAGGACATCATTGGCAACCGCTGCCACACCCTAAGTCAGCGGGCATCCTGCGTTAAATGCGCCTTTGCCTGCACGCTCTCGCAGCGTGATTTTGCTTTCACTCCTTGCGCTTTTAAGCGTCAGAGTGAAGGGCTCTTTCAAACCAGAGAACAGATGCCTTGCCCTCGTCCAGCGTCACCGCATCAGGGCTTCGGCTATGGCGGAAACAGTTCCTTAGCTCCGCAAGTTGATCGAATCTTCTTTGAACCATTTGCTTGGCACTGAATTCCGGACCGAAGCGACTGTTACACATCTTGCTCGTCAGGATGATTTCCAGTTCCCGGAGATCAGCGTATTCCAGCTTCGCGAGAAGCGACGATCGCCTGGTTGAGAGATTCTTTCGATCCGACTGATTCCATCTCTCGACTATCTTGCTGAGAACATGCGGAGGAACCAAGCTCTCGTCACCATTGAGCCGCTTCGAAATCATCATTCGCAAACGAAGTTCCGCATTTTCAACGCGAAGATCCAATTGCTTTAGCGGCGACTCTTTCTTCAAACCCAACCTGCTCAGCTCGTGATCAAGCTCTTTGGTAACGACCTCATCCATACGATCTAGCCAATCGTCTTGAGTCACCAGCAACGCTTGAACCTGACTTGTGTCGGTTGAAGTACCCTCGCTAATGATTAGTCGTATAAGCGATGATTCGAGTCCCTGAAACTGACTTTCATAGAGTGATCTGACATCTTCGTCTAGAATTGCCATCTCCACACTGGATAAGAGAGCATTGGGAATGGCCTGCGATGCATCCGCCAGCAACTCGGGTCGATCTTTCAACTGGTAGAAGAATGACTGTCGAAGTTGTTGAAAAAGCTCCTCGTCACCTGCAATCCTTGTGGAAAGGAACTGGTGGCCGAACAGCATTGTCCAAAGTCTTCTGATTCGATGCAGGATCGCTAAACCGATAACAGGCGTCGCGCTATCCCAGTCTGTTACTCGTGCAAGCCGTTCCAGCATTTCATCGGTTAGAAGGCTTTGAACATATTTGACAACTTCCGAATCTAGTTTGTTGTCATCGTGAATTAGTGGCGAATCCTCCTGACGTTGGTGTGTCCCTTCTCCGCTCATGTTGGTGGTATCTCCTCGGCGAGAGCTGCGAATCAAGCCCACGATTGGTCAATAAGCGGTTATCCAATCTAATTATGGGGGTTCCTCTGCCGTCTGGAATGGGTGACTCGATGTTAACTTCAGACTGCAGACAAGCTCAGGATCCGTCCATCACTAATGCCTTCGATCTGCTCACGTACGCCGATGCTCTCGCCCTGACCAGCAACACCGTGGAACGGATGCATCTCCAGCGTCGCGTCGCCGAGCTGCAACTCAGCGGCCACGCATCCAAAGACGGGCGCTCCGGTCCGGATTTGGCGGTACCATAGGCGGCGGTCGATCGACACGCTCGCCGCTTGCCGATCAGGCTTGCGGGACACCGGAAGAGGAACGAGGCACCATGGCGGATCCACGGCTCGAGAAATGGGCGAAGGCGCTCACCGGCTATTCGGTCGAGGTTCAGCCCGGCCAGACCGTCGCCATCAATGGTGGCATTGCCGCCGCGCCACTGCTGCGCGAGGTCTACCGCGAGGTCATCGCGCGTGGCGGTCACCCAGTCCTGCTGCCGTCGCTCGACGGTGTCCAGCGCGACCTGCTCCTCAATGGAAGCGACGAGCAGCTTGGCTACATCTCGCCGGTCGAGCGCTTCGTGCGCGAGCAGGCCGATGTCGTGATCAACGTGATGGCGGAAACCAACACCAAGCGGCTCTCCGCCGTCGCGCCGGAGCGGCAGGCTTTCTTCCAGAAAGCGCGCCGCCCGCTGTTCGAGACCTTCATGGAGCGGGCCGCCAGCAACGCGCTGGACTGGACCCTGACGCTCTATCCGACGGACGCCTACGCGCAGGACGCGGAGATGGACACCGAGGAATACACCGCGTTCGTGCTCGCCGCTTGCAAGCTGGACCGTGACGATCCGGTCGCTGCCTGGCTCGAGCTGAAGGCGGAGCAGCAGCGCCTGATCGACTGGCTCGACGGCAAGAAGGAGATCCACCTGACCGGCCCCGAGATCGACCTGACGCTCTCGATCGAGGGCCGGACCTGGATCAACTCGGACGGCAAGCGCAACTTCCCGAGCGGCGAGATCTTCACCGGGCCGGTCGAGACGTCGGTCAACGGCACGGTCCGCTTCTCGTTTCCGGTCGTCACCGCCGGCCGCGAGATCCAGGACATCCGGCTCCGCTTCGAGAACGGCAAGGTGGTGGAGGCAACCGCCGCCCGGAACGAAAACTTCCTGATCCAGACGCTCGATACGGACGACGGCGCCCGGTATCTCGGCGAGTTCGCGTTCGGGACCAACTTCGACATCAGCCGGTTCACGAAGAACATCCTGTTCGACGAGAAGATCGGCGGCACGGTCCACATGGCGGTCGGGCTCGGATATCCAGAGACGGGGAGCGTCAACAAGTCGGCGGTCCACTGGGACATGATCTGCGACCTTCGGGAGGGCGGGCAGGTCGATGTCGACGGCCAGCCCTTCACGCGCGACGGCGCTTTCGTGATCTGAGACGCACCCGGAATGGATGGTCGACCGATCCCGAAACTGAATGGAGAGTCCGCATGAGTGTCCAGACGATAGCGACGGAATTGCATCCGCTCGCCTTCGCACCGTTGCCCCTCGGCCGGATACAGCCCGCTGGGTGGTTGCGGAACCAGCTCCGGATCCAGGCCGATGGGCTCTCCGGGCACCTCGACGAGTTCTGGCCGGACATCGCGCGCAGTGCCTGGATCGGTGGCGATGCCGAGGGCTGGGAGCGCGAGCCGTACTGGCTGGATGGGCTGATCCCGCTCGCCGTTCTGCTGGACGATGACCGGTTGATGGCCAAGATCGACCGCTGGGTCGAGAAGATCCTTGCGAACCAGCACGACGGCGGGTGGCTCGCGACCGCTCGGGACACGCCCGCCGGCGACACTGGCGACGCAAGGACCGCTGGAGCGGATCGTGACCCACACGGTCATGACCTGGATCCGTGGCCCCGGTTCGTCCTGCTCAAGGCGCTCATTCAATACCACGAGGCGACGAACGATGCGCGGATCGTTCCGGCGCTGCTTCGCTTCCTCCACCGCCTCGATCGGCTGCTCGACGAACGCCCGCTGAGCGAGTGGGCCCGCTTCCGGTGGGCCGATCTGGTGGTGAGCATCCACTGGCTGCATGCCCACACTGGCGAGGACTGGCTGCTCCCCCTCGCCGCCAAGGTGCACGCCCAGGGCTTCGACTGGAAGGGGCTCTTCGAGACGTATCCGTACCAGGAGCGCGTCACCGGAGCCGATCGCAATCTCGTCACCCACGTCGTGAACAACGCGATGGGTTTGAAGTCCGGTGCCGTGTGGTTCCGGCAATCGGGTGACCCGTCCGATCGAGACTCGGCTTTGCGCATGATCGCCGAGCTGGACCGGTATCACGGCCAGGCGACCGGGGCGTTCTCCGGAGACGAGCATCTGGCCGGGAGAAATCCATCCCAGGGCACGGAACTCTGTGCGGTGGTCGAGTACATGTACTCCCTGGAGATGCTGTTCGCGATCCTGGGTGACGCGCACCTGGCGGACCGGCTGGAGCGCATTGCCTTCAACGCGCTTCCCGCGACGTTCTCCCCGGACATGTGGGCGCATCAGTACGTCCAACAGGTCAACCAGGTCGTCTGCCGCGTGGACGAGGATCGCCTGTACACGAGCAACGGGCCGGATGCGAACATCTTCGGGCTGGAGCCTCACTTCGGGTGTTGCACCGCGAACATGCACCAGGGTTGGCCGAAGTTCACCGGTCACCTGTGGATGCTCACCGCCGACGGCGGGATCGCCGCCGTATCGTACGCGCCGTGCGATCTCCAGACGGGGATCCGGGGTTTCGAGGTCGACATCCACGTCGAGACCGGCTATCCGTTCGATGGCGATGTGGACCTTACGGTGCGCTGCGAACCCCCCGGCCGGTTCCCGCTCGTGCTCCGGATCCCCGGGTGGGCGGACGGATTTAGGATCGCCGTGAATGACGAGGAGCCAGGCACGGGCGACGCCGGTGGATTCTTCCGCATCGACCGCGATTGGGGCCGGGAAACAACCGTCAGCATTCAGTTTCCGATGAAGGTGCGGGCAATCGAGTGCGATGGAGAGGGCATGTTGCTGTTCCGGGGCCCTCTGCTGCTCGCCCTCCCGATCGGCGAGGAATGGCGGCAGATCGGCGGGGAGAGGCCCCACGCCGACTGGGAAGTCTATCCGGCAAGCCCCTGGAATTTCGCGGTCGATCTCGATCTGGCGAACCTCGACGCATTGGTCACGCTGGCGCCAAGTCCGCTCTCCGCGTCGCCGTTCTCGCCGGAAGGGGCGCCGCTGTCGGCGACCGTGCGGGGGGCACGCCTCAGCGATTGGCGGATCGAACACAACGCGGCTGGTCCCGTGCCTGCCTCACCCGCCGCCCCCGACGAACCACTCCAGGATGTGCGACTGATTCCCTATGGCTCGACCAACCTCCGGATTGCGCAGTTCCCGATGCTCGCGAAACGGTAGGCGGGAGGTTCATCCACGCTGAGCAGGTTGTCCACCTCTGAGCGTCATTCCGAGCTTGTCGAGGAATCTCAACAGGTGTGTCGCGCGCGAAGCGCATGTCGGTAAAGCCGACAATGTCGTTTGCTGCCCACCGTTAGCTCCGCGACGCGACGCGTGGAACCGTCCCTCTGGATGACGAAACTGGTCCCTCTCTCACGTTGTTGTCGCTGGTCAAGCGGCGGGGGCTCGCCGCGATCGGGTAGTCGTCGCTGCTGGTTGTCCGAAGGTTCGGCACTCGCCGCCGCCTGGCCTGCCCGCCGCATGACATCAGGATCGGTTTCGTCGGCATACCCCCAGGCCGGGAGGATCGGCTGAAAGTGCCCCGCGAACCGGGGCTTGCCGGTCTCGATCAGCTCCCATTCGCTCCAGCCCGCGCCAACGCCGGCCGTCATGCCAGGAGGGGAAGTAGATCGCGGCGACGTGCGTCTTGCGGTCCGTCATCGGGCACCCCGGCACTGGTCAGTCGGAACGAAGGCACAGTATAGAGGGGTCGATGCCGCCGGTCAGCGAATCGCCCCAAACGAGCGGCGGCCCCGGGCACCGCGATTGGACGTCGTTGCGACGGGAAGGGTGGTGTCATGAACGTCGCGTCGGAGTTACTGCTTGAAGCGACCACGCGGATCGGGGACGCTGGATGCTGGCTGGTGCTCGGTGGTGATCCGGCGGTTCCGGTGGAGCTCGCGTTGCGGTATCCCGGCAGCGTCGTGCGTTGGGTTCCCCTGAACGTGCCGGACCACGACCGTGTCCGACGGATAGTGTCAGGGCATCCGGTGGAGAACCTGGAGGTCTGGGACGATCCGGCAACGCCCGTCGAACCGGAGGACATGTTCGACGCTGTCGTCTTCGAAACCTCCCTGCACCGGCCACTCGTCCGTCGCTGGCTCGCTCACGCAAGATTGGTCCTGGCGGATGGCGGGTGGGTCTTCCTGGCGGGGGCCAATGACGCGGGCGTGCGATCGGCGATCGGTGACGCGAAACGGTTGTTCGGCCATCCGGTCAGCGATGACTATCGCCGTCATCACCGGGTCACGGGCTTTCAGCGGAGCGGCGACCCGGATGAGGCTCCGTACTGGCTCGAGCATCCAGGGATTGCTCCGCGAACGTGGCAATCATTCCAGGTCGATGTGAGGAGTCAGGCGTTCGCACTCGACACCCTTCCCGGTGTCTTTCCCGGTGACCGCCTGGATGCTGGAACCGCGTTGCTGCTCGAGCACATGGCGGTCCCGCCCGGCGTGCGCGTGCTCGACGCCGGATGTGGAACCGGGATCATCGGCCTGCTCGCCGCCAGGATCGGCGCGAATCACGTCGACCTGATCGACGTTAATCTCCTCGCCGTCGCGGTCGCTTCACGCAACCTGGGCACGAATGGAATCACCAGCGGGCGTGTTGTCGCGAGCGACATCTTCAGTGGGCTCGGCGACGCGCGGTACGACCTGATCGTCAGCAACCCACCGTTTCACCAGGGCAAGGCGATCGATCTCTCAATGCCCGATCGACTGATCAGCGAGGCGCCGGGTCACCTGCTCGCAGGTGGCTCCCTGATGATTGTCGCCAACAGTTTCCTGCGCTATGAGCGGCAGATGCGGCGCGTGTTCGGTCACGTCGAAACGGTGGTCGCGACCCGCCAGTACCACGTCATCGCCGCGCGCGATCCGCGCTGAGCGGGGCCATGATTGGATCTGCGCGCTCATGCCGGTGGGCGATGCGGCAATGGGCGAAGCGAGTTGGGAGGAAACACAGGCGATGACGACCGACGACGCGATGATCCAACGCTTCCTCAACGCGGACGGCAGCTTGCGCCAGATGCCGTCCAGGCGCGGACCCCGTTTCTTGATACTGGCCCACATCGCGCGGCGAATTCCGGTCGCTGTCGAGCCGCCGGAGGCGGCGGTCAACGAGGCCCAGCGCCCGGTCAGCACAGACGTCGCGATGTTACGACGTCCGTGCCGTCGACGATGGGTTGATCGAGCGCTGGCCGCCGGGCATCTACCGCCGGTCGGCGACACGATCGTCCATAGACGAATTGGCTGACTGATGACCGTGCCGGGGTGTCCCGGCCACAAGGGAGGCCGCGATGACGGCGTATGATGGGTCGAGTGATGGTCAGGGGTGCTTCGCGAAAGGGCTGACTCATGCCGACGGTTCCTATGTTGCTGACGTTCGCGGTCGCGGCGACCCTCTTGATCGTCGTGCCGGGCCCGAACCTGATCTACATCGTCCCCCGTGGCATCGATCAGGGACGGCGTGCCGCGGTGGTGTCCGCGCTCGGCGTCGAAACCGGAATGCTCATCCATGTCGGCGCCGCCGTTCTCGGGCTCAGCGCTGTGCTCGCGTCGTCCGAGCTGCTCTTCAACGTTGTGAGATATGCCGGAGCGGCGTATCTCATCTGGCTTGGCGTCGCCAGCATCCGCTCGCGTCCCGCTGATCTCACGGACCCCGCCGGAGGTCGCAAGCTGAGCCCGGCGCGCCTGTACACGCAGGGCATTGTGATCAACGTGCTGAACCCCAAGGTGGGGCTCTTCTTCCTGGCATTCCTGCCGCAGTTTCTGGACCCGTCCCGGGGCGACACGTCGGTTCAGATTCTCGTGTTCGGCGCCATCTTCTCCGGGATCGCGACCATCTCGGACCTGCTCTACGCGATGGCGAGCGGCGCGATCGGATCGTGGCTCCGGCGGCGGTCGAGCGTGGCCCGGCTGCGCGGGAAGTTTTCCGGCGTCGTCTACATCGCCCTCGGTGCCGTCGCCGCGCTGACCGGATCGAGCTCAGCCCGGCACGGTTGATTGCGGGCTCCGGCGGGTCCGGGTCACGGCGCTGGGGCGGGCGCCCATTTGGTGTCGACCGGATCCGTGGATGGGGTCCAGGCCGCCATCCGGTCGATCAGCGAGGCCGGGTCGTCCTCCTCGATCAGGAGAGCCCGGTGCTGGGCCCGGATGAACCCCTCGTCCATCACAGCGTCGAGGAACGTCGTGAGCCCCGCGTAGAAGCCGTTGACGTCGAGGATGCCGATCGGCTTGCGGTGGATTCCGAGCTGCGCCCAGGTCACGATCTCGCACAGTTCGTCGAACGTCCCGAACCCGCCGGGCAGGGCAATGAAGCCGTCCGAGGCATCCTCCATCGCCGCCTTGCGCTCGTGCATCGAGGCGGTGATCCGGAGCTCGGTCAGGCCGCTGTGCCCGATCTCCTTGTCCTGCAGCGCCTGGGGGATGATCCCCAGCACCTCGCCACCGGCCGCCAGCGCGGCGTCGGCGACGACGCCCATCAGCCCGACCCGCCCCCCACCGTAAACGAGGCGAATACCTCGACCGGCGATCTCGGTGCCGAGGCGTTGTGTGGCAAGCCGGTAGGCGGGCGAGCCTCCGACATTGGAGCCGCAGAAGACGCAGAGTGATTTCAAGATCGTCACTTCTTCCAGATTGAGGCCGTACTCCGGTACTCCGGTACTCCGGTGCTCCGCCCTCTTGTCCAGCGGTCGTTCCCTCCATTGTGGAGGGAACGGGATGCACGTTCAATGAATGCGATCAGTTCCTGACGATCCCACGAGGCGGCGCGGGGGAGCCAGGGTCTTGACGGGAACGGGAGCCCGGGAGCCCGGGAGATACGATGTGGGAAGGCATCGTGGTGGCGCATGAAGGAGGAGCATCATGCCGACGGTAACCGCTGACCCCGTCGCATTGCAACGGGTGTTCGAGACGCTGAACCCGCTCCTGGCCGACCATGCCGGCGAGATGATCGTCGTCCAGGACGCTCCGGGCACGTACTACCTGAACACGAACGCCATCGCCGCCAACGGGCAGCCGCTCGCCTTCGGCGGGGTAGAGATCAAGAAGAACTACGTCTCGTTCCACGTCTTCCCGGTCTACATGTACCCGGAGCTGCTGGAGGGGATTGGCGACTTGAACAAGCGGATGGAGGGCAAGAGCTGCTTCAGCTTCAGGAAGATCGACGACGCGCAGGTGGAGGGCTTGCGCTCGCTGGTCGCGGCCGGCCACGACCGCTTCCGCAAGGAAGGCCTGCTCGGCTGAGGGAGCCTACGAGTTGATGCCCCACAGCTCAATCAACGGGCCGGATTCGCCAAGCACGGGGTCCATCTCCGGGAGCGGAACGGCGGCGATGTTCTCGTCGGCGCGGGGGCGCTCCTCCGTGCCGCCGGTGTTGAGATCCCAAATCTGGTGCGGCGGATACGCCCCGACCACCACCAGATCGTCGCTCGACTCCAGATTCTTGTGGGCGACCCCGGCGGGGATCACGACGACATCGCCCGGCACGAGGTTGGCGACCGGCCCGGCGTCGCCCCCGAGCTGGACCGTCACCGTGCCGGTGGCAACGCAGAGCACCTCGTGCGCGGTGCTGTGGTAGTGGTGATAGGGGAAGATCCCATTGCGCCAGGTTCCGGCCCAGTGCTGCTCGTGAAAGCGATCCTCGATGCTCGCCGCCGGATCGTCGGCATCGAGCGCGATTCCCTGGCGGTAGACGACGACCGGCAGGGTTGCGTTGTTGGGGAAGGTACCATCGTCCGGAATGAGCTGGGAGACGACCGGGGCGTCGTCCGCGATGACAGTCTGCTCTTGCGTGGTCATGGTGCGTCTGGTCCCTCGAACCGTGCTGGATACCGAACGTACGCGCCGGAACTGAGCGGTGGATCGGTTCTACCTTCGCATGGCGTGCGCCGTCGTCAACCCCGCGACTGTCCACGCCAGCCGTAGATGTTCCCGATCCGGGTGTGATGCCGTACAGTGGCGTCATACGAGCTGTCTCACCCCGCGCGTCCCGGACCGTCCTCCGGGGTGCCTGCCCAAGCGAGAGCGCGACCATGATCGACGCGTCCGGGCCGCCCGAACGTCCTGACTCCCCGTCCGGCGCGGGACCCGTCAGACCGGCACCCGGTCTTGACGAGCTCCGCGCCCATTTCCGGGAACCGTCGCCCGGGTTCTCGCCCGTACCCCTGTGGTGGTGGAGTGGCGAGGCGCTCGATCCGGCGCGGCTGCGCTGGCAACTGGAGCGCTTCGCCGAAGGCGGGGTGTTCAATCTCGTCGTGATCAATCTCGCCCCGACCGGACCACTCTACGGCAACCCGGCCGACGAGCCGCCGTTCATGAGCGAGCGCTGGTGGGAGATCTTTCTCGGTGTCTGCGCCCATGCCCGCGACCTTGGCATTCACCTCTGGTTCTATGACCAGATCGGTTTTTCCGGGGCCAACATCCAGGGCCGCCTGATCGAGGAGCATCCCGGGTTCGGCGGTCAGACGCTGGAACGCGTCTCGGCGATCTTCGACGGCCCAGGCACGGTCACCTGTCCGCCGGGCGGGCGGGCGCTGGCGGCGTCTTGGACCCCGGTGGACGGGTCTGGCGGTCCGTCCGGGCCCACGGAACCGGTCCCGCTCGCCGGCGATGGCGCACGGTGGGATGGCGGCGGGAACGGAGCGCGAGGTCGGCTGAGCCTGTTCCATACGGCTCCCCGCGGGTTCGACTATCTGAACCCGGACGCCTGCGCGTCATTGATCGACACAGTTCACGGCGAGTTCGAGCGCCGGGCCGGGGCGTTTTTCGGGGATGTGATCGTCGGTTCGTTCCAGGACGAGCTGCCGCACCTGCCGCGCTGGAACGACCGTTTCGCGGAGGCGTTCGCCGCCGCCCACGGCTACGCGCTGCCGCCCGAGCTGGAAGCGCTCTGGGAGGATTGCGGCGACCTGAGCCAGCGAGTCCGGCACGACTACCAGGTGACACGGGCCGCGCTTGGCGAGGCGGCCTTCTTCAGGCCCCTGTTCGTGTGGCACGACCAGCGGGGCCTCGTCTGCGGTGTCGATCAGCAAGGTCCGGCCCGACAGGGAGATCCGATCGGCGGCGTCGGCATCTACGCCGATTACATGCGCACGCATCGCTGGTTCGGCGCGCCGGGCTCCGATCACCATGGCGAGGCCAAGATCCACTCCTCGCTGGCCCATCTCTACGGAAGACCGCGTGTCTGGATCGAAGCGTTCCACAGCTCGGGGTGGGGCGGCACGCTGGAGGAAACGTTCGACTGGCTCCTGCCCTGGCTGCGAGCCGGCGCGAACCTCTACGATCCGCACGCCTCCTACTACAGCACGCGCGGCGGCTGGTTCGAGTGGGCTCCCCCCTCGACCGACTGGCGCCAGCCGTACTGGCGGCACTACCGGCCGTTCGCGGACGCCGTGTCCCGCCTTTGCGAGACGTTGAGCGCGGGCGATCACGTCTGCGATCTGGCGGTGCTCTACCCGGCGGCCACCGTCCGGAGTGGCGTTGGTTTCGGAGGCGCCTCGCCCGAGGCGGAGGCGGCCGCAACCATCTACAGGGAGCTCGTCGGCGGCATGGTCTGGTTCGATCAGCGGCCCGGCGTGCTCGATGAGCTGAAGATCGACTATGACATCGTCGATGACGATTCCCTTCTGGCCGCGACCGTCTATCCCGGCAGCCTCCGGATCGGCGGCGAGCGGTACCGGACGGTGATCCTGCCAGGGGCCACCGTGCTCGAGACCGGGACGGCGCAACGGCTGCTCTCGTTCATCGAGGAGGGCGGGTCGGTGATCGCGATCGGTAACCCGCCGTCGCGCCTCGCGGCCGCTGGCGACCCGGGCGACCGGGGCGTCATCGCGGCGCTCGCCGAGCGGTTCGCCTCCGGCGCGGCGGCCCACATCGCGGATCCAGGCGGGCTCGGCGATCTCCTTGCCGGGGATGTACCTTTGGTCGACGCTCCGGTACCGACGCTCGTGCGTGTGGTGGGGGACGCGACCCTCGTCTTCGTTCCCGCCGCGTTCCCGAGGGCGAGCACCGTCGAGGGGCACCTGGGGCGGATCGACTTCGACCGCGAACGCTACGCGCGGGAGATGACGGTCCGGGTCCGGGATGTCACCGGCGATCCGGAGCTCTGGGAACCGTTCTCGGGTGCGACGGGAAGGGTGCTGCCCACGGTGCGGCACGAGGACGGGGTGGAGGTCGTGGTGCCATTCGACGACGGTCCGGGCGTCGTCCTCGTCTGGACCGGCGAGGCCACGGCGTCAGCCGGATCCGCCGTGGCGAACGGGCGACGGGAGATCGCCCAGCTCGATGGCCCGTGGGCCTGCGAGCTGGAGCCGACGCTCGACAACCGCTGGGGCGACTTCACGCGCCCGGTCTCCCAGGGCCGTTTTCCAATCGAGCGCTGGACGTTCGACCATCGCCGGGACGCCGATCCCGAGGATGCGTGGGCTCCGGGCGTCGCGACGTTCGGTCCCCGCGCGGTGTGGGCTGGCCCGGCGTCAGCCGGGGAGCTGGCGAACGCCGCGCCCTCGACCGTGAACTGGCGAACGCTTGGGTGGTCGGCCTCGCGGGGCATCCACAAGGATCCGCTGCATCGCCGCGAGCCGATCGGTCCGTCTGGGCATGTGCCGGAGGAGTTCCTCCATTTTGGTCCGGTCGAGCCGGGGCGGGCGGTCCGGGTGCGGAGCCGTCTGCTGCTCGATCGCGATCTCGATGGCTGGCTGGCGATTGGGTCGGCGGCCGCGAAGCGGGTCTGGATCGACGGGGCCGAGCTGACGATCGACCCCGGAGAAGATGATCGCTACCTCACGATGGCTCCGGTCCGGCTCGCGGCGGGCGCGCATGAGCTCGACCTGATGCTGACGGCGTCAGGCGACGGCAATCTGCGGGCGTCGATCGCGGTCACGACCGCGCGGGACCGCTACCGCAGGCCGGAGCGGATCGTCGCGACGGACGAGCCCCGGGCGGATACGATCCTCCGCTACGCGACGACGATCGTGGTCGAGGATCACGTGCGGGCCGCCCGGATTCAGGTCGGGGCCAGTGCGCCGTGCCGGATCCTGATTGACGAGCATCCCGTCGGCCGGCAGGGCGGCTTCATGCCCTATGGCGATTACAACTCGATCCACCCGTACGACATCGGTGCGCACCTGACACCGGGGACGCACCGGGTGGTGCTGGAGGTGCAGGATCTTGGGCGCCCGGCTCCCGTGCTCGTGGACGGCGTGATTCGCGGACCGGACGCCGAGCGCTGGATCATGACCGACGCGACCTGGACGGTCACCCGTGATGGAGCGCCGGGCCCGATCGGGATCGAGCGGTCGCAACGCAACGATCCGGCGGTCGCGTTCATTCGACAGCGGCCGCACCCGCTCCCGGGGGCGCGGTGGCTGGAAGGAGCGGGCGCCGACGACGGCACGGTGGCCCCGGTCACATTCGCCGATCCCGAGGGATCCGGTGTCGAGTGGATCCGGTTCGTCACACCGCCCGGCGCGGTCATCGTCGCGGTTCCGATCGTTGGCACGGCGACCGCCTGGCTCGACGGCGACGAGATCGAGCCGCTCGACGACAACGGAACCGGCTCGGTGCGGTTCGGCGTCCACCGCGGTGACGGGCCGCCGCGCGAGTGCGTGATCCGGATCGAGACGGAGCCAGGTTTCAGCGGCGGCGCGGTGTTGACTGGGCCGGCGACGTACGAGACGACCACCGGGACGATCGCGCTCGGGGACTGGTGCGGGCAGGGGCTCACGGATTACAGCGGGGCGGTCCGCTACCGGCGGGAAATCGAGGTGCCGGGGGTGGCCACGGGCGATCGTGTCTGGCTCGATCTCGGTGAGGTCCGGGGCACGGCCGAGGTGTCGGTTAGCGGCGAGCCGGTGGGCGTGCGGGTGCTGCATCCGTACCGGTTCGAGCTCACCGAAACGTTGCGCGAACGATCGGGGCGGGTCGCGCTCGAGATCCTGGTCACGAACACCCTTGGGCCGTATCTCGACGCGGTAAGCCCGACGCCGTTCGTGCTCGACGGGCAGAAGGTCTCGGGGCTCTTCGGCCCGGTTCGGCTCCTGCTCCGCTGACCGCGCCCTGGGCGGCTCGAACGCGGCCTCGAATCAGAAGGCGACGGTGTCCGCGCCCTTGAGCGCGAGCATATCGCGGGCCGCGTCCGGCGTCGCGATCTCGAGCGAGAGCTCGTCGAGGATGCGCCGGATGCGCCCGACGAGGGCGGCGTTGGATTCGGCGAGCTGCCCCTTGCCGAGGTAGATGTTGTCCTCCAGCCCGACCCGGACGTTGCCGCCCATGATCGCCCCCATCGTCACCAGGTTCATCTGATGTCGCCCAGCGCCGAGGATGGACCAGACGTAATCGTCGCCAAGCAGGCGATCGGCGGTCCGCTTCATGTGCAGCAGATCTTCCGGGTCGGGTCCGATCCCGCCCAGGATTCCGAAGATCGTCTGGACGAAGATCGGGGGGGTGATCAGGCCACGCTCGACGAAGTGGGCGAGGGTGTAGAGATGCCCGATGTCGTAGCACTCGAACTCGAAGCGAGTGCCGTTCGTCTCGCCGATTTCCTTCAGGATGCGCTCGATGTCGGCGAAGGTGTTCTTGAAGATGTAATCGCGGGAGCGCTCCAGGTAGCTCCGTTCCCAGTCGTACTGGAACTCCTTGACGCGGTTCATCACGGGGTAGAGCCCAAAGTTCATCGAGCCCATGTTGAGGGAGCACATCTCCGGCTTGAAGCGGCGAGGGGCGGCGAGGCGATCGTCGAGCGTCATCGTCTGGCCGCCGCCGGTGGTGATATTGACGACGGCATTGGTGGCCTCCCTGATCCGGGGCAGGAACCGGGCGAAGACGTCCGGGTCAGGAGTGGGAGAGCCGTCGTCCGGACTGCGGGCGTGGAGGTGGAGGATCGCCGCGCCCGCTTCGGCGGCCCCGATCGCGCTCTCGGCGATCTGGTCGGGCGTGACCGGCAGAAACGGCGACTGCGACGGGACGTGGATCCCGCCGGTGACCGCGCAACTGATGATGACCTTTCGCGCCCCGGCCATGCCCGCTCCTCTCCGCTGGTGATCCCGTTGCTCCGATGCGGGCATCGTACCGCATGGCTGAGCGTTGGTGGACGTGGGGAAGGGACTGCGCTGGCCGGTCACCGTCAGGTCTCCTGGGGCTGAGCCTCGGCGATGAACGTCTCGCGATCTTCGAGGCTCAGGTAAACCACTCTGGCTGGATCGGCACAAACGCTACCTTTGCCCGGGCGGGTTCGCTGAGGGTCAGCTTAACGACACCGTCGTTCGATCCGTTGAACGTCCACGTGCCATGGCCGAACCCGTGCACGCCGAACCCGAGCAGACGCGGCACCCATTCCGCGCGGTCGAGCGCGCGCACCGTCGAGCGCGGAACCTCGACGCGACCGGCCCAGCCGACGCGGGCGCGAATGGTGCCGGCATCGACTTCGGCCCATGCCTTCGCGCGGCCAACGCCGAGAGCTCCCAGAAGCACCTTGCTGGAACTGGTGTAGGAGATGGGAAAGCGGATGATGGTGAACCCCCAGTCGTCGACCGTAGGCGTCGTCGCCCGTCCGGTCCGCGTCGCTTGTCAGGAACCCGTATCGACCATCATTGTTTCAAATTGGAGCCGATCGAGGATCACGAATTGGGAGCGGCATGGTGTCGGGCCAGGTAGTTGCCGTTCGCTTGCGGCTTCCGCTCATGGGGATCCCCTTGAGCGGGAGAACTGCGCCCAGGCTAACTTTGCCGTACTATGAATCGAGGATCATCCGGTGGTGGATGCAGTCTCCGGCTGGATGGAACGGGGAGAGAGCGAGATCGTCGTGATTTCACTGATCGTCGATAAAACGCCACGGATCGCGGAGCTTTGCCGGCGCCAGAAGGTGCGCAAGCTCGAAGTGTTCGGCTCCGCCGTAACCGCCGCGTTCGACCATGTGACAAGCGATGTCGACATGATCGTCGATCTGGGACCGTACTCCGATGACATCGCCGACCGCTATCTGGACGTTGCGTACGGTCTCGAGCGTATTCTCGGACGACCGGTCGATCTGATCACCAGCAAGTCGATCAGGAACCCCTACTTTCGACTGGCCATCGAGCTTCAGCGAGAGACGGTGTATGAAGCCGGAGACCGCGAAGCGGCTGCATGACGCGTGGGAGGCGTCCCAGGAGATCATGAGTTTCGTCCAGGGGCGGTCGCTGGACGACTATCTCGTCGCCCGCCTATTGCGGTTGTCGATCGAACGGCTCCTCGGTATTGTCGGAGAGGCGCTGAACGGAGCCGTCCGCACGGATTCGAGTGTTCCGGACTCGATCAGCGATCTTCGGCGATTTGTGGACGTGAGAAATCGAATCATTCATGCATATGACTCGGTCGATGGTGAGATCGTCTGGAGTATTGTTGCCCGTTATGTGCCGCGCTTGATCGCCGAGATCGACGTACTTCTTGCCGATGTCCATCAGACGCCAGCGCCAGCCATAGGGTGACGACGTGTTTAGGGAGGCGCCGATGGAACTGGAGATGCGGCGGGTGCCGGAGGCCGAGCTGGGGGAGACGTGGGGGCCGAAGCCGTCGGAGCGGCTGGTCGAGAACATCCGCGCCAACGGGATCGTCGTGCCGCTCGTCGTTGCTGAAGTGGCCGATGCTGACGGCGCGATCTCGTACCGCCTCGTCGATGGCAATCGCCGCCTCGCAGCCGCCCGGCTCGCCGAGCTGGAGACGGTTCCCGCGCTGATCGTCCGGGGCCATTCCGATCCCGAGCTGGCGCAGATGACGGTGCTCGCGAACTCGATGCGGGCGACGAACCCGGTCACCGAATGGTGGGCGCTCGACGATCTGGTCCGGTTCGGGTCGCCGCAACGGCAACTGGCCGGGATCACCGGGATGTCGCCATCGACGCTGACCAACCGGCTCGCCCTGGCCGATCTCGACTCGCGCATCTTTGAGGGGCTCGCCCGTGGCGCGGTCCCGCCGACGATCGCGCTCTCGGCGGCACGGCTCCCGCGCGAGATGCAGGACCACCTGGGCGCCGAGTTCGCGCGAAGCGGCTTCCTGCGCAAGCGCCAGGTCGACGAGGCGCACGCCTACGTCAACGGGACGGCGGGAGAGGGGGTGCCAGAGGATGCCGTCGATCCGGCGGATGGACTGGTCGCGTCGCTGACCGAGCTGGCGATCCAGGCGAACGCGCTCGGCTGGACGCGCGAGGAATGGCTCCAGCACGTATCCGACGCATGGAAGGCCGCGTCCAGCGTTGAAGACGAGTAGGGTTTAGGTTTCAGGCCGTCAGTGTCACCAGCGTTTGCAAGTGATCGAGCATCCCGACCGCGTTCGCCGCCGAGCGAAGCTCCGCCGATCCGCCGGCGGGGCCGTCCGCCAAGGCGCTTATCAGAACGTAGCCGACCTGGAGCAGGGTGACCGCGTTCAATTCCATTTCGCTCTCCCCCACGTCGTTCGAAGCGACGATCGAGAACCCCGGGAAGCCGGCGATCGTGACCGGCTTGATGGCGGATGGATCAGCGTCTCGCGTCTCCGTTGTTGCCAGCCGCTCCGTCGCGTCGTCCACATTGCGCAGGACGATGTAGACGCCCGGTCCAATGAAGTTCCCTTCCCGGTCTGTGTCGGTCTGCATCAGGACGCCGCCGACGGCGTTCTCCAGGTCGCTATCGCTCGTATCGTCCCATTCGAGGGCGTCGACCGGGCCGGTGTCCGACGGAAAAAGCGTGGTCGTCACCTCGCTGTCAACGAGCCGGGAGAGAAGCTCGTCCGGCTCGATCGCGAGCAGCGAATCTTCCAGGGAGTCGAACGAAGCCGCCGGAGAGGCTACCGGTGTGGCTGCCGGTGTAGCGACGGGTGTGCCTGGCGACGACTGACCCAGAATGGAGCGTATGGGAAGCGCGACCGCTCCCAGCACGGCGCTAACGGGAACCGACAGGAGGAGATTTCGGCGATTGAGTGTCATGACCTGACCCTTCACATAGCAACAGTGTGTGACACGACTTTGGCGAGCGCGAGCAAGAGGATTCTGCTCCCAGTGGCCTTCCGGACTGATAACGCCATGTCCCGATCGCCACCGGAACGAACGGTCACGATAATCGGTTCACGATTGTCCGCAAGTGATCCAGGAGGGCCATGCAATTCGCCTGGGAGCGCAACGTTGGATCGCTGGACAGGGTCGCGTCTCCTCCCCCACCGACTATCACTGGGCCGACCGTGAGTAGGGAAATGGCTCTGTCGGATTCCCCAAACGTGATTCCGGAAAAGCTCCCGAACTCGAACTCAACGACATCCGGTATCAACCTGGCGTCTGGATCATACATGTCGCCTTCAGGATCGGCGCGGTAGTTCTCCAGCCGCTCCCGCGCCGCGTCGGCGTTGGGAAAGACGATGACGACACCGGGGCCCATGGAGTTTCCTTCTCCGTCCCGGCTGGTTTCCGCAATTGCTCCGCCAACGGTGCCGTCGAGATCGGTATCGGATTCGTTCGTCCACCCCACCATGCGGACCTTGCCGGTGTCGGATGGAAAGAGCCTGGTCGACACCTCGGTCGTCAGAGGCTCCAGCAGGAGTCTCTCGGGCTCGATCGCGAGGAGCGCGTTTTAGAGCGATGCCATGCCGGTGACCGCCGGGGCGGGTGTGGCGACCGGTGAAGCTTCTCGTGAAGCTTCTGGTGTGCCGTCCAGCGTTTGACCCAAGGCCGATTGTGCCGGAAACGACAGTGCTCCAAGTGGGGTGAGGGCGGGTATCGATTGGATGAGGGACCGGCGGTGAAGCGTCATTCGGCGACCTTTCGAGTGGTAACGGCTCAGAGGATCGGCAAAGCGCGTCTCCACCGGCGTCAAGGTGGTTCATGGTCCCTGTTGTCCGGAATGGGGGAAACGTTCACGTCCCGTTCGCCGGGAGCCGATCGGGCATACTTCGGGCGGCAAGGAGCGGCGCACGAACACAGGGAAGGGACCGGGCTCGATACTTATGGAAGCAGGATCACCCGCCAGCACGTCGACCGGCCCGAACCCCGTCTGCGAGGTCGGCATGCGCCACCCGCGTGACCGCCACCGGATGCGGCCGGTCGATGGGCACGATCATGTCTGGGTCTGCGAGCGGCATTCGATCTTCGCCCAGCTCGTTTCCGAGGACACCGCCGGTGCGCTCGAACGCGGCGACGAATTCCCCATGCACGACGGCGGCGCCGGGCTCGTCGTCCGGCATGGCGACGAGCGCCAGGGCGGGATCATCCTCTATTACCGCGCGGCGTAGGGTGGGGACGGCATGACTGATCGAGACACGCCGTTCTCCAACCGTGCCCTGTCCTTCTGTCTCGATGCGTCGCCAGCCCCGTGGGCATTGGCACGGGGCAGGGGCGATCGGGCGGCGGTCGAGCACGCCGTCGCCCGCACGATCGAGCTCGGACGGATGGTGGACGAGGCGGGCGTCGAATCGCTCTGGCTGTCGGAAGACCCCGATGGATGGGACGCCTTCGCGGTGCTCGGCGCGATCGCCCGCGAGACGAGCCGGATCCGGCTTGGCCCCGGCGTCGTCAATCCCTTCTACCGGCACCCGAGCCTGATCGCGGCCTCGGTCGCGACGCTCGACCTGATGAGCGGCGGGCGGGCGTTTCTCGGGCTGGGGCGTGGCCAGAGCGAGTGGTACACGGCCGGGCTGGGGATGCGGGTCGGGAAGCCTGTTCAGGCGCTGGAGGAGACGTTCGATCTGCTCCGCCAGTGGTGGTCGAACGATCGACGAGCGACCGCGCGTGCTGGGGCGTCGGAGTTCCTCGTCGATGGCTGGGAGCGCACCTTCCACCCGCTTCAGGAGCGGGTGCCGGTCCATCTCGCGGCGGTCGGACCGCGTGCGCTGGGGATCGCCGGGCGGCTGGCCGACGGTGTCCTCTTCAATGACCTGTCGTCGCTCCAGTTCATGCGAAAGGCGATCGAGACGGTCCGCGCGGAGGCGGGGCGAGCGGGCCGCGAACCGGACGCGCTCTCGTTCTACGCCCGCGCCGCGATCGAGATCACCGGCGATCCGGAGGCGGTCTACGAGCGGCGCAAGAGCACGGTCGCGCTGATTCACGCGCTGCCGGGGATGGACCGGCTGCTGGAGACCGGCGACGTCGATGTCGAGACCATCATCGGTGAGGTCCGGCGCGCGATGCGGACGGATGAGATCCTGGCGGCGGGAGGCGGCTTCGGCGACCTGCGGCGCGGTGGAGACCTGGCGGCGGCGCGGCGGGCAATCCCGAACGATCTCATGAAGGAGCTGGTCGTCGCCGGGTCGGTGGCCGAGGTCCGCGCCCGCCTAGGGCAGTTCCAGGAGATCGGGGTGACCCATGTGTTCCTGGCCGCACCGGGGCCGGACGCGACGGCGGAATCGCTCGGCGAGCTGGTGGCGTCGCTCGGGGGGAGCTGACGAGGGCGGGAGGCGCGGTCGGCGCGTGTTGCCTGCCACCGCTCGTCACCGTGATTCCGAGGAGTGTATCCAAGGCTCTGCATCATTCTTTTTTTCGTCATCCAGAAGGAGCATAGCGACCGAAGGATCCCCCGGCGCACCGGACACCGCGCCTTGTGACTAACGATCCCAAGCCGTCGGCTGCACCGCCGAGCGCTTCGCGCGGGGATTCATCGCTGCGCTCTGAATGACGATCAGGGTAGCTCAGACTACTGGGTGCATAGGTGCACTCGAAGCTGCTTCGCACGGTCAGCGGACTCAGGAGCCACTTCCTCCCCATTCGTAACCAATCGGCGGTGCCGTGCGTCTCTACTGGCAGAAGGCACGACGCACCCAGTGCGCGAATCATTCCCAACCCCCTTCCCACGGGAAATACGGGCCATGCCTTCGGCTCGCTGACCTGGGCCCGGTGCGTTCTCGCGGCGACGCGAGCCAGCACGCGCACCGGACCCGGGTCGCGGGCGGCCAGACGTGATTGCGGCGGCACGGCCGCACGTCAGATGGTAGGGTTTGCGGCACATCACGATCACGACGGGACTTCAACAAGGCGGCGATCGGCCCTCCAGGCGAGGCATCACGCACATTATCGCCGGGCGTGGATCCGGCGACGCGGGGACCACGACACCGCGTGACGCGGACGGGTCAACCCAGATGCGGCGGCGATGATGAACGGTGAGCGGCCCATTTCGACCGGAACCACCACGACACGGAGACCGTCCATGGAGCACCAGACACCGGGGTTCGTTCAGGCAAGCGCTGTGCGGTCGGGTGTGACGCGGGCGGGAGGCGCCGCCGTCAGGGGTGGCCTCAAGGGTGGCCTCAGGGGTGGCCTCAAGGGTGGCCGCGCCTTCACGAGCCGCCGCTCCGGCCAGACGGTCAGCTCCGCCGCCTGGCTCGTGCATTTCGTGGGTGCGCTCGCCCTCATCGCCGGGCTCTTGCTGCCCCTGACCGATGCCGGGCAGGCGCTGGCGCGTCCGGATCTGGACACCCAGAGGGCTCTTCTCCAGCCCGCGGCGAACGACGCGGCGAGCGACGTGGTGCTCGGCGCGCCGACCCAGGTCGTAGCGATCGGCGATTTCCAGACCCAGCTTGGATGCGTCGATTTCGACCCCACCTGCCCGCAATCCCAGCTTGCCGGCGACGATGGATTCTGGACCGGCCTGTTCCAGCTCACGCCCGGCTCCTACGAGGTACAGCTCGTCGCCGTCACTCAGGACGGCACCCAGTATCTGTTCGGCGAGGACGGGCTCGACGGCGACCCGATCGAGCTACGGATCGAGGAGGGCCAGACCGGCGCGTATGTCTCCTACAACGCGCGAACGAACGAGGTCGTGGTCGAAGCGGTCGATGCCCTTCCGGTGTTGCGGACCGACGCCGGGGCGATCGCCCTCGCCCCGGACGGGAGTGATCTCACCGGTCTCGTCACATCGCAGGGTGGCGAGTCATCCTTCGAGCTCGTCCTCGATGGACAGCCGACCGGTAATCCGCAACCGGTGGCGCTCGAGCCGGGGCTGAACCGGGTGAGGCTCGACACCTCCGGTACCGTGATCGATGTCGAATCGTTCGAGCCCGGAACTCTCGCGATCTCGCGGGTCGACGCCAGCGGTCAACCGTTGCCCAACGCCTGTTTCCAGGTCCGGGACGCCAGCGACCTCGTCAACCAGGGGTGCGACGGCGACGATGGAACCCTCGACGGCCTGACCACCCTCACCTTTCCCGAGGGGATCCAGGCCGGTACGTTTACGTTGATCGAGACGCGGTCAGCCGACGGCGTGGAGGCGGCGCCCGAACAGGAGATCGAGCTGCGGCCCGGCGACAACAGCATCGAGGTCCGCTCCGCCGATGGCGAGCAACTGCCCACCGAGGAGGGTGGAGCCGCGACCGAGACACCGGCACAGGATCAGGACGAGCCTGGCGGGATCATCCAGGGGCCGGAGGGCACGCCGACCGAGCCGGCGGGCGACGCGGAACCGACCACGCAGGCGGGAGGTCCGCCGGGCGACCTGATCGTCGCCCTGGAGGATGAAGCGGGTCAGCCGATCGGCGGCGCCTGCTTCCAGCTCGTCCAGCCCGGCAACGTCGTGGCCGAGGCCTGCGACACGAGCGACGCCTTCCCCAACAACGGCGTCGTCGGGTTCTTCGGCATCCCTTCCGGAACCTACACCCTGCACCAATCCGCCGCGGCGGACGGCACCACCGCGGTTCCGGACCGAGATGTCGAGGTCGTCCCCGGTCAGGAGACGAGGGAGACCGTGACCGCTTCACCGGCGGATGATCCTTCGTCCGGGACCGGCGATGTCGTCGTGTTGCGCCAGGATGCCGATGGCAACGCGGTCGGCGGCGCCTGCTTCGAGATCGTCGGCGCCGACGGCACCGTCGTCGCGCCCCAGGTCTGCGACGAAGACGGCGATGTCGCGGACGACGGACGGATCGGGTTCACCGGCGTCCCGGCTGGACCACAGACGCTCCGCGAGACGCGGACTCCCGACGGCGTCGCCGCCGCCGCCGATCAGCCGATCGAGGTCGAGGCGGGCACGGCGATCGACGTCCCGGTCGGGAGCGCCGTGAGTGAGCCGACCGCGGAGTCGACACCGGAGGCGACGGAGACGGCGTCGCCAACCGAGGCATCCACGGCGACTCCCACCACCGAGCCGCTTCCCGGCGACCTGATCGTCACGCTCGTCGATGGGACCAGTGCGCCGATCGGCGGCGCCTGCTTCCAGCTCATCCAGAACGCCGACGTGATCGCCGAATCGTGCGACACCACCGACGCCTTCCCCAACAACGGGAATACCGGCTTCTTCGGCGTCCCCTCGGGGACGTACACCCTGCGCCAGTCGGCGGGGGCCGAAGGCACGACCCCGGCGGGAGACCGCGAGATCGAGATCGTGGGCGGCGAGGAGCGGACCGAGACCGTCAGCGGCAGTGCCGAGCCTTCCCCTACGCAACCGGCGACCCCGACCGCCGAACCCACCGAGACCCCGACCGCCGAGCCGACCTCGGTTCCGGCCGAGACCCCAACGGCGGCTCCGACCGGGACACCCGCCGCTCCAACCGAAGAGCCGACCGCGACGTCCGCCGTGACCGGCACCCCTGGCGCTGGCGAGCTTGGCCCGCCGGGCTCCCTGATCGTGACCCTCCAGGGCGTGGACGGGCAGCCGATCGGCGGCGCCTGTTTCGAGCTGGTCCAGACCGAGACGGTCGTCGCCACGTCGTGCGACGCCGACGATCCGTTCCCCGGCAACGGGCGGACCGGGTTATTCAACGTGCCTTCGGGCACCTTCACCCTTCGCCAATCCCAGGTGCCGGACGGCTCGACCGCGATCGCGGAGCTGAGCGTGACCGTCGAGCCGGACGCCCAGACCGAGCAAACCGTAACGCCCGCGTCCCCGGACGCCGCCGTCACCGAGCCCGCCGCGCCGACCGGTGAATCGACACCGGCGGAAGAAGGTGAGCCGACCGCGACCGTGCCCGCTGGGGTGCCGGCTGACTCCGATGCGACCGGTCTGCGGGTCAATGTCTCGACACTCGATCAGGAGGGTGAGCCGATCTGCGTCGAGCTGAACACTGTTGCTGGGCAGGGCGGCATCGAACTCTCCGACCCGCCGTCCGCCTGCGACAACGGCGACGGCGACGGCGATCCGACCGCCGGAAGCATCCTGCTTCAGGACGCACCCGCCGGCGAGTACGCCTTCTTCATCACGAGCGGACCACAGGCGGCGGTCAACACCGTCTTCCCGGCGATCACGATTCCCGAGGGCCAAACGGTCCAGATCACCCTCCAGGGAGAGGGCGGGGAGCCCACGGGTGCCCCGGACGAGACCCCGGCGGCGGAACCGACCGGCGAGCCGACCGCGACGACCCCACCGGAAGCCGGGTCGATCGAGATCGCGGCGGTCGGCGCGAGCGGCGAAGCCGTGACCGACCAGGGAACCTGCATCACGGTCGACGGCGCGGCGGAGCCGGTCTGCGATAACGGCGCGGGCGATGCCGACGCCGAGCCTGGCCTGATCCGGATCGAGGACCTCCCGGCCGGGGACTACACCGTATCGGCCAGCGATGTTCCGGACGGCTATGAGCAAGGCGATACGTCCACCCAGGTGACCGTCGTCGAGGGCGAAGCTGCCCCGGTCACCGTCACCCTGCCCGAGAGTGGCCCGACGACGGGCACGCTCCGGGTCAGCGTGGTCGACGAGTCGGATGCCGCGCTCGGCGGCGCCTGCGTCAACGTCACCAACGCCAGCGGCACTTTCGATTTCTGTGACGACGACGGTGACGGGATCATCGACATCCCCGATGTCGTCTTCGGGTCGCAGACCGTCAGCCAGACCAGCGCCGCTGACGGCTACGCGGTCGACCCCGACCCGCAAACCCTCGAAATCACCGCTGACGCGCCCGAGGCCGAGCTGACCTTCCGCAACAGCGAGAATGCCGGCGTGGTGCCGGTAATCGCCGTCAATTCGGCGGGCGAACCGCTCCCCAACGCCTGCTGGACCCTCAACGGACCAGGCAGTGCGTTTGGCCCCCTCTGCGACGACGGCGTGAATGGGGGAGCTGCCGGTGACGGGCGGGTCCAGTTCGAGGGGATTCCAGCCGGACCCTACACCCTGACCCAGACCCAGGCTCCAGAGGGGTACGCTCTCGTTGCCGATCAACCCATCGAGGTCGCCGCAGGCGAGAACGAGCCGGTGACGGTTGCCCACGAGGTGGCGCCGATCACGCTCCGGGTAAGCACCCAGGACACCGAAGGTGGTGTGCTTCCCGGTGCCTGCTACGCCCTCGACGGGGCGGAGCCGCTCTGCGATTCGGACGGCGACGGTGTCCTCAACGTCGAGAATGTCGCGGTTGGCGATCACACCGTCAGCCAGACGACGGCACCGGAAGGATTCGCGGGGGCACCTGACCAAACGGTCACGGTCGCGCTCGGAGTCGCCGCGGAGCTGATTGTCGTCAACGACACCTCGCTGAGCGGATCGCTCGTCGCGATCGTGACCGACGACGCGGGCGCGCCGCTCGCCAGCACCTGCGTCACGCTCGACAGCGGGGCGTCGGCCTGCGACAACGACGCAACGGATACCGACGACGCCGACGGCCGGATCGGGATCGGCGAGCTCGCTCCCGGCGATTACCGCGTGACCCTCAGCGAGCTGACCGGCGACTACACGCAGCCGGACGCCCAAGCCGTCACGATCACCGCTGGCGCGGCCAGCGAGGTGACCTTCACCGTCGCGACCGCCGCGCCCCAGACCGGCGGCGTGGAGGTTCTCGTCCAGACGAACGAGGAAAACCCGGTTCCCGCCTCCTGCGTCGCCTTGTCGCGCGATGCCGAAATTGAGTACGGCCCGGTCTGCGACAACGGAGATGGCGACGCCAACCCGGAAGAAGGCGTCGTCGGGCTGAGCGAGGTCGTCCTCGGCACCTACTCGGTGACCCTCACCGCCGAGAGCACGTCGGCGATCCAGGGCTTCCAGAGCGCCGCGTCCCGCTCGGTCACGATCAGCGCGACGCAGGTGGTGCGGGTCATCATTGTGGTCGTGATCATCGAGACGCCGGTCAGCGGCATGATCGAGATCGTGACGCGCGATAACGCGACCGACCTGCGCGTCGGCGGCGCCTGCTACGAGTTGCGTTCCGATGGCGATCCGATCGCGGTCTGCGATGGCGGCGATCTCGACCAGAACGGGACGGGCGGGATCATCCGCCTCAACGATGTCGCGGCGGGCGACTACACGCTCGTGATGACGACGACGCCGGGCGGCTACAGCGTCGCGGTCGAGTCCGCGATTACGGTCGATGCCGGGGGCAGCACCCGGATCGAGGTCCGGATCGACGCCCTGCCCGAGTCCGGCGGGCTGATCGTCTACAAGGAAGACGGCGGCGGAGAGCGGCTCGGCGATTCCTGCTTTGCGATCCAGCGCGGTGGCGGCACGATCGCGACGATCTGCGACGCGTCCGATGATTCTCCGAACGACGGCATGATCCGGTTCACCGATCTCGCTCATGGAAACTACCGCCTCGTCGAGACCAAGACACCCTCGAGCGCGTACGCGGCGGCCGACCCGTTGACGGTCACGGTCGTCGCCGGTGAGGATGCCGAGGTCACGGTCGTGAATACACCGAACCCGGGCCGCCTGGTAGTGACCAAGGTCGACGCCACGGAAGGCGGCCGGCTGGAGAACGCCTGCTTCGCGCTCGAAAGCGACCGCGAGTATGGGCCGTATTGCGACGACGACGACCGGTCGGTGGATGGCAGGATCGTCTTCGCGCATGTCGTCCCTGGCGATTACTCGCTGATCGAGACGGTCGCGCCGGCCGGCTATCTGATCGCCGAGCCGCGCGAGATCACGATCGAGCCGGGCTCTTCGCTGCAAGTCACCGTCGCCGACGAGCTGGCCCCGCCGCCGGAGGAGACCGGTGAGCTGATCGTCTTCAAGCAGGACGGGGCGCGGGATGTGCTCCCTGGCGGATGCTTCCGCCTCTTCGATGGCGAAGCCCCGCTGACCGAGCAGGTCTGCGACAACACGGACGGCACGAACGACGGCACGATCCGCTTCGGCGACGTTCCGACCGGCTCCTGGACGCTTCGCGAGACGCTTGCGCCCTCGCCGGGCTACGGGATTGCGGACGACCGCGAGGTCACGATCCAGACCGGCGCCGCGACCGAGGTCTCGGTGATCAACACGCTCAAGCTGGGCCGGGTCCAGATCGTCAAGATCAATCCCCAGGGGCACCCGCTGCAGGGGGCCTGCTTCGATCTCGCGCCGGACGACATGGAGAGCCGCTGCACGGACGCCGCCGGAGAGGTCGTCTTCAGCGATGTGATCTCCGGCACCTACACCCTGACCGAGGTCCAGGCGCCCTATGGCTACACCGCGATCGAGCCGATGGAGGGCGTCGAGGTACAGCCTGGCGAGACGACGGTGCTCCACCTCGTCAACAAGCTGGCGCCACCGCCGGCCAGCACCGGATCGGTCCAGATCCAGAAGTTCTACTGCCCGGCCGGAGAAGCGGGTGAGCGCACGCGCTTCCTGAGCGGTTCGGATGGCACGGCGGCGCTCGCCAACACCTCCGGCTGTGAGAAGGGGAACGCCGTATTCACCCTGATCGCGGCCTCGGGCGAAGGCGGACCCGGCGAATTCGCGACGGGCGACGACGGTCAGTATCAGGTCACCGCCCGCGAGGGGCTCTACGACCTGACCGAGATCGACCCCGACCTGGCGGGGGCGTCGAGCACGCGGGTGCGGATCTCCACTGGCCAGTTGACGACGGTGGTCGTGATCAACGACCTCGCGGCTCCCGAGCCGGCCGCGGCCACGATCAACGTCGCCAAGTACACCTGCGCGCCGGGCTTCGGCGGCACGCTCTACGAAGACTTCGCCCAGAGCTGCTCGAGCGACGACCAGCTCACGAACAACATCACGATCCGGGCTCAGGGACCGGTCAACGCGAGAAAGGTCACCGGCGACGGGGGAGAGCGGGGCCAGACCTCGTTCACCGATCTCGCGCCGGGCACCTACACGATCTTCGAGGACCGCCCGTACGCGATCCCGACCGACTACCTGTTCTGCGGGTTCGACAGCGACACTCCGACGGACTACAAGGCGGTCAACAGCAAGCTTCAGATCGCGCTCGAATACGGCGAGACCCTGACCTGCGTGTTCTTCGACATCCCCGATGAGCTGACCGAGGAGACCGGCACGATCCTGGTCCGGAAGTACGTCTGCGAAGTCGAGAATCCGCCGAAGGGATACGACTGGGAGAGCGAGTGCCGCCTCAGCGACGAGGGCGCGAGCTTCACGATCAGCCGCTTCAACGAGGAGATGAAGGCCTTCGGCCAGCAAACGACGGGCCAGGCCAACCCGGACGGCCTGCTCCGGTTCTCGCGGCTGGTGCCGGGGACGTACGAGCTCAAGGAAGTCGAGTCGTCGTGGTGCCATGCCGAATCCAACAGCGTCAACGCCAAGGGTGAGGTCGTGGTCCAGAAAAACAAGCTGTCGGAGGTCTGGATCTACAACTGCGTCAAGCCGAACACCCCGCCGAACACGGGGTCGGGCGACGCCGCCCCGATGCTCAGGCCGGGAGGAAGCGACGGCGGGCCCGGAGCGGGAGCCGTGGCGATGAGCCTCGCCTGGCCGCTCCTCGCGACGGCTGCCTGGCTCACGATGCGGCGCCGCAATCAGCTGGCACCGGTCGCGATCGGACGCCGCCGCGCGGCATAATCCGTGACGCGAACGAACGAAGGGCCGGGCGGGGATTGCTCCCCGCCCGGCCCATTCCCGTGTCCGTCGCCATGCCTTCAGCGGGACGAGGACAGCCGTCGACCGGTAATGCGTTTCAATGAAAATTCACCTCCGTGCATTGAAAATTTCATCACCACCTGTTATCTTCATCGCCACACCAGTACATCGCTCGCCGCCCCGGTTGGCCGGGTCGACCCGGAGAGGACGCATGGCTCGCAAGGTCACGATCGAGGATGTCGCGCGCAGAAGCGAGGCATCCATCACCACCGTGTCGATGGTGCTGCGCGACAAGCCTGGGATCGGCACCGCGACCCGCGAGCGGGTGCTCGCGGCGGCTCGTGAGCTGGGCTATCGGCGCCGGGTGCCGCTCGAGCACGCGGGCCGGAAGACCCTCAACGTGGGGATGATTCTCCGCTCCCGCACGCGGTCGCCGAAGGAGTCGATGCCGAGCGTCAACGATTTCTATTCCTGGGTCGTGACGGGCATCGAGACCGCCGCTCGCGCGCACCGGATGAACCTGCTCTACGCGACGCTCCCTGTCGATGACGCGAACCAGCCGCTGGATCTTCCGCACCACCTGCTCGACCAGTCGCTGGACGGAATCATGGTCGTCGGCTCCTTTTCCGCCAGCACCGTCGCCGACCTGGTCTCCGCTCGCGCCTCACCCGCAATTCTGGTCGACGGTCCCGCCATCCCATCCCGGCACGATGCGGTCGTCTCCGACAATGAGGGCGGCGCGAGCGACGCGGTGCGCTACCTCATTTCCAAGGGGCACCGCAACATCGCGCTCCTCGGTCCCGCTCCCCGGCTCGATCCCAACTTCAATCAGCGGCGCGATGGATATCGTCAGACGATGCGGGAGCATGGCCTGGCGATCGTCGAGATCGAGGCCGGCCAACCCGGCCCGGAGAAGATTCGGGTCGCGATCGCCGGGGCGGTGGAACGCGAGCCGGGGCTAACGGCCGTGTTCGCCTGCAACGACCTGTTCGCAATCGAGGCGATCGGGGCCTTGCGCTCGCTCGGTCGCGCCGTTCCGAACGACGTGTCGGTGATGGGATTCGACGACATCGAGCGCTCGGCGCAGGTGACGCCGCGGCTGACCACGATGGCGGTCGACAAGGTGACGATGGGAAGGCTGGCGGTGCTGATGCTCGACCAGCGGCTGAGCTGGCCGGACGCCAGCCCGGCGTTGACGATGCTCCGGCCATCGCCGCTGATCCGGGATTCCGTGCGGGCGATCGGAGACGGGGACGGGGATGCCGGCGCTCACAGGCGGCACGAAACGCGCTCACAGCGCTGATCCGCGGGGGAATCGGGATGGCAACCATTCAGCACATGCGGTCGACGCCGGTGCTTCCCAGGGCCAACAAGACGACTCTTCGCGCCAAGATCGCGCGTGATCGCTGGATGTACGTGTTCATCCTGCCGGGACTGCTCTATTTCCTGATCTTCAACTACCTGCCGCTGGCCGGGAACATCATCGCCTTCCAGAATTACTCGCCCTACCTTGGGTTCGGCGGGAGCCCCTGGGTCGGGCTCTCGAATTTCGAGAAGCTATTCACGGATCCCGAGTTCAAACGGGCGTTTACCAACACGCTGCAGATCGAGATTCTGCAGCTCGTGTTCTCGTTCCCCGCGCCGTTGCTGCTCGCACTCCTGCTCAACTCGCTCGTCAGCGAGCGGGTCAAGCGATCCGTGCAAAGCATCGTCTATCTTCCACACTTCCTCTCCTGGGTCATTATCATCGCGCTCTGGCAACAGGTCTTCGGTGGCGACGGATTCATGAACCAGCTCCTGCGCAACCAGGGCATGGATACCTATAACATCATGGCGAATCCAGACCTGTTCAAGCCGCTGGTCGTGGTCCAGGCGATCTGGAAGGATGTCGGCTGGGGCACGATCATCTTTCTCGCCGCCCTGACCAAGATCGACACTCAGCTCTACGAGGCGGCGGTGATCGATGGGGCGGGCGGCTGGCGACGGCTGCGTGACGTGACCCTGCCCGGGATCCGCTCGATCATCGTCCTGCTCCTGATCCTGCGGCTCGGCTCAATGTTCTCGGTGGGGTTCGAGCAGTACTTCCTGCAACGGACGGCGGTCGGCGCCGAGAGCGCCGAGGTGCTCGACACCTTCGTTTACTTCCGCGGAATCCAGGGCGGTGACTGGGGATTCGCGACCGCGGTCGGGCTCGTCCGCAGTCTCACCGGTCTGCTCCTGATCGTGTCGGCGAACTGGGTCGCCCGGCGCTTTGGTGAAGAAGGGATTTTCTGATGGCTGTCACGAATCCCGATCCCGCGACACGGGCCGGCACTCCAATCACCGCCGGAATGGCGACGGCAAGCACCCGCCGCGGGCGCCGTGCCAACTCCGGCCGCCCGGTCTGGATGGAGGAGCCATCCTTTCCAGTGAAGGTGCTCAAGGCGCTGACGCTCGTCTTCATAGTTTTTGTAATGACGTTTCCGCTGGTGTACGTGATCGCTGTCAGCTTCTCCTCGGCCAGGGATGTGCTGGGCGGCGGCCTCGTCCTCTTTCCGGCGAATCCAACGCTCGAAGCCTACCGGGCGATCTTCGAGGGTGGCGTCGTGACGCGAGCGATGCGGGTCAGTGTCGGCCTGACCGTGCTCGGCACGCTGGCCCAGATGGTGGCGACGACGATGCTCGCGTATGGCCTCTCCAAACCGGGAGTGCCTGGCGCCCGGATCGTCCTCTTTCTCGTGCTCGGCGCGTTCCTGTTCACGCCCGGCATGATCCCGAGCTACCTGCTCGTCAAGGAGCTGGGCATGCTGGACACCTATCCGTCGCTGATCGTGCCCGGCCTGATCGGTGCCTTCAACCTGATCGTGCTCCGCAACTTCTTCATGAACATCCCGCAGGAGCTGCTCGACGCCGCGCGGGTCGATGGCGCGAACGACATGCAGATCTTCTTCCGGATCGTCCTGCCGCTCTCGAAGGCCGTGCTGGCGGTGGTCGCGCTCTTCTACGGGGTCGGCATCTGGAACGCGTTCTTCAACGCCGTGCTCTACATCTACGACACGAGCAAGTGGCCGATCCAGCTCGTGCTGCGGCAATACGTGCTTCAGGGAAGCTCTCTCTCGTCGGCGACGCAGCTCGATCCGACGCAGCCACCGCCGCCGCCGCAGACGATCCAGATGGCGATTGTCGTAGTCGCAACCGTGCCAATCCTTCTCGTCTACCCATTTCTTCAGAAGTATTTCACCAAGGGGGTGCTGTCCGGGGCGATCAAGGGTTGATCCGCCCAGACGTGCGAGCGTTTGGATCCGACGATGGGCGGCGAAAGGAGGCGGCAAGGTCCGGATCTCGTAAATGACAACGATCAATAGCGCAGAGCATGGACGGAGATTGACCGATGGTCCGTATTACGAACATCCGAACGATGAGCGACACCACGATCGGGCGCACGCCGGGAATTGACCGGCGGACGATCCTCAAGGGCGCGGCTGCCGGAGCTGGATTGGCGGGTGGCGCGCTCGGTGGATCACACGCGTGGGCGCACCAGGCGAGCCCGGTGGCGACGCCCGACGGCTCACCGGTCGCCGATGCGTCTCCGATCGCGTCTCCTGTCGCCAACGCGCAAGGCTTCGACCCGTCCGGCGTTGAGGGCGTGCCGGATGCCTATCTCACGCCACCGGAACCCTTCACGTCCTACGATGGGGTGCCTGGCGAGGGCGGCACAGTCAGTGCATTCGTAATCAGCTACGCGCCGCCACCGCCACCGCGTGAGCAGAACCAGTACTGGCGGGAGCTGGAGCGGCGGCTGGGCGTGTCCTGGGAACCGATCCTGACCCCGCAGCCGGATTACGGTGCACGCTCCGCGACGCTGATCGCCTCCGGCGACATCCCCGATCTCTTCGTGATCAACCCTGGCCAGAACGCGCCTCAGCAGTACCAGGCGATGGCGCAGGGCGCGTTTCTCGACCTCACGCCGTATGTCACCGGCGATGCGCTCGCGGAGTACCGGAACCTGTCCACCTTCCCGGCCTACATGTGGGAGAACGCAAAGTTCCAGGGCAAGATCTTTGGCGTTCCCAAGCCGCTCTGGCGTAACGGCAATCTTCCGTTTTACCGTCAGGACTGGGCGGAGACGCTGGGCATGGGCGCACCGGCAAGCCCCCAGGAGGTGCGCGACCTGCTGGTCGGCTTCTCCAGCGGCGATCCCAACGGAAATGGGAACCAGGACACCTGGGGCATGGGCCGGTTCGAAGGCGGGTGGCGAAGCTGGGACAACATCCTCGCCTTCCCGATGTTTGGCACCCCCAATAACTGGCGGCTAAACGACGACGGCACGATGACATTCATGATCGAGACGGACGAGTATCGCCAGGCGGTCGAGTTCCTGACCCAGCTTTACGCCGACGGGGCCTACCATCCCGACGCCTCCGCGATGACGTTCGCCGACGCGCAGAACAACTTCATCGCCGGTTCGACCGGGCTCCACTTCGAGGGGTTCCTCTCGTTCTATGGTCAGGGCAGCGTGACCGACCGCGCCCAGGAGCAGAACCCGTCGGCGGTCACCGCGCCGTTCTTCCCGCCAGGGCCGGGTGGCAATCCCGGCGTGGTCTACAACGAGACCGGCTTCTTTGGCTACACGGGTATCCCGTCATCGCTCGGCGGCGACGAGAACCGGGTGCGCGAGCTGCTGCGGATTCTCGATTACCTGGCCGCGCCGTTTGGCAGCGAGGAGTCGATCTTCCTGGGCTCCGGCATCGAGGGCGTCCATCACGAGGTTCAGGAAAACAACGTCCGGATCACGAACGACCTGTTTCAGACCGAGCGGAGCGACCTGGCGGCGGTGATGGGCGGCCTCGCCGTCTACTACTACCCGCAGACCCCGGAGCTCGCGCTGGAAATCCAGCAGACCGCGCTGCAAGCGGTGGAGCTGGGCATCGACAACCCGGCGCAAACGCTCTATTCCGAGACGAATGTGCGAGAGGGCGGGACGCTCGACCAATTCGGGCAGGATCGCCTGACCGCGATCGTGACCGGGCGCGAGCCGCTCGATTCCTTGGCCGATGCCATCCAGCAGTGGAAGGATCGTGGTGGCGAGACGATCCGCGAGGAGTACGAGCAGGCGCTCCAGGATCAGTAGTTCGCGCGCGAGGGCCGGGCGGGGAGCAATCCCCGCCCGGCCCTCGTTCCCTTTCCAGAAGCGGTTCTGTTCATGTCAATCAGGCGACGATGAGAAACGGAAGATCTCGCTCGTGGGCGGAAAGAAAGGCGGCTGGCGCGGGTGTGGCGGCGGGGGTGGCGGCCGGAGCGGCGGGTGATGGCGCCGAGACGGGCGGCGGATCCACGAGCACCCCCATCCCCGCCAGCACGAACCCCAGCACGACGAGCGGCACCACAAGCAAGCCGACGATCCACAGCTCCCGGCGACCACGATCCCTCGGCGCTGGCATCCGGTTCATCACCTCTGTCCTCACTGCCTGCGCGCCGACGAACACGACGCGGCATTCCATCAAAATCCTTCCGCGTCAGGGAAAGGCCGTCGCGGGCTCGCTCCCCTGTGTATAGCCGATCCGGGCCGGCCAGGAGTGCATCGCTGCACGGCCAGATCCAGTCACCCGCCGAGAATCGCCGCAAGGACCGGCAGGGCGATGTTGCGCCCGGAGACGACCGCGACGAGATCGCCCTCCACCTCCGGAATCGCGCCGGAGCGGATCGCCGCCAGCGCCGCCGCTCCGCCACCCTCGGCGACCAGACCGTGAGCCCGCGCCAGCGTCCGGATCGTGTCGCCAATCTGATCGTCGGAGACGGTCACGAACCCGGCGATCCGGCCCTGAAGCAGATCGACGGTGATCGAGCCCGGTTCCAAATTCCCCGCGAGGCCGTCGGCAACCGTCCGTCCGATCTCGACCTCGGTCCATTCACCGGCGCGGACCGAGGTCGAGAGTGCGGTCGATTGTGCGGATTCGACCCCGTAGACCGCGATCGGACGTCGCGCGGTCGCCAGCGCCTCGGCCCGCAGGGCGATGCCGGCGAGCAACCCGCCGCCACCACCTGGCACGATCACGGTGAGTGGCCGGTCGGACGTATGCTGGTCCAGGATCTCATCAAGGATCGTCGCGTGCCCGGCGATCACGTGCGGGTCATTGTACGGCGACACGTAGGTGGCGCGGCGCTCGGGATCGTTGGCCAGGAACAGGCCGTACGCCTCGGCGGCGTCATAATCCGGCCCGTGCACGATCAGCTCGACTGGCAGCGCTTCCAGCGCGGACCGCTTGGCGGGCGATGCGGTCTCGGCAATGACGACCGTGGCCTGCACTCCGAGCCGGACGGAGGCCCATGCGACGCCGAGCGCGTGGTTGCCGGCCGACGCGGTGACGACCCGGCTTCCGGAGGGCAGGGCGGCGATCGCCGCGATTGCGCCACGGACCTTAAAGGAGCCGGTCGGCTGGAACGTTTCCAGCTTGAGCAGCACCTCCCGGCCCGCGACGTTGGAGACGAGCAGCGGCGTCGGCGCCAGGTGCTCCTCAACGACCGCCCGTGCCCGCTTGAAATCCCGCGCGACCGGGAGACGTACCGCGCGAATCGCAGACGACAACCGCGATCACCCCTCGTTGACCCGGATATTCCTGACGAAGGCTGATCGTAACCGGCCCGCATCGACACCGCCAGTATCGCCGATCGCGCCGCTGCCCCGATACAGCCGAGCGTGGAGGAACCGTGTAGTGGCCAGTCCATACAGTTGTGTCGGCCACCGTTTGGCTGGCTCGCCTCCGGCTCATCATGCGTCATTGCGTGTCATTCCGCAGCGCAGTGGAGGAATCTCTCGAAGATGGTCCGGGCAGTTGCATCGCAGACCATCGAGATGCCCATTCGGCGGGGGCGCCATGCGCTTGTCATCCAGAGCGAAGCGAAGGATCCCCGCACGAAGCGCTCGACGGCGCAGCCGACGCTGGCGTCTGGACGGCATCCTTGCAATGCGGGTCCAACGTGGAGCGTCGCTCCACAGGTCCGACACCGATGGCGCTTACGAGGGCAGCCCGTACGATTGCGTTCGTGCTGACAATGCACGATTGCGCGGTCATCAGGTGAAGAAGTCGATACGCGCCTCGGTGCGAGGTGGGTCAGTCGGCGGCGGTCGTCCCGAGCTCGACGAACGGGTTCGGGATCGAGCTGAGCAGGAGCTGAGTATACGGGTCCTTCGGGTTGGCGATGATCTCCTCCGCCCTGCCGCTCTCGACTACGCGTCCTTTGTTCAGCACCATGATCTCGTCCGCCAGCAGGCGCGCGCTGAGCAGGTCATGGGTGACGAAGAGCATCGCGATGTCCGTGTCGCGTACCAGCCGGTTCAGGACTTCGAGGATCTCGGCCCGGATCGAGACATCCAGCATCGAGGTCGGCTCGTCGGCGACGATGATCTTGGGATCGGGCGCGAGGGCGCGGGCGACGACCACCCGCTGCCGCTGCCCGCCGGAGAGCTGGTGCGGGTTCTTGTTCATGAACCGCGTGGCGGGGGTGAGCCCCACCTGCTCAGCATCTCGACCGCGCGGGCGCGGGCCTGGGTAACGTCCGCGTCATGTGGTCGACGGTCGAGATCGTGGAGCGGCACGACGATGGGATCACGGTTTGCCTGATGGGGGGGACGACGCGATCCTGCTCGAGACCGCCCGAACGGTCCACCCGGGCGATGGCTACGAGATCGCCGCGCGCCATTGCGGCTCGCTGGTAACCTTCACGGCGTCCGGCACCGGCGACGAGCTGGTGACCATTCGCTGGTCATGATCGTAACGAGTCGATGTCAGGGAAGATGCGCTGGCGAGTCGTAATTTGTAGGGGCGGACCAGAAGCGTCGTGGGTGGGGTGATTGCTCGCGGGCGATCACCGATGCCGCTTACGAGGATCGCCCCTACGAGGCAGAGAACCCGTTCTAACAGGAAGGTGACGGGATCACGCGGGCACGGCCACGTTTCCAGCAGCGCGCCGGGCAGCCCGCTGGGAGGCGGTCGGGACCGCCAGCTCTCCCAGCAGCGCCGCCAGTTCGGCCCGGTCCTCCGCCCCGGGGTTCGCCAGCGGCGAGCGGGCCGGCCCCGCCTTGTGCCCCAGAATCTCCATTGCTGCCTTCATCACCGACACCTCGTAGCCGGGCCGGCGCTGGCGGAGCGCGTAGAACGGGCGGACGACCCGCGCGTGATATTCGGACAACCCGGCGTAATTCCCGGTGCTGGCGAGCCGGAACAGCTCGACCGACGCCTCCGGCCAGAAACAGGCTAGCGACGAGGTGAATCCCTCCGCCCCGGCAGCGAAGTAAGGACCGACAAGATCGTCGCCCGTCCCCGCGAGCCAGACCAGGCGCTCGGGGCCGAGCCGCTCGCTGACGTACTCGCGGATCTGCTGGAAGAGGCGAACATCGCCGCGACCGTCCTTGAACGCCACCACATTCGGGACCGCCTCGACGAGCTTCTCGACCATCCTCGGCGTGAACAGCGCCGCATCCCGCGCGTAGGGGATGATTCCCAGCGAGGTGGCCGACGCGATGTCGGCGTAGTAGTCGATCAGCGCCTCCGGGTCGGGCTTGCCATAGTAGGGCGGCACGATCATGATCGCCGCCGCCCCGGCCTCCTCAGCGAATTGGGCCATCTCGGCACCGAGACGCGGGCCGAAGCCAGCCGCCGCGATCACCGGCGTGTCGCCCGCCGCCTCGACCGTCCTGGCGACGACCGCGTTCGCCTCGTCGGGCGTCAGCGCGAAGATCTCGCCGGTGCCGCTAGGCGCGACGATTGCGGAGATCCCGCTATCGGCAAGGAAATCGCCGTTGTCATAAATGGCGTCGAGGTCGACCGTGCCGTCCTCAGCGAATGGGGTGATCGGGAAGGCGAGGGCGCCCTTGAGATGGGGCCGAATCGCGTCTGGCGTCCAGGCGGTGTGGGCGGAACGAACGGTCATGGTCGCAATCCTTCGCTGGTACGGGGCGCACCCCGGATTGACACGCCCCACGGTCCCTGCATACTCTGCGCATCGCGACCGAACGTCAAGCTCCGCCGGGGCGTCGAATGCGCCGACACTCCGTTGCCCGGTCTATGCAGCGGCTGAGTTCTCCCGACCGGCACCGTCGATCGAGCGCGTGTGCTGATGATAGAGGGACCAACGTGGAGCTTCGCTTCACCGGGCCGCCACTGATGCCGCTTACAAGGGCGGCCCCTACAGGTATCGCCGCCGGAAGGTTTTCAATTCGTGGACAATCCGGGCTATCCAAACCAGGAGTATCGATGAAAATCGTTGAGATGAAGGTTACGCCGGTCTCGATCGCGGATGCACCGCTGCGTAACTCGATCGGCATCCACGAGCCCTATGTCGGGCGGATCGTCGTCGAGCTGGTCAGCGAGGACGGGCACTCCGGGTTCGGCGAGAGCGCGTTCAGCACCCAGATGCTGGCCGATCTCGAAAGCGTGCGGGAGGTGATCGTGGGGCGCGACGCGCTCGAGATCACGCAGGTTCGCCAGATCATCGACGGGCGGTTGCACCGGCAGCCGGACGCTGGTTCGAAGGACAGCCTCGATGGGGTGCTCCAGGCGTTCGACCTCACCCCACGCCGCCGGACGACGGCGGTCGAGCGGACCTTCAGCCCGATCGAGGTCGCCTCCCTCGATCTCGCCGGTCAGTCGTTCGGTGTTCCCGTCTGCGACCTGCTCGGTGGCCGTGTCCGCGATGCGGTGCCGTTCAGCGCCTATCTCTTTTACAAGCACGCCGGGGGTGGTGGGGAAGGGGACGACGCGCGGGACGACATCTATTCCGAGGCGATGACCGCCGAGGCCGTCGTCGCACAGGCGAAGGCAATGATCGCCGAGTACGGCTTCCCGAGCATCAAGCTCAAGGGGGGCGTGCTTCCGCCGGACGACGAGATTGAGGCGATCCAGGCGCTGCGGGCGGCATTCGGGCCAGATGTGCCCCTCCGGATCGATCCGAACTGCGCCTGGACGGTCGAGACATCGGTCCGGGTAGCAAAAGCACTCGCCAGGGAGCTGGAGTATTTCGAGGATCCGACGCCGGGCATCGACGGCATGTCCGCCCTCCGCGGGGAGCTGCTAGCCACCGGAATCGACCTGCCGCTGGCGACGAACATGGCGGTCACGAGCTACGCCGAGATCCAGGAATCCGTCGCGAAAGACGCGGTTCAGGTGATCCTCGGCGATCACCACTACTGGGGCGGCCTGCGCGCGATCGTCGAACTCGGGCGGCTCTGTGAGACGTTCGGAATGGGTCTCAGCATGCACTCCAACTCGCATCTTGGGATCTCCCTGATGGCGATGACGCACGTCGCCGCCGCGACTCCGAACCTGACCTACGACGCCGACACCCACTACCCGTGGCTGCATGCGGCGGACGACGTGATCGAGGGCGGCAAGATCGCGTTCAAGGATGGCGCAGTCGAGGTTGCGACAACGCCGGGCCTCGGGATCGCGATCGACCGTGACGCCCTCGCCCGTGGTCACGAGCGGTTTCAGCGTGTGCCGTACCGCGACCGGGACGACATCGGCTACATGCGGCGCACGGTCGATCCGGCCTGGGAGAAAAGACTCCCCCGCTGGTGACGCGGCCCGCTCCATTCATGATGCGATTTACCAGGTTGACCGCAATCCAGGCTGGAGCAGTGGGACACCGGCCAGTGGAACGAGCGTCATCGGCGGTGCGGGCGATGCGGATGATGGGCCGAACGGGCAGACCTCGGTGAGGAACGGGATCAGCACGTTACCTTGGATCAGCTCGATCAGGCGGGCGAGCCCTTCGGTGCCATGGCGATGCTCGCTGGCGGAGATCAGCCCGTTCGACAGCGCGGCGTCGAGTGCGGCGAGGTCGACGGTCTCGAACGTCGTGCCGTCGGCCCGCACCAAAACATCGGCGAAGAGATCCACGGCAAGCACCGTGTCGCCCTCCTGGATCATCGGGGTGGCGACATCGCAGTTGAACGCGAACGCCGGGGCGTTGGACGTCGTCGGTGTTTCGACGATGCGACCGGGGCGGTCCGTCGTGACGTTGACCTTGAACCATTCTTTCCGGAATGCGTAATGGCGGAGCACCACGTCCCCGTAGAGGCATTCAACGACAACGGCGCATTCATCCCAGCGCAATACGCCCGATCGTGGAGTCGAAAAGATCCGAACATGCGGTTCGCCCGGGTGGAAATCGAAATCGTGGATCACGCTTTCATGACCGCTCGTCTGACGTGAAGCGTCAAAGGCCGGAGCCGCTGCCGCCGTCTCCACCGCCGCCACCACCGGAGTCGCCTCCCGAACTGGAACCGCTTCCTCCGCTTGAAGAAGCGCCGGAGTCGCTTCCGGCTCCCGGTGTTGCGTCTGGGGTTCCGCTGGAATCACCGCCGCGATCGGAGCCGGACCCACCGTCGCCGTTGCGACCGTCACGGGATGACCCGGAATCGTACCCGGCCGGATGCGCCATGGCGGTCGAAGACGAGGTTGAGGTCGAATCGCGGCGGGACCGCATCCGGATGCGCTCTGACCGCATGCCCGGGAACCGCCCCCTGAACCTGCCGATGAGGAGGACGAGCGCGATCACCATGAGAATCATCATCAACCATTCCATGCGTTAACCCTTTCCTGTGGTGCCGGTGCGTGTCAGCCCTTCGTGATCGTCGGCTCGCTGGATCGTTTCGGTCCGAACGACGATCCCCACTCCCCTTCGTCGAATCCCCACTTGGTCGCTTCGCGTGGCTCGTCACGCCGCACGTCATCCCGCTGGTCGAAGATCGACCCGTACTGGAGCGGGTCGTCGGCTGACGAGCGATCGGGCGTGGAGAACGCCGACCCGAAGCCGGGCTGGGTATTGGCGTCAATCGGCGCGCGATCGCGGTAGCCGCCGGACCAGGCGTCTCCCTTGGGCACCTTCGGGGTGGGTTCCGGTTGCTTTGGCCGGAAGCGGCTGAGGAGGAATCCCACCCCGACCACGATGAGCCAGATGAAGTTGTCGATGAAGCCGAGGGCGGCTCTGGCCAGCTCGGCGGGAGAGTCGGGGAAATCAATATCCATCGGTGCCACCTGTTTCCTGTATAGCGCGGAATCCGATTCAGACCCCGAAGACGGGATAGCGCATGCCGGAAGTGTAACGCGCGTCGATGTGGGTGGAGTCTGGGCGCGTGTGGTAACCGCGCCACCCCGCGCGATGGGGGACCTTCTCCCACTGTCATGGTGAGCGAAAGCCTGCCCTGAGCGCAGTCGAATGGGTCGAACCATCTCCGCACAGACCGGTGGCCGAGACGCGTTGCGGAGAAAGGCGTCGGTGCGAGAGATCCCTCGACAAGCTCCGATGCAGCTGCTGGGATGACATGGGTGCGTGCACACGCTCCGGAGAGCGTGCTGGCCGACGGTGCCGATCCGTCGCTCGACCCGGTCGAGGGCAAACGTCATCCGGTTGCGTCAAGGGTGTCTGCCCGGTCTCGTCCGGAACACGGCGCCCCGGCTCGAAACGGGCGGGAGGTGTCGGATGATGTGGTCCGGGTGGACACCCCTGCCGGTAATCTGGAATTGATGTTCCATGATCCGGGGGTACCGCCCCTATGGAGGATTCATTCCCCGGAGCCGCTTAAGAGCGTCGTGAGGCGGTCAATGGCCTCGCGGAGCGCCACGTCGAGCGGTTGCGTCGTGTCGATCGCGATCACGTTGTCCGGAAGGTGTGCGAAGCGGTCGTGGCCATCCCCGGCCGTCTGGCTGACCCGCACCGGCTGGGAACGGAGCGCTTTCCGTCCGGCCACCCGTGCGTTGCGCGTCTCGCGGTCGGCCAGGCAGAGGATGCAGACCAGCGTCGCACCGGCGCTGTCGGCGACCGCCTGCGCTTGCGGGGTGGAGACCGGCAGACCGGCCGGGCTATCGAGAATCACCGAGCGCCGCTGAGACGAGAGCAGGTCGAGACCGAGCGCGAACATTGCCGCGTACGAGGCGGGCTGCGCGGCCGGTTCCGCGATGCCGCTGTCGAGGAGGGACGTTAGAATAACATCCTTGTCGATCACCGGCCAACCGAATGTCGCCCCGATCGCCCGCGCCAGCGTGCTCTTGCCGGTTCCCGGCATACCCGCCATGAGCACGAGGGTCGGCTTCGCTCCGTTGCCATCGCTCATTTTCAACCCATCCGGCGACAAAACACTACTCTCTCGCAAAAGTGAACCATCTGGCCGTTTCGTGGAACAAGCGATGTGATGAGCGACAACGACCGGGGGATCACAACCCACCACCAGCGCGCGGAGCCGTCCTCCGACCGGGAGACATGGAGCGATGACGACCTGATGCTGGCGATCGCCAGCGGGGACGAGCTCGCGCTGCGCGTGCTCTACGAACGGCACGCGCGCTGGATCGCCGTCCGGCTTCGTCGCTCGCTCCCGTCCTCCGCCGTCGAAGACGCGCTGCAGGAGACCTTTCTCGCCGCCTGGCGCGGCGCGGCGAGGTTCCAGCACACGGGCGAGGTGGGTGCCTGGCTGTGGGGCATCGCCCGGCGGCAGGCGGCACTCTGGGGGCGGTCGCATGGCCGCCCGGACCTGGAGCTCGATGACGACACCAGGCTCGTCCCGCTGAGCGGGTCGAGCGACGACCCGGCGGAGATCGCTATTCGGCGCGTCCAGGTCCGGCAGGCGTTCGCCGCCGCCGGGCCGAAAGGCAGCCCCGCCCGCCAGCTCGCCCGCAAGGTATTCCTGGAGGATCGCTCGCTCGTCGAGATTGCCGCCGACCTCAAGATCCCGGTCGGCACCGTCAAGAGCCGTGTCCACAAGCTGCGCGGCGTGATGCGAACCGCCGCGGGCGCCGGAACACAGACAGGAAAGGAGATCGACGGATGACCGACCACCTGAGCACCCCACCAGCCCGTCGATACCGGGGGACCGGGGGGATGGATCCGATGGACCGCCCGGTGACCGCCGATGAGATGGAAAGTCTCGATCTCGACCTCGACCGCGTCTGGTCGGGCGTCAGCGCCGGGATCTGGGCGAGCCCGATCGGGCCGGTCGAGCGCTGGGCGGGCGTCCTGCTGCGCTCTCCGGGTCTCGCGCGGGCGCTCGTCACCACCCCCTCGCTGGTGCTCTCGTGGATGCTCGCGAGCGCCTTCGTGTTCGCGATCGGCGCGGTCGTCACGCTCCAGACCGGCACCCCGATCATCCCGCTGTTCGCGCCGGTGCTTGCCGCCGTCGGGGTCTCGTTCTCCTACGGCGCGGGGACCGACCCCGCCTACGAGCTGACCCGCACGATGGCAATCTCGGACCGCATGATCCTGTTCGTCCGCGTCCTCGCCGTGTTCGCGACCAACGCGTTGCTCGGCGCGGTGGCGTCGATCTTCACGCCCGCGCTGGCCGGGGTCACATACCTCTGGCTGCTGCCGATGGTCGCGATCGCCCTGCTCGGGCTGGCGCTGGCGACGCTGCTGCGGTCGGCGGCGTTCGGCAGCGTCGGCTCGATGATGGTCTGGGCCACGATCGTGATCGGTTCCCAGATCGAGAACCAGCGGGTTGCCCTGGTCGTGGCGCGGTCCACGCTCGTCGATGCCGCGCCACTCTATCTCATGCTCGCGATGGTCTCGCTCACCGTCATCGGATGGACGAGCGGGGATGGGTCGAAACGAAGGGAGCTTCCGCGATGGTCGTAAACGCCTTGCCTCCGGTTGGGGAACTGGCGAGTGATCGGGTGGCTCCGGCGGCGTTTGGCGGCGGTCGCATCGGGGTCGATCTGCGCGGTGTTCATCACAACTTCGGCAAGCACCAGGCGCTTGACGGCGTAGACCTGACGATCGGCTCCGGGGTGTTCGGGTTGCTCGGGCCGAATGGCGCGGGCAAGACGACGCTGCTGCGGGCGCTGGCAACGGTCCTCAAGCCGTCGCGGGGGTCGATCGAGCTGCTGGGACGCGATCCCGCCAAGCGCGACGATTTGCGCCAGATCCGGCGGCGGCTGGGGTACCTGCCGCAGCACTTCGGCTACTACCCCAACTTCACGGTGTTCGAGTTCATCGAGTACTTCGCGCTGCTCAAGGAGATGCCGCCGGGTCAGGTGCGGTCCGCCGTGGCGCGGGCGATCGAGCGGGTCGGGCTGGAGGACCGGGCGAAGTCGAGGATGAAGTCGCTTTCCGGCGGGATGCTGCGGCGGGTCGGGATCGCCCAGGCGATCGTCAACGAGCCGGAGCTCCTGCTGCTCGATGAGCCGACCGTCGGGCTCGATCCGGAACAGCGGGTCCGCTTCCGGGGGCTGTTGCGGGAGATGAGCGAGCGCTCGACGGTGTTCGTCAGCACACACCTGGTCGAGGATGTCGCCGCCGCCTGCAACGAGGTGGCGCTGATGGAGGCGGGCCGGATCGTGTTCCACGGAACACCGGTCGATCTCTCGGCGCTGGGCACGACCGGCGACCTCAACGACGCGACCGGCGACTCGGCGATCGAGCGCGGCTACGGCGCCGCTATCGCGGCGGGCCGCGCGGCGGGGCGGCCGGCGGGCCGATAGCGCAATCCGGCGGCCGGGATCTGAAAAGGGGAGCGCGATGAGTGTCTCGATGTCTCGCGTCAGCGGCTCACCGCTCGACCCGTTCCGATCTGGCAAGGCACCCGGCACCGGGGATGCGATTCGCTCGCTGCTCGCCCTGCTGTGGATCGAGATCCGGCGCGGCCAGGGGATCTGGCTCGTCCCACTGATGGTCATCCCCGGGTTGTTCTTGGGCAACGACTACTACGAGAACGTCGTGCTCTGGCCGATCATGAGCGACTCGATCATGCGCTCCCACATCGTGATCGGCCCCCTGTCGGCGGCGCTCGCCGCCTGGCTGGTCGACCGCGACCGGCGCCGGAACACGCGGGGTCTGATCGAGACGATGGCAACTGGTCCGTTCCAGCGGGACATCGTGTTGCTGACGACGGCGACGTTCTGGGGCCTCGTCAGTTACGCGCAGGTCGCACTCTGGTACGGATTCCAGGGGGTCACCGAGGCGACCTGGGGCGGGCCGGACCTGACCCTGATCGCGGTGGGTATTCTCGGCGTCCTGATCCTGACCGGGGCCGGCTTCATCATCGGGCGGATCGTGCATGGGAAGTTCAGCCCGATCCTCGCCGCCGCCGCCGCGTTCTTCGTGTCCGTCGCGCCGACCGTGGTCGAGTCGTACACCCAGCGCGGGATCAGCGATCTCTCGCGGCCACCGATTCAGGCGCTGACGCCTTGGGGGCTTGCCGGCTCTGACCGCCCCACGGTGTTCGAGGGCTACCCGTCGGGATATTTGACAGGGGGGGCGCTCTGGCTGGCCGGGGTGGCGGCGGTCACGATCACGGCGATCGCGCTGATGCGGATGAGGAAGAACCGGCTGGCCTGGGTCGCCCTGGCAATCTCCTGCGTCGTCGCCCTCTCCGGCGCGGACCGGGTCCTGGGGTATGACCGCGTCCGGATGAGCGAAGAGGACCGGCGCGTGCCGTTCACCTGGTCGTGCAAGACGACGATCGCGACCGAGGTCTGCGTCCATCCGGCCTACGAACCGGTCCTGGACGAGTCGGCGCACCGCATCAACAACTTCTTTGCGCCGGTCGCGGGGCTGGCGGGTGTCCCGGCACGCTGGGAGCAATATTCCCGGGCCGATCAGTCGGATGTCGCCCTGTTCTCGGCTGGACAGCGGTACGACTACGGGTATGAACTCGCCACCGCGCTGTTCGACCGGCACGAGTTCACCGCCGCCCAGAGCGTGATCTTGATCTGGCTCTCGGGGCGGGTTGACCCTGAAAGCCGGAACTTTGGGTTGTTGCCCTATCCGGTGGAGCTGGTCGGGACGCCGAGTCTCGACGCCGAAGGCGGGATGATTGGATACGAGTTCGACCAGGAGGCCGGAGCCTCCTTCGCGCGCGAGGTCCCGGCGGCGGCGGACCGGTTCGCGGTGCTGAGCCCCGAGGCGCAACGAGCCTGGCTGGAGGCGAACTGGGACGCGCTTCGCGCCGGTGAGCTTACCCTGGAGGATCTTCCATGAGCGCGACAACTCCGTCGTTCCAACCCTCGTCCGTCGGCGGTTTCCGGTCCAGTAAATCGCCCGGCATCGGCGACGCTATCCGCTCGCTGCTCTCGCTCCTGTGGATCGAGATCCGGCGCTCTCAGGGCTACTGGCTCCTGCCCCTGATGGTCGGCCTCGGGATTTTCATGAACCGAAACATGAGTGGGGATGGGGTCGTGCTTTGGCCGGACCTCAGCACGTGGACGATGCAGAGTTACATGATCGTCGGGCCATTGGCGGCGGCGCTGGCCGCATGGATCGTGGATCGGGACCGGCGGCGCCGGGTCCAGGGGCTGGTCGAGACGATGGCGACGAGCCCGTTCCGGCGGGATGTCGTGCATGTCGCCACAGCTGCCTTCTGGGGGCTGGTTGGCTACGGTCTGATCGCGGCCTGGTACGGGTTCCAGGGTGTCCGTGAGGCGACGTGGGGCGGGCCGGATTTGGCGCTGATCGGGACCGGGGCGCTGGCGATCGTGATCCTGACCGGAGTGGGGTTCATCGTCGGGCGGCTGGTGCGCGGCAAGTTCAGTCCGATCCTCGCCGTCGCGGTCGCGTTCTTCGTCGCGGCCGCACCCGATTTCATTCAGGAACTGACACGGAATCGAAGTGAAACCTATACGGATCTGGCAATCCGGCCGCTCACGCCGTGGGGGCTCGTCGGCGATCGCGGGACCGACATCTACTCTCGCTTTGCTCCGGGCTATCTCTCGTCCGCGCTGCTGTGGCTGACCGGAGCGGCGGCGGTCGTGCTCTGCGTGATCGCGCTTCTGCGAGGATGGCGGCGGAACTGGAGCGCCTGGGCCGCTCTCGCCGCCTCCTGTGCGGTTGCGCTCTTCGGCGCGAACCTGGTGATGGCGTACGACGACGGCTATAGCTACTCGTTCGAGAATGATTTGAGGATTCCGTTCACCTGGTCCTGCGAGACGACCGCCGCCGTCGAGGTCTGCGTCCATCCGGCCTACGAGTCACGTCTGGAAGAGTCGACTCGTGGGATCGATGCCGTCGTCGCGCCGCTCGTGGGGCTCGCAGACGTCCCGACGCGTTGGCAACAGAACTCTCCCTTTGGACGAAGCGATGTTGGAGACCTCTCCCCTGGGAACTACTTCAGAGCAGCCGACCAAGTGGCGTTCACAGTCTTCACGCCGCAGGATTTCACTGGTGGGTTCACGGCGTCACAGAATGTGATCCTCGAATGGCTGTCTCGCCGTGCCAATCCTGACGAACAGCAACCGGGCATGTTTGGCAATCCGGCCGAATTGTTCGGGACGCCCGTTGCCTACGCGGGCGGCGTAGGGTACGAGATCGACAATGAGCCTGAGGCGCAGCTCGCCTATGAGCGGGAGATTACGGCGGCGGCGGACCGGTTCGCGGCGCTGAGCCCTGAGGCGCAACGGGCCTGGCTGGAGGCAAACTAGGATGAGCTTCGCGCTGGCACCCTTACCCTGGATCAGATGCCATGATGATCGACCGACCATCGACGCTCGCGAGTAGCGCCGTGCGCCTGGGCGCTGTCCCGCGCTGGCGCTCCCTCGCGCTCTTCCTCCGGGCACGCGGAATGCTGTTGACGGCGGTGCTGGTGATGGCGAGCTGCGGATTGCTGGGGTTTCTGGACGACTGGGCCGCCAGAGGCGCGATGCGGCAGGCGCTGGTACTGCAGCTCGTGCCGGTGCTCGTCGCGGCGCTGATCGGGGTCAGCGTCTCGTCCCCCTTCGGTGAGCCGGAGCGGACCGCCGCCTGCTCCCTGCCGATGCTGCGGGGGGTTCATGTCGGCTCGCTCCTCGTCGCGGGCGCCGGGCTCTCGATGTGGCTGGTCTCGCGGTGGACGAATCTGGCGCCGAAGGTCGATCTCGAGTGGGTTGTGGCGCGCAACATCATTGGCCTGACGGGGATCGCATTTCTCGCCGGGCGGCTGATCGACGCCCGGCTGAGCTGGATCGCGCCGCTGGTTTCCGGGATCGTGGCGTCGTCGTATATCTTCCGGGTCAGGCCGGAGGAGCTCGACAAGTTGTGGAACCCGGACTGGTGGCTCTGGAACGGGCAGTCGAGCAACGATGCCACGTCCTGGGTGATCGCTCTGGTTCTGGGGGCGGGCGGGATCGCCTGGCTCTGCCTCACGGGGCCGAGGGACGCGACCGGGGAGGAGACGTGATGTGACATCCCCGCCGCTCGTTGTCAAAGTCGGGACGGTCACCAGCACAGCCACGGGTGGAACATTCGCCATGCCGGCCGCGGGCGGGTATACGAATCGACAAACGGCTCATGTCGGAGGCTTGCTCGCCGGTCGATTCCAGCCCGCCCCTACACGCAGCGAGAGGGTCACGCCTGGCAAACAAGCCCTGGAGCACGCCGCCGGGAGATCGCCCGCATTATCTCCGTCGGTGGCGTATACACTCCCGGCTCGGTCGATATCGGGGCGATTGCTGGCAAAACGGGGTCCAACGTGCATCGAAGATGTACCGGGACGACACGAGGTCGTCCCCTACGATGGCATCCCGCGGACGATGCCCATTTCGTGAACAATCCGGGTTGCAGGCGAACCGCAGGCGTATGTGACGACATCCGAGACATGGAACGCGAAACCGGCCGCTCCCATGAGGGAGCGGCCGGTTTCCTCTTGCCGTTGCGCATGACGGGTAAGGGTATTAGATCAGGCGCGAGTTGCCTTGTCCGACCGTGGCCGTGCTCTGCATCACGTCGCGCTGCTTGTTGTGACCGAGAAGGCCACCGAGTGCCGAGGCGATGAGCGGGAAGACCAGACCGGCCAGCGTGCCCCAGGCACCGTTCTTCACGGTGTCGAAGGCGCTGTCCACATCGACCGCCGCTACCGCATCCTCCGCCTGCTGCTGGACGTCGGTTGTTGTCGTCCCCTGATCCTGAGCGGCGTTGGTGATGTCTCCGATGTTGCTGCCAAGCGTCCCGAGGATGTTGCTCACCCCGGTGCCGGTCAGCCACAGGACCAGCGCGATGATAGCGGCGCCGACCATCAGGCCGTTGATCATGCCACTTCCCGCTCCGGCGACCGCGGCCGTCTTGGCCGCAACCCATCCGCCAAGGAAGAAGGCAATCAAGGCGCTGACGATGCCCCAGATTGCCGCACCGGTGCCGAGCCCCTCGCCCGCGTCGCGCGGCTCGAGGGCAGACGCGCCGATGGCGAGCCCGAGGACGGTAAGGATCAGAAGCGTCGTGATCGCGGTCAGCACCCCGGCGATGATCGGTCCGAACTGGACCCGGTTCTTCACCTCGACCATGTCGCCGCCGCCAGTCGCGTAGGTGTTGACCCGTGTCGTCGTCGGAACGGACGAGTGCTGATCGGTCGTGACCTGACCGCCTCCGGTTCCCTCAAATGTCGTTTCGTCTGTTCGCTGGCTCATGGACCCTCGCTCGCGCTAATCAAGAAGCGACTTAGCTTCGTGGCTTCTTGGTGTTGCCGGTGATCGCGTCGGCCGCCTTGTCGAGGAGGCCACCACCGCTGGTACCGGTGGTACCGCCGTCAACGACCTCGCCCTCGAAGTTCACTTCTTCGCGGCGGACGGTGCCGGTGACGCGCTCGGTGGCCTGCACCGCTTCCTTGTCGATCTCCAGCTCCTCGACGACGCGAGCCTGCTTCTGGACGTCGACTTCCTCGCCGTAGACAGGCACTTCGATCGTGCCTTCCTTGAAGGCATCGTCGCCCGCCGAGACGGGGCGATCGACGGTTCGGCGCTGGACGTTGACGCGCTCCTCGGTCACCGGTACTTCGAGCGTCTGCTCCTCGGCGACGACTTCCTTCTGGATCTGCACCGCGCCGCGGTCGACCTCGCGGACGCTCGCCGACATTTCCTCTTCGTGGAGATCGACGCGAATATCGTCGGCTTCGTTCACATGCGACTCGGAGGACCCCTGCCGGTGCTCGAACGGCGCCTGATCAGTTTCCATGCCGGTCGTCTTCTCAGTCTTCTTGTTGCGATCCATGTGATGTACTCCTTGTAGAAACTCCAGTTGGGAGCCTAACTTGACCCCCAACCAGTCGTACGTTGCGCAACCGTTACCTGATCGTGCCTTACGCCCGTTTGCTCATGGCGCGCATGGCGTAGAGGACGATGACCGCGCCGAGCGTGGCGACGACCAACGATCCGATCCAGCTCAGGTTGGAGTCGACATCGAGGAGATTCAGAATCCACCCGCCGAGCACTCCACCAACCAGACCGACGACCAGCGCACCGATCGTTCCGCCCGGCGTCCGGCCAGGAACGATCATGCTGGCGAGCCCGCCCGCGATCAGTCCAACGATCAGCCACAAGATGAATGAACCCATGAGCTTCGTCCTTTCCGAGAGTGATCAGCGATGACATCGTGCCATCTGATCAACGTCTTGCCAACCGTGGCTGGTCCGTTCCGCATGGAATCCGGACCATCGTTCGAACTACGTCACCGATACCCGGAGTATCGAAAAGGCCACTGTTTTGACGACCCGCACCTCGAGCCGGACTCGTCAAAGGCACTCCTCCCCCGTGATCCCGAGCACGGCGTCGTGGTTTTCGCCGGATTGTCGCTTCCCCTGGTACATCTCGCGCTTCGATTCAAAGGGCCCCACCTTTACGCTTGCCCAAGAACGTCGGCACGCAAGACACTTGGTGATGCGACTCCCGACGCTAACCGTGAAATGGTAACGCATCTGATGTGCCATCGATTCGTACGTACGGTCTTTGGAGGGCCTCGCGAGGAGTGCCGCGAAGTGTCGCGGAGCGGCGGCGGGCTGAGTAGAGGCCCTGCCTTGCCTGGGTGGGGTCGTGGCCCTCAGTGAGGATAAGCCCTGAGTGGGTTGGACGATGGCATCTCGATCTTGCGTTGCGTGGGCGGCGGTGCGTTTTCTTGCCTTGCGGCTCTTACAGCGACACTCGAAGGACCGGAGGTGGAGCAATGAAGACGATCGATGCGAGGGTCGAATTCTCCGGAAGGCCGAACCAGACCCAGCCGCGCGTGATCTCGCCGTTGGGCAGGTTCTGACTCACGAGCCGGGGTTCGGTTCCCAGATACTCGCCCGCCCGATACTCGACACCGTCGTCGTCCCGCAACCGCACATCGGAGATGCTGAACTCGAGCGGCTGATCGGACCGGTTCGAGAGCGACACTTCAAAGGCGGCGACACGTATGCCCGCCGGTACCCCCTCCGGTTTGGTGAGGGTGCCTTCGTAGGGATCCCGGCGGTTGACTCCGGAGAAGCGCCAGTCCGGCATGCGCGATACGCCCAGAATGTCCCTCGCTGGAACCGGCGTCGCGGCATCGATGGGCTGGGGGGTGGCCATATCCCCAGCGGCATCCGCCGCAGGGGACTCATCCTCCGCGCTGTCCGCATCGGGAGTCGCATCTTGCGCGGATGTCGCTCCAGAAGCCGGTCCGTGGGCGAGCGCCGCGGTCAGCCCCGCCGCGCCGAGGGCGATGATCGCATGTCGCCGGCTCAGTGGCGCCGGCCCGGCTTCCCGCGATGTCCCGCATTGTTCCAGGATCGTGGGGTCCGTCGGCTCTATCATGAAATCTCGTGATCCTTCCCGTGGGCTGAGTCGTCCGGTCCAAGCGTGGACGATGTGGCCCAGGTTCGCTGACGCGGATCGGACCGTCACGTACGTGCGGTGTTCGTCATGGGGCTAAAGAAGATTGGTCCGGTTGAGCTCCTTGAGCCGGGCGACCGTCATGCGCACCAGTTGCGCCTGGCTTCGATCGGCCACCAGCAGGGCGTCGGCGGTATCGACAACGACGATGTTGTCGAGCCCGACAAGCGAAATCGTCCGTTCCGTGTCCGACCACACTACAGTATTGGAGCAGCCGTCGCTCATGACATCCCCACGCACGGAGTTGCCGGACTCATCCTGCGTCAAGAGGGCCCCCAGCCCGTGCCAGTCGCCAATATCGGACCATCCCATCGCGGCGGGGATCACGGCCACCCGCTCGCTGCGCTCCATGATACCGGTATCGACCGTTACGTCTTCCAATCGCGGCCAAATCTCGCCCATCACGGCATCTTGCCGGGCGGTGCCCCAGGCCGTCACGATGTGGGACAAACCGTCGAACAGCTCAGGCAGGTACCTGCGCAGCTCGGCCAGGAAGGTATCGACGCGCCAGACGAACATGCTCGCGTTCCAAAGGAACCGCCCGCTTTCGATGTAGGCGACCGCCCGCTCGAGGTCTGGCTTTTCCACGAACTGGGCGGCCCGGAAGGCGTCACCACCGGGCGTCGACAGCAGGACGCGATCATCTCGCTCGATGTAGCCGTAGCCGGTTTCCGGACGGGAAGGCCGGATCCCGATCGTGACGAGCCAGCCTTCGCGGGCGGTCTCGATCGCGCTTCGGACCGCCGTGGCAAACGCGCCAGGCTGCGTCACGTCATGGTCGGCGGCGAAGCTGCCCATGATCGCGGCCGGGTCTTCTCTGGCGATCAGCATCGCCGCCAGCGCGATGGCGGGGCCAGATCCCTTCGGCGACGGCTCGACCACGATCTGGTGGGCGCCAAGCTCGGGAAGCTGCCGTGTGACGGGCGCCGCATGAGCCGGTCCGCAGACGACCATCACGCGTTGTCTGTCGCAGATCAGCTGGAGCCGATCGACCGTCTGCTGGAGCAACGAGCGGTTCGGATCGATCAGGTTGAGCAGGAACTTCGGTTGACCCGTCCGGCTGACTGGCCACAGACGTGACCCGGACCCACCAGCGGGAATGACCGACCAGAAATCAGCGGGCGGGGCCGCCGGGCCGGGCGCGGCGGGAGCACTCAGTTCGATCAGGTGACGTGGATCGGGTGAGGAATCTGGGGTAGCCATCATCGGGGTTCTCCTGGTCTCGGCAGCTCTCGAAGGGTATGGAGGCTGATGCCGCAAGGTCGGGCGCCGCAGCGGGCGGCATGTCCGGAACATGGTACCCGTGGTCTCGGCGGGAGCCGGGATGGAAGCGGGATGCGACGGGTACCCCGGCGCGGCGCTACCCGGTCGCGCGGGGCGCTGGTGTTCATCAGCGGCGAACTCCAGGGTACGCGCGAGAACGACCGGGAACAAGTGTCTGACACTGGCGGCCACTCGTCGGAGTCCATGTCCCTGATCCGTGTCGTCGCCGGTCGTGCGGATGCATCGGAGCCGGCGAGGGAGGCGCTGATCCGGTAGCCGCCGCTCCCGCCACGCTGACCGGTGACTGAGCACGCCGAGGCGGGGGCAGCCGGGCCCTGACTCACGGTGTCGGGCGACGGGGGTATCCCCCGCGGCGCGACCGCGGACGCGATCGTGATCGTTCGATACTGGACGTCGTAGACGCGATGCCCTGTGCTGTCGCCGAGCTGAACCTTGTCGATGCGGATGGCCCGCATGTCGATCGGGCCCGCCACCTCCGCAACCGCGCAATCGTCGAGCGTCACCGCCAGCCGCGGGGACTCCCTTGGACCCGAGAGGCGGACTGTGAGCCGATGCCATTCCCCGCACGTGACCACCGTCGATCTGCCGTTCACGGACTTCGTCACGTCATTCCGGATCGTCAACTCGCCGTTGCGGTCGAGGCTCGCGCCGAGCAGGGAATCGGAGTCGCGCGAGAAGAGCCGAAGCAGCACCGCAGGGTTGGGGCCTTGCGAGAGAACGCGGAAATCGAGCGTCACGGTCAGGTCGACGGAAGCCGGTGGGATGGCTGGACGCGGCAGGTCAACCCTCGCGAAGGCGGACCGGATACCCCCTCGAGCCCGTGCGGTGGTTCCGAAGAGCCGGTCCGCATCCGGAGCGGGCTCGATCACCAGGCCGCTGACGGTCGTCCAGCGCTGCAGCGAACCGCTGCCGAACGAGTCGGCACAGACGATTGATGGATCGTGTCCGGGAATGATCCCGGCGGACTCGATGGGGGTCAATTCATTGCCCGCGTCATCGCGGGCCACAACCCGGCAGGAGGCGAGCGCGACCCCGGAAGGGCCGGCGTCAACGAAGGAAACCTCCGGAACCACCGAACCCACCAATGCATCGTTCCGATAGATGTCGTCGGCGGCGGTTCCCGTGCCATCGACAGCTGGCGCCCAGCGTACAACGACGGCTTCATCGGCCTCCTGGAACACCGTCGGTTTGCCTGGAGTGGTTGGCGCCCGGGTATCGACCGCGTCGGTCGAGCGGTCGCACCCCATAACCGTGTTGTCTCGGACTACGCCATCGGTTGTGACGAATTGCGGCGGCGCCCCATCGGGATTGAGTTCCATCCGCGGCGCGCCGGGATCGACCAAGAATGGCCCATCGAGCCTTCCGCCCTCGTGTAGCGAGGAGTACTCGCTCTGGCCACCGGCGCCAACGACCAACGTGGTTGGTTCCATGGCGTCGAGCTTTCCGGCGGCATTTGGCGGCAGCCATCGCTGGCAGTTGTGGTCGTGCGCGGAGAGGACTAGGGTTACGCTGTACTCCACCAGGATGTTCCAGAGCGCGGCCAGCTCTTGGGTGTCTCCATGGGATCCAGCGCTGAACACCGGGTGATTAAAGAAGACGATGGTGCAAGCAGCGGTGGACCATGCCAGATCGTTCTCGAGCCACTCGATCTGGGTGATGCCCGGTTCGGTTTCATTGAACTTCGGGTTCGAGTCGAGATTCACGATGTGCCAACTCGCTGCGTCCACGCTGTAGTAATGAGGTGGACTGCCCCAATACCGCATGAATCCGGCCAGTCCGCCCGGGCCGTCCGGGCCGCTCCACTCGTAATTGCCGAAGGTTGGGTGGGGTTGGTGATGTCCCGGAAACCCCCGCGACAGGTATCCAGTCCGTACCAGTTGGAGAATCCGACCGACGTCCCGAAGTTGTAGACATCTCCGAGATAAAGCAGGAGGTTCGGATCCCGCGAGTCGATCAAGTCCGCGACCGCTGCGCTCTGGCCCGCTCCTCCGGCGGCATCTCCGACCGCGGCGAGCACGAAGGGCCAGCCGCCCTCCTCTGCCCGGTCGGTTCTCGGCGTGACATCGTTGTCCGGTGTCGGAGGGGTGGTCGTCCCGGAAACCAGGGTGATCTTCGCGGAGACGGGATTCGGCTCCCGCTTGTTGCTCATCCGGGCGGTCGCCGAGAGCGTGTAGTCGCCGTCGGAAAAGTAGGGGGACGGGAGTTCGAATTGATAGCACGGATCGAGATCCGAGAGAATCTTGTGCCCGTTCAGCTCGAAGTCGACCGAGAGCGGCCTGACCGTCCGACCGCTGACGTCGAAAGTGACCGACATTGCCGCGGTGTCCCTGATGGGGTGCCGGGGTAGAGGCGTAGTAAGACAGAGGTCGACCGTGTCCCCAAGCTGGGTCAGGGAGCAAACGGTGCTCGTCTGTTCCTCGGCGGAGTCCTGAGCGGCTGCCCGGCTCATGGCCCGGCCGACGTCGGGAAACGTGCCCAGGACCAGCAGGAGCGAGACCAGGCGGCAGGCGGCGCAGCGTCCCCCTCCGATCGCGGCGAACGGTGCGGCGCGTCTCGTCATGCCAGTGCCGTCAGGTCTCATTGAGGGGCTCGGCGGTCGGTTCCTCGATCGCATCGGTGGCGCCGGGGTCTGGCTCGACTGGAGCGTCGGCCGGGGCCGCCGCCTCAGCGGCGGGCTCGTCCGGCGGAGGCGCGGTGATCTCCGTGGCCTCCGCGCTCACGACCGGGGAGTCCTCGATCACCGCTTCGGTGGGCAGCTCGGCCGGAAGCGGCTCGGGCGTCGTCGGATTGCCGAGCACGCTCAGCGATTGCGTGGCCTCGCCCGGCCAAACCCCGATCTCGCGGAAGCCGCCGATCTCGCCCAGGCCGCTCGCCTCCACATCCGGAACCACGATCATCGCGAACCGAGCATCGAATCCGAGCGCCTCGTTGTATTCGACATCCGGTGCCAGATTCCAGCCGTTGACGGTGGAGACATTCCACCAGGTCTCGCCATCTTCCGAGAGCCAGAGCTCGAACACCGGCAGCGTGTTCCACCGTCCGAGCTCGTACGTCACGCGGTCGATCGGGCGGACCTGCCCCAGGTCCAGCAGCAGCCAGACCTCGTCCGGCGAAACACTGGGATACACGCTCCAGATCGTCTCGGGATCCTGATCGATGGCCCGGAACCCGGTCTCGCTCTGTTCGCTATCGACCACGCGCACAACCGGGTACGGTGTCTCGGTCGGCACCGCGGTCGGTTCACCTGTGGTCACCGCTGTTGGCACGTCCTCGGTCGGGACGGCTGCCGGGGACTCCCCAGCACCCGATTCAGCCGTCGCCGTCTCGTCCGGCACGGTCGCCGTCGGATCGCTCCCGGTTTGCGGTGCCTGTCCGTCGACCGCGAGGAACTGAGCCGAGATGTATCCCGCCTGACCGTCTCCGCAAGTAACGGGGATCCAACCGTTGGCCTCCGGGCCGGTCACCGGGACGGTCACGCCCTCCGCCAACTCGGCGATGATCGCCCCATCGGTCGACGGCTCGGCGCGACAGCGGACATTCTGCCCGCCAGTCCCGGCGACGACGCCGGTCGTGACCGCCTCCAGCGCCACGGTCGCGGTGGGATCCTCCGGCGATGGCGTGGCGGTGGGCTCTTCCGTCGGGGTCGCGGTCGGCTCCGGCGATGGCGTGGCGGTGGGTTCTTCTGTCGGCAGCGCCGCCGGGGTCGGCTCGTCGGTCGGTGGAGTCGTCGGTGATGGCGTCGCGGTCGGCTCCTGGGTCGGCGACGGAGTCACGGTGGGTTCTTCCGTCGGCAGCGCCGCCGGGGTCGCTGGCACGTCCTCGGTCGGCGATGGTGTCGCCGTCACCGTCACCGCCGGGGTGGTCGTAGGCTCTTCTGTCGGAGTCGATGGTGCTGTTGACTCGTCTGTCGGGAGCGCCGCGGGTGTCGCTGGCAGGGCCTGGGTCGGGGTGGCGGTCGGCTCCTCGGTCGGCGACGGGGTAGCGGTCGGCTCCTCGGTCGGGCTCACCGTCGGCTCCACCGTATCGAAGGCAGACGTGCTCGACACCTCGTTCGAGGCGGCGATGAAGCCCCGGCTCCAGACCTCGATCTCCGAGACCGAACCGAGGAACTCATCACCGTTCACGTTCGTCACCCGGAAGTCGACGTAGCGGGCGTAGACCGCGTCCGCCACCCCGACCCCGTAGAAGGTCTGCGTGCGCGTCCCGTTGCCGAACGTGCCCAGCGTCCGGCTCTGGCCTTCGACATTGCGGGCGGAGACGGTGAACTGGTCCATGTAGCCCAGGCTGTAGAACTTCCACTTCACGCCCGAGACGTCGTACGTCGCGCCCAGGTCGAGCGTCAGCGTCGCGTTTGTTGGGAACCCGCCGAGGTACCAGGTGCTGTTGAGGTCGTTGTCGTAGGACCGGCTGGAGATACCCGTCGATGGGCTGTCACTGCTGCTGACGATCGGTGCCTTCGAGCCCGCCAGCGTCGGGTTCTCCGTCCCGGCCGGGTTCGTCCCTTCATCCGATGCGGCGATGAAGCCCCGGCTCCAGACCTCGATCTCCGAGACCGAGCCGAGGTAGAAGTCACTGTTCACGTTCGTCACCCGGATGTCAACGTAGCGGGCATAGACCGCGTCCGAGACCCCCACCCCGTAGAACACCTGCGTCTTCGGGGCGTTGCCAAAGGTGCCGAGTGTCCGGCTCTGCCCCTGAACGTTGCGGGCCGAGACCGTGAATTGATCCATGTAGCCCAGGCTGTAGAGCTTCCACTTCACGCCCGAGACATCGTAGGTTGCCCCGAGGTCGAGCGTCAGCGTCGCGCTCGATGGCGAGCCCCCGATGTACCAGGTGCTGTTGAGGTCGTTGTCGTAGGCGCGGGCGGAGATACCCGTCGATGGGCTGTCGCTGCTGCTGACGATCGGTTGTTGAGCGCCGGCGAGGGAGGGGTTCTCCGTCCCGGCGGGATTGATCGACGACGGCGTGGCGGTCGGCGATGGCGCCGGTGAAGGCGTGGGCGTGGCGGTCGGCGATGGCGCCGGTGAAGGCGTGGACGTGACGGTCGGCGACGGCGTGGCGGTTGCCCCTCCGGCCGGCGGGATCAGCACCAGTTGTGGTGGCGTCGTCGTTTCTCTCGACGCGAAGTCCGTGGCGTCCGCGCTCGTCGTTGTCAGCGCGAAGCCGTAGCTTCCGTTTCCAGTGACGACCGAGGAGACGTCGAACTCGACCCAGGTGCCCGCCACGACCTGCCCGAGGTCGCCCAGGACCGTGGAGTTCCGTGGCGGCTTGTTTGCCCAGGTGATACCAGCCTCGGACCAATCGGTGGCCGCCGTCGTGGTGAGCGCGGGCCCGTTGACGGATCCCGTGTGTGTGCCATTCGGCACGAACATCCGGAGCGTTGCCCCGGCGGGTGGCGCGGACTGCCCGGTCACCGTGAAGCGGAGGTAGATATCGATGTCGGGATCGGTCCCGGCGTCGGCGCGGAGCAGGCTCGACCCGCCGAAGTTCACCAGGGGGTTGATCTCCTCGACCCGGGCATCGGCGTCGGGGGTGAACGACACGCTCGTCGTCGGGGTCTCGGAGGGAGGCGGCGTGGCGGTCGGCGTCACGGTTGGCGTCGGGGTGACGGATGCCGTCCCTACAGGCGTCGGCGTCGGGGTGACGGATGCCGTCCCTACAGGCGTCGGCGTCGGGATGCTTCCGCCGCCCTGGCCGATCAGCAGTTGCGGGCGGTTGCTCGCGTTCTGGCGTGAGTTGACGCTCAGGGCGTCGCTCGAATCCGGGACCAGGGCGAGCGTGACCAGCCCGTTGGCGGTCACCAGCGAGGAGACGTCGAAGTCGACGAAGGTGCCCGCGCTGGCCGCCCCGGCGGAGCTCACCGGTGGGCCGGTCGCTGGACGGTTGTTCCAGGTGATGCCCGTTTCCGGCCAGGTCACATCGGCGCTTGCGGCAACCCCCGGCGCGTTGACCGTTCCATCGCGGACATACAGCCGAAGCGTCGCCGAGGTGATCGGTTGACTCGCTCCCTGCACATCGAACCGGAGATAGCTCATCTCGTTCGGAGAGAGATCGGAGCGCAACGACGACGAGGTGCCGGAGTTCGCATCCGGAAGCGACGCCTGAACGAGAGCGTCGGCGACCGGTTCGAAGGCGAGCGTGGCGCCCGGGACCGGAGTTGTGGCCGGCGTCAACGTTGGCGTTGGGGTCGGGGTCGTCGCGGGGGTTGCGGTCGGCGTCGGGGTGTCGCCAGGGGTGCCCTCGCCGTCATGGCAGGAGAACGTCGATGAATCGAGCACCGCGCCATTGGTGCCCACGAATTGGGACGAACCGCCCGAGGCGTTGAGCGAGAGCTTCAGCGCGCCGAGCGTTCCGCTGATCCGGGAGGCGGCCCGGCTGTCGGTCCGTCCGAAGCCCTGGAGATCGTGCCCACCAGTCCCGGCGATGAACTGAACCATGCCGTTGGCCGAGGGTTGGCCGGTGCCGTCCATTGGCGTCCAGCGGGAGTAGTTGTGGGCGTGCCCGCTGAGCACGACATCCACGCCCTGTTGGGCCATCAGCGCCCAGATATCCTGCATCGAGGAGGTGCCGCCAGCGCTGTCGAGGCCGAACCGGGGATGGTGGTAGTAGACCATCGTGCAGGGTGTGGCGGCGTTCGCCGCCAGATCCTGGGCGAGCCAGTTGTATTGGGCGGTACCCGCGGCGGTCTGCCCGTACTGGCTGGTCGAATCGAGCGCGATGAAGTGCCAGCCGCCCGAGTTGTAGCTGTAGTAGTGCCGGTTCGAGTCCCAGTAATCCATGTAGCCAACGAACGAGTTGCCCGATTCATGATTGCCGGGCACCGGATTTGTCCGGCTCTTGATCGCGTCAAGGGTCGGTTCGTAATAGTTGAAGAATTCCCCGTAGGTGCCCGAGTTGTAGACATCGCCCAGATAGAGGAACTGGTCCGGATTCATGCCGTTGACGAGATTGCCGACGGCCGCCGCGCCAGGAAGTCCACCCGCCCCGTCGCCGACCGCCGCGATCGTCAACGACGAACCGCCGCTCGAAGCGGGGGCCCAGGATCCGTTGCTGTGGGGCGCGCTGGAGACTCCGTTGGCGAAGCCGTTGATCGTCGTGGCGTAGAGCGAGGTCGTGAAGCCGTCGGCGAAGGTGACATTCGCTTCGACCTTGTAGGTCGCATCGGCGAAGCGCGCGGTCGGGATCTGCGCCGTGAAGGGTTGGAGGTAATCGGTCGTGAACGACGAGTGCGAGGTCGAGCTAGAGCGGGTCACGTAGAAGCGCACGTTGCGGATCGAGGGCAGGGTGCCGCTGATAGCGGTGACCGACACGTTGGCGGTGACGACACCGCTCAGTGTAACGCCGTCGGCGGGCGCGGTCAGACAGGTGCGCGCGATGTACGTTCCACTCTTCGACGTCTGGTCGACGCACGGGGTGCCGGCCGCGAGCGCTGTGTCATACCCGCCGGGCACGATCTGGAGGCTGGCGAGGAGCACGAGGATGGTCAGCATCATCCATGCCCAGCGTCGTGGAGCTCGCTCCGGGCGAGTCGACCGTGACCGGAGCGCGATGGAGACAGCAGTCGTTGCGTTCATGGGCTCTGCCCTTCAGGCTGGATCGGAGGATGCGTGGAGTCCAGGGCCGGATCGATCGCGGTCGCGCCCGACTCGCTCGGTGATGCGACAGCGCGGCGGACGATCCGGATCATGCTGAAGATCATCGAGCCACCGACCAGCCCTATCAGGAGGATGATGCTGAGCCGGTTGCCCTGTTCGGCCTGGCCCCCCGGCGCGCTCGAGTCCCAGTCGAACAACGGGCTGATGGCGGGGCTCGCCAGTGGGGGTGTGCCGGCCGCGGCAGGCGAATCGGTGCCGGCCAGTGCGATCGCCAGCGCCTCCTCATCGCACGGCATGGTGACCGGCGTCGCCGTGCCCCCGAGGGCGTCCGCGACCACAGCCAGATACGTGTCGCCGTAGACGCAACTAGGCTCGATGTGCGAGCTCTCGCTGAACTCGTTCCAACTGATCAGGCCTATCGCGTCGGGGGCGGATTCCGCCGCCGTCTCGAGCTGGGTCGTCAGCGTCGTGCCGTTTTCGCGGAGCACTTCACGCTTGCCGCCCAGATGGCGGGCATCGAAGCCCGGTGCGGCCGGAGCGATCCAGAGGCCATTGTGGGCGTTCACGGCGCCGCCCATCTTGCGCAGCTTGCCGGGGTAGTCCGGGAAGGTGTCGGGATCGACGGAGGACCAGTAGTAGGCATTCCCATCGACGAGGTCCGCGATCCGCTCGTAGGCATCGGTCTGCTTCTGCGTCGCCAGGATCTGAAGGTGCGGCCGGTGCGCTTCGGTCACGGTGGCGATCTGGGTGCGGTCGTACTTCCAGGTGCCGGACCAGATTGCGACGGGCTTGCCGAACAGGTCGAACACGGGATCGGCTCCGAAGGTCTCGGTGAAAAAGGCGAGGTCGGCGCTGATCCGCTCCACCGGCAGGGGATGACGATAGAAGTCGAGCCCTTCATACAACACGACGAGCTTGAACTCCTCCTCCCGCGAGATCTCGATGAGCTGGCGCAACCGGGGCGTCAGGTCCTCGGTGTGCTTCCAGCTCACGATGAATCCATCGATGCCGCTGGCTTTCGCCCATTGCACGTGGAGCCGCATCACCTCCGGGTCGTCGCTGGAGTAGGCACCAAGCAGGGGCAGATCGAGCTTGGCGCGGTCCCACGACTCCGGCATGAACCAGATGTAGTAGTAGGCGAGGACTGGTGGCGAGTCGAGCGACCCGGCGTTGTCCTGGGCGGCGGCGGTCGCTGGGAGCAGGCTCAGGGCGACGACGACGGCCGCCAACAGGGAGGCGATCGAGGTCGATCGCGCCCGGCATACCCGTCGATTGTTCCGCATGGTTCTGCATGCCATCATCGGGGCGCCTCTCTCATCTGCTGCCGGCGGAAGGGCCACGCGATCAGGGAGCGCAGCAGACGGTACGGCACGGTGACGAGGAACGGCCGGCCGACGATCACCAGCGCGAGGACCGATGTGGCCACGAACCCGAGCACGACGGCGATGTCGAGGGCGCTGATCACCTCGAGCTCCACCACCTGATCGCGCGAGACGACGATTGGGCGTGGCGGCGAGTAGCCGGCGCCGAGCACGCTGACGAGATATTCGCCACGCGGCACGCGGGGGATCACGACCGCGCCGTCGGCATCCAGCGCGTACCGCTGCTGGCTGCCATCGACCGCCTCCACCACCAGCTCGGTGCCGAGGGGGGAACCGAAGAAGGCGTCGTGCGCGCGCAGCTTTACCCCGTAGAAGAGCAGGGAAATCCGCCAATGCCGATCGATGTCGAAGGTCGCTCGCTGCTGCGAGCTGTTGACGACGTTCGCGCCGTCGATGATGACCTGATCGACGACATAAACGGTCGGCTTGCGCTGGAACCCGGCCCGTGTCTGCTCGAAAGTCAGAGCCGTTACCAGCGTCGGGTCGGCGAGCCTGGTTCCCGGAATGTCGAGGATTACGCCGGTATTGCTCTTGATCACGAGGGAGTCGATCATCGCCGGGTCGACCGCCGCGCCGGTCGAGTCGACGAACGAGAAGGTCACCGGCTCACTGATCGTGAACGTGACGTTCACCTCGCGCGTGTTGGCCTGTGACCAGTTCTCCCAGTTCACGAAGGTCGCCTCCGACCCGTCGTTCCGCGCGACATCGTTGACCACGATCCGGCGGCGCAGGTCGGCCGACCAGCGCCGCCGGCGATCCGGGCGACACCATCGTCGCTGGAGGTAAAGGCCTGTCCCTCCAACTCGAAGACGATGCCGGGAAGCGGCGGGACCGCGCGCACGACGAGCGTGCCGCTGACGGGGTCGGCCTTGAGCGTCGATGGAATGAACATGTCATCGACGATGACATCATCGATCGCGATGTCCGCCTGACGGCCGGCGGCGTTGTCGCCGAGGTCGATCCCGCGAATTGCGCTGCCGCCGAGCCAGGGATCCTGACGGATCGTGGTCAACTCGGCGCCATCGAGCCAGATCCTGACCGTCTTGCCCTCCGACACGGTGTCGACATGCACCTGGAGCTCGTGCCAGGTGCCCCGGCTGGCCGCGACCGAGCTGGTCGCCATGATCCCGGTGGCGCCGGTCTCGTAGGAAATCGCGCCGTCGGGACCGATCCGGATCGCGATCAGCGTTTCCGTGGGTGACGATCGGACCTTGAGGAGGGCGACTGGCTCGCCGCCGATGCTGGTGACCTGAAACCGCAGGCGGGCGTAGACGCGAGGGTGGTCCCGATCGAACATCTTGCGTCCGAACATCGGGGCACCGCCAGCCTGGGTCAGCCGGGCCGCGTACGATCCGTTCGCGACGAGCCGGGACTGGACAGTGAAGGCATGCTCCAGGCTCCACAGCGAGCTGTCACCATAGGCTTCGAAATCGTCGCTGAAGATAGCGGTCCGCGCAATTCTGGGAGCGGCCTCGTTGGGCTCCGAGACCGGTTGGGCGAAGCCGGTCTGCCCACTCCTTGACCAGCCCAGGAGAACCAGGACGACGATGATGCCAATGCCGAGGCACCGTCTCGTCACCCGCCACATCGTGTGGGGTAGGAGGCTCGTCATTGCCGCCGCCGTTTCACGTTATCAGACACGAACGCCGCGCCGATCACGAGCCCGGCGGACGAGATCGCGATCGCGTACGAGAGGTGAATCACCGAGCGTTTCGGGATCACCAGGCCGGTCGTGCCGCGGCTCATCGAGAGGACGCTGGCGGGTCTCGGTGGCTGGTCGAAATCCATCGCCGTGGCAATGCTCACGGCGTCGCGGTCGCGGGTCGCGAGCGGCGCGACCGACCAGTTGTCCTGGATGAACGCCAGCACCGACGTGAAATCGTGGACCTCGGAGTCGATGTATCCGCGCCGGGCGTAGGGGCTCACCAGAAGGGCCGGGGTACGGAACCCATAGCCGAACTCGTCGACCTGTGGCGGCGGCACATGGTCGTACCACCCACCCCAATCGTCGTAGGCCCATTGAAGCGCCGAGGTGCTCCACGACGGGCTCATCATCAGCGCGTTGACCATGCCCTTGAGCATGCGCTCGCTAGTGACCAGGCTGCTCGGTGGATGCCCACTCGACCCGACCGTGACGACGTAGGACACGGCTGGCAGCTGGTTGCGCTCCAGATCGGTGAAGTACTCGTCGAGGTCGACGATGTTGTCGTCGAAGCGGGGGTCGTCGACGTAGCGGGCGTAGCCCAGCAGTGGCACCCAGTTGACCTGGGCGTAATTCCCTTCCGCCGTGCCTGCCTCTTCCCGGTTCCGGAAGTCGATCTCAGGGCTGTAGTTCTCGACGTAGAACTTCCACGACACGCCGCTCGCTTCGAGCCGGTCGAAGATCGTGGGGAGGTCGCCATAGCCATTCGGCGGCAGGGCCGTTTCGGGGTACGATGCGATCCCTGGCCGCCCAGTCACCCAGAACATCCGGTTGGGCACCGTCCCGGCGCTGGCCGACGTGAAAAAGCGGTCGAACAGCACGTATTCATTGGCGGCGTTGTAGGAAAAGGGGATGTCGCTCTCCGTGTAGTACCCCATCGCCAGCGTGCCATCCTCGCCTCGCTTGCGAAACGAATGGACGAACCCGTCGTTGCGCCCGTCGCGGTACTGGGTCGCGAAGGTCTCGTGGGAGTTGTCGAAGTTGGCGCCGTTGTTGGAGATCGGGAACGGCTCGATGCACTCCCCGCCGGTCTTGAGCGTGGGGTCGACCGGAATGCATGCACCCGCGGGGATGCCGTCGGCGCCGGGGTATGCCCCGAACAGCGAGTCGAAGCTGTGGTTCGACTGCATCACCGTGATCAGGTGCTTGATCGGCGTGGTGGTCTCCAGAGCCAGGGCGGCATCGGCGGCGGGCGTGGCCCCCCCTTCGCTGGCGCGCGCCGCGCCGGCTCCGAACGACATCAGGATCAGCGCGGCGAGCAGCGGGAACGTGAATGCGTACGGGAGGGAAGGTGGGCGATAGTTCATCGCGAGCTCACCTCGTAGATGACGATGATCTTCTGTCCTGGCGCGGCGGCCCCCGGGTCCGCATTAGGAAGCGCGTAGGAGTAGATCTCGCGCACCTCGTACTTTTCCACGTAGCGGTGTAGCGCCGCCGCGAAGTAGGGCGAGCGCGCGGCGGAAAACGAGTCGATTAGGACATAATGAACATCACCGTAGCGGAACTTCGCGTCCGGGTTCTTGAACGGAACGTATGACGGGTTGCGGTTGAGCGGGTTGGAGCTGACTGCCATGCCATACGCCTTGCGATTACCGTAGAACTGGATCAGGTTCGCCATCGACGGGCCGATCGCGATGAAGACGGCGTCGTCGGGCACATTCTCCTGAATCCAGGCGCCCGCCTCGCGGACCCCGGGAATGCCGCCGGCGCCGGCGATCCGCGCCGTCGCGTCCTGATTGGCGCTTCCGCGCCAGGCCGGAACGAGCAGCGAGAGGCCGATCGCGACCACCGCGATCAGGTTCACCCATGGGATCGTGGTGGAGAACCGGAAAGTCCACGCCGGGCGCCAGTAGACGAGCGTCCGCGCCGTCAGGAGCACGACCGCCGGGGCGATCGGCAGCAGGTACTGGAAGCCCTTGACCGGCCAGATCTGGAAGACGATGGTGGGGATGATGATCCAGGTCAGGAGCAGTGTCTCGCGCCAGGTCCGGCGCGAGCGCAAGACGATCAGCCCCACGATCGCCGCCGCGATCACGAGATACCCCATCGATGGCGGCACCACGGTTGGGAAGAACGTCCACTCGTGATTCGGGCGGCGCAGCAGTTGCCAGACGAGGTAGCTCTTGGCGGTGTCGCCGCGCCCGGCGAGGGCGATCGAGAGCGGAAACATCAGGATCAGCACCATCATGCAGATCCCGGTCCTGACCATCGTCCAGAGCCGGATCGGGATTTGGGGGGTGAGGGCCAGGAACGCGAACGTCGCCGCCGCGAGCACGAACCCGGTCTCCTTGGTCATGAAGGTCATGCCGAGCCCCGCTCCGACGCCCATCAGGTAGAGGGGCCGGCCCGTCAGCGCGTACCGCACGAGCAACAGCAGGGTCAGGGTCGTGAAGAATGTCAGCGGGCCATCGAGCAAGACCTGGCGGGTGACCACGACGTGGTAGGGCATCACGGCGAGGAGCGCGGCGGCGACCACCCCGGTCCATCGGCCGTAGAGATCGACCCCAATCTTGTAGACCATGACGATGGTGACCAGCCCGATCAGTGCGACCAGGGAGCGGCCCAGGATGTCATGGACACCGAAGACGGAGAAGACCAGCGAGAGGGTGTACTGGAACACCATCGGATGGGCGCGGAAGATCGGGAAGAACTGGCTCAGGGCGGGGTCGCCGGCCAGGGCCGCCGCCTGGCCGGTGTAGACCGCTTCGTCGCTGTTGTAGCCGAGCGCGTTGATGTTCCAGAACCGGAGCAGGGCACCGATCGTGAGCGCGGCCACGAGCGTGGCGGTCGCCGCGCTCGCGATCACGCGTGCGCCAAGCGCGGCCAGCGCCGCCGTCGCCGATGTCGACCACGGCGTGCGCCAGCGAACGGTTGGATTGTCCGGTGAATCGAGCTGGCTGTTGAGCACGCGATGATCCTGACGACAATGGACGACGAGACGGATCTGGTGGTTAGTCGCTGACGCCCTCCAGCCCCATCACTCCGGGAATCCAGGCGCGCTCGCGAACCGCTCCGGCGATGAAGTCCGGCAGGAGCTGGAACCAGTTCCGCGATTCGCTGCGCATCACGACGGCGGGGCAGCGTTGCATCGCGGAGGCGACGATTCGCCGTTCCTCCTCGCGCAGGTCGCGGTCACCGGTGAGATAGAGATGTTCCTTGATATCGGCGTACGGTGGGAACCCATAGGCATCTTCGCAGTTCGCCAGCAGCATGTCGACCGCTTCCTGATTGCTCAGGTTGATCTCGCGGGAGTCGCCGCACTCGATCACGACCATCCCGGTGAGGAGCGCCGAGCTGACCACGCCGGCATGGGGCACGAGCCGCTCGACGTGATACTTCGGCGGCGGGATCGCCCACTGGACGAGCGCGTTGGTGGTGGCCATCGGCAGATGGAAGCGGGTCAGGAAGAGGCCGAACCAGCGGCCCGACTTGGAATGAAGCCGGCTCTGGAACGTGAGCGTGAAACGCTCCATCGCGCTCAGCAGCGGGGTGTTGACCGCGCTCAGCGTGTGCCGGCTGATCGTCAGCGGCTTCGGATACGAGAGGACCGTGCCGTCTTCCTGCAGCAGCGTCAGGTCATCGGACAGGAACGAGTAGGCCGGATTCGCATCCAGCGTCTTGAGCACGGTCGTGGTCTTGCCGGTATCGGTGCGGGCGGTAATCAGGAAGGCCTGGCCGTTTTCGGCCATGCAGGCGCCGTGGACAAGAGCGTAGCCGCGCTCGACGAAGGCCCAACGGAGGACGGGCTCGACGGCGTTGGTGTAGAGCACATGCGGGGAATGCCGCAGGAAGGGTGACGACACGATCTCGATCCGCTTGCCCAGCGTGAGCCGGATCGCGAACCCGTGCCGGCCCGTGCTCTCCTTGTAGCGCACCGTGCGCGCGCCGGGAGCGGCGGGTTCGCCCGGCTCGCGATCGACATTGCCCAGCCGGACCCGCACCGTGGGCTCTGCCGGCACCGTGGCGGTGCGGAACGCTTCGAGCTCTGGCAGCCGGACATCGGAGACGACCGAGATGATGTTGTGGATATCGTAGGCAACCGGGTTCCTGGTCATGCTGCTACCTCGTGTTCCTGGGTGAGTGTCGACAGGGCCGGTGTTTGCGCCGCCGCGGGCGCCTTGAGCTTCCAGATCAGGGAGTCCGCCACCGCGTAGCGGAGCAGGAGCAGGGCGATCATCGACACCACGTTCGAGACCAGATAGTTGACCCCGAGCAGCGAGGTCAGCCCGAACACGATCGGCCCCCGGACGAGCAGTGCCGTGTTGTTCATGAGCAGGAACATCGCGCCGCGTCTGACGCGCTGGCCGGGGTCGGTGGTGTTGCGGAAGACCCAGACCTCCGAAAGGAAGAAGTTCCAGAGTGACGAGCCCTGGGTGGCGAGGAGCAGGCTCGCCAGGTAGTAGATGCCGATCGTCTCCGTCCAGAACGCGAGCAGCAGCGAGTTGACGAGCAAGCCGGAGACGCCGACGAGGCCGAACAGGCCGAACCGCATCACTCCGGCGCCCAGCCTCAGCGTGAACAGGAGAGTGAGAAACCGCAGTCCCTCCCGAAGCGACGCCTTGCTCTCGCCGGCGTGACGCTCGCCGAACGCGAAGGGCACGGAGGCGATCCGCAAGTTCGAGGTCTTGCCGACGATCTCGAGCAGGATCTTGAAACCGTTCGGTTCGAGGGTGTTGAGGTCGAGCGCCGCCCGCCGGACCAGGAAGAACCCACTCATCGGGTCGTTGACGTGCCGCAGGCGAGCCGGGAAGAGTCCCTTCGCGGCGAGCGTCGAGCCCTGCGACAGGAGCGACCGTGCCCGGCTGAAGCTGCCGGCGCTTCCGTTGGCGCAGTAGCGGCTGGCGACGACCAGATCGCGCGCCTCCTCGCGCGCCTTGCCAAGGAGCTGGGGGATGACTTCGGGCGGATGCTGAAGATCGCCGTCCATCACGATCACATATGGGCCCCGAGCCGCACGCAGACCCTCGAGCACGGCACCCCCGAGGCCTCCCAAGCGCTGGTCGGGGAGGCGATGAATCAGTCGAACAGGCCGAAGATAGGTCCCCGCCGCCTCATTGATCGTGTCCGGCGTCGTATCCGTGCTGTCATCGACGAAGATGATCTCGGCGGCCTCGTTCTTCACGATGGGCGCCAACCGTCGCAGCAACTCCGGAACGTTGCCCGTTTCGTTGCGGGTTGGGATGATGATCGAGAAGTCCGGCGCGCTGATCGATTGTCTGGCCAGGCTCTCCTGGCTCGGGGTCGATTCCCGCGTCGCGAATGGGTAAACGTTCGCTCCGACTGCAGTCAGCGGAGCGGAGAGCGATTCGGAACGTGAGGCTGCCATGTCGTTGCCGCCCTTCCACCGTCGTGGTGAGCAAGGCTGGCGGATCATGAACGCCGCATCTGAGCGTGACACCGTTTGATACAATGGCATCACAGTTGCGGGTGTGACATCCGTCAGCTGCTGCGAGGCGGATGGGCTAGCCGTACCAGGGTGTCGGCCCATCCGTCTTATCATGTCCCGCGTTTCCAGGGTCGTATGCTCACCCCCCCCTCCTGATGTCGTTGACGATCTGGTCCGTTCGGCGCATCGCAAGCGCATCCCGGCCTCGATCGCCGATGGTTGTGTAACGCGTGTGCCCGATGGTCCAGCCTTGGACGAGACCCGATACGATTGCGAATGCGGCTCCGTGCCGAGCGCGACGAGCGATACCCGGTGGGCGGCGTCAAACCGGACCTGGGTCGTCGTCGGTCCATTCACGAACCCCGCTGTCCCCATGTCCCACTTTGCCGTGTCCCACCTGGCCCTAACGCCAGCGACGTATTAACGGACTGTTAGTATCATAGGTATATGGTACTAGATTGTCAATTAGTCACCATGACTATAGGGGTAGCTTGCCACCCGAAGGGGCTATTGGGGACGGGGCGGGCGACCGATGAGGCGTAGCGCCCACGATTTTCGACGTCAGGAGTGTCTTTCGTCACAGTGGTGGAAGGCGGGAGATCGTTGCGACCGGGGACGAACGCATTCGCGCCCGGCTGCGGCCCGACCGGGTCGCGGGCGACAAGGGCGACACCGGCCGCCGGATTCGGGGCTATCTGCGCCGCCGCGGGATCGGGGCCGTGATTCCCCGCCAGCGGCACGAACCGCGGCGGGGGGTCCGCTTCGACCGGGACGCCGATCGGGAGCGCAACCAGGTCGAGCGCACGATCAACCGGCTCACGCAGGACCGGGCGATCGCGACCCGCTACGAGAAACTGGCGGAGACCGGTCATGCGCTGATCACCCTCGCCGCGATCCAGCTGTGGCTGCCCGTTTGAAAACAGGCCCTAATGGACCGTCAGGCGTCAAATGCCGGAGCCCGAGGGCGCAGTTTGCCTATGAAATCAGCTTTAAGCACTTCCTCAAGATGTCGCAGTGACCTCGCGGGGGCGTTCCGCCATCGCCAGCTCGGCCCGGAGGGTGGCGCTGGTGGCGATGCCTTGCCAGAGGCGCTCGATCCGGTAGCTCTCGTTGGGCGAGTGGTTGGCCTGCTCGGGCGCGCCGTAGGGCACCAGGAACGAGGGGATGCCAAGTGTCTTCGTCCACGTCGCGTCGGGCGGGAGGCGAGGCATCTCCGGTCCAGGCCCTACAAACCTGGAAACCACATGCGATGCGAAGCATCGAGGGAAGACCGGTAGCTGAAAGCGGCCATGCTGACTATGCCAATGATGGCGGCCAATGCGGAAAATCCAAAGATATACCCAATCGGGGACCACAGGGTCTCAGCGCTCGCAACACTCCCAGAACTCGCGGCGGGCGGTACCGTTGAGCCCTTCGACGCGACCGATGATTCTGACGCTGCCATGCCACCTAACGACCGCACGACCGCGATCGGGCGTTCGTGAGTGCATTGTGTATGATGAGTCTTTTTCACAGGAGAAAAACATGGAACACGTGCGTGCGCAATGGCGCCGGGAAGGCGAGATCGTCCCGGCGTTGCGGGATGGAAATGTGCTCGGCTGGGATTACCTGGCGCCCGATACGGGCACGATCGGGCGCAGCTACGTGCTGCTCGATCTCGGAGTGAAGCTGACGATTCCGCCGATCTGGATTCAACGCGGCGACCCAATCTGGTACGTTGATCTCACGATCGTGACGCGTGAAGAAGATCTCTACCGCGTCGTGGATCTCGATATCGATGTCTTCGTGCCGACCGACGGTCGGCCGTACCGCATGCTCGACCTCGACGAGTTAGCCGACGCTATAGAGGACGGCGAGTTCACCTTGGTGGAAGCCATGGACGGCTTGCGGCGCTGGCAACGATTCCTAGACACTCACCTGCACCGGTTCGGGCCGAACGACGTGCAACCCGGCTGGCGTGATTTTCCGCCTGCAGCCATCGCATCGATGGCGGTGCTGCGGCAGGATGCATTCACGGTGTGAGGAAGTCGTCGAGTAAGTAGGAGGGAGTCCGCGTACACCAGCGTCAGTCGCATAATACTAGCGTTATCCCCACTTATAATTGAGCCGCGCGCGCCAAAAGGCCGTTTTGAGGCCGAGAACACTAGTTATGCGACTGACCACTAATGGACCGTCAGGCGTCAAATGCCGGAGCCCGAGGGCGCAGTTTGCCCATGAAATCAGCTTTTAAGCACTTCCTCAAGATGCCGCAGTGACCTCGCGGGGGCGTTCCGCCATCGCCAGCTCGGCCAGGAGGGTGGCGCTGGTGGCGATGCCTTGCCAGAGGCGGTCGATCCGGTAGCTCTCGTTGGGCGAGTGGTTGGCCTGCTCGGGCGCGCCGTAGGGCACCAGGAACGAGGGGATGCCAAGTGTCTTCGTCCACGTCGCGTCGGGCAGGCTTCCGCCGACGAGCGGAATGTCGATCGGGCGGGTGCCGAACCCGGCCTCGACCGCGATGCGCACCACCTCCGCCAGCGGATGCTCGACCGGGGTGAACGAGGGGATCATCCCGCCATCGAGCCGCACGAGCTCGACATCGGGGGCGTGGGCCGCGATGTGCGCGGACACCTTCTCCCAGATCTCGTCCGGGTGCTGATCCGGCACCAGCCGCATGTCGATCTTCACTGTCGCCGTGCTCGGGATGATCGTCTTCGAGCCCGGCCCGCCGTAGCCGCCAGTGAAGCCGGCGATGTTCAGCGTCGGCTGGGCCATGATCCGGTCGGCGAATGGGCGGTCGTGAGGCGGTGTCATCGTCGCGACGCCGATCCCGTCGAGCATTATGTCGACATCGAAGGGGAGGGCGTCCATCGCCGCCCGTGCGGCCGGGGTGGGCGGCAGGACGTTGTCGTAGAACCCTTCTATCGTGATCCGGTTGTCCGCGTCGAGCATCGTGTTCAGTGCCCGCACCAGCGCCCAGACCGGGTTCGGCGCGACCCCGCCCCAGTGACCGGAGTGCAGATCCCGGTTCGGGCCAGTCGCCCGCAGCTCGACGTAGAGCAGGCCGCGAACACCGAACGCGATCTCCGCGAACCGGTCGTCCTTGACCGGGCCGTCGGAGGTGTAGACGAGGTCGGCGTTGAGCAGCTCACGATTGGCGCGGACCGTCTCGTCGAGGTGAGGGCTGCCGGTTTCCTCCTCGCCTTCAAGCAGCACCTTGACGTTGACTGGAAGCGACCCGGTCGCCTCCAGCCAGGCCTTGATCGCCGCGATGTGGCTGAAGTGCTGCGCCTTGTTGTCGGCGACGCCCCGCGCGTAGATCCGGCCATCGCGGATCGTGGGCTCGAACGGTGGCGTCTCCCAGAGGTCGAGCGGCTCCGGCGGCTGCACGTCGTAATGCCCGTAGAAAAGAATGGTCGGCTTGCCCGGCGCGTGGAGCCACTGGCCGTAGACGATGGGGTGGCGTGGGGTCTCGATCAGACGGCTTTCGAGTCCTGCGCCTTCGAGCAGCCCCAGCTCGATCGCGGCGCACTCGCGCACGCCGATGTCCTGGGCGCTGATGCTCGGCTGCGAGACGAGGCGGAGCAGATCGGCGAGGTCCGTCTCGCGGTTCGCCTCCGCCGTCCGCAGTACCCCGGCGAGCGTGTCGCCTTCCTCCATTTGCTGATCCTCCCCGTCGTTTTTCCAGAGACTGGCACAAGCGGCGCATCACCTCGCCGATCGTGTTCGCTGGCCCAAGCATACGGGGTAGGGACATGCGGGGCGCATCGGCTCGTGGTCGACGTGGAATCCTGTTGACGGTGCGTTGACGGTGGCCCGGTAGGGTAGTCGAGTCACGCCATGGATGACCGGATGGTTCTCGATCCGAATGGGACTCCGACGTGCCGCCGATCCTGCCTGGCCATGGGATCCGGCACTTCCCTACGGCGGCGCTTGCCGTCTGCCACGCTCACTCGCTTATAAATGGAGATCGCTCAATGAACCACGGAACGGAACCGGACTATACGGGCGCGATGGCGGGAGCCCTTGTCGCGCTCGGCCTGTTCGCCTCGACGCTCGTCACCGGGCTTGCCGCCGGCTCGTACGACGACAGCGCGAAGATCGGTGACGACGCGAACACGTTTGCCTACAGCTCGTACGCCGTCGCCGTCGATGACACCCTCTATCAGTACGCGACGGGCGCCAACGGCGACGCCTATTACGCGACCTACGACGGAACGGCGTGGGCCGATTGGCAGAGCTGGGACAACCAGCCGGCGAAGGTCACCTACGATCCGGCGCCGGTCGCGTACGGCGGCAAGAACTGGGCGTTCTACACCACCGAGGATGGCAAGATCTATCAGGTCTTGCCCGATGCCTACGGTGGAGCGACCTGGGACGATGTGTCCGGCGACTACACGTACGATTCCGCTCCGTATGCCACCGCCGACGCTGAGCGCCTGAATCTCTACGCCACCGGCAAGGACGGCAACGTCTACCACCGCGCCTACACCGCGGCCGATGGTTGGGGCACGTGGGAGGCGGTCAACGACGATTACGTCGCGAAGGCCGGGACCGAGCCCTACGCGGTGTCGTGGGACGGGCAGGAGAACGTGTTCTGGACCGGTGAGGACGGCACGGTGTACTGGAATCGCTACGGCGATGCGTGGACCGAGGCTGTGGCTCTGGGCGGCGATGGCACGTACGAATACGCGCCCTACGCCGTCGGTTACGCCCCCGAAAAGGCCCTCTATGCCTACTCCACCAGCACCGACGGGACGCCCGCCTACAACGTCTTCGATGGCACGGCCTGGGCCGGCTGGCAGCAGTACGACGTGAGCTGGGCCGCCAAGGGCCAGCCAAGCGCCTACACCACGGACGATGGCGTCCAGCATGTCGCCTACACCGCCGCCGATGGTCACGCCTACTACACCGCCTACGAAGACGGGAAGTGGAGCGCGGAGTGGCAGGACCTTGGCGAGAACTACGCCTCGGACACCTACCAGTTCGAGTATCAGGACGAGCTCTACCTGACCTACACCGGTGAGGACGGCAGCGTCTATTACCGGGAGTACGCCGCCGCGGACGGCTCCTCGGAAGAGGTCACACCTACGCCGAAGTACTAGCGAGCATCGCCGACGTGTTCGAAGCGCGACGGGTCGCCGCGAGGTGGCTCGTCGCACGTGAGGAATGCCCCGCTGGCATCGCCGGGCGGTAATGGCGTCAGACGAGCGGCCGGATGCGGCCCCTCGATTTGGAATGGAGCGTTGCGTAATGAAGACTACCGATGCCCTGACGATTCGGTCTCGCGACATCTTCCGTGGCGGACGAGCGGTCGTCGTCGACGGGCTCCTGAAGATTCTGCCGCTCGGGAGAAAGGCGATGGTTCCTGGGCCGCGCTCGGCGATCGAGCTGAATCCCGCCGTCTCCGAAACGCTCGCCAGCCGCCTGAGTGGCCGTCGCGGCGCACTCCCCGGGATGGCGGGTTCCCGCTCCGGCGCGTTCTGGGAGTGAGTGACGTGGGAGTTCGGCTCGCGCCGCGCCATGCCTCGCTCGCTGTGCCCTAGCGGGAGACCGGGACCGGTTCATGGAGCACGTCGCCCGACGCGCTCCATGAACCGGTCCATCGGTGAGCCGGGCGCGGTGCGCTCACTCCAGCGGCATTCCTCGCACGTCCAGGGCGAGGCGGCCCGAAACGCGGCGCGCACACGGCACCATTGACGAATAATTCGGGCCATCGGCGGGCCGACCATGGCGATTGAGGCGGCGAGTGTATTCTCCGATAGTAAAAGCACGCGTAGAATCAGTTCATGAATGGGACCGATACCACATAGCGCGGGATATCTTCGAGCGTACGGAGCGAAGCACGATGGCGACGCTGGATGTCTTCCTCCTGGGGTCCGTTCATGTCGATCGTCACGGTCAGCCACTCGCCGGACTCGGCAAGGGACGGCTGCTCGCCCTCCTCATTTATCTTGTCCTCGAGGCAGGCCGTCCGCATTCGCGGGACAAGGTCGCGCAGTTCCTCTGGCCGGCGACGACATCCGAGAAGGCCCGCCACAACCTGCGTCAGGCGCTGGTCACGCTGCGCGACGTGCTCGGTGACCGGGAATTGGAACGGCAGTTGCTGCGCGTGTCGGAGATTTCCATCGAGCTCGCGTCTAGTGGGACGGTCTGGTGCGACGCTCGCGAAGTGATCGGCCTGCTTGACAACGTCGATGACCACACGCATCGCCGGTTGGAGAGTTGCCCGTCGTGCATGCGTCGCGCGAAACGCGCGGCGGAGCTGTACCGTGGAGCGCTGTGCGACGGGTTTGCCGTCGATGACAGCGAGGAGGTCGAAGACTGGATTCGACAGCTCCGGGAGCACCTGAACCGCCGGATGGCGCGGGTGCTCGAAGCGCTCGCGACGCATTATCTCGAGCGTGACGAGCATCATCTGGCGATGAACATCGGGAGCCAATGGCTTCTGCTGGAGCCGTGGTCCGAGAAAGTCCATCGCGCCCTGATGCGGGTGCACTGGCTCGGGAATGACCGGGCGGGCGCGCTCAAGCGGTTCATGACGTGCCAGGAGGTGCTAGAGGAGGAGCTTGGCATCGAGCCCGAGCCCGAGACCGTGGACCTTTACAACCGGATCCGGCTCGGCGAGCGGCCCGCGACGTCTTCGGCGGCATCGTCCCGCAACATGGAGCGCGCGCGCGGCTTCCTGGAGCAGGGGACGCCCCTGATCGGGCGGGACGACGAGCTCGAACAGATCGCCGAGCTCCTGTCGCGGCCGGGATGCCGGCTCGTGACCCTCCTTGGGCCCGGTGGGATCGGGAAGACGAGGCTCGCGATCGCGGCGGGCCGTGCCGAAACGCCGGCCCATCGCGACGGAAGCTGCTTCGTGCCGCTCGCGTTCGCCACCTCGATAGACGAGATGGTCGCGGCCGTCGCGGGCGTGCTGGGGGTTCGGCCAGGCGGTGCGCCTGATCGGCTGGACACGGTCGTGCGGTGGCTGCGTGACCGGGAGCTGCTGCTGGTCCTCGACAATCTCGAGCATCTGCCGGAGGCGCCCTCGTGGATCGCCCAGGTGCTCCGGCGCGCGCCGCACGTCCAGATCCTGGCCACGTCCCGCGAACGGCTCAATCTGCACGGCGAGTGGATCGTTGACATCCAGGGGTTGCCGCTCCCCATCGGTAACATCTGGGACGGCAGCGAACACTACGGTGCGATGCGGCTGCTCGGGGAGGAGCTGAGGCGCGGCGGCCGGGCATTGCCTGTCACTCCCGATCCTCGGCCCCTGATGGCCGCGCTCTGCCGCCTGGTCGAGGGCATGCCGCTCGCGATCGAGCTCGCCGCCGCCTGGTATCCGGTGCTGGATCTGGACGACATCGTCCGGGAAGTTCATGCCGATGTCGGATTCCTGGCGACCGCCAAATCGGACATCCCGCACCAGCACAGGAGCATGCGCGCGGTGTTCGATCGCTCCTGGCGATTGCTCACGCCGGACGAACAGGCGGTGTTCCGGAAGCTCTCGGTGTTTCGCGGCGGGTTCTCCCGCACCGCCGCCGAACGTGTCGCCGATGCCGATCTTCCCAGGCTCTCGCGATTGATGGAAAAATCCCTGCTCCGTCGGGATTCGGGCAACCGGTACACCATTCACGAGCTCCTCCGCCAGTTCGGCGGGGAGGAGCTCGCCCGCGATCCGGCGGAGGAGACGCGAACCCGGGATCGCCACGCTGAGCAGTTCCTGACGCTCGTCCGGGACAGCGAGGACGCGCTGCAAGGACACCGGCAGGACTTGGTGCTCCAGAACCTCAACGTCGAGAACGAAAACGTCCGGGCCGCCTGGAGCTGGGCGATCGATCGCGGGGCCTTCCGCCTCGTCGCCAGCGCAACGATGGCGATGTGGCTCTTTCACGTCCTTCAGGGGCGGATGCGGGAAGGGCAGCGGATGTTCAGCCTGGTAGTCAATTCGCTGGACCAGGTCGATCCCGCGCTGGAGGTGGATCGCGAACGCCAGCTGGCGCTCGCCAACGCCCTCGTCCATTGCGGCGGGTATCGCTGCGGACTCGGTGACTTCGGCGGGGGTGGCGCCTTGATCGAGCGCGGGATCGCCCTGCTCCGAACGCTCGACACGCCACGCGATCTGGCGCTCGGGCTCAACTTCCTGGCCGCCGCGGCGCACTTCGTCGGTTTGCCGGGCGCGGAACGGGAACTCCTCGAGGAGAGTCTGGCTCTGTTCCGGAGGGTGGGAAGCACGTGGGGCGCGGCGTATTCGCTCAACGATCTCGCGATGATCGCCCATGTGGGGGGCGACGACGACGAAGCTGTGCGCCTCTGTCTCGAAAGCCTGGCCCTGCTCCGGGAATCCGGCGAGCGGAGGGGAGTGGCGTTCGCGCTCGGGAACCTCGCCACCTGCAAGTCCAGCTCCGGCCTGTCGGAAGAGGCCGTGAGCTTCGCCCGCGAGAGCCTGGCCCTGCGGCGCGCCGGAGGCGACCAGTGGGGGATCGCGGCCTCGCTTGCCCAGCTGGGATCCCTGGCCCGGATGAGCCGGCACTTCGACGACGCGAACATGCGCCTGCGCGAGGCCCTGACGATTGCGTACGAGAGCGCGTTTGCCCCGATCGCCCTCGAGATGCTCCTTGAGATCGCGACTTTGCGGCTGGAAGAGGCGAGAACCGACGACGCGATGGAGATCGTGACGGCGATCCTCGAGCATCCGGCGGCGGGGGACCGGATCCGTGACACCGCGCGAGACCGGGTCGCCGCGTTCGGAGTGGTGGCGACGGCCCCCAACAGTCGGGCCACGATGACGAGCGGGGGCCGTTCCTTCGACGCCGTGGTTCACTCCATCCTTGCCGAGAGAACCTCCTGACGAGATGTCGCCGATTCGTCGCCGCCAGCATCGGACCAGTGGACGCCGCGGCGCGACAGGACGCATTATTCCCTCACTCGGCCCAGATCGACGCGGAAATTTCTGACGAGCGCGAACTGGAACCCGTCGGTATCGGGGAATCGCCAACCAGGTGGATGGGTCATGAAGATGCAGCGGCACCCTGGCGTATCGACGTGAGCCGGTTCACGGGGCTCGCACGCTCCCTGTTGGCGTGGCCGCTGTTCAACAGCTTGCGCTTCCGGTTGACGTTGCTGGTTTTGCTCGCGACACTCCCGAGCCTCGGGCTCCTGCTGTTGACCGCGTCGCAGGAACGGGACGACGCCCAGGAGGCGGGGCGGTCCGATGCCCTCCGCCTGGTCCAGCTCGCGGCGAGTAACCAGCGAGATCTGAGCCGCGGGATCGAGCTCGGTCTTACCGCGTTGGCGTCCCTGCCGGAGCTCCGGGGCGCGAACCCCAGCGCCTGCACTACGTTCCTGCAGAACCTGCCGACGAGCGGGGGCGAGCCCGGAACCTCGGGCGCGGCCAGCGAGTACCGGATCGTCAACGCCACCTACCGCAGCGTCGCGGTCATCAATCAGGACGATTCCATCTTTTGCCGTGGTGGGTCGAGCGTCTCGGCGATCTTGCCGGCGGATGTGGCGGTCTTGCACGGGGCGCTCACCAATCGCCGGCTCGCGTTCGGGAATCACCGCACCGATCCCGCCACGGGAGCACCGCTGGTCACCTACGGCTATCCGGTCGCGCGGGACGATGGGCAGGGTGCGCGGGCCATTCTGGCGACACTGGAGATCACCGCGCTCTCGAATTTTGCGAGACAGGCTCAGCTTCCACCGGGTGGGTTCATCACGATCTTCGACAGCGACGGCACCCTGCGGCAGCGCCATCCGCCGGGCGAGATTCCGATCGGAGCTTCGCTCGAGGGCACGCCGATTGTCGACGAGACGATCGGGAACGTACCACAGCGGGATGATGAGCCGGACGACCCGGATCTCGATGGGTCATACCTGACCGAGGTCCAGGAGCTCTTCCTCAGCGGCGCGATCGAGGGCGGTGGCCGCACGTATGTGATGGTGGCGCTGCCGTGGGACGAGATCGTGCGCCAGGCGACCGAGAAGTTCTACGAGAACCTGGGCAAACTCGGCATCGTCGCCCTGGTGGCGATGGTCGCCGCCTGGATCGGTGCCGATCTCTTCGTCTCCCGCGACTCCGAGGCCCGCAAATCGGTGATTCGCACCCTCTACGCCGCCTTCTCGACGGGTGATACGTCCGAGCTCGACGACATCATCGGCCCTGGCTACATCGATCGGACCCCGTCGCCCGGTCAGGCTCCCGGGGTTGATGGGCTGATGCAGAGCATTGGGGCGTTTCGCACGGCTTTCCCGGATGGCGAGATCACCGCTCGCGAGCTGCTGGCCGACGATGACAAGGTCGTCGCCCGGGTGACGCTGACCGGGACGCATGTGGCGGATTACTTTGGAACGCCGCCGAGCGGCAAGCCGATCGCGACCGAAGGGGTGGAGACGTTCCGCTTCGCGCACGGGATGGTGGTGGAAAGCTGGAGCATGTTCGGCGAGATCCGCCCGTTGCGGGCCGCCGACCCCCCACCTGCCGATGACGCGGAGGAGTCGTCCGGTTTGCTGACCCGGATCCTCGGACGCCAGCGGGAACCGGAGGAGAGCGATCTGGACCGGGCGTAGGTGCATGGCGGGAGGCTGGTGGCGCACCGGACGGCGGCCTTTCCGGTATCATCCGCTCGTCAGGGATGGCGGTTTGAGGATGCCATCACTCATCGTCATTCAGAGTGCAGCGACGGATCACAACAGCGTGTCGCGCGCGACACGCTGTTGTGATCCGTCGGTCGCGGAGTTTATCCCGACGCAACGCGAGGGACCGTCTCTCTGGATGACGGCGGAAGAGAATGCCAGAAAGCCTTGGACAAGGTACTGAGCGCAGCTGCGTCGTTTGGCCGCATCGCGCCGGAGGCCGGGAGCGTGTGCTGGCGACGCGGGGATCAACGTGCATCTTCGATGCACCGGGCGGACACACTGGTCTGCCCCTGCCAGGGATGTCTCCGGACGATCTCCGATTCATGATTGAGCCGGGCTCAATAGCGTACTGAGGCGGTGTTGGGATGATTCGACTCCAGAACGCGACCGCCGGCCGGTTTGGCCGCTACGACGAGAAAACAATCGCGGCGATCGTGCCGGGAGCGCAACCGGCGATCACGGTGCCCCTTGGCACCCACCGGATCCGGCCCTGGTGGACGTCACTCGCGCGTCTTCCGCGCTGGATGTACCGGGGCTACAACGAGGCGAACGCCAGCGATCTGGCGGCGGCGGTGGCGTTCAACATGCTGGTCGCGCTGGTGCCGATGTTCCTGCTGGTGGTGGCAACGGCCGGGCTCTTTCTCAAGAGTGACGACGTGCTCGAACAGGCTCAACTGGTGATCGCCCGGCTGGTTCCCGGTGGGAAGACGGGCGAGGATGCCTTCACGGCGGCGCTCGAAGCCCGCAACAACAGCGGCTGGCTGGGGCTGATCAGTTTCTTCGGGTTCGCCTGGGTGGGCACAGGGTTCGTGAGCTGCCTTGCCCGGAGCATGAACAAGATCTACGGTGCTCGCAGCAGCGGTTACATCAACGAGAAGCAGCGCGGGTTCCTGATCCTGTTCCTCTTCTCGCTTCTGTTCATCGTGGCGGCGGGCGCGACGATCGTGACGACTTTATTCGTAAATCAGGAGTTGCCGACCGTCTTCGAGGGGTGGTTGCTGGCGACCGGCGCCTTCCAGGTCGTCGGCTACGTGATCGGATTCGTGGCCGCCTTCGTCCTGTTCTTCACGATGTACCGGATCATCCCGAACGCCGGTCAGCGCTCGCTCGATGTCTGGCCGGGGGCAGCCACGGCGTCGGTGCTGTTCGTGATCCTGACGCAGCTCTTCCCGATCTACATCCGGACGACGGGCGGTGGCAACACGTACGGCCAGATCTTCGGGTTCGTCTCCCTGCTCGTCGCCTCACTGTTCATGATGGCTCACGTGCTCCTGTTCGGCGCCTATACCAACGCCACCTGGCAACGCCGGCGCCGGTTCCGCGATCGCCAGAAGCGGCTGGCGCGGGCGGCGGAGATGAGCTCCGGTCCGCTCGACGACATCGAGCTCGATCTGCGCTCGTCAGCTTAGAGCTTCCGCCAATAGGCGTCCGGATGCGGCGGCCTGAATCGGCGCAACTGTCGCTCAATCGTAAGGATGGCGCTTCGCGCAGATTTAAATGCCCGGCGGCAGCGCCAAGCGCTTCCGCCAGCGCTGCAGCCGCTGTGTCCCTCGTCGCGGAGTTTATCCCGACGCGAAGCGAGGGACCGTCCCTCGGGATGACAGGGGACGGGCACTCATTCCGCAAAGCGCTCAGTTGGCGGAAAGTCTCAGGCTCTGTCCGCAATGCAGTGCCGTTCGCTGCCGTGGCCACGGGCGGACATACGCGGACCGCCTTTTCATGGAGAAGTTCGCGTCGATGTCCGCTAGCCCACCTCTGTAACGGTCTGGATGGGGACGTTTGCGACCAGGTCCTGACCCAGATCAGTCGCGAGCAGTTTTCTCCAGAACGGCAACGCCGATCGGGCAGGAGTTGGTGGGGCCGGAACCAACGTGCGGCTGCGCCGCTCGGGGCCGACATCGATGCCGCTTACGATGCCGCTTACGATGCCGCTTACAAGGTCGGCCCCTACAGTCGGCCTCTACAATGGTCCGCGCGAGATGATTTCCGTGTTGTGCGTGATCTGGGCTCAGCCCGGCGCGCCGCTCGGTGCGCCGCTCGACGCGCTGCTCGGTGCGCTGCTCGGTGCGCTGCTCACACAGGTGCCGACGGATTCGCCTTCGCAAACCCGCTGCATCGCGCCGGGCTCGTTGGCGTTGAAGACGTGGATCGGCAGGTCATGGTCCCGGGCGAGCATGAAGGCGGACTGGTCCATCACGCTGAGGCCGAGCCGGACGACCTCGTCGAAGGTAATCGTCTCGTAGCGCGTTGCCGACGGATCGGTCTTCGGGTCGGCGGAATAGACGCCATCGGTGCCCTGTTTGGCGGCCAGGATCACTTCCGCCCGTATCTCGATCGCGCGCTGCACCGCCGGATAGTCGGTGGTTACGAACGGCTGACCGGTGCCCGCCGCGAAGATCACGGTGTAGCCCTTTTCGAGATGCTTGATCGCCCGCAGGCGGATGTATGGCTCGGTGATCGAGGCCATCGGGATCGCGGTCATGACGCGCGTCTCATCAGCGCCTCGGGCACCCAGAGCGCCGCGGAGGATGAGGCTGTTGATGACGGTCGCCATCATTCCGATGTTGTCCGCCTCGACGCGCTCGATGTTCCATTGCTCGGCCAGGCGGCCGCGGAAGATGTTGCCGCCGCCGACCATGATTGCGACCTCGACCCCGGATGTGCTAAGGGCGATGATCTCGTCCGCGAGCTGATCGACCGCTTCCTTGTCGAAACTGCCTTCCGACTTCCCGGCGAACGCGCCGCCACTCAGCTTTACCAGGACGCGTTTGTATCTCAATCCGGGATCCTTTCGAGTGTAGGTCAACGTGCGCGCGTCAGTCATCTCGATCGACATCCGGCGAACGCGGTGCTCAGGGTTGATTTCTCGGAGGCGGGAGGTTCTCGACCATCAGCGCCAGGAGGTCGTCCGCCGGGTGAAATGCAAAAAGCTGACCAAAGAACGAGAGTTCGGCTTCGAGCGTACGCCGGACCGTTTCCGCCTGGCGAAACCCGTGCCCTTCGCCCGCGAAGGTCAGGAGCGCCAGGGGCAGCCCCTTGGCCCGCACCGCATCCGCCATCGTCAGCGCCTGGTTCGGCGGCACGACCTTGTCATCCAGCCCCTGGAACAGGATCATTGCGCTGTTCAACTGGTCGACATGATGGATCGGCGAGCGCTCGATGTAGGTCTCCCGCGCCTCCGGCCAAAGGCCAATCAGTCCGTCCAGATACCGGGACTCGAATTTGTGGGTGTCCCTGACCATCGCTTCGAGGTCACCGATGCCGTAGTAGCTGACCCCGGCGCTGAACACCGATCGGAAGGCGAGCGCCGCCAGGGTGGTGTACCCTCCGGCACTGCCACCCCGGATCACGAGGCGCCCCGGATCGACCAGGCCGCGCTCGACCAGGGCCGCCGCGCCCGAGACGCAGTCATCGACATCGACGATGCCCCAGAGACCGTTGAGGCGCTCGCGGTAGGCACGGCCATAGCCAGTGCTGCCGCCGTAGTTGACGTCGAGGATCGCGAATCCGCGGCTGGTCCAGAACTGGCTGCCGGGATCGTAGGCCGTCGAGGTCGCTCCAGTCGGGCCACCGTGGCTTTCGACGATCAGGGGCGGGCGCGCTCCCTCGGGCGCGTGAGCATCCGGGTTGGCCGGCGGATAGAAGAAGCCGTGCGCGGTCGCGCCGTCCGGCGCGGTCCAGGAGACCGGCTCGGGGATCGAGAGATAGCGTTCGTCGACCGTGGAACTCGTGCTCGTCGCGAGGGTCGTCCACTCGCCGGTTCCCACATCGAGGAGGACGAGCCGCGGCGGCTCGATGGGGGATGCCGCGACGAAGATCACCGCGTCACGAGCCGGATGCGCGCGCACATCCCGGATCGTCGTGAACGGCAGATCGAACGGCTCCGGCGCGCCGCCCGGTGCAACCTGCCCGATCCGCCAGCCTCCGTCCTGAGTCCAGGCCGAGACGATCACGCCGGAAGTCGTGATCGCCCAGGTCGACATCCCGAACACCCATTGAGGCACGCCGAACTCGCGGTCCACCGGGGTCAGCGCCTCTGGCTCGCCGCCCTCGTTCGTGCTGATTCGATACAGGTTCCACCAGCCGGTGCGATCGGAGACGAAGGCCAGCCGGCCAGCATCGTCCCAGCCCGGCTGGAAGATCGACTCGCGTGCTCCACCGGCGACGAGCTGGATGTTGGCGAGCGCTCCGTCGTCGTCGATCGCGGCGCGCCACAGCTCTGTCCCGTCCCACGGCATGTTTGGGTGGTTCCAGCTCAGCCAGGCCATCTCCGTCCGGTCGGGAGAGAGGCGCGGGGTGGAGACGAAATCGGTGCCCGAGATGATGATGGTTCCGCCGCCGGGGTTGGGTCCGTCGAGCGAGAGGGACACGATCGTGTTGGCCGCTTCGGCTTCCGGGAACGTGTGATCCTCGCGCACGGCGAAGAGGCGGTTGCGCTCGCGGTCGATCAGGATATCCGCGAACCGGAGATCGCCTTCCGGCGTGATCGGAACCGGTGCCGCGCCGTGGAGATCGGTGCGATAGAGGCGATTGTCGGCGTGATTCGAGAAGATCACGACATCCCCGGATGCCGCCCAGGCGCCGCCCCCGTACTCATGCACGCGGCTGCGCACGTTGAAGGGCGCGGGCGTAAGTTCGACCGGGGCGCCGCAATCCTCGCCCCCGCGGACGAGTACGCAGCGGCCCCCGTCGGCGGGCCGGGACTCGACCCAGAACACGTCGGTGCCATTGGTGCCAGGTTCCCGCAGCCCGACCCCGGCGGACGCGACCATCGCGGTCGTGATCGGGGACGGCCATGATCCGTATGCCAGGGGCGTCGATGCCGTCATCCGGTCTCCTTTCGAGGCCCACGATATCCCGATCGAACCGGGGCCGGGTTCGAGAAATCGTGACATATGCGGTGCATACTGTGGGAACGAAGGGAAATGGCTGGGGCCGGAGACCGACGCCGGAGCGGCAGGAATGTGAAAGGGCTATCTCGCCCATGACGCTCACCATCGATCATGTTACCAAAACCTACGGTTCGTTCCGAGCAGTGGACGATGTCTCGTTCAGCGTCACCCCAGGCCGGATCTTCGGCTTTCTGGGGACGAACGGCGCCGGCAAGACGACCACGATGCGGATGATCCTCGATATCTTCCGGCCCGATACCGGAACGATCACCTGGAACGGCCGCCCGACGCGGGACGTCCCGCGCGCCGCGTTCGGCTATCTGCCGGAGGAACGCGGTCTCTATCCGAAGATGCGCGTCGACGACCAGCTCTTGTTCATCGCCCAGCTCTATGGCGAGGACAAGCGTGAGGCGAGCGCGGCACTCGACGAATGGCTCGAACGGCTCGGCGTGGTGGAGAACAAGAAGAAGCGGATCGAGCAGCTCAGCAAGGGCAACCAGCAGAAGATCCAGTTTCTGGCGGCGATTCTCCACGACCCGGAGATCCTGATCCTGGACGAGCCGTTCAGCGGGCTCGATCCGGTCAACGCCGATCAGATGAAACGCGCGTTCCTGACGATGCGGGACCGGGGCAAGACGATCATCTTCTCCACCCACCAGCTCGACGATGCCCAGGAGCTCTGTCACGATGTCGCGATCATTCACCGCGGCGGGCTGATGATTGCGGGGGACGTGGGCTCGGTCCGCCGGAGCATCGGGCATCAGGTCGTGCGCTTCGGCGTCGCTGGAAACCCCGAGCTGCCATGGCTCAGCGATCTGGCGGGGGTGATGGTGAGCCGACGACGCGAGGATGGGCTCGAGCTTGCGGTGCCCAATGAAGAGACCGCGCGAGACGTGCTGCGCGAGGCGGTGCGACGCGAGTTGCCGGTCACCCAGTTCGATATCAGTTATCCGTCGCTGAACGAGGTCTTCCTGTCGCTGGTCCAGGGCGCGCCCGAGGAGGGGGAACCTTCCGCCGGCGAACCTGCCCGCCAACTGGTCCCGGCGGCGGTATAGGCCGCCTCACCGTCCGCATTATTCCCGACCGGGAGGTCTTCCGGGCGAGAACCTTGTAGGGGACGATCGTGTAAGCGGCATCGGTATCGTCCCTTTGCATCGAAGATGCATGCTAAACCGGCATTGCCAGCGAGCGACCCGAAATGACGGCCCCTATTGTGACGTTCGCTGGCACAGCCGCGGGCGGACCCGTTCGACTTCGCTCAGGGCAAGCTCCCGAATCGACCAACGGCATGTATCAGAGGCTTCCTCGCCGGTCGATTCTAGCCCGCCCCTACAGATTGCCAGAGGGGGGACGTTCTTAAGTGGTCCATCCGGCATATAGCATTGCCATTCCAGGTAGTGGCCGCCCTCGTAAACGGTATCGGTGGCGGCCAAGGCAGCGTTTGACGCGTACCCGCCATGCCTTGCGCTCCCGCCTATTGGCGGGCATACCCATGCCATACGGCCTTTGACTCGTCCACCTCTGTCGCCGGGAGTTGACAGCATGCTCGATCTCAAACGAATCCGGCTCATTGCGGTGCGGGAATGGCTCACCCGCCTGCATCAACGTTCGTTCCAGATCACGACGATCGTTCAGGTGCTCTTCATCGTGCTCGGAGCCAGCCTGCCGACCGCGGTCGCCTTCTTCAGCGGCGACAATGCCGCCGACACCCCGACGGTGCTTGTGGTCGACGGGGCGAACGCCGGGCTCGTCGATCGCCTGGCGCCATACGTGGCCGGGCAGGAGTCACCACTCGGGTTGGCTGGTGGGACCGCGATCGAGCTCCAGGCTAGCGGCGCGGCCGAGGACGCACGGCGTACGGTCGATCAGGGCGATGCCGACGCCGCCCTGATCGTGGCCCGCACCGGGGCCGGCGATCTCGACTTCAGCTTCGTCAATACGTCTGGCGAGAACGACTCCGTTGCCGAGCGGGTCTACGCCGGGGCCAGCGCGATCACCGTCGAGGACCGGCTGGAGCGCAGCGGCGTCGACCAGCGGGCGTACCAGGCCGCGATCGCGCCGCCAGCGTTCCAGGTTCAGGCCACGCAGCCGGGGGGCGCCGCTGACCAGGAGGACGAGCTCGATGGCGCCCGGTATGGCGTCGGTTTGGGCCTCACGATCCTGATGTTCATGTCGATCATCGTGTACGGCACATGGGTCGCCCAGGGCGTGGTCGAGGAAAAGAGCTCGCGGATCATGGAGATCATGGTCAACGCCGCGACCCCGCGAGACCTGCTGGCGGGCAAGGTGCTCGGGATCGGGATGGCCGGGCTGACGCAGCTTGTCCCGATGCTGCTGCTGGGCGGGATCGTGTTCGCGCTCCAGCGGCGGATCGCCGGGGCAATCGGTGCGGACACGAGCATGCTCGCCGGGATCGACTTTGGCTCGCTCTCGGCCACCGCCGTTGGCTGGTTCCTCGTCTACTTCCTGCTCGGCTTCACGATGTACGCCGCGATGTACGCCGCGCTCGGGTCGCTCGTGAGCCGTCAGGAAGAGGTCAACCAGGCAATCTCGCCGATGATGACGGTGATGTTCGTCGGATACTTCGGCGCGCTCTTCTCGATCAACGCGAGCGACAACCTCTTCGCCAGGATCCTCGCCATTTTCCCGTTGACCTCGCCGTTCGTGATGATCTCGCGGACGGTGATGGGCCGCGCCGACGGGTGGCAGATCGCCTTGAGCCTGGCGCTGCTGGCCGCTACGCTGATCCTGGCGGTGCTCTTCGCGGCCCGCGTCTACCGGGTCGGGGTGTTGATGTACGGGCAGAAGCCGAGCTGGAGAGCGCTCTTCACCGCCGGGCGGGCCCAAGCCGTGCGCTGACCGCTCACCTCACAACCATGACGAACGCCGGAGGAAACCCGCCTCCGACGTTTTCGTGTACGCATTCGGGACTGACGCAACGGACAGCGGCTATCATTAATCATTAACGAATTGCCACATGCCGGAAGGTCGGAGGTTGACCCACATCATCTCTCTCAAGCAACGAGCAAGTGCCGCGGAGAATCTCGAACAAGATGACGGCGACCTGAGCGATCTGCTGGGTGAGCTTCGGGTGCTGCTCCCCGGTGCGCAGACGCTGACCGCGTTCCTGATCATTCTGCCCTTCAACAGCGGGTTCACCAGGATCGCGGGCGAAGAGAAGGCAGTCTTTCTGATCACGTTTCTTTGCTCGGTGCTCAGTCTTGTGCTCTTCACGGCGCCGGCCGCCCATCATCGGTTGCAGCGCCCGTTGCGAGACCGCAGAGGTTTCAAGACGACCGCGACGAGGTTCGTTATCGCCGGGCTGGTGCCCCTCTCGGTCGCGCTGATCCTGGCGACGCAGCTTGTGATCTCCGAGGTGGTTCCGGGTCGCCTTTGGTCGTGGTCGATCTCGAGTGTCCTGGCGCTGGTCATCCTGATCCTGTGGTGGATCGTGCCGGCCCGGCGCCATCGACGCCTGAGTGGCGATCTTCACCGGCGCCCGTGAGACAGGCACGACGAAGGCGCTCGGTGAGAGCGCCCTCGTCGTCTGATCTGGCGCTGGATTCGATTTTGAGCGGGACGGTGCCTCGGTGGACCAATCCTTCATCGCCTGGGCGCCGGGGCGGTCGACGTGCACCTTGTCGTCCACGCTCGTGACCCATGACCGTGGAATCCAGTGATGCTGACCCTGATCGTCCTTTGTCAGCTTGACCGTGTCACCCGCGTCGAGATGATCGACGGTGGCGAACTGGCCACCATCCGAGCACACGACCGGCATGTAGTCCTTGATCTGGGCCATTGCTTCCCTGAACTGATCCTTTCCGGTGAGCGTAGCGACATCGGGCGTCATTGTCCCGCCGCGTGGCTCTCAGCCGGCATGCCGCCGTCCCCTTCGATCGGAAGTCGTGCCCAAACCCCAATCGTGCCGGGTTAAGGGAACGCCGGGATGATCTCCTCGGCGAACCGCCCGATCGGCTCGCGGTCGTGCGCCAGGTTTGGCATGTAGACGATCACGTAGTCGATCCCGGCATCGACAAGCTCCTGGATGTGAGCGCGCACGACATCCGGCGGCCCGACGATCTTGCCGTTCGCGAACTGGTTGAACGGCCGGTCGCCGCGAAGATGCGCGGTCGCCCGTTCCGGATCGTCGCCCTCGCTGAGCAGGACGATATCGGCCTCCGCCGACTTGATGATCTGCCCATAATCCCGGCCAACCGCCTCGCAGTGGCCCCTGAGCACCTCCAGCTTGTGGCGACAGGTTTCCGCGTCGCGCCCGACATTGCAGGCGTCACCGTAATGGGCGACCAGCTTGAGCGTCACCTTCTCGCCCCCGCCGCCGATCCAGAGCGGGATCTTGCGGCCGGGCACGGCGCTCTTCGGCTCGTTGATCGGCCCGTCGATCGTGTAGTGCCTGCCCTGGAACGTCGGCTTCTCTTCCGTCCACATCTTGTTGATGATCTCGACCGCCTCGCGGAACTTGCCCATGCGGACCGGAACCTCGTTCCACTCGTAGCCGTAGGCTTTCCACTCGTGCTCGTACCAGCCGGCGCCGATCCCGGCGTTGAGGCGGCCCTGGCTGGCGACATCGACCGTGCTCGCGATCTTGGCGTAGAGCGCGGGGTTGCGATAGCCGTTGCAGCCGACCATCTGCCCGATCCGGACCCGTTTGGTGTCGCGGGCGAGGGTGGCCGAGACCGTCCAGCACTCGAAGGTCGTCTCCATCGTCGGTTCGGGCACGGTGTGGAAGTGATCGTAGACCCAGACCGAGTCCCACGGCCCGGCATCGGCCTCTTTCGCGACCGCGGTCATCGCTTCGTATTGCGCGACCGGGTCCGGAATGCCGACGAGGTCCATCTTCCAGCCCTGGGGAACGAAGAGCCCAAACGAGACAGCCATCGTGAGATCTCCCTGATAATTGCTGGACCGGCCGGGCTGAAGCGCAAACTCTGACCGCATTCTTGCCGAAAATCCGGGATTCGTCGATAACCGGGGACACGCGGCATGGCCTCGGCCGGGTTCACCATGGGTCATGGGTAAGGAAAGAGGATCGGCGATGATACCAGCAAGTGCGGCATCAGGCATGAGATGGGATGGCGATACCAGGGGCCACGGCGTCGCCAACGGCGAATGGATCGCGCCGGAGGTCGAGGCGCTCGTGGCCGAGCTTCGTGGCGGCGACTGGATCGCTGAGGATCCGGAGGAACATCTTGGGCGGCGGCTCCGTGAGGAGTGCGACGCCCCCGGCTCTCTCTGGACGGTTCGTGAAACCGCCCACACCGGCGCGGTTTTCGAGCTGACGCTGGAATGGGCACGGCCCTCAGGCACCTGGCGCGAACTCCGGGCTGATGCCTACGCGCTGCTCGGAAGCGTTGCCGAATCGACATCGTTCATTCGTCAACGCATCGCGGGAGACATGGTCGAGTTCCGGATCATGACCGGGATGCTTTCCGGGGACACCTCGTTCGCCAGTCACGGCCATCTCCTCCCGCTGAAGGTCAATGGAGCCGCGGTCCGGGCGCTGCTCAAGCCGTGAGGATTCGTAGGAACCGCTGCCCAGACCCCGGTGATGCCGCCCGGTGGCGCGTATGAGGCGAATGCCATTGAGTCTCCTGAATCGTCTGGTCGCGCCATTCTTTGTGGTCCTCTGGAGCACCGGCTTCATCGCCGCCCGCTACGGGGTGCCCTACGCCGAGCCGACGACCTTGCTGGCCCTGCGCTTTGGCCTCGTGCTCGTTGTCATGGTGCCCGCGGTGGCCATGATGTGGGGCGGGATCGCGTGGCCGGGGCGTGGGCAGATCGGCCACACCGCGGTTGCCGGCGTGTTGCTCCAGGCGGTCTATCTGCTTGGCGTGTTCGAGGCCGTGCGGCACGGCATGGGCGCCGGAATCGTGGCGCTCGTCGTCGGGTTGCAGCCGATCCTGATGGCGCTGGTCGGATCGTTCCTGGCGGAACGTCTGCATCCACGCCAGTGGGCCGGGCTTCTGCTTGGGCTGTTGGGCGTCGCGCTGGTGGTCTGGGATCGCCTCTCGGCGTCCGGGATCACCACTCACGGCATGATCTTCGCGATCTCCGCGCTGGGCGGGATCACGGCGGGGACGCTCTACCAGAAGCGGTTCTGCGCGCGGTTCGACCTCCGCGCGGGCAGCGTGATCCAGTTCACCGCGGCATTCCTGGTGATCGCGCCGATCGCCGTGTGGGCGGAGCCTGGCGAGACCGAGTGGACTCCGCCGCTCGTCGGCGCCCTGCTCTGGTCTGTATTGGCGCTGTCGATTGGTGCGATTTCCTTACTCTTCATCCTGATTCGCCGGGGCGCCGCCGGTGGCGCCGCTACGCAGGTGGCGAGCCTGATGTACCTCACTCCAGCAGTAACCGCGCTGATGGCGTGGGTGCTGTTCAAAGAGCCGATCACCCCGCTCATGGTCGGTGGGATGGTCACCACGGCGGTGGGTGTCACCGTCACCGCCCGGGCCGCGCGGGCGGTGACGCCCGCACCGGGCGACAATCGTACACCCGCTCATCTCGGATCCAGGGTCGCCAAAGGGTGACGATAGAAAGCGCATGGGGCCGGAGCGATGTCACACAACCGACACAGACTCGTCGCAGCCGCGCCACCGTCGCAACCGACACTTCGGGGCATGGCGCCGCGTTGAGCTGAAGCTTCCGCATGAGGCGATCTCCTTGCCCCGGTGCGTCGCCAGATCGGCGGCTCGTCGTTCCAGATCATCGTCCCAGGGAGGGTATCATGAGCGTCCTCGCCCCCCAGCATCAGGCATCCGCCAACGGCACGGCCGCGGTTCCCGGAATCGCCAGTCTGGGCCAGCATCCCGGCTACACCGGCAAGGTAATCCTCGAAACGGTCGGCGTCTCCAAGCGATTCCGGAAGCACCTCGCCGTCCACGATCTCAGCATGAGCGTCGCTTCCGGTGAGGTGCTCGGCTTTCTGGGCCCCAACGGCGCCGGCAAGAGCACCACGGTCGGAATGATCCTCGGCCTGATCCAGCCGACCGCCGGGAGCATCCGGATCCAGGGCAAGGAGCTGCGCGGTCAGCCGTCGCTGGTCGCGGAGAATGTCGGGGCGATCATCGAGAATCCCGCCTTCTACCCCTTTCTCTCCGGGCGCGACAATCTCAAGGCGCACGCGCTGGCGGTGGGGAACATTCCTTCGGCCAGGATCGAGGAGCTGCTGCGGCTGGTGAGCCTTGCCGAGCGCGCTGGCGACCAGTACAAGACGTATTCGCTCGGCATGAAGCAGCGTCTCGGAATCGCCTCGACGCTGCTGACGCGGCCGGCGCTGGTGATCCTCGACGAGCCGACGAACGGGCTCGACCCGGCTGGACAGCGCGAGATCCGCGAGATCATCCCCCGGCTCGCCGACGAGGGGCATGGAGTGCTGCTGGCGAGTCACATGCTGCATGAGGTGGAGCAGGTGAGCGACCGGGTGCTGATCGTGAACCGGGGCCGCCAGGTGACCGAGGGATGCGTCGACGATCTCCTGCGGCGCGGAGGGTACATCGAGGTCGTGGTGCCGGATGCCGACCCGTTGGTGGCGCTCAAGGTGATTCGCCCGGTTCCGACTGTCGAGGGGGTGAACGTCGATGGCCACAAGCTGATCGTCGTCGCGCCGCCGGAGTGCGGGGCCCTGATCAACCGGGCGCTCGTCGAGCGGGGCATGTACGCGAGCGCGATCACGCCGAAACATCACACGCTCGAACAGCTCTTCCTGGAATTGACCGGCGAGGCGTCCACGTTGCCGGTTTCCTGAGCGTCTTTCCCGTCCTGTTCCGGCCTTGATCCTGCCTTGATCCATTCTTGCCGCCCCTGGGTCTCTCTGGAGTCCTGAACGATGCTTCACCTGCTGCGGAGTGAACTCTTCCGCCTGCGCAAGCGCCCCCAATCCTGGATCCTGTTCCTGATCATGTTCCTGTCCACTGGCGGGCTCTATGTGGCATTCGCGATCGCCGCCATCGCCTCGTCCGATGCCGATAGAATCAGGGACGAGTTGGTCCTGTCCAGGGTCTTCCAGTCGGGAATGCAGTTCGGCTCGCTCGTCGGGTTCATCCTGATCGTGGTCATGTCCGCCGGTCTGATCGGCAACGAGTACGGCTGGAACACGATCCGGCCATTGATCGCCCGCTCGCCTGGGCGGGGTGCGCTGCTGACCGCGAAATGGATCACGGTCGCGATCTGCACGGTCGCCCTCTTCCTCTTCGGACTCGTGGTCGCGATCGTGTTCTCGGCCGTCACTTCGGCGATCGCTGGCAACTTCGAGGGCGTGTCGGGATCGTTGCTCGGCGATTGGGCCGTGTCGTTCGGGCGCCTGGTGATCTCCAACTCGCCGTACGCCGCGCTCGCCTTCACCCTGGCGCTGGTCGCCCGATCCAACGCGGCCGGAATCAGCGTGGGCCTTGGGCTCGCGTTCGTCGAGCCGTTGATCTGGGCGCTCCTGGGGCTTCTCAGCGACCGGTTCGACTCGGTGGCGGAATTTGGGATCGCCTTCGGCAGCGACGAGCTGGCGAACATGAACGGGCAGAACGAGCTCGTCTCCACCGGCGAGGCGTGGCGCGCCGTGATCCTGATGGCGGTCTACACCGCGATCTTCGTCGTCATCTCGTACGCCGTGTTCCGCCGCCGCGATGTCACTTCAGGCTGACTCTCTCACGCACCGCGCCGCACCGGTAAAGGCAACACGGATCCTGCCGTGGAAGGGTCAGGTTGCCCCGCAAACCTGTCCAATGCTGATCGTCACTCAGAGCGCAACAATGGGCCGCATCCGCGCAATCGTCTCTTGGCGGATGCGGCCCATCAGATCCCGCGGAACTGCCGGTAGGGATCCTTCGGTCGCGGAGTTTATCCTGTAAGCGGCATCGGAGCAAAGCGTAGGACCGTCCCTCCGACACAGCTGTTTGGATGACGGCGGAGAAGAATGACGATCAGCCCGATTACCGATTTGAAGATGCCGATCGCCGCCGCGAACGCGAACTGAGAGATATGCGAGGCCGGGCTTACCGGTACACGTAGGAATTGATCACCTCCGACGTGTTGCTGTTCAGCGGGTGCTGCATCAGGGTCACCTTCTCGAACCCTGAGCTGAGCAGCGTGAACCCGAAGAGGAACATGATCGTTTTCGCCCGGCAAGGTCGCGGCGCGGGAACGGATAGCCGCGAGGAGCGTCAGCACGACGCTGGCGAAGGCTCCGCCCCCGGTATGGAAAGCGAGTGCTGGAAGCCCGTGATGATCCGCGAGTTGTTGAAGGCGGTACGAGAGCCGTCGGAGGATAGGCGACTGCCAGCAGGAACAGCGTCAGGCTCACGTAGTTGGTGATGCTGAACGCCTTGTCCGCCCCCCGCTCGGCCGCGATTGTGTCCGCCACCGCTTCAGTGTTCTCGTCCTCGTGCGTTGCCGCTCGTCCGGCCGGTGTTGGCTTCAGGAATACGGAAGGGGGCCGGCCCCTCGACCGGGAGACCGCTCGCTGACCGGCTCGCTCTGCCATCTCTCGCGTGGTGGACGACGTGCCACCGCGCCGCATCCGTCGTGCCTGGAGCCGACGCACGGCCGCCCGCACAGAGCAATCACCGGACTGGTCCGTGCCTGATGGCGGAATGCCCTTGTGGACATTGACGACCAGGCCATGAACGCCCACCGTCCATCTGAATCGTGATCCGGCTTGTATTGTATGCAGAATACAAAATCGCTTGTTTGGAAGAAGAGCGATGGCCCCGGCGCGGTGGCAATATGCTGGTGCCGGTTGTCGTGGAGCATGGCATGGTCATGGGACACGCGGTGCCGGGTTTCACGTCTTTGCAACACCTACGGTATGGTTGTTGCGTTACAGGGTCAGTGAACAGAGGTGTCTGAAATTCTCGTGGTGACACCGGCCGGGCTTCGTGGGGAAGCTCGCATGTCACGGGAACCGGCACCCAACCACTGCTCGATCCAGCGCTCCCTCATATGACATGGAGCGTCTTGTGCCAATGACATGGAGCGTCTTGTGCCAATTGCCATCCCCCTTCCGAAGTCACTGCTCGACAACCGAATGGAGTACTGCGCATGCTCTCAGGATCGATAATGCCGAACCATGCCATCTGGCGTCCGGACACCAGGCGTCCTACCCGATCGATGTCGCTGCGGATGGCTTTCCTAGCGATCGCGCTGTGCCTGACGATGTTTCCGGCTGGGGCCAGCCTGGCCGGCCCCGGAATCGCGCCACCGCCGCCGGGCCCGGTCGAGCAAACGTCGGGCACCCTTCCCCGGGGTGGACCCGTGATCGTCGGCCTGAGACGAGGCACGACGGTGCCCGCGCGCACGGTGGCTGCCAACTCCGGCGCCCGGCCGACTCAGGTCTACCAGTCGGTGTTTCGTGGCTTTTCCGCCAATCTCTCTGAAGCGGCGATCAGGAACCTCGCGAACAACCCGAGCGTGGCCTTCGTCGTGGCCGATCTGCCGATCTATCCCGCCGCGCAGTCAACACCGATCAATCTTCTCCGCTCCGGCGTGCATCAGAGCCCGCTGGCCGCGATTGACAACAGCGACAACGCGGTCAACGCCGACATCGCGATCATCGACTCGGGGGTCACTCCGCACGGCGACTTGCGCGTGGTCGGTGGTCATAACTGCACGTCCAGCGATCCCAATGCCTGGGGTGATTCGAGCGGGCACGGCACCCACGTCGCCGGAACGGCCGCCGCAATCGACAACGGTGACGGGGTCGTCGGGGTCGCGCCCGGAGCCCGGATCTGGTCGGTCAAGGTGCTCGGTACCGGTACCGGCTCGACCTCGACCCTGATCTGCGGTCTCGATTGGGTGGCCGCCAACGCCGGCATCATCGATGTCGCCAACATGAGTCTGGAAGGAACCAACTCCGCCGCCTCGACCTGCACATCGGGGACGGACCCACTCCACACCGCTGTCTGCGCCGTCACCAATCGTGGCGTTCCGATCGCGGTGGCGGCCGGGAACAAGAACACGGACGCCGGATCGACGGTTCCCGCCAAGTACCCATCAGTCATTACGACCGCCGCGATGAATGACTACGATGGCCGCCCTGGCGCCGCCGCGGGACCGTTGTGCGGATCTGGGAACGGACCGGACGATTTCCGGGCCTACTACAGCAACTATGGCTCGGTCGTCGATATCGCCGCTCCTGGTACCTGTGTCACATCCACAACGTCGAACGGCGGCTATGGAATGATGAGCGGCACCAGCATGGCGGCGCCGATGGTGGCTGGCGCGCTCGCTCTCCACAAATCGACGAGTCCAGGGTCGTCGGCGGAGGGCTCCCGGTCGTGGTTGTTCGGCTCGGCGACGCGGGGGGCCGATTCCGCCGAAGGCTATGGGGGGCTCGGCCTGCCGCTCCTGTATCTTGGCGGCGCCCAGGTCACGAACCCGCCCGGGACGGAGAACCCGTCGCTCGCTGGCTCGAAGGCGCAGATTGTCAGCAGTGGCGACAGCCCATCGACGGGTATCTCCGCCCGCGCCTACGACAACGATCTGGACAGCACCTGGTATGTCGGTGGTTCGCCGTCGAGTGCGACGCTGACGCTCGACCTCGGCGCGACCTACGACGTCTCGGGCGTGAAGTGGAAGTTCTACAGCCTCGGGTACATGGACCAGTTCACGGTCTCGGCCCGCAACGTTCAGGGGCAGAGCCGGACGCTGGGGACGTTCGGCAACGGGGGCCAGACCCAGACGTTCTACGGAGTGGGCGTCTCGGACACGGTCTATGCCCGGTACGTCGACATTCGAGTGACGAACGTCAATAACGACTTCTATCTCGGCTCGATCTCGGAGATCGAGGTCTGGGCGCGCAACGCGCCGCAGGTTACGAATCCCGCGGGGACGGAAACCCCGTCCCTCGCCGGCTCGAAGGCGCCGATCGTCAGCAGCGGTGACGACCCGCCGACCGGCATCTCCAGCCGCTCGCACGACTCCGACCTCAACAGCACCTGGTACATCGGGGGCTCGCCATCGAGCGCGACGCTGACGCTCG
>JAABUN010000137.1_pt1 | contig 178672 bp, 166 predicted proteins | sample 5559311 | NCBI WGS metagenome assembly JAABUN01 (sample SAMN10711877, study PRJNA513370) | rock metagenome | isolation source: Antarctica rocks | place: Antarctica: Victoria Land, Siegfried Peak sud
CGATCTGGTTATCAAGTTGCCGGGCAGTCGCGATCGATGCGCCTGGCACCGCAGTACCGGGAGGAGTGAGCCCGACGGGACCTGACCACGCACCACCATCGATGACCCACATGACATTGACAGCGCCATTGTTGTCAACGAAGAAGATGTCGATCTGGTTATCAAGTTGCCGGGCAGTCGCGATCGATGCGCCTGGCACCGCAGTACCGGGAGGAGTGAGCCCGACGGGACCTGACCACGCACCACCATCGATGACCCACATGACATTGACAGCGCCGTTGTTGTCAACGAAGAAGATGTCGATCTGGTTATCAAGTTGCCGGGCTGTAGCAATTGATTGCCCCGGCAGACCGACACCTGGTCCGGTCAACGCATTAGGTCCGGACCAGGTTCCTGACCCGATGACCCACGAGACGCGTAGTGCACCGGCCGCGTCGAAGTAGAAGGCATCGACCTGATCGTCTAGCTGGTTGATCGCCGCGACTATCCCCCCCGCAGGAATTGCCGGGAAGAACGCCGCGAGGATGTCCTGGGCACCGCCTCTGCGCCCGACCTGAGACGCAGTTTTCACCTCATCGGGGACAAACCGCACGAAATCGAGCTCGTTCTGTCGGGGAACAATTCGCACAACCGCCGAACCGGCGTTCCACGCCGTGACAGCGGCATCTATGTTTGCCCGCTGCTGGGAACCCGGCGGGAAAGATAGCTCATCGATTACGAAAGGCACCTGGGCAAAAGGCCACTTTTGTGTTCCATCGAAGATCGTGTATGACATGGTACGAGTCGCTTAAGGTGTTGATTAGCCAAATTTATAACATATTTATGCAAGTGTCAATAGTTAATAAAAAAAAATAATAGGTATATGCATAAATTACGTTAGTTGAATCAACATCGCCTACTGCGCAGATAATAATAAAAGATTTAAGAAATTATCACGAGGAAGTATTAGGAATATTCAAGGTCAAAGCCTCGGACAGAAAATATCAGATATGGGAAAGAAACGCTTTAAGTGTATCATTATGGCCCTAGCCGGTATTTGAACAAAAAGTTGATTATATTCATGCAAACCCTGTCGCTGCAGGAATTTGCAAATTTCTTGAAGAATATAAATATTCCTCTGCATCTTTTTATCTTAAAGCAGAATTCAAACGGTCTTTTTTAACTCACTACAACGGGTGAAGATTTGTTGGTGAAGAACGCCAAAGGCGTAAAACTGGAAAGATTTCTGTTGGAGTCCAGCTCATGATTAAGTTTGCAGGCCAATGACGCTTCCAACTAGACAAAGTGTTCAAACGGATAAAAATCCACCTTTTATGCTTTTAATAAATCGAAATAATAAAATGATAAACAGTTTTTTTGCGAATAAAATTATGTTCTGATTTTAAATACAAATACCCCGATGGTTCAATTACAACTTCCAACCAAGTGCCCGGAGTGTAGCTCATTTCTTCCGCCATTATTATTTCTTTGTATTCTTCTTCAATGCTCGCCCTTTTATTGTTTATCATAAAGACATGTCCCTCTCGTTCAAAATCGGTTAAATAACCTCTAAGCTGGTTAACGACGTTTCTTCTATCATTATTCCACCATCCTTTGAATTCAATAATCTTATTGGCCGTCGATGGGTGCGAAACCTTCAAATCAATTCTGCCATTTCCTTTCTCCGGCTCCGGTTCTGCATTATAACCTGCCATAATGAAAGACATTTGAAACCAGTATCTGAACGCAGATTCGTCTTTTTTGTCGTCTTCTTTTAATTTTCTGATGCACTCTGCATTGACATCCTAACTTTGGAGCAAGTGGATTGAATTTGTAAAATCATTGATAAAGTGGAAAACTCTTGGTTTCAAACTGCTGTTTTCCTTCTCAATTACTTCATTTGCATGTTTTTCGATTGCATCTATGTAATATTTTGCTAGTTGATCACCTGATAAATTCTGTGGAAAATGATAGTCATCAATTTGAAATGAAATTGCTTTTTCTATTTCTGCAAAAATGAACTCAAGATTGTTTTCTTGTTCCTGTTCACTATCCGCGCATTTCTAAAATCTTTTAAGTCATACCTTGTATTGATTTTTGAAGTTACTTCTACTGTACATGACTCAAGTGAAAATGTACTAACAAAAAGACTATTGCCCTCTACCTTAAATGCCAATACCAAAAGCTGCCTATATGGTTCATGATGTTTGTTAAGGTTAGGGATTTTCCGAATTTCTTCAACGTTAAAGTGAGAACAGGATTCCCTTTCGTCACAAATACTATTTATCCCATATCCCCAAAAGCCCTTTCCACAAAAACTGTCATGGCATTCAAAGCTTTCAATTTTTCACAATTGTGATAAATATAGGATGCGATATTTGGAGAGCCGCCTCTTCCCCATATTGCCTCTATGTACCTGAAGAGTCTTTTCTGAATTATAGCAAAAAATGTGTCCTTTGAAATATGTGTTTCAGTATACATTATTAGCTGAACTTTCAAGTTTAATCTGCAACCAATTCATCAGATTGATAATCAAAACTTCAAAGACGCCTTTAAGTCCGGCATGAAAAGCATGATAATGAAAGCTCCACCTTTCTAAGTTATAGTTTTCAGCCAGGAACAGTGAAGGATAAATTTGGCAGAGCAAAGCGGTTGTTGGTGGTTAGTGCAGCCATCTGCAATGCAGCCAAAACCAGTATAAGAGCAGCTATTAAAGAGGTGTTGAGAACACAATGGAGCACGCAAACATTAGAATGGTTTGCAAACAAGCTAAATCCTAAAATACGAGGCTGGATAAACTACTACACAAGGTTCAACCAGGATGAAGCACATGGGGTATTTTATTATCTGAATGAACTAATCCGCAAGTGGATGAAGAACACATATAAGATACGGGGCAAGGACAAGTTATATAAGAAATATCAACAGATCCAAGCCGAAAACCCATTACTGTTTTATCATTGGAAAATTGGAGTAAGAGCATGATTGGATAATGCGAGCCGTATGAAGGGAGACTTTCACGTACGGTTCCTGGAGCGGCTCGGGCTGAAATGCCCTTGCCTACTCGACTTCTTCACCTGCAGAAATAGAAGCTGTGGGTAAGAAGACCAACAGCAGTACCAAAAAAGTATAAATGCAATGCAGGTAAAGCGGTTTAAGAATTTATACAATATTCATATAACATCTCTTTCTCTGCGTTTATTATACCAGGTTAAACACTATTTAATTGATTTAAAAATTCGGTTCCACCTGGGTCCTTTATCAAAACTGAACCAGGTAATTGAAGGTTTTCCTACAATTCTATCTTCCGGTACAAATCCCCAAAAACGAGAGTCCTGTGAATTGTGCCTGTTATCACCCATCATCCAATAGTAATCCATTTTGAAAGTATAGGAAGTAGTCTCTTTTCCATTCAGATAAAAATGATTATTTCTTTTCTCAAGCGTATTATGCTCATACACATTAATTAGCCGTTCATAGACAGGATAGTTTTCAGTTGTAAGCATAAGGGTTGCCCCTTTTTTAGGAATCCAAACAGGGCCATAATCATCTAATGTCCATCGATGTAAAGAATCATATGGAAATAGTATACCTGAATACCTGACATCTCCCGGCCGATCAGTTAATAGCTTTACTTCTTTGGCTAACCCGCTGTTTTTCATTTTTTCTGCAGCCTCTGCTGTCAGAAGCATTGCAAAAGTATTATTACCGGTTACTGTAAATTGATCTGCATCACTAAGATCTATTTTATACTCTTCCTTCATAATGTCTTCATCCAGTTGCTGCCCACGCGTTATTACCTGGTATAGCATTAGCGACTGTAGAGGAAAAGCCTGCAAATTACCATTGATATATACATTGCCATTGTGTATCGCCAGGCTATCGCCTGCAATACCTGTACACCTCTTTACATAGTTATCAGTTTTATCGAAGGGATGGACAGCAATCGGGTATTCGTCAGGGTGGGATAAAATATATTGTGATGATTCGTCTCCGTGTTCCGCTGCTCTTTTAATATCATAATATGGCCTTGCTGACTGAAAGTCATCTTTGTTAATTACCGTATCACCGATAGGGACATTAAATACTACTATATCTCCTCTTTTTACAGGCGATGCACACCATCTTATATATCCAAGTTGAATGAGTTCGCTATAAGATTTTAAAGGTGTATTTGGAATATAATTGTGTATGAAGGGGATCGCAAGTGGTGAATTAGGAATACGAGGGCCATAACTAATCTTATTTACAAACAAATAATCGTTGACCAGCATTGTTTTTTCCATGGAGCCTGATGGTATGGCATAAGCTTCAAATACAAAAGACCTGATTAAAGTTGCTGCAATGGTTGCAAATACAGCAGCATCTACCCATTCCCTCCAGGCTGGCTTGTGATAATGTTGAACCTTCTCCGAACCTATATAATTGATTTTTTTCGAATACCCCAGGTAAAGAAAATAAAATGGAGAAAGGAAAGTGGTCAGAATATGTTGACCTAAGCTAAACCGTCCAAAGAGCTTAACAAATTCAATATAAATACTTAAGGTTATAAACCAGCCCACAACCGGAACTGCCTGCCAGAAGATCAAATGCTTAGACTTGTTGGCCAGCTTCAGCATTATCCACGTATTATAAAAGGGCACAAACGCTTTCCATTTTGCAACGCCTGCCTTTCGAAACATGATAGCTAAGCCAAAAGCAGGCAAAAAGAATAGAAGAAAAGAAATGAGACAGATAACAAAGAGTTGTTGAGCAGGCATTTGTTTTTATTTTCTATAAAGCTTGCTAAATTTGGGAAGCATTACAAGTGCCTAATGTGAAACTATTGCAAAAGTCCTTTGAGGAAAGTTCTAAATAAGAGATTACTGATAAATAAAAAACTATAACAGTTATCACCTTCAAAATCCTATGATGTAACACTTGATGGATGTTTTGCCGAAGGTTTTTCCATTCTTATTAAAGAAATCAACAAAAAGAAGGAAATGATTTAAATAGTCACCTTATTAATATTAATCAACTATGCCAATCATTCAATAATCTCCTTATTAAAACAATTTCACCTGTATGATAACTGTTATGATCTGCAATCAATAAGGCCTCACGCGAAAGGTTTTGCCCGTTTCCATGAGAAAAAGGTGTAAAAAGATCAACACCTGGTTGGTTTAATAAATCAATAAATTTATTCCTGTCGTACAATATTTGATCTAAACATTTTTGCCAGGCACTTTCATCTTCAGGTTTCTCATCTGTTGGCCAATATTCATCCGGCCATTTTAAATCTTTGTAATCTGAATTAACTGAAAATTCCAGTATATCTGCCTGCGCAATCCTGATATGCTCTGCCAACATCCAGATATTATAGGGAAGGTTATTTGGTTTAATACCGATATTTTTAAAGGAAACGTTTGCTACCGCCTGCTCAAATGTAACGTGAGCATTTCCCTTTGTGATAAGGTCGATAAGTTGTTTGGTAACAGGTGTAGTATCAATACTCATAATATGGTTGTTACGTTTTATAATTATCAGAGCCGTCTGAATAGCGTTTTCAATAAATAAAGTTATTTAGTATCAGCTATGCATAAAACAAAGCCTTTTCAGTTTTGCCCCTGTCGGTTTTCCTTGTAGCTGCGCCGTTAGTGTTTGCACCTTTAACTGTACTGTGCCGCAACAATGATGCTATGAAATACTACTGTTGGTAACCCAAAAATAGGATCAACATTAGCCAATCATGCTTTGGAATGGGCTAAAGAACATAACAAAAAAGTGGCGGTATAGTGAGTGGGAAAAGACCATTACATTTTACGACCTAATGAGTTTAGTGGCAAATCATAACAATTAAAGGAACATCTCCTGACAAATTGCGCTTTTTGGAGCTATTTGGGTTTTAATCTTTTATCGGACTGATTCTTGCCACTGCATAATAAATACACAAATGTCAGTAAAAAACAAAAAACAATTCGGTGTCTGGTTAGACTCACACCAGGCAATTGTTGTAGGCAGAGAAAATGTAGACTCAGGTAACTTTGTTATATTAGCACATTCCAATACCGGTCGGCAAGGAGGCAATTCAAATGAAAATGCAGCAAACAATGCCGAAAAGGGTTCACTTCAAAAATTATTTAAAGAAATCACTTCTCACATGCAAAATGTTGATGAAGTTCATATAACCGGTACCGGTGATGCACAGGAACAATTTATCCGGTACATGGCTGAGACAGCACAATATAAAAATGCCGTTACAAAAGAAAGCACCTCAAATAAGATGAGTGACGAAAAATTAATTGAATACATATCGGCCCAGTTCAATTGATACATGTTTTAATAATAGAAAAGCTGTTTTATTTTTTAAAGCAGCTTTTTTGCACTTTAGTTAAAACCAAAAAAAACAACTTCATTTTTTCTTACGCTTCATTCTCATTTAATGTCAATTTCACCAAGAGCATACCAACCATCAGGAGTCTTTCCTTCAATGGCAAGCTTTACTTTGGGTTGATGGTGTTGACGATCAACAATACCAATTTGTAGTTGATATTTACCTTTAGGCATATCAGAAGGAAGAAATATTGAATTATCATAAAGATTGTCGCCCGGAAGCCACGATGTGATATCAGCATCAGTAACTAAAATCTCAGATCTTTTTGTATTTGAAAGCCTGATCGCGAGGAGAAAATCTTTATTGTAACATGGAGCAACACCTTTGTTTTCCCACCAGCTTTTGAAGGAGAGTTTTGAATTGGCAGATACATATTCAGGGTAAGAAAAATTACGTAAGGCAAAACGGTATCCCATCTTATTTAGCCATTTGTTTACGAAAGGATCCCATTCTTTTGGCACGGGTGACGACTTTGCATTGAAAGAAGATATGTGCCATTTGAGTGATTGATCAATAATATAGTTAATATCCCAGTGTTCATCCTTCCATTTTTGCATTACCCAACAAACCTCTAAACTTATTGGTGCTTTTTTCCATGCATCTTGCATATTGAAGTTTATGATGCTTTGCGGATAGTAGTCCATCATATGTGACCAGGTCGAAGAGAAACCTCCTATGTCACCGAGACAATCTACTCTCCAGCCTACATTTGCCTGGGTTAGTGCATATTGATTGGTTTCCTTATCTGTTAAAAGCATGATAAGTGGTGTCTTTTTGAAATTGTCTGTATAGGCATTTACCAATGCCTGCCTGGTTTTGGGCAAAAGTATGTCAGCACCGCGGCCTTCTCCCCAAAATCCTACAAGTGAAAGATCAACAGCTTCAAGGTCAGGGTGTCCATCATAGCGTTTACCAAGCTCAGTTATGATTCTTCCAAAATAAAGGGCGTATTTAGGGTCTTCAGCATCAACCCTCCATCCGTCTCCTTCCGCAAGCCATTCATTTTTATTTCCTACGATCGTTCTGTACCATTTTGGAACATCATTTACAGTGTCAGATCCTGAACCATATGGGGCTACACGAAGCATAAGTGTCTGATGTCGTTCATGAGCTGTTTTTAGTGCTCTTTCAATCATTTCCCAATTATATTTCCCCATTTCAGGTTCCAAGTACTTCCAATAAATTCTGAAATAAGCTATCGAAGTCATTGGATAATCTTTGTTTCGCAGGTTCCCGTCAAACTTTTGGTATTCTATTGGCAATCCTTCAGTCCAGTTAACTTTATTCAAGGTATCACCATTAAACCTTTGAAAGGTCATAAATCCAATACCCGGATTAGTTAAAACTTCGTCAGTTTCTTTTGGTAGTACACGAATTGTTTTTTGTGCAGATACTTCAGTAGTTATGAATAAAATAAGGCAAAAAAATAAAAATAAAAATAAAAACACTGATTTTTTACCCTTCATTTTAATTTTATTATTTACCCGGTTGATTATTATAGGGATTTTATGCAATAAAAAAATTTTTTGGTTATTATAATAGGATGTTATGTAGTATGGATATTGAAAATGATTTAGGTGGTTTGAAGTAAAGTAAAAGTTCGCTTTAAACTTAGCTGCTTTTTACGCACAGCTTATTCACATCTTAACCAATCTTTTCTGTTTTATAATATAAGTAATATTAAAGCTACTAATCAATTTGTAAAAATCAATGTACTAACCCCTGCCATTATTATAATTCGCTCAATTCCGCCAGCTACAAAAGCTTGTTCACTGAACATCTTATTGCACAGGGAGGATGTACTACACGTCCGGGTCTTGGATGGAGTTCCATTTTAACATGTAAATTACATGGACTAAGTTCCTGCCCTTCCTTATCTAAGAATGATTTTTTGCAGAAATAAGTGGAAATGAACAATACACAAACATCTTTCTTTAATTTGCTAATTTTAAACATACATGGCAAAAGATTGGCTTCAGAATAAACGAATTGTTATTATTGGAGGTACGGCTGGAATGGGATTGTCCGCCGCCCTTGCCTTTATAGAAGAAGGCGCGAAAGTGGTAGTGGTAGGGCTTAATTCCGAAAATTCTAAAAGCGCGGCAAGCCAATTAAAAGAAAATGGTGTAGTGCTTACTGCAGATGCAATACAGGAAGAAACGGCCCTAAAGGCTATTCAAACCTGCAGAGAGCAATTGGGGGGATTTGATGGATTGTATCACGTTGCCGGCGGAAGCGGTCGTAAATTTGGCGACGGCCCCTTGCACGAAATGACTATAGAGGGATGGCAGTATACGTTGCAGCTTAATCTCACCTCACTCATGTTGTCTAACCGGGCGGCTATCCGGTTTTTTTTACAGCAGCAACAATCCGGAGTTATATTAAATATGGGTTCCGTACTGGGCTTTTCCCCCTCACCAAAGTATTTCACCACACACGCCTATGCCGCTGCTAAGTCGGCCGTTATTGGTTTCAGCAGATCCATAGCGGCTTATTATGCGCCTGAAAATATCAGGGTAAATGTTATTGCGCCGGCTCTCATAGAAACACCTATGTCACAACGGGCGGCAAAGGATGAAACCATAGCAGCATTCCTTAAAACTAAACAACCGCTTGATGGCGGCAGGCTGGGCATGCCTGAAGATACGGATGGGGCAGCTACCTTTTTGTTATGCGACCATTCAAAATTTATTACCGGGCAAGTGATTTCTGTAGACGGTGGTTGGAGTATAAGTGAAGGTCAATATTAAACACCAAATAACCTGGTATGGTAAAAGCAGTTATTGGAGTAGATTTGGGAGGTACGCGGATTAAAGCAGTGGCATTGGACTACGATGGCAATGTATTGCACCAGCAATATTCCACCACAGAAGACAGTAATGAAGCCCTCTGGAAACAAACGATACTGAATACGGTAAATGCATTACAAGCCAGATTAAACGTTATAGATCTTGTGGTGGGCATTTCTGCTCCTGGCATTCCTAACGAACAAAATTCAGCTATTGCTTATATGCCCGGTCGTTTGGAAGGACTTCAAAACTTTGATTGGTCATCGTACTTAAATCGTAAAACCTGGGTTTTAAATGATGCTGTGGCCGCATTAATGTCAGAAGTAAGAATGGGAGTAGCCAAAGATAAAAAAAATGTGGTACTGCTTACATTAGGAACCGGGGTAGGCGGGGCCATATTAATAGACGGAAAACTTTACCAGGGCAATTTTCAAAAAGCGGGACATATCGGCCATATTGCAGTAGATAACGACGGACAGCCTGATGTTACGGGTATGCCTGGCAGTCTGGAAAACGCAATTGGTAATTGCACGCTTCAAAGACGTTCATTGGGAAAATATAGCAATACACACGAATTGCTTGACGCCTGCAAGCAGGGTGATCATTTTGCCAGGTGGGTATGGCTATCGTCCGTACAAAAACTCGCTATCGGTATTGCATCCGTCACTAACACACTTTCCCCGGAATGTGTTGTACTTGGCGGAGGAATTACAGAAGCGGGCGATGACCTGTTTAAACCGCTGGAAAGTTTTTTGAGCTTATACGAATGGCGGGCAGGAGGTTCCCGAACAAAGATCCTAAAAGCCCAATTTGGAGATATGGCAGGTGCCATTGGCGCTGCCTGTTTTGCATTGATGAAGAGCAGTTAATTTATAAAACTAAATGGTAAAATGAACCTGATAAAAATGTACGTTGATAATTGCAGAGGTATTGCAGACAAGGTGGAGGCCCAGCAGGAAAAAATAATGCAGGCGGCTCAATGGTTTGCTCAAAGCATTTTGGCAGGCCGTGTCGTGCATGTTTTTGGTTCCGGTCACAGTCGTATTATGGTGGAAGAAATGTGGCCGCGGTACGGTTCGTTTCCAGGCTTTAATCCTATCGTTGAGTTGTCGCTCACTTATCATAATAATGTGGTTGGAGCAAACGGGCAGCGGCAGGCAATGTTCCTGGAAAATGTTTCCGGGCTTGCGGAACGTATATTGCGCAATTTTGGTTTAGACAAGCAGGATACAGCGTTAGTGATTTCCTCCAGCGGATGTAATATTGTGCCTATTGAAATGGCTGAGGAATTTCAGAAAAAAGGCATCAAAGTAGTGGCACTTGTGACCCAACAGCATCTGGAGAAATCGGAAAGTAAAAGAACGGACGGAAAGAAACTATCAGACTTTGCGGATTTGATTTTAGACACCGGAGCACCAGCAGGCGATTCGATGATTACTATGCCTGGACTGGAAACTCCGGTATCGCCTGGTTCAACCGTTGGAGGTGTAATGATCATCAATTGCATTAAAGCAGAACTGGCACGGCTTTTAACAGACGCCGGTCACCCGCCGAAGGTATTGACGGCCGGGGCTATTGTAGGCAATGAAAGAGCCAAAGAATTATTTGAAAGTGCTTATGATGAACATGCTCACCGTATGGCAGAATTGTATAAAAACGCGGGTCATTAAAATAAAAAATCTAAATTAAAATTAAAAAACGAAGTACTTTCCTGAACTATGAATTTTTACTTTTAAATTTTTACTTTTGAATTTAAATTAACGTATGCAACCGGTTCCAATCCGTACAACAGTAATTGGCAGCTACCCCTTTCCTGGCTGGCTCGAGTTTGCCTCACAAAACCTGCATCAATTTGGAGCAGCAGACATTGAAGAAATGATTGAAGATGCTGTGATTGCCGCAGTGCATGACCAGATTGCATCCGGACTGGACGTGATAACAGACGGCGAACAAACCCGTCTTGATTTTAATCTTTCGTTTTATGGATACATAAAAGGCATTCAGGCAAACGAAACAGAAACCCGGAAATTTGGTCCTCCGGCACACGATCAAAGAGGTAAACACAATATAGTAGAGGAATTGGCAGCGCCCAATGGGTTAGGAGTAGTTAAAGAATTTTTACGATTAAAAAAATTAGCCCCGCAAGGTCCGGCACTGAAAGCCAGTGTGCCTGGTCCATACACATTGAGCGGACGGTTGTTACCTAACCATTTATACAAAGACCGATACGATATTACCGAAGCATTGCTTCCTGTCATTCGAAAAGAACTGGAAAACCTGGTAGAAGCAGGTTGCACCGAAATTACCGTAGATGAACCTTCCATGAGTTGTTATGCTTACAGGGAAGACACCAAACGATTTGTAGATATTTTCAACCGTACGGTAAAACCGATTGTGGGTAAATGCCGGTTATCTACCCACATGTGCTTTGGTAATTTCAAAGGAAGGCCGGTAGGGTACAGAAGCCTTGTACCCATGCTGCCCGATTTTCTCGATCTGGCCGTCGATGAAATACATATTGAAATGGCCAACCGTGAATTTGCAGAAATCGAATTATTAAAACCTTTTGCAGAAAAAATGGATGTTTCGGTAGGTATCGTGGATGTTAAAAATTACTATATTGAATCACCGCAAGATGTAGCAGAGAGAATACAACGTTGCCTCAAATATGTGCCTGCCGAAAAATTATCCGTCGCTCCGGATTGCGGTCTTAGCCAGACGGCACGATGGGCTGCCCGGCAGAAACTAATCAATATGGTAAAGGGAGCAGAAATGGTGCGGGGAAGTCATTAGGTCATTGGGTTAATAAGTCATTGGGCAATAAGGCATTTATTAAAAGAAAAACTATAGCGGCATAATTTGGGGACACAACAAAAAGCAGCTTAATATTTTAACCTTCAAATAAAAAATGAGTCTAATTCCTGCTAAAGTAAAAGATGAAGCCTTCATAAGCGAGGTAGAACTATATGCAGGTGACCATCATCATTTTCATTTATGGTGGCTGGGGCAAAGCGGATATTTGCTTATGTGGAAAGGAAAACGTGTTTTGATTGATCCTTATTTATCGGACTCCCTGACAAAGAAATATGCAACCACTAACAAGCCACATATCCGCATGAGTGAACGGGTGATAGACCCGCAATTGCTAACCAATATTTCAGTAATTACTTCCAGTCATAATCATACTGATCATCTGGACGGTGAAACGTTGATCCCTGTTTTAAAAATTAACCCTCATGCCGTACTCCTCATTCCTGAAGCCAACAGGGCGTTTGTAAGTGAACGCATTCAAATGCCGGAAGATTTCCCTGTGGGTTTAAATGATGGAGAATGGATAACGATTGATGAATTCGGATTTTACGGCATACCCGCCCGGCATAACGAAATTGAAAGGGATGAACAAGGCCGTTGTAAATTTATGGGTTATGTCATCCGTTTTGGGCAATGGCATATTTATCATAGTGGCGACACGTTGTGGTATGATGATTTGGTGCCATTATTGAAACCTTTTCATTTGGACCTCGCCTTATTACCCGTCAATAGTAATGATCCGTTAAGAGGCGTTGCCGGAAACCTGGATGGCAGAGAAGCGGCTGCATTGGGGAAAGCTATAAGAGCAAAACGTGTCATTCCTTGTCATTATGATATGTTTACGTTCAACACTGCCGACCCAAAAGAGTTTGCCTATGAAGCTGGAAAAACAGGACAGCCTTATCACATTCTAACACCGGGAGAACATTTCAGTAGTGCATTTTTATAAAAACTGACCCTTTTGCTTATGGGTTACAAACACTAAAAAAAGTATGAATGAAGGCAGAACAAATTTCTTTTGTAAGACTGAAGCATTAATAAAATAAAAAGAAATTCGATTTCAGAATTCTATAGACCATTGGTATTGGCGCAGAATTGAGATTGCTAACTCTGAAATAAAAAGACATGACTTCGAATGATCCGCTACATGGTAAAACATTAGAGATGATCCTAAAGCATTTGGTTGACCATTTTGGCTGGAAAGAATTGGGGACTTTAATAAACATCAACTGTTTTAATAGCAATCCAGGCATTAAATCAAGCTTAACCTTTTTGCGTAAAACCCCCTGGGCACGTAAAAAAGTAGAAGAATTATACATTAGTATCCTGTAATTCTGTAATTCGTTGTAATAACCGCCGGAATAATTAAAAGGATTCAAATTACTAAAGTTAACAGGGTTTCTTTTCAACCTGTTTCCTCAATACGACGCTGTAATATACGAGCTTACCAATTTCAAGATTTGTGTCAGCCTTAGAACCTTTTACTCCGGCAAATTGCTTAAATATTGTCTGTAACCATGCAGGAATATTTTCCTGTATTCGTTTTTGTTTAATAGATTCTTCCAGTTCAATTGCGCGTCTTACATTTTCACTTATATCTTCTTCTGAAACTACCTGTAATCCGTACGAATGCATTTGTTGCTTAAATGTATTTGCAGAAGTTCTGATATCTGCAAAGGAAATAACCTCCATTGCGAAGCACTCTCTTTACCTGAGCTAAAATTTAGGTACTGAACCATATGTGTGAGATGATTCTACGTTGATGACAATATCAAAGGTTGCATTTTCAAATGGAAGGTGTTCAGCGCTTCCCTGAACAAAAGAAATGTTTTCTTTGGAAAAATATTGGTTGGATATTTTAACAGCATTTAAAGCGATGTCCAGGCCAATGATTTTTTTAGGGTTTAGATATTTTTTAATGTACGCAGCACCACCTCCCCGACCACTGCCTACTTCCAACACATCGATACCATATATCTTCGTTTTGGTGGCGAGGTAATGGTATAATTGTAGGATACCGGTTTATTTCATCTTCCGGAAACAAATGTAAATCATGTTTATTACCTAAGGATGCATAGCCATAGTTCATGAAAGACCAATCCTTTACTTTAAATCTTTTTGCAAGTAATTCATAAATAGGCTTCCTTAAAAGCCTGCGAAATGCCGGGTAATCAGTTAATTTAAGAAATAACCTGCTTATCATAATAGGTGTTGTATAATCATATGCTTCATTTGCCTTATTTTTAAATTAGATACATATGCACTCAATGTTAACATGCAAGATAACGAAGAAGAAACCTGGGGATACGAAATTGAACCAACCAGGGATAATATTTTTAAGGATAGGCGGAGTTGGAATTTTTGTGTTCAAAATCAAGGTAAAATGTTTAAAAACTTAAACTTATAAAAGTAATTTTACCAACAGAGATATAAATTAGAGATATAATTGTTATGATTTCAAAAGCAAAATGCCTTTTCATTTTGTATCAATATTCACATCATAAAAAACACTAATCATCTTTTTCAAAAGGTAGAGTATTTAGAGCAGATATTTAGGTAATTGATTTGCATACGAGCATTTATACCAGCACTAATTACTTCATTAAACGAATTAAAAACATGTATGAATAATGCTGAATTTTCCAATACCCGCAGATCCTTTATTAAGCAAACAGCCGTTACTGCTGCCATGCTTTCTGCCGCAGATTTTGTGTCAGTTGCTGCCAATAATTTCAAAAGTAGTGGAAAGGCTGCGGATAATGTTGCGTGGTATAATAGCGTTACGCGGTGGGGGCAGATTAATATTACAGAAAAAGATCCTGCACAATATGATATTGACTGGTGGCGAAAATACTGGAAGCGGACAGAAACAAAAGGCGTTATAATCAACGCCGGTGGTATAGTGGCTTATTATCCAACCCGAATACCCCTCCATCATAAATCAGAATATCTTCAGGGACGTGATTTGTTTGGGGATTTATGTAAAGCAGCACATGACGATGGGATTGCAGTGTTTGCACGAATGGATTCAAACCGTGCCCATGAAGATTTTTACAAAGCACATCCGGGTTGGTTTGCAATCGATGCATCAGGCAAACCCTATAAAGCTGCAGAGCTGTACATCTCTTGCGTTAACAGCCCGTACTATAATGAACATATACCCGCCATTTTAAAGGAAATTGCGGAATTATATCATCCTGAAGGTTTCACTGATAATAGTTGGAGTGGCCTCGGTCGTGACTCTATCTGCTTCTGCGACAACTGTAAGAAGAGTTTTCGTGATAAAACCGGCAATAACATACCACAGGTAAAAAACTGGGATGACCAGGTATACAGAGAATGGATTAAATGGAATTATGACCGGCGCCTTGAAATCTGGGATTTGAATAATCGTACGACTAAGTCTTCCGGGGGAGCTTATTGTATTTGGGCTGGTATGAATAGTGGCTCTATAAGCGGACAGAGCAAAAGCTTTCGAAACTATAAGGAGATTTGTGAACGGGCAGAAATCATTATGCTTGATGACCAGGCCCGGACTGATGCAGGTGGATTTCAGCATAACGGTGAAATCGGAAAGCTAATTCACGGCTTGCTTGGATGGAACAAACTTGTGCCGGAAAGTATGGCTATGTACCAGGCGCATAAGCCCTGGTTTCGTCTGGCAAGTAAACCAGAACCGGAAGCCCGAATGTGGATGTTGAACGGAATTGCAGGAGGCATCCAGCCATGGTGGCACATGATATCAGCTTATCATGAAGACCGCCGCATGTATCACTCTGCTGAACCGGTATTAAAATGGCATAAAGCAAATGAAGAATTCTTAATTAATAGACAACCGGTTGCAACGGTGGGTGTAGTTTGGTCACAACAGAACATAGATTTTTACGGGCGGGATAATGCTGATGAATTAGTTGAACTTTCCTGGCGTGGTGTTACCCATGCACTTCTCCGGGCACGAATACCTTACTTACCTGTTCATGCAGACCATATAGATCGTGATAAACACTTATTTTCAGTATTAGTGCTTCCCAATCTTGCAGTAATGACTGACGGGCAAATCAACAGTATACGACGTTTTGTTGAGGGCGGAGGCAGCTTAGTTGCGACAGGTGATAGCAGTTTATGTAACCAATGGGGGGAGGTAAGGCCCAACTTTGCCCTTGCTGATTTGTTTGGTGCCCATCTTGTTAAACCCCGAACCGCCACCAATGCCAAACCGCCTGTTGAAAAAATGGCAGGCGAAGCCTATCATACTTACCTGCGTTTAACACCTGAATTGCGCAGACAAATGGATGGGCCACACAAAAATGACGAGCCTGTAGTTTCACGTAAACGGCATATTATTTTGAAGGGTTTTGAAGAGACCGATATACTCCCTTACGGAGGCCTCTCAGAACCTCTTCGAATTGATGCGGGTGCTGAAGTTCTGATGACCTTCATTCCACAATTTCCTACTTATCCGCCTGAAAAGGCGTGGATGAGGGAGCCAAAAACGGATATCCCAGGTGTAATTATTAACACGAGGGCTAATGGCAGTCGTATTGCTTTTGTACCTGCCAACATTGACCGGCAGTTTGGCCGCTCCAATCTTCCTGACCACGGAAACTTGCTTCGAAACATTATTAGATGGGCAGCAAAAGACAACATTCCAATAGCTGTGGAAGGGGCAGGCCTGGTTGATTGTCATCTATACACACAACAAAAAAGACTTGTTTTACATTTGGTAAATCTAACAAGTGCAGCAACCTGGCGCCAACCTTTAGATGAACTGATTTCGATTGGCCCTCTGAAAGTAGGAGTGAGGCTTCCTAATGATGTTCGTGGCAGGAAAATACGCTCACTGGTATCGGGTCAAAAAATTTCATCTGAGGTTTCAAAGGGTTGGATTCATTTCGAAGTCAGGTCTGTTTTGGATCATGAAGTAATAGTTATTTCGTAAGAAAAATTTAACAGAATAAAAAATATCACTTCTTAAAGCCCTATTTCTTTGTACATTTTACCAGTCTTCTTAATATAAATAAAAGACAGTTAAAAATAAAATCTCAATCATCAATATGAAATGGATTACAACTCTTATTCTCGCCTGCACTTTTGCAAGCCAGACAAACGCTAATCTGCTCCCTAAAAACCGAAAGGCTATAAACCATCACAGGACACATGCAGCCATTCCACCTGAAAAAAGAAAAACAGGAAGTCCTCTTGATTATTTGCCTGCAAACATTGAAATACTTACTTATTTTGGTGAGCGGGCTGATTTTTCCCCGGATAATCAACATATTGCTTTTATGGCAAAGAGCTTTGGTGATGCAATGGTTCTTGATCTGAAAACACGTCGGATAAGATGTTTAACTTGTAATGTACCGGGAGCTACCTTCCTCCGGGTGATGCATTTGACTACAGGAGATTACATTCTCATTGGCCCTGAAAAATTTGAAAATATTGATATTAGTCGCCGACGGGATAATGAACTCTGGTTCCTAAGTAAGGAAAAAGGATCAAAACCGGTTAAGTTTGGAGTAAAGATGAGTGAGGGAATGGCGATCTCAAAGAAAAGCTTAAAGATTGCTTTTTCACAAGTGCATGACCAGTCGCCTGATCTTGCAGAAGGCGCATCAAGGTTGGTAGTTGCAGATTTGGATATCTCCGGCAGGACTCCGAAACTCATAAATCAAAAAACAGTGTTTGAAAGCCCTGATCGGAACTGTACAATTGAAGCGCAGGATTTTTACGACAATGATACAAAAATGACTTTCACCTGTTATGAGCCTGGTGGTCTTGCTTCTGTAATGGGGATTGATATAGAGACACGCATAGCAACTAATTATTCAAAAGCTCCGCAAACCTACAACGAATGTGAAGGCATTTTACCTGGTGGAAAATACGCTCTTGTTGAAGGTGACAGGCAGTGTGACTGGTTAGGTGGCAAACGCGGAGCCAGTAATATTGATATCTGGAAATTAAAATTGGACGGAACAGGGAAAGATTTTGTGCGGCTTACAAACTTTAATGATTATAAAGGTGGAAAAGCCTCAAATCCTGTAGCCTCCACCGACGGAAAATACATGGCGTTTCAATTTGCAAACACAGCCGACCCTGCCGGTGTAGGCTATGGTATTCTGCTGTATAATTTCAAAAAAATAAAATAGCGGCGATGAAAAAGAGTAACAAATCAATCAGGAGATCTTCAGCTTCAAACAGCAATTCAAGGAGGGCATTTCTTAAGAATGGCGCAAAGCTGACAGCATTAGCTGCGGCAGGACCATTGGCAGGTATTTCTCCGCTCAGTGTTAGTGCAGCTAAACAGCCCGAGGAAAGCATGATGCATGGTATTCAAATCGGCGCTGTTTCGTTTGCAGACGAAGGGGTTGAAAAAGTGCTGGACATTGTGCAAAAGCGCGGAGCGGTAAACACCATCTTTCTCACGACATTCACCTATGGCCGGGGTTTGGCGGGGAGACAAACTCCCGGTCAGCCATTTCCTGACCATGGATCGCAGGAGTCAGACGAGAAGACCTTTCATGGCGGTAATTATGCTACACCTCATCCTGAATTTTATAAGAATACTGTACTTAAAGAAACCCGGGCTACAGAGCATAGAAATCTCGATATTCTCGCTGCTGTTCTTCCGGCAGCAAAAAAGCGTGGGATAAAGGTTTTCGCCTCAATAGAAGATCAATGGCGATCAGATGTGCCCGGCGTAAAGGAATGCAGTGAGGTTGACTTGTTGGGTCGAAGGACAAACACGCTATGTCTCTATCATCCTGATGTCAGGGCATTTTGGACCGGGCTCGTTACTGATTTATGTAAATCCTATAATATTGACGGTATTCTCTTTTTTAATGAACGCAACGGACCACTTTTAAATGCGCTTGGCGCCAGTCATTTTCAAACCATTGACTCATCTCAGGCAACATGCTTTTGCGAACATCATCAGCGTGCAGCGAAAGAGCGAAGTATAAACTTTGAGCGTGCAAAGGAAGGTTATCAGAAGCTTGATAAGTTTGTACAGGCTTCGCTTAAAGGCCAGCGGCCAGGTGACGGTTACTATGTTGAGTTTAATCGCTTGCTATTACAGTACCCGGAAATTATTGCATGGGATCAGCTCTTCGATCTTGGGAAGCATCAGGTGCTCGAGCAGGTCTATGCAACTGTAAAAGGCATTAACAAAAACCTGCAGGTGGGTTTTCATGTGGAGCATGTAAATTCATTCAATCCCTTTTATCGTGCTACCCGCAGTTATGAGGACCTTGCTGACAGGGCAGACTTTCTAAAAGTTGTTGCTTATAACATTTGCGGCGGCGAACGTTACGCCAATTTTATTCGTAATATTGGTTCAACTGTGTTTCGTGATGTTCCTTTGGAAGAATTGATGAGGTTTAACAATCATTTGCTGAACTATGGAAACGAGGCATCACTTGATCAACTCCCCACAACAGGCCTGTCTCCTGATTATGTCTTTCGGGAAACACAGCGGGCACTGACGGGGGTGAAAGGGAAATGTAAGATATTACCTGGGATTGACATTGGCATTCCAACAAAGCCAACCAGCCGGAAAGGTACACCTGAAGATGCATACCTGTCTACGTCTGCAGCTTACAAAGCCGGGGCAGACGGAGTCATTTTATCGCGAAAATACTCGGAAATGAAACTGGCGGATATTGATGCAGCAGGACGTGCAATACGAGAGGCGGTTAAAGTCAAAAAAGGATAAGGCAAGGAACAACTGCTACGAACACCGCAAACTGGAAAACGCTGGATACCTGTCCCACAAGGCTTTAAAAGGAGACCATGGCAGGAAGAAGAGATGGCTATTTTTGAAATCCTTTTTAAATAATTCGGATTGTTTAAGTATAGAATGAAAGGTGCCGGAAGGGATTTGCTTTCTATCAGAAGGAACTATAACGGTTAAAGTTGGATTGCCTGTTTTGCGGTATTTAATATGACTTCCATTTCGAGAAACAAAGGCAAAGCCATGTTTCTGCAAGACTTTCAATATTTCAACAGAAAAATAAAGCTTAGGCATGTTCCATTTCTGTTGAAATAATTTCAACCTGTTCTATTTTAAGTGCATTCTCAACGGGCATGTCTTCAAAATATAAATCTAAGGCTTCCTGCAAGTTTTTTATAGCCTCCTCTTTGGTATCTCCAAAACTTGAAACTTCAACATTTAAGCATTGAGCTACATAAAACTTTCCCTCTTTCCAAACAATATTTTTTAAGGGTACTTTCATACTTTCCTTTTTTTGATAAAGCTAAGCCTATTATCTATATTCTTAAACTTATCTGCCCTCTGATCTGCCGGGCTTACCAGGAAGAGCTGTTTTAATAGCATTCTCTATTTTATTTGAATACCCTTCGCCTGCAAAGATTATTTTACCCTTTTTATCGATTATTATATAAAGCGGAATGGCGTTGATTTTATAATTTTTCTTCAACTGCTCATTGCCTATTAGTATAGGGAAGCTTATTCCTCTTTTTTTAATTAAAAGCTTTGAAGATTCAAGCTGTTTGATTTCATTAGTTATACCATAAACCTCTAATCCCTGGTCTTTAAATGTCTCGTATAAGATTTGAATCTTGGGCATCGACTCCAGGCACGGTCCGCACCATACTTCCCAAAAATCAAGCAATATGACTTTCCCGTGAAGTTTTGATAAGGATACTGTATCATTGTTAAAAGACACCAGGTTAAACCCGGGAGCTGATTTATCTTTTAAATTAATAACAGGACTATTAACTGATATAATATTCTGCTGTTTAAATTCTTTGAGAAAATTCGAAGAAGAAAAATCATAATTGAAAGAAATATCATTTATATTAATTTCTTTTATTTTAAAATATAGATCCTGTATTTTATTCAGGGTTTCCTGATGTTTTCTCACAGATACAGGTAACATATTTTCTTTATTGATTTTAACTTCCTTATAGCGTCTTATAACATGATATTCTTTCAGGTCTTCATATATCATAGTAAGATAAAAAAAGCCGGTGTTCTCTGAAGCTTTAAAATCAATAGCTTGAGATGTATCAAGTTTAACAACGTCCTGCAAAATAATTTGTCCACCTCCATTTACTAAAAAAAAATCGTTAGGGTTAGTTGTCAGCGTATAACTCTTGTCCTTTACATTTACTTCATAGCCTATATAACCATCATAAATACGTTCCTGAAAATCATTATCTTTTTTAGACCAAAATTTAAAGCCGAAAACATTATCTTCTTTATCAACCAAAATTTTTGATTTTCCCGTCATCGTACGCACATCACCTGTTACTAAAGTATCTGTTCGTATTAAAGTATAAGAGATTGTTTTTAAATTCTGCTGCGCCTTGATAACTCCCTTTATAATTTCCAGGGCGCTTTGACAAAAGACATTCACTGACATTAGCATTATTGAACCAATCATTACTAACTTTTCCATTTTTTCTGATTATTGTAATCAAAAATAGCTTTGTTATCATTGCCTTATGGAGATATTAGACCAGATGAAAGCTTAACCCGGCAAAGGAGCTTAGAACCTTCTTTTGCCGAAAAAATAAACCATTTTGTCGAAAAGGGAATATATAAGCAGCTATATGAAAGGGGCGGGGGAGAATAAGACTTATCTTAAATATTATGCTTCAAGCTTTAATCAATTTTGGGGATAAAACCACTCGAATTGAAATTGTATTCTTTATCATTTATTTTTTTATATTTAATATTTTAACTGATATCGAATACAATTTATATGAAAGGCACACCCCTGCTCTTTTTATAAAAGATGTGCCTGAACGATTAATCTATGGATTAATATGGATTATTCCTTTCTGGCTGTGTTACAAAGTTATTATACAAGGATATCTGTTTAGAAAAAAGTATATGCAATTCGTATTATTGTTTATTTCCTTCCTTGTAGTTACAAATTTTTATTTAATTATTTGTTATTGGCTAATCTCTAAATTGACATTTCTACCCGGTCAAATTACCAATAATGCATATAATTATTTTAAATCTGGTGTTATAATCCATTTTAGTGTTATTTATATGCTTAGGGAATTATTGGTAATAACATCCTTAGCTTACTTCTTACGATCTTCTAAGCAGGAAAAGCAAATGTATGAGCTAAGGCAACATCAGTTGCAGGCAGAACTCAATTACTTAAAAGTTCAGTTAGAACCACACTTTTTCTTCAATACACTGAATAATATTTATTCTTTAGCTTTACAACAGTCAGTATTAACTGCTCCTTTAGTAGCCAAACACGCAGAAATGATGAGGTATATCCTGAATAGTTCATCAAGCACAAGAGTAAAACTGCAGCAGGAAGTCGATTTTTTAAAAAATTATGTTGAGGTAGAAAAAATAAGATACTATGGGAAGATAGACATAAGGTTTGAAACACAAGGTATTAATAAAACAGCTTTGATTGAGCCCTTGTTGCTGCTTCCTTTTGTTGAAAATTCATTTAAACATGGAATCCGGGAAGAGATTCATGAAGGTTATGTCCAAATTATAATTTACCTGGTTGAAAATGCATTAACATTTCAAATTTCAAACAGTAAAGCTCCCATTATAAATTATAAAACCTCTAAACACGGCATAGGATTAGAAAATGTAAGCAAAAGGTTAGCTATACTCTACCCTGAAAAACACTGTCTGGAAGTAAAGGATGATGAATTGAATTACGAAATTCGCTTAAGTTTAATTTTAAAATCTGATGGTTAAGTGTATAATAGTAGATGATGAACCTCTCGCACAACAGATTTTGGAAAAGCATGTTCAGCAAACAAACGGAATGGAAATAGTAAGAAAATGTTCCAATGCACTGGAAGCTTTTGACATTATTAGTAAGACGAAAATTGATTTGATGTTCCTCGATATCAAAATGCCTTCTTTAAATGGCATTGATTTTATAAAATCTTTAAAAAAGCCACCGAAGGTAATTTTTACTACAGCCTTTTCAGAGTATGCAGCAGAAAGTTATGAAGTTGAAGCTATTGATTATCTTGTAAAGCCAATAACTTATGAAAGATTTTCAAAAAGCATGGCAAGATTCTTAAACATTTATGTGCCAACTAAACCTGAACCTGATCATTCCTATTTCAAAATAAACGGTAAACTTATAAAGGTTCCTCATTCTGAAATTATTTATGCCCGCTCTGTTAAGGATTATATTATCTTAAAAACAAATCATGATAGTCAGTTAACTTACATGACGATGAAGTATTTGGTTGAATTGTTGCCAAAAGAGATGTTTAGCCGCGTACACCGTTCTTATATGATTAACCAGTCACATATAAAGGCTATTGGAAATGACGTAATAGAAGTAGGAGATTTTAAAATCCCGATTGGAAAAAATTACAAATCAGAAATAAACAAGTTTAAAAAAAACCTGATGAACCCTTAGACAATAAATACAACGGGTAATGCATTCGAAAATGCAATGAGTTTAAAAGCAATGATGGAGAAACAGGAATTTCCCTTTTTGTTTATAATTGCTGTGATATAGTGTTGCTATCTGAATACTCTGGCCAGTACCATAAATATTCCTATATTTCTCCCGATTACAATAACTTTTTCTGGCATAAAAATTAAATGCTTCAAAATTTCTTAATTGCAGACACATTGATCTCTAATATGAAACTTACCATCATTCTAACCTTTTGCACTGCTTTTCTTTATAACGTTGCCTTATCTCAAAACGCCGAATACAAGACGTGGAACCCGGCTTTAGATACATTAAAGGTATTGGAAGGACAAGGCTGGCCAAAGGAAGTTAAAAATTATTATGACCGGTTACCTGCAAGAGCAGAGCAAACAGTCAGGAAAGAAGTCTGGGATTTGTCAGAAAACAGTGCCGGGCTTCTGTTAAGATTTAGGAGTAATGCAGATGAAATTGTTGTAAAGTATGCAGTTGCCGGAAGATTACAAATGCCACATATGCCAGCTACAGGTGTAAGTGGAATTGACATGTATGCTAAAAACAGCGATGGTAAATGGCTTTGGTGCGCCGGCAAATATTCTTTTGGTGACACGATTACTTACCGGTTTACCAATTTACTTTCAAAAGATCAATATGGAAATGCGTTTGAATATAATTTGTACCTGCCATTATACAACTCTGTAAAATGGATGGAGATAAACGTTCCGAAAGACAGTGTATTTACGCCTTTGTCTGTACGGAAAGAAAAACCAATTGTAGTTTATGGAACATCTATTGCACAGGGAGGCTGTGCTACACGTCCGGGTCTTGGATGGACTTCTATTTTAAGCCGAAAATTAGGGCGGCAGGTAATCAATCTTGGATTTTCAGGGAACGGAAGATTGGAAAAAGAAGTGATTTCGCTTATAGCTGAATTAAATGCATCCCTATATGTGCTGGATTGTTTACCAAACCTCACCGGCGTTGCAGGAACAGAATTGAAAAAAAGGATTACTGAATCTGTTCGTGAACTGCAAAATAAAAGACCAGGAATTCCTATCCTTCTTACAGAACATGATAGTTACACGGATGAAGAAATGTATCCTGCCAAAAAGAAAGAATACCAGGATGTGAACAATGCTTTAAGAGAAGTATTTGATTCGCTATCTGCTAAAGGTGTAAAGAATATTTACATACTAACAAAAAATGAGATTAACCAGGATATCGAAACGATGGTTGATGGGGTGCATCCGAATGATATCGGTATGATGCGATATGCAGAGGCTTATGAGAAAAGGATTAGAACCATCATGAAAGAACCTGCGGGAAATACCAGCACTACTAAACCCGTAACTCAGCGACGTGAGCCGAAAATGTATGAGTGGGAAAAGAGGCATAATGATATACTGGCTTATAATAACGCGAAGTCTCCCAAACTTGTTTTGATTGGCAACTCCATTACCCATTATTGGGCCGGGGAGCCAACAGGTCAACCAGCACGGGGCCAAGGTTCATGGAAAAAATACTTTGAACCAAAAAATGCGGTAAATCTTGGTTTTGGCTGGGATAGGATTGAAAACGTTTTATGGCGCATATATCATGGCGAACTGGACAGCATCTCACCAAAACAAATTGTGGTGATGATTGGAACGAATAATATAGGCCTTAATTCAAACGGAGAAATAATTGATGGATTACAATTTTTGCTCCACGCCATACAAACTAAACAACCTGCTGCCCGTATTTTATTGATGGGTATTCTTCCAAGGCGCGATATGGAAGAGCGGGTCCTAAAAATAAATCATCAGCTTGCTGCAATGCACTTTACCGGAAGCATTAAATATGCAGATGCTGGTTACCTGTTTGTGAAAAAGGATAAAAAAATAGATGAAAGTCTTTTTTCGGATGGATTACATCCCAATGAAAAGGGTTATGAAAAGTTAGGGGAATTTATAAATGCGCATCTTTTTAAAATGTAAGAATTTGATAGCAGTGCCGCAAATGCGGAAAAAAGCACAAGAAGGGCTTCACCAACGAAAACAACGGGGAAATCGTCTGCCTTGTTATTCGGAAGTAAGAGGAATTTGCATTTTAAACGCCCCTTTAAATTGAATTACTTGTTTTGCTAGTAGCTCAAAGCTTATAGCCAGCAGCTTTCTTAGTAGTTATTCAATTTCAAATATTTCTTTATAAGCGGCTTGCATTCTGGTTATTTCCTCATCGCTTAGTTTATTAAATATTTCTCTTTTTCTTTTCGGGAATGTACCCGAGTTCTGATGAAGAACCCGGATCATTAAGTTTAATGGCTTGTTAGGCATATCAACTATATTTTGAATAGCCTTTTTAATCTCATCATATCTCTGAATAAATAATAATTCATTAAACATATCTATAAAAACCGAATCTTGAATAACCTGCAAAAGGTAGATACAATGGTCCGTTAAATCAGGATAACGATAATAACTATCAACTTTAGTTTCATTGCTCATTTCAATTTCTCCATCATCTTTTTGAAGATACTTTATCCTTTCCATTAAAGGCCTTGAATACTTCTCCAAAATTTGATCGTATTTATTTCTATTGTTTAACATATGAGCAGATATAGGAACTATTACGCCTTTTGGAACATGCCCATCTTGTGCCAGAATATCATGAACAAGAAAGCGATGAATTCGACCATTTCCATCTTCAAAAGGATGAATAAAAACGAAACTAAACGCAATAATACCTGCCCTTATTCCAGAATGAAGACCAGTAGTTTTAAAATTAACTTCTTTCAATCCATCCATTAAACCCCGCACTATTCCACCAGGGGGACATATGTAATCAACGTTTGTCCTGCCATCAGGTAAAATTCCTCCAATATAATTTTGAAAATCTCTAAAAGCCTTTGCAGCAAATCTTGGATCAACAATAGCATTTTGTAATTCAACAAGTCGGGGTTCATCTAAAAACCTTTCCTGAGCCTCTGAACCAGCCTTGGCTAACAAATCAACAAACCTCGCTATTTTCTCCGGCGAAGGCTCTTCTCTTTCTATTTCAAAAGATGAGCGGGTCTCTTTATTATATAAATAATTAGTGGCTCTTTCAAAAATTTCAGGAGGATAATTACCTCTGATTTTTTCAATCCTTTCCGCTATATTTTCTAACAGCAATTGTTGTAAAACTCTTGTTTTTCTAACTATAGGACAAAAGGAACTATTACCTAACAAATTATTATTAATTCGCCACCGGCTATTTTTAACGACATTGCCGGTTATATGTTTCTCCTTATCTAACAGGTCTATATAATTCCCACTCACAACATTTTCTATTGGCAAATTTTGGCCTAACAATAATTCATATAAAAAACCAATTTTACGTCGATATCTGCCAGTGGGCTTTACCTGAATAAATCCAACAATTTCTGAAGCTTCCAGGCTTTCAAATATTGCTCTTAAAAAATCTAAGTTCAGGTTATCATATTTTAATGAAAATTCAATATGTTGCAAAGGAGTATCTTCAGAAGGAGCATACTTCACCCCATAAACCTGTTCAACATTCCCTTTATTTGTCAGCTCAATAGATTCTTTATTACCAATATAAGAACAATGAGTTATAGTATAATTAATCAAATTATATTCTTGCTTAAGCCATTCACTTCCTACTGCCTTATATTTCATTTATTTCTTTTAATTAAATTACAACACTGTAAAATCAATTAAAAGTAACAGTATCTACTGTAAAATAATTATAAATTACTACTTCTACTGTAAAATGAATATCATCTATTGTAAAACTGGTAGATTTTGCATTGATTACTGTAAAACGGATATGAGTTATAGTAAAACTGGTACAATTTCGAATCAATTTCTGTAAAACAAATATGAGCTATAGTATAACTAATAAGATTTGCATTAATTGCTGTAAAACTGATATAAGTTATGATAAAAATGGTAGAACTTCATATTGAGCCAATTTTAATTTTTTAGCTAATTGAGCTTGTTTTATTTTTTTCTCATACATTTTTTTCTCAATCATCCCTTCTAATGTTTTTGGCTTTCTAATTTGACAAATTGTTTTTTCATATTTTTGTTGGCTAAACCAAGTGCTGCTATTTCTTTATTTTCTTCTTCAGTAAGATCTTTTTCTCCGTTACTCATTAATTCATACACTTTCTTTTGCACTGCATTTAATTCTTTTTTTAAAGTTACCAGGAAGTGCTTCTATTCTATTTCACAGGCACTTCAACTACAGTTTTATCCCATGCAAGTTTCATTGCTCCTTGTTTTTCTCCTTTACTTTCAAATTGAATGGAGAAGTCTTCAACCGCAGTGTTTAATCCCGTAGATGGTGCAGTTACTCTTAAAACATCGTTGGGAGCTTTATAACTATAAGCCCCCCAATAGTCCAGGTCGCTATTTAAAATAATTGTCCATTCCTTTTCACCGGGAATAGTAAAAAGCGAATAAGTGCCGGCTTTTACTTTCTTTCCGCCCAACTCTACATCCTGGTAAAATTTAATTTCAGTAGCTTCATTGGCTCCTGTCCTCCAAACTTTACCATAGGGAACAAGCTTTCCAAAAATTTCTCTTCCATTCTTTTTTGGCCTGCTGTATGTAACCCTAACAATAGCCTTTTCTCCCGGTTTTCTGTCATGGGCAAAGTTATCCGGAAAATAAGCCATATCCATCGGGCTTTCGTCTGGGCCTCGAAAGTTTTGTGCAACTGATATACCTGAAAATGAAAGAATGATGAGTACTGTGAATAGGAATTTTTTCATATTTATTACTTTTAGTAAGTGACTTTTGATGTGATAATGAAGATAAAAATTTATTTAGCTAAAGTAACTAAGATTTCAGATTCATTTTGCTTTTTTCAGTCGCATTCCTCGTTTATATCTTTTATTCAAATGCAATTATCGTTAAGATAGTGGATGAAGAACTACTGCAAAGGCGAGAAATGTTGTAGATCACAATAACATACACTTCTAATAGAACAACTGTATGTTTAAATTTCTCTGATTAAAACACTTTCAATTATGAACAAATAATAGTTGGAATGATTTTATAATCATTCTCTGTTTCAATTAAAATTATTTTTATGGAATTCATTAAAACAACAGATTCTACAACCGGGGAAGAAGTACAATTATCGTTTAAAGATTACGGAAAGGGTCGTCCGGTTGTGCTGATACATGGTTGGCCGCTAAGTAAAGAAATGTGGGAGTACCAGATAGAAGACTTGGTGAAGGCTGGTTTAAGAGTAATAAAATACGACCGACGTGGATTCGGTAAATCATCCAAACCCTGGAATGGCTACGATTATGATACCCTCACCGCTGATCTGAATGCAATTATGGAAGAGCTTGACCTAAAAGATGCAGTGCTGGTAGGTTTTTCTATGGGTGGGGGAGAAGCAGTGCGTTACTTAAGCAAATACGGAAACGCAAGAGTTTCAAAATTGGTGTTGATAAGCGCCGTTGTACCTTATCTGAAAAATACTGATGACAATCCTGAAGGTGTACCGGATGAAGTGTTTGAAGAGATGATGAAAAAAATGAAAAAGGATCGTATTGCTTTCCTCGATGATTTTGGCAAAACGTTTTTTGGTGTTAATCTTATTAACCACCCCGTTAGTTCACCTTTACTTGACTATTATCGAATGCTGGCTTCTGTAGCTGCACCCAGAGCTACGCAACAATGTGCTTTGTCGTTTGCAGGTACTGATTTTAGAAACGATGTAACATCTATAACAGTTCCTACCCTTATCATACACGGGGACGATGACCAAACTGTGCCTATAAAAGCAAGCAGCGACCGTACTTCCAAAATGATACCCAATGCTGAATACAAAATCTATGAAGGCGCACCTCATGGTTTGTTCTATACTCATAGGGAGAAGCTGAATGAAGACCTCATTAGTTTTTGCACAGGAAATGTGTAAAAAGCAGGTAATAGTATTTGGAAATTGTAATAACAGCGGTAAACTTTACCGCTATTATTATTAAACATCTATCCTTTCTTTAGTGCCGGGTTTACTTCTCTATCCCATTCATTTGTCCGGTGTTCGCTGTTGTGTTCTTCACCAAAAACAGAGTCCGGGCCTTTTGCCCACACTACAATTGAAAGGTGAATAACACTATTCAATGGCGCAAATGTAAGAAACACCAACAAAATGCAAGATGCAGACAGGACGGGAACATTTTGGCGAAACGGGAAGAAAGGATGAAAAATTAAATCTACGAAGTATCATTATTTTTAATTAATTCTGAAAGTATTAACGTTAATATTGAAATTTTATTTGCTTGTCATTGCATACTCTTATCTAGGAGATTTATAAATTCAAAATGCCGGAATATAAAACTAAGACGGTTGCACAAATGCTGTAATGATTACTTTACTTATATTTAATTAAGTTATTCGTCTTTACAGGTTATCAATTTTCTGATCTTGAAATATCAAACAGGAACAGTTTATGAAAAAAATATTGGTTGGATTGGCTATGATAAATGTAGTATTAATTAATCTTTCAGCTCAGGCACCGCCTTTTAAAAGCGGGATAGTTGAAGATGAATTTGTTTACGATGCTGCTCCTTTTCCTCAATGTCATGCAGCAACCATTGCTGAAACTCCTAAAGGATTAGTGAGCGCATTTTTTGGTGGTACTGAAGAAAGAAACCCCGATGTAGAAATTTATGTGTGCAGAAGAGACGGTGCAGAATGGACGAAACCTCTTTCTGTTGCAAACGGTATTCAAAATGACACGCTTCGTTACCCCACATGGAATCCTGTATTGTACCAGTTGCCAGGCGGAGACTTATTGTTATTTTATAAAGTCGGACCCAGCCCGTCAACCTGGAAAGGATGGATGAAAACATCTAAGGACAATGGGATAACATGGTCAGAAGCAAAGGCCCTACCTGAAGGTTTTATAGGGCCTGTAAAAAATAAGCCGGTTTTGGTGGGAAGTCAAAAATTAATTGCTCCATCAAGCACAGAAAATAACGGATGGCAGGTTCATTTTGAAATATCAAACGATTTTGGCAAAACATGGAAAATGGTAGGGCCTGTTAATGATGGCAAAACAATTAGTGCAATTCAGCCAGGCATATTAATTCATGAGGATGGAAAACTGCAGATACTGGCACGGAGCGAAAACAGAGCTATATTAGAGTCCTGGTCTTCAGACAAAGGTGAAACATGGTCTCCTTTAGCTAAAACTTCTTTACCCAACAATAACTCCGGTATTGATGCAGTTACGTTGAAGGATGGACGGCACCTCGTAGTTTACAATCACAGGTTGGGGCCTGATGGAGATGCAAAAGGACCTCGCACACCTTTAAATTTATCTTATTCAACAGATGGTAAAACATGGTATGCCGCTGTCGTACTTGAAGATTCCCCGATCAACGAGTATTCATATCCCTCAATTATTCAATCAAGTGACGGTATGGTGCACATTGTATATACGTGGAGAAGACAAAAAATAAAATACGTAAAAATAGATCCAACGAAATTGGAAGGTAAAAAAATCGAAAATGGGTTGTGGCCTTATTGAGTAGTAGGTCGATATTCTTACAATGAAGTTGATGATGTTCGTCATTGAGAGCCTGGCGAAGCAATCTCCCGAATCAACCAACCTGCTTTTAGTGCCGCGGATTGCTTCGTGCCTCGCAATGACGATTTTGGTTATTTTTATAAAAACACTGTAGTTTTCAAGATATAATCGCCATCAGAATTTCATGAGAAATCTTCCCATTTTAGACCTTGTGATAATTTTCATTTACCTGTTGTCAATGATACTTGTAGGTTTTTATTTTTCCCGAAAAAATAAAAACTCCGACCAGTTTACTAAGGCATCTGGTTCTATTCCCGGTTGGGCTATAGGATTATCTATTTATGCTACATTCTTAAGCAGCAATACATTTTTAGGTGTTCCCGGCAAAGCTTTTGGCACTAATTGGAACGCTTTTGTTTTTAGTATTTCAATGCCTTTTGCTGCATGGGTTGCTTCAAAATACTTTGTTCCATTTTATCGTGGTACAGGAGAGATTTCTGCCTATACCCATCTTGAGAACCGCTTTGGTGCATGGGCACGCACTTATACTGTCATTTGTTTTCTTCTTACACAATTAGCGCGAATGGGTTCTATCTTCTTTGGTATTGCGTTGAGCTTACAGGCGTTAATAGGCTACCCCATGTCAACAATTATGATAGTAATGGGTGTTTGTATTATTTTATACACCGTTTCAGGTGGTATGGAAGCAGTCATTTGGACTGAAGTTGTTCAGGGAGTTATAAAAACTTTAGGCGCATTGCTTATACTGTATTTAATCGTTGCTGAAATGCCGGGAGGTGTACGGGAAATATTGCATATAGGTGAAAACAATCAAAAGTTTAGTTTAGGCAGTTTTTCACCCGACTTAACGGAATCGACCTTTTGGGTAGTTTTGTTTTATGGGTTCTTTATTAACCTGAACAACTTTGGTATGGATCAGAATTATGTGCAGCGATACCATACTGCGAGGTCTTCCAAAGAAGCTTCGCGGTCGGTTTGGTTATGTGTTGCTTTATATGTTCCTGCTTCGTTATTATTTTTTATTATCGGCTCCAGCCTGTTTGCCTATTACCAGGTTCACCCGGAGTTAATCGAAACAGTTAAGCTACAGGTCGCCGGGGAACGGCTTGGTAGTGGTGCTTCCGATGCTAAAATCTCTCAATTTGCTGCAACACTTAAACCCGCTGATTATGGCGACAAGGTTATGCCACATTTTATGGTTACCCAAATACCAACAGGCCTGGTTGGCTTAATTGTCTCAGCAATTCTTTCAGCAGCAATGAGCACAATAAGTTCGGGCATGAATGCTTCAGCAACAGTATTTACTATGGACATTTATAAAAGGTACTTCAGGCCAAATCTTTTCGAGAAAAACAAGTTGTATACGCTTCATGCCGCTACAATAGTTTTTGGATTATTGGGGTTGGGTACAGGCATTGCAATGATTGGTGTAAAAAGTTTACTCGATATCTGGTGGCAACTTTCAGGGATTTTTGCCGGGGGAATGCTTGGATTATTTTTATTGGGAATAATAAGCCGGCAAACAAAAAGCCCTGAAGCATTTACAGCAACACTAATAGGTATAATAGTTATTCTATGGATGACATTTTCAAACTACCTTCCTGCCAAATATGGTTTTCTTAGAAATCCTTTGCATAATAACATGGTAATTATTGTTGGTACCCTTACTATATTTTTAGCAGGATTGCTGTTAACTGCAAGGAAGAGAAAAGTAAGGCTGGCTTTGCCAAATGATGAGGAAGCAAAAGCAGCAGTTGATGAGTATGCAAAAACTAATTTATAAGGAAATGGAAGTGAATTTGATGGCGAAACCAGAAATAAGCGTATTTATAGCTTGTTAGAAATGAATAGTTGAAGTTTTGGAATATGGCATGATAGTACGGGATAGTTGAACAATGATAAAAGCTGCAATTGGAAATAGTTTGAGATGAAGGAAAGGTCTGTTTTTAAAGATTAATTTTGGTACAAGCTTTAGTTTCTTTGCCAAACATCGTTGTGTCCTCACTGCAACTGGCTGAAACATTATTGAGCAATTTTTAAAGTAGTAAATAATCTTCTTGTGCAGGAATGATGATTTACTTCTTTAGATGCTTCGATCATAATAGTTGGCCTGTCTCTCGTAAATAACTGTATAAATTCATGGTATATAAAATTTCATCCTGTTTTTTTTGCCCCAATGATTCTCCGCCAATTATGTAAACGTCAAGATTTTTATTTAGCATTCCTAAGTTTTTAAGAGCCGTTTCATTATCTATTGGTTTATAAATATTTTCATTAAGAATGGTAATTTTATCTTCTGCTTCTTTTGGAGCTATTAAAATATGTCTGATATAAAAGGGTACTGGTGTTTTTTCTACTAATTGCCCTCTAACATGATCGTATTTTAACATAAATTCTTCTGCTTGCTCGTATGTCATTATAATCTAAGGGTTGAATTGAAACAACTAATATACAAATGATTTTTTATTTAGCTATATTTTTTAATAGGGGTATTTAAAGCTAATTTAACTGATTCTTCTTTTTGTAACCTAACACTCAGCTTCTTAATTGTAACGTTTACCTTTCTTTGATTTGCCTGCTTTTCATATTAAAAAATGTGAATTTTATAAACTATTCCTTTATCGTCTTTTATTTGGGCGTTGCCATCTCCATTTAATTTAGTGGGGTGAATATGGCTTCCATCTAAATATCCGCCATTGTTAAATTTAATTCGGGTTACATTACAGTCTTTTACATCAACATCCAAGTTGTACAAAGCCTCATGTTTTGTTTTTAGAGTTATAGTAACGAACTACGGCATCAAAGGTTCCATCTTCTATAGAACAGTCATCAGTACTTTGCGTATAATCTTCATCGTCGCCATAATAAGGGTCATACGATCTTTGAATAGACTCCCCAAAGATTGCCCAAAAAAACAAGCCTATTATTATAATGGAAACACAATAAGGTAGAATTTTTTAAAATATTTATTAAAGCATTCATAAAACATTTATACAATATAGGTGCATAACAAAAATACTTTACTTTTTTTAAATTGATTGTATCAAATAACTCAAGTATGTTTATGATTGATAAAATATAATAAAGCATTTTTCATGTTTGCAATAGGGGCAAACAACAACACCGTTCCACCTTTCTTTAATTAAATAATCCCTGCAACTTTTTTCGTCTGGCATTGAGTGATTAGCTCGCCTAAGTTCGTAAACATCGTATTTAGTTTTATATTTGTCTCAAAGCAACCTAAATGACAAAAGATAATTTTGAAATTGTTTATTGGTTGGTTACGATCGGTGTTTTAATAGTAAATATTTGGGTTATTGCTCATTCCCCTATAAATGCAGTTAAAGTAGGTAGGAAATTAAATGATGAACAACAAAAGGATAATGCTAAAAGAAGTCTTTTCCTGACGCTATTCGCTTATAGAGGTTCTCCGGTTCATATAGACTTCGTAAAAGCCTTAAATCAAATTGACATTGTGTTTCACGATACTCCTACAGTTCTTCAAGCATGGCAGAATTATTATACTTCTGTGGGTATTCAAAATCAAGTAAACGAAGAAAAGATTTGGGAGCTACTAAGGGTTGATCTTCTTTCTCAAATGGCCCAATCTCTTGGTTATTCTGCAATAAAGCAGACTGACATGACGAAACATTATTATCCAACTGGGAATTGGAATCTCTGGCTGAATGATTACAATTTGAAGAAGGCGGCGTATGATTTCTTGGAAAGGGAGATATTGTCTTTCAGATGTTGATTGATAAAACCAAAGAGCAAGATGAGGAAAAGAAGAAAAAAGAAAGTCAATAATTATGTGTTTTTTACTCTTGTTTTCTGAATTTAAATCTTGTCCCTTATTGGTAGTTATTGCCGACGCAACGGAAGCCTAATAAAATTACAAATGCTGGGTATAAAAAAATAAAAATAATTGTATGAGTAACAGTGAAAAGAAATTTGTTCCGGTAATGATCACTCCATTTAACCTGAAAGCTAAGGTTGATTTTGATGCTGTGTCAAGGTTGGTAGATTTTTACCTTGCTGCGGGTGTAAAAGGATTTTTTGCAAACTGCCTAAGCAGTGAAATGTACAGCATAAGTGAAGACGAAAGACTTGAATTGACAAGGCACATTGTAAGGTACGTAAAAGGTCGTGTGCCGGTAGTAGCAACAGGTTCATTTGGTTTAACGATTGAAGATAAAGCAGAGTTTACAAAGCGAATTTACAAGACAGGAGTTGATGCTGTTATATTGATAACAGGACACTACGCGAATGTAGAGGACAGTGATGAAGTGTTGCTTAAAAACTTTGATAAAATGTTGAAGCTAACCGGAGATATTCCTCTTGGTTTGTATGAATGTCCTGCTCCTTATAAAAGGATTTTATCGGCTGAAGTATTTAAAAAATTATTAGAAACCGAACGTTTCATTTACCATAAAGATACAACCAGGGAGGTTGAGGAAGTAAGGGCAAAGCTTGCTGTGTTACCTGCCGGCAATACCAGGTTTGAATTTTATGATGCACATACCCCAAATGCTATGTACTCTCTCAGAATGGGTGCAAAAGGTATGTCGGCAATTGCAGGAAACTTTTATCCCGAGATCATGGTTTGGATGTGTAATAATGCAACTAATCCTGATAAGCGGGAAGAGGTAGAATGGCTGCAATCTGAAATGTCAAGAGTTGACCCTTTAATACATGATGCCTATCCGTTAAGCGCAAAGTATTTTCTACGAAAAAGAGGTTTACCTATACGCACTATCAGCAGGGCACATGCCCTGGAGTTAACGCCACAACAAAAGCAAACGCTTGATGACATCTACAAATCCTTTTTAGGCTGGTGCCCAAGACTGGATATAGAACCTGTAAATGTGGAAGAGTTAATGATGCCGCCTGTACATTTAGATCCTCCTATTTAACAGTAAATAAAATTTGAAGCAAAGTGGACGTTTGAAGTATCTTTTTTTAGTGGCAGACATAGCGGCCAAGGCAACATTCTACAAGTACTTTTAATTTTATGTTGACTCATTGCATTTTTATCTTTCTAATGAAATATGCACTCATGTAGATTTATATTAGCCCAAAACCCAAAGGCATCCCTGCCACTTAACTACATCCTTCTAAAAGAATTTCATCGGCATTTCATGCCACCGTTCCTTATTGAATTAAGAGTTTTGTTTAATCGAATTATAAAAAGGTAGACAACGATCAACTGTTAATTATAGTTTTACTTTTAAAATAAGCTTTGAAACAGAAGTACCTGGACTCTAGCTATAAGATAAAAGTTAATAATCAAGTTTTTAAAATACACTTCATGGACAGCGGAACTACGGCATGCAATCGCATACGACGATTAAGAAGAAGAAATTTTTTGTGCGGTCTCTTGAGCCGTTCCCGATATAGAAATGCGATTGAAAAGGTTTTTATAATACTATTTTTTCTAAATCTCTGGTACAGCTATGATACTTTGCAAGCGCAACGTTTATCCCGCGACCAGCAAATGGGTCTGTTGACCAACCAGGTTGGCTACAGGCCTTCGTCGACAAAAACCTGCCTGGCTCAGGGAACAGAAAAAAGAGATTTCGAAGTGGTTGAAATCAGCTCCGGCCAGGTGGCATACCGCGGTTCCCTTATTTCGCGGCAGGGCGACTTTGGAACCTATGCGGTCGCAGATTTCAGCAAGCTTCAAAAGGAAGGCCGATACTATTTGAGGTCGGATACGATCCGTTCTTTTCCTTTTAGTATTTCTAATGCAGTTTATCAGCCTGCAATCAATACGATTGTGGGCTATTTCTCTCAGCAACGCTGTGGAGCAAGCACAACTGGTTATCTATCTCCCTGCCATTTGGATGATGGAATACGTCTTGATAACGGCAAGCACCAGGATGTTACCGGTGGATGGCACGATGCCAGTGATTTGAGAAAATGGGTTTCAGCCACTATTTATGGTGTGATGGGTTTGGCAAGGACTTACGATCTGCAAGCGCCTCAATACCAGAAAGCCATTCTGGATGAGTTGGTTTGGGGTAACCAGTATTTTTTGAAAATGCAGGAGCCACAGGGGTATGTAATGGATTTTATAGGCGGCGATTTAAAAAAACATTCAGACAATAACCGCTGGACAGACAATAAAGTAGCAAACGGAGGCACTGATATTAAACTGGTAACACCAAATACAGGCATTTCTAGTCAACTGATGCTGGTATCTGGTAACCAGGATGACCGTATCATCCAGACCCAGCCGGTAGATATGACGGCCCAGTATAATTTCATTACCGCGGAAGCGATGGTGGCGCGCATTACTTTAAAGACTGATCCGGCTTATTCCAGGCGGTGTCTTGACGCGGCAAAAAAGTGTTTTGACTGGTGCCTGAAATCAGGCAAAGACACTACTTCCGGAATTACTGGCGCAGCACTTCAGGCTTCCATCGAAATGTACCGAACCACCCGGCTGCAGGTATATCGTCAACGGGCAACCGAGCTCGCCCGGCAGCTAAAAAAATTGCAGGTAGCTGATCTGCCCGGAGGATTATCAGGGTTTTTTTATACTTCACTTTCCAATCACGAACCGTATAAAAATATCTGGGAAGGCTGTCAGGCCTTCATCGGCCTTAGCGATCTGGTTCAGGCTTTTCCAGAAGACAAAGACGTGCAGTTGTGGAAATCCATGATAAGGGATTATGCCTTGCGTTACCTTTTACTGCTCTCTAATAAAAACAGTTTTGGCATTGTTCCCTGGGGCTTATATGAAAAAAAGGATCCGGGCGGGAATAGAAAAGCCGGCGGGTACTGGTACCGGTATTTTATGGAGCCTGAACTGGAATGGTGGGTCGGCATTAATTCCAATATTGCTTCGGCAGGAATCGGTCTTTTGAAGGCTGCAGCTGTTTTAGAGGATGGCCGTATGAAAGCCTCCGCACAAAAACAATTGGACTGGATACTGGGATCGAATCCCTTGAACAGCTCCACAATGGTAGGCGCAGGCCATAATCACCCCGTACATTTTGCAGGCTCGTCATTTCTTCCCACCGTTCCGGTATTGCCCGGCGCAGTGCTGAACGGTCTTGGCGGCGATCATTCAGACATGCCGGTGAAAGGAAATGGTGACTGGCAGATTTCTGAATACTGGACTCCAATGGTAGCTTATACTTTATGGCTGATGGCAGAACTGTCAGCAAACGGCAAATGAACTATCCGATTGAATTAAAATACAGACAATAAAGAAGAAGCTATTTCTATTGCTTACGATGTTAAAGAAAATGAAGAAAAACTAAATTACCAGGAACAGAACGGGTCTTCGCACCAGCCATGTCAAGACCTTTCGGAGTGTTGAGCACTACAAAAAGATTCACCTGTTATATCCTAAACGTCTGTTACCTTCAATTCAGTTTTTTCATGTTATGCATTTGCCAAAGTTTGTATGTCAAGCTTTTTCATTTTCATAACTTCTGCCATAACCCTTTGTGCTTTTGCAGAGTCCTTCATAAGGCTGCCTAAGACTTTGGGTACTATTTGCCATGACACGCCAAACTTATCTTTCAGCCAGCCACATCTCGATTCTTCCCCGCCTTCAGTAAGTTTAGTCCAATAGTTATCAATGTCTTCCTGTGTTTCACATTCTACCATTATAGAGAGACCTTCATTGAATTTAAAATTGTGATTGCCTGTGCCATCCATTGCTGCAAACATTTCTTTATCCAAAGCAAAATGCCCAAATTTCAAATTGCCTTCCGGTTGCTCTTCGCCTGCTTTATAGGTTTCTGAATGATAGATTGCAGAGTTCGGAAATATTGAAGTGTAATGTTTCATTGCATCCTGTGCTTTACCACATAGTTCGTTCACGAAAAGGAAAGAAGTTATAATCTTCTGTCCACCTTCAGGTAACTGCCCAAGCATCAGTTGCCATGTCATGCCAAATTTATCAACTACCCAAGCGTATTTTTCACTCCATGAATATTTATTTAAAGGCATCATAGCCTTGCCGCCTTCGAAAAGCTTATTATAGATAGTCTCTATTTCTTCATTTGTCGCGCAGGTAACAAACAATGAAATTGAAGGGTTAATGGTAAAATAGGGTCCGCCGTTTAAGCCCATCAGCTTTTTACCTTCAATCTCAAACTGCACAACCATGGGTGTATCTGTAGTAACTTTTGAATTGCTGAAAACGGTGCAATAAAAATTAGCTGCTTCTTTGGCCTTACCGTCGAACCACAGGCAGGGAAAAATGTTGTTATTCATGTTGAAGTTTTTTAAGTTATAAATGTTTTGGTACGTTTTTTCTAACAATGCTAAGGCAAAATTACTGGTTCGGGTTAATACGTTGCGGGTGGTATTAAGACATTCTGGAGTGGTAAATGCGACAAAATCAGAATAAACAGCAAAAAAATATACCCGTTGAAATAAATCCATTTCTATAGGCGGTAATAATGATCCATTCCAAATCAAAATTCTGTAATTTTTGAAAACCTTTTATACACCCTATTTTTGTTTTAGAATTACAAATTGTAGATTTAATTATGATTGACTTTAAAAACGATATAATATTAGGGAATGGGATTTATACAGTTCCCGATTTAGCTCTCATCTTGCAACTTCCTAAAAATAAGGTAAGAAGATGGCTTGATGACTTTTATAATGAAAGGTTAGGTAAGGCATACGATGGAAGCTATTCGTGGGGGCAAGGACGTGATAAAGCAACTAATTTTCTTACTCTTATTGAATTTTACGTCTTTTACAAATTAAGAGAATATAAAGTTTCAACATATAAAATTTTAGAAGCTCACCGAAATATGACGAAGTTGCTAATGACAGCTTATCCTTTTGCTTCTTATAAATTACTGGTGGATGGAAAAGAGATTTTATATGCTTTAGAGGAAGATACCTGGGTGCACGCTAATAAAAGCAACCAGATTGTTATAAAGGAAATAATTGAAGGCTTTTTCAAGAAAATAGATTTTTCTGATTCTCATCTGGCTCAACGGTTTTGGCCTCTTGGTAAAGAACATGAAATAGTAGTTGACCCACGTCATCAATTTGGACAGCCTGTTATTCAGGGAACTAACATTACAGCGGCTACAATTTTTTCAATGCACCAAAGTGGCGAATCCACTTCTACAATAAGCATCTTATATGATATTACAGAGGAGCAGGTGAATGATGCAATTCTTTTCTGTAAACACAGAGCTGCATGATAGAAATCTATCTTGATGAAAACTTATCTGAGTGTGTAGCTGATGCCCTGAATTCTCTTGATAAGGGATATTTTCAAAATGTAACTGTTTCTTCTACAAAAACAAAATTTGGTAAGGGTGTTCCTGATGAAACAATAATTCCTTCTATTGGTAAATCTGGCGGAATCTTGATAACAAAAGAAATAAACATTCAAAGAACAAGAATGCAGTATCAGCTTTGTGAGAGGTATAACTTAGGCGTTTTCTTCCTTAAGCCGACAAAAGGCCGGGATAAACATTGGGAGATTGTAAAAATGTTGATCAATAATTGGGAAGAAATTATCAGCATTATAAATAAGGAAAGGTCGCCGTTTGGATATGAAATACTAACGAGGGGAAAGATTAGAAAGCTTTAGGTATATTCCATCTAAGAACTTGTGCTTCCATAAGCACGTGACGTTAACCCGGCTTGCATTGCTCCTTTCATCGTAACGACTGTTAAAGCCTTCCCGTCCTTGCAAGTTCTCCTCTTAGAGCCTGCTTTATTACCAGGTGAAGTAATATAAGCACATTTTTTAGCATTTGGCTTAGGGACATTATCTATTCACGCTCTTACCCTTACACCTACTCTTTAAGCAAACGGTTAACGGTATCAGTTAATCTTTTTTTAGAAAGATCATAATATTCACCGGTACCAGGACCGAAAAAATTTGTGTGTATATCCCTGACTATACCCTTTTTATCAATAAATACGGTGGTAGGGAACGATTTAATAGCGGTAAGCTGTGGCAATGTTTTTTCAGCTTTCTTATCATCACCTGCTGTTACGGCAGTAATAAGCATGGGATACTGCACATCGAACAATTTTTTAAACCTCTCTACACTTTTTTTGGACCGCTCCCTATCAGTTGTGTATTCGTAAGCCAGTGCAATAATCTCAACGCCTTTGGCTTTATTTTCCTTGTAGTAGCCGGATAGAAACCGCGTCTCGTCCAGGCAATTGGCACACCAGCTTCCCATAAGCTGCACTATGACCACTTTGTTTTTATACTTTTCATCCTTTATCGAAACAGGATTACCATAGAGGTCATTAAAGGTAAAATCTAACCGGCTATATCCTTCTCGTAGTTTAGTTGGATCACTAATTTCGGGCAAAGCGACAGATGAATCCTTTGTTGCTGTCCACACTTCTTTACCGTCATAGCCGTTATAAAAAACTCCGTTTAAGCTATTATTCTTTATATCAATTTTTGCTTCGAACAAACGGGCATTATCTCCATCAAAGCTTGAAAGGAACATAGAGTCGCCGGTTACAATTCCATCGAGGTACCGATAATCTCCCGAAGGTGTAAGAAAGCTTCCGGTAAGCCGGTTGCCCTGCTGACTAAACAATCCAGCTGCTTTCCTAATCGTGCCATTAGGCCTGGTAATGCTAACATTCCATTTGCCAGAAATATTACTTTTTGCACTTCCCTGCGTGGCTTTAAATCTTGTCGGATCATTGGCCTTGCCAAAAAGCCGCCAATACTGCTCGTTTCCCGAAGTCCCTTTTATAAAGGTTCCGGTCATATCACCATTAGGGTGCACCTTAACCCTAAAACTTGCCTCAAAAGCTGGCATAGTAAAAAATAAAGAGTCGCCTGCAGATGTAACATCGGTCAGTTTTATTTTTTCTCCTGCATTCACAACTACTAATGCTGTTTTGCCTTGTGCCGTGTTTTTTTCTAATTGAAAAATAATTTCCTTTCCGTCCTTCCGTTGCAACGCAGCCCGCCAACCTTTCTGTATTGCACTTTTAGGTTGAGCAACAACAGGCAGAAATAGCGACAGGCTTACAATCAACATCAAAACTTTTACCCCTGGCAGTCTATGCTTAATAATATTATTCATGCGCCGGCAAGTTAAGTCACTTAACGGAAGGAAGAATATATTCTCTAATAGTATGGCTTATCCACGCTTCCTATCTTAAACACAAGCATGGCCCGTTGAGTACAAGTTAAACGGCCTCTGCTGAGCGAAAAGTGGAAGCAGGAATTATTCGGAAGATACGGGCATAGTAGTGCCAGATTTTACTGAAAAACAAGACGGATCAATTTGTACCTGTACATTTTGAAGAGCTGTCTAGAATCTTAACTGATTGTCGCGTTGCCTTTTTCCTCGTTAGAGGCTATACAAGGAGAATCTGTCAGGACAAGAACTTTCTGCTGCTTCTGTTCTTCACAACAAGCTGTTTATCTATGTTTGCAGGTGAAGAACACCTGCAAAGGCGGAACCTGTTATTCAGGGAACTAACATTACTGCGGCTATTATTTTTTCAATGTACCAAAGTGGTGAATTCACGTCAATAATAGGCATCTTATATGATATTACAGAGGAGCAGGTAAATGATGCAATTCTTTTCTGTAAACGCAAAGCTGCATGATCGAAATTTATCTTGATGAAAACTTATCAGAATATGTAGCTGATGCCCTGAATTCTCTTGATAAGGGATATTTTCAAAATGTTACTGTTTCCTCTACAAAAACAAATTTGGCAAAGGTGTTCCTGATAAAGCAATAATTCCTTCTATCGGCTATGTAATGCGCCTAATTGTAAAGTAGCTTTTTCTAATGCAATATTAATAGTAGGTTCTTTAGGCATAAGACTTTTATCACCTGTAACCTGTTTAATTGTAGTTCCTGCAATAAAACCTTTAATATCTACGAAAGTTAACTATAGAAATTCTTATTTAATTTTACTCTTTTAAAGTTAATTATAATTTTACGAAATGTAAGTTTAAAAGGCGAAACTTAAATATGGACTTTTGTATTTAAGAATTTAAATATTATATAGCAGCTTTTGCAACCTGAAAAGTAGGCTTTACCTCCTGCCGAAGGAACACTAACGGCACTGCAAATTGAAAGATTACATTTTGCTCTATTACATGTTTAAGGGCACGACTGCAAGGAAGAATCAGAAAGGCAGCACGGAGGGCAACTCAACCAGATAGCATATTTATAAATTGTGGATACCTAAAGCTTGAAAAAATGCGTTATGCCGTTTTTCAGCAAAATCAATCATTGTTTCATAGGACATAACTTCAATATACTGATTTAGTTTTTCATTTATTTTATACAATGCGTTATATGGAGTTTTATTAAAGTTATTATGAGTTACGTTATACTCAATCAAATCTTTGTGGAGGTCGCAAATAACATAGCCAAACTTAGGAGTTTCGTTTTGAATATTTAGCAATCTGCCTCTATCTGATTTTGCTTGGCTTTCCAGTAATAATTCAAAATATTCAATAACTTGTTTATCCAATTTTTTATCCTCATTGGTAAGCATATTGCGCCCAGGTCGTTTAAATTCAAACACTACAAGCGAGTTAACGTTATTAGGATTATCTGAAAATGCCCAAGGGAAATCATAAATTAGTAGGTCTGTTTCTTTTTGACTATTTGAAGCAAGATGTGGATTTGTTCTAAGTTGTTTATCAGAAGATGTGTATGAGTTAAAAGTTAAGCGTTCATCTAGTAGCCACAAATTATGATAATCTTTTGGCATTGACTTTGTTTCTGCACCCATTGTAAAAATCATGTTATGCAAGTCTTCCTCAAGCATATAATTTTCATCTGTCCTCCAATCCAAATACTTCCGAAAAAGTTTGATTATTGCTTTACGTCTTACCATCAAATCAGCTAATTTTCCTGCTGAAAAAGCTGCCTCTTCTTTCAGAACTGTTTGTATAATTTCATGAAATTCCTCTTTATCATATTTTTTTTTCTTAAAAGCTTTTTCAAAAGCTTTACTCCGCTTTTGTTCTAGTTGAAAAACTTTTTGATGTGGCTCAGCTTCCAACCTATCATCACTTGCTGTTGCTGGTATATCCAAAAATATCTCTTTAGTTGAAAGTAAATGTCTATAAGCAAGACGAGGATTGTTAGGGTCTAATATGTACTTTTCAATTCTTTCATTCTTTTCTTTTTCAGCAGATTCTATAACTTCCGAGTAATGACTTCGAATATTATCAGATACGTTTGTCAATAATTCTTCAATGCTTATTTCATCAAAGGAATTTTTATCCTCTTTCTTTTGCGGTATAGAAAACTTATTACGTTGATTATTTGCTTTTTCATTCAAAAGCTTACCTGTTATGTAAACTGAAAGAAAATATTTTTTATCAATTTCATCTTGTAGCCCCTGTACAAAAGAAGGAATGTAAGCAGATAAACTGATTTTTTTTCCCACCTCTCTTTTGTTTGCACATAGATGCAGTGAGTGAGCCTTGTTATGATAATTTCTTAAATAGTGCAGCTGAAAAGGATGACTTATATTTATAAGTTTTAAATTATCAACAGCTTTATCAAATTTGACAATACTCTTATATAAGTCATTAAGAAATATTTGATTTTCCGATTCTCCTTCGTCATAAATACGAATAATTGGCACTTCATTACCTATGAAGTATAAAAGGCAATGTTCTATAATAGCTTCTGCTATTTCTAGTATCTGTACCTTATGCCTAATAATATACTCCCGAAAAGGTTTTTTATAGTTATTTAACTTAACTACAGTTTTTAAATCTGTTCTCTCTGTTCCGGTTAGATTATCATCGTTATCAGGTACTGTACCATGTGTTTCATTAAATTTAAATATTCTGTTATACCAAATCCCGTTTTCCAAAAAAGTACTATTGACTTCCATACTGCCAAAACATGCTAAAACTGTATATCTTCCAACACCTTTACAACCTTTCTTCTTATTTAAATCAGTGAATGCATCATTAAAGGCATTATATCTTTTACTAATAAACCCTACTCCGTCATCAAACACTTCAAAACCTTCAATCGGTTTATAAGGTTCATCCATATCCCCTTCGAAAGCCAGTTGTTTACCTCTTATAACTTTATAGAAATAGTGCTGTTATTGGGTGGCACCTTATCTTCTATACTTTGTATGGCATTTACAATTACTTCCTGTAAAGGAAGCATATATTCATCAGGTTCTATATCTATCCCCGCTACAAAACCTTTTATATTAAACGTTTGAGCCATTATGGGTCTTATTCTATAATTCTTGTTTATTAAATTTTATCAGTTTATTTTAAAGCAGTCTCAATTTCACGCTTTAGTCCTTCAGATACATTTTCAATTAAAACTTTTCCTTTGGTAATATCCACATTCACACTTACATTTTCTTTTATCATTTTATTCGTTAAATGAGATAATTTTTGTCTCACCGACTTTTCTATGCCTGATACAATTGCTGCATTAACTCCTTTATTGATGTCATTGTAAACCTTACCGTTTACTTTTATTGTCATTTTAAACATAATTTCTTTCTAAAAATACTAAACTTTTTAGAAAAAGTAGTTTTTTTACTAAAAGTATGTGCATATTAAAGTATTATAGATTTAACTATTAGTACTTTAATCTCACCTCCATCTCATGCACCTCTGCCTTTTGTTCAAACGCTTCTTTTAAGACACTTTGCAACAACTGCTGTGCATACTGGCGGCTTTGTTGTACCTGAGCTTCTAACTGGCTTAGCTGCTGTTGCAATTGCTGTACTTTGGCTACTATGCGTTGTTGTTCTGCAAATGGAGGAAGTGGAAATAAGCAATTTTTGATATAGTCACTTGGTACTCTTTTTTGTCCGGCAGAACCAGTCATTTTGCTTTCACCTTTTTTCAAAAAGTCAGGTGACTTAAAGAACAAATAAACATAGTCTGGTAAAATGCATTTCAGACTGCCTCTAAAAATGTGAAGCTCTGTTGTGCCTGCACCAATTCCGTTAATCAAACCCTTGAATATGCCAGCTTTTGAATTTTCAAAACAAGGTGTAATCTTAGCTACTGCTACATCATTTTCTGCAAAATGAGTAAATGCACTTTTAACTTCTTTCCATTTTCTTGTTTCTTGTTTTGGTGCAATTCCGAATTCAGAGCTTAAATAAGTCATAGGAACAAATGATACTTCCTTATCATCTTCAAAAGTATTTCTTGGATTTATCTGTCCAACTTGATCCAACCTGCACCAAATCCATCCTTCCGGTAATTCAAAAGGAATTTCATCTGCAGTAATTGGTGGTAGTTGTTTTTCTTTTTTACTCCGGGCTGAAGCGCCGGAGCTATTCAGTTTTTCTTTTTCGGCTTTTATGCGTTTTAGTAGTTCGGTTGCAGGTTCGTCTGTTGGGTCTTGTTTGGTTAGTTTTCCCTGTACGGCTTCCTGCAATATGGTTTGGCGGAGAAGTTGAAGATAGGTTTGTTGTTGGTCAAGTTCTTCAAATATTCCGCTATCCTTTAAACTTCTATATCGTATCAAAAATTCTTCCTGTTCGAAAATATCAAAGTCAGGAATTTCAACTTGTTCAAAAAGCTGTTGAGGTGTTAAGTATTGTCTGTTTGTTGTTCCTGTTGACTTTTCAGTGATTGAATTATAAAACCATTGATTGGTAAAAAGCAATTGAAGGAAGTCTGGATTAAGATAAAAGGTATTGATGTTTGCAAGACACATATTAGTGGAAGCTAACGACCCTTCATGTTCGTCTGTTGTAATTCCAAACGCACCGTTTTTGGTATCAACCTTACACCACATGAGCTGGTTTGGCTTAATGACTTGATATTTTTTCATTGTCAAATCAAAGCCTTTCACGACTCTCTTATTTAAGACCCCTTTGCCATAGTTTTGAACGCCAGCAATTGTATAGGTTGTATCAGGCTCAATATTTATCAACCTATCCTTATCTATACTTAAGTACTTACCAAGCTTTATAGTTCCACTCATTCTTATCTGTTTAATAGTAGCACAACTGATGAACGAAATGCGACTCTTCCTTTGTTATGGTAAACTCCACCATGTTTAACCAGAGAGTTACTGCATCCTCATTTATCAAACTTCTTTTTAGGATTTCTTTTATAATGGAATATTGTACTAATTACAATCCTGCTGTCTCCTTCGTCAATAAAGTAAACAATAGAGTAAGGATATTTGCGAAGTTTTATTTCATAAAAATGTTTATAAATGTTCTTGTTATCTGCAGGTTGTAATTCAATCTTTATAAATGCCTCATTCACTTCTTTTACAAAATTCTCTGCTGCCACCAGACTTCTTTCTTTGTACCACCCTATTGCTTCGAGGTATTCTTTAGCCGCTCTTTTACGTAAAGTAATCGTGTACATCTATCCTTACTTACTATATAAAAGTTTGTCAATTGCTTCATCCAATTGTGCTTTAGATATTACCTCCCCTGTTTTTTTATAGTCTGAATAGTCTTCTTCTAAATCAGCTTTAAATTCATCACTATACTCCTCTTCAAAAACAGCGTACACTTCCATCAGTTTATCTTCTGTACTGTTGTCAATTAGTGAATGAAGCTTTTCCCGAAGGGTGGATGTTTCCATAAAAAATATTGCTTTAGGCAAATTTAAAAATTATTTGGACAGGTTGAATAAAGTTGTCAAAAGTACAAGAGTGCGACGCAACAATGTTTAACCGGAGTTACTGCGCCCTGTATCATACTAATTCTTCCTTTAATTGTTTTAGTAACTGGTTGCTTTTGGCAAATGATTGTCCAAGCAAATCAATCAACTCGTTGCTGGTGTATTGGTGTTGTTCTTCCGTGCTGTTTGGGTTCTTGATATCAAAATTGTAATTGCGCTTTTTTAGTTCTTCGGCGCTTACCTTCCAGGCATACTGGTTTTCTTCGCGGTTGTTCCACCAGGCTTTTTCGAGGTCGAACTCTTTTATGTTTATGGGTTTGGTTTTATTGTAGTTCTTTACGCCATCGGGGTAAGGATGTTCGAAATACCAAACAGCCCCCTCCCGGCCTCCCCCTTTTGGGGAGGAGGAAGACAGCTTGTCAAAAAACAGCAGGTTTGTTTTAATGCCGGTATAAGGGGCAAACACGCCATTGGGTAATCGCACAATGGTATGCAGGTTGCATTTCTCGAGGAGGTTTTCTTTTATACGGGTGGCTACGCCTTCTCCAAACAAAAAGCCATCGGGCAATACCAGTCCGCAACGTCCGCCATCTTTTAGCAGGTGAATGACCAGCGACATAAACAGGTTGGCTGTTTCCCGGGTACGGTATTGTGCCGGAAAATTGTTTTCTACACCATCTTCTTCCATACCGCCAAAAGGGGGATTGGTAACAATGATATCGACCCTGTGTTTGTTGCTCCATTCGGTCCAGCTACGGTTGAGCAGGTTGTCGTGTTGTATAACCGGTACCTCTATGCCATGCAAAATAAGATTGGTAGTGGCAAGCATGTGGGGCAACGGTTTCTTTTCGACACCTGTTATGCAGTTTTGCAACTGCTGGCGCTGCTCCAGTGTTTTTACCTTCTGCTGGGTTTCGATATAGTCGATAACATTGGTAAGGAAACCGGCGGTCCCGCATGCAGGGTCTAGCACTACTTCGCCCAGCTTGGGTTGGATCATTTCAACGATGAATTGGGTAACGGCACGGGGCGTATAAAACTCTCCTGCATTACCGGCACTTTGCAGGTCGCGGAGTATTTGTTCGTAAATGTCGTTGAACTCGTGCCGGTCGCTTTTGCTGGTTAACTGTATGCCGCTGTTGATTTTATTGATGACCTGCCTTAGTAAGGTTCCGCTCTTCATGTAGTTGTAGCTGTCTTCAAATACATCGCGGACCATATTGCCTGCATCATCTTTCTTTTTTATGACAAGATTTTTTAAGCGTGGGAATAGTGAGTTGTTAACGAAGCCGAGCAGTTCTTCACCTGTCATCCCTTCTTCGTTAGCTGCCCAGTTGCGCCATTGCAGATCCTGTGGTATAGGAGACTTGTAATTTTCAGACGTTATCTCCCAATCATTTTCTTTCTCGTCAAATATTTTCAGGAACAGCATCCAGCCGAGTTGAGAGATGCGTTGCGCATCGCCGTCAACGCCGGCATCTTTGCGCATGATGTCCTGGATGGATTTTATGGTACTAGTTAAGTTGCTCATGTTTTGTTATTGTCTGAACCACTGATGATGTCTGAACCGCTGATTTATGTGATTTAATGATTTCGCTGATTAAGAAGAATCATAAAAATCATTTAATCATTCTTTTAATCTGCGGTTCTGACTTTTTTTGTCTGAACCGCTGATTTGTGTGATTTAGTGATTTCGCTGATTAAGAAACAATCATAAAAATCATTTAATCATTCTTTCAATCTGCGGTTCTGACTTTTTTTGTCTGAACCGCTGATTGTTGTGATTTAGGGATTTCGCTGATTAAGAAGAATCATAAAAATCATTTAATCATTCTTTTAATCTGCGGTTCTGACTAATTATTCGGTGAAACTTTAAGGATGTCTCGCCAAAGTTTATTAATAATCCTATTTCCATTTTGTAAGCTTCCAAATAATTTAATGCTTGTGCAAGGTGTACTTTTTCTAATTGTGTGATTGCTTTAAGCTCTACCATCACTTTATTTGATACAAAAAAGTCAACTCTTCGTGTTCCTATTTCTTCGCCTTCATAAAAGATTGGCATTTCCATTTCTCTTTCAAAATACAATCCGGCTTTCCGAAGTTCTATTGCCAATGCCCTTTGACAAATTACTTCCTGAAAACCATTTACTAAAGTTGAATGCACTTTCATCGCACAGCCAATAATCTTTGATGTTATGTCTGAATGTTTATATTCTTCTTTAATCATTGTCTGAACCGCTGATTTTTGTGATTGAATGATTATACTAATTGAAAAGTAGGAATTTAAATCATACTAATCATTAAATCATTTTTCGCATCAGCGATTCAGACTATTTTCTTTAATCATAAAAACCATTCAATCATTCCTCCAATCAGCGGTTCAGACATTATGCGTACAATTGATTTTCCAGTTCTTTAACAGCTTCAAAATATTTATCTTTTGTCCCAAACATTCTAATAATTTCAGGAGGAGTTCCATAATTATCAAAGGGGTGTAAAGAAAGAACTTCCGTGCTTTCAATTGTTGATATTCCTTCATCTGCATATTTTTCTAAAAGAGCCTCAAGCACTTGTTTTGCCTGTTCGCCATACTTTGTAAAGTAGTTTCGTTTCTTAACGTTGTTTGCTCTGTCTTTCCTGGATAATGGAGGCTGATCATAAGCAACATGACAGATCAGATCAAACAAATCAACTTCTTTGTTAACAGCATTTTGTAAGGCTTCCACCATTACACCTTGTTCTTCAAGCTCTTTAATGATAGCAGCTTTCTTATCTGCATCATTCCATTTTGTTAGAAACTCTTGTAAAGTAGCATATTGATTACTAATAATTTCTTTTGTATAGTCTTTCAGGCTTTTGATTATTAATTTACCATTAATATCAAAATGCAATTCCTGGGATAATAAAATAGAAACATCTACTCCATTTACAAATACTTTCTCACGAGGTGTTGTCGGAGGTTTTGGAGTTGCTGGATTTCTGATAAATGGTTCAGGACGTTCACTAATATTTCCATCTTCATCATCTTCAATTGGTGGATAAGGATCTGTCTCATCATCGTCTTCATCAACCAAAGGTTCATCTCCCTTTTTCTCTTTTATCTTAATCGGGTCACCGTCAAAATTTTTATCTGAAAATAATTTAGTCGCATTCCTAAGATCAAGGATTGTAAAGTATGTTTTACCAAATTCTTCATTAATCCTTGTTCCCCGGCCAATAATCTGCTTAAATTCTGTCATGCTTTGAATATTGCTGTCCAGAACAATTAATTTGCAAGTTTGAGCATCAACACCGGTTGTCATTAACTTACTGGTAGTTGCAATGACAGGGTACTTTTCTTCAGGATTGATAAAATTGTCTAACTCTTTTTTACCCTCATCGTTGTCACCGGTAATCTGCATCACATACTTATAGTTTTCCGCAACCAGCTCTGCGTTTTCCTTTGCAATAGCAGAACGCATTCTTTCTGCATGATTTATATCAACACAGAAAATGATTGTTTTAGAAAATGGATCAGTTGATTTTAAAAACTCAGTTACTTTTTGGGCAACTTTATCAGTCCTTTCATCAATTACTAAGTTGCGATCGAAGTCTTTGCGGTTATACACTTTATCCTCAACTTCATTACCAGCTTTATCTGTTTTTCCTTTACCTGGTCTCCATCCTTCGGGATCAGTGCTTAATGTTACCCTGATCACTTTATAAGGTGCAAGAAAGCCGTCATCAATACCTTGCTTCAATGAGTATGTATAAATAGGATCACCAAAATATTCACTGTTAGAAATTTCTTTGGTCTCCTTTGGTGTGGCTGTTAAACCAATATGTGATGCTTTAGTAAAGTATTTTAAAATTTCTCTCCAGGCGCTATCCTCATCAGCACTTCCTCTATGACACTCATCAATAATAATAAGGTCGAAAAAATCAGGTGAAAATTGTTTATAAGCATTTGCTGCATCATCATTACCTGATAAACCCTGGTATAGTGCTAAGTAGATTTCGTAGCTTTTATCAATCTGTCGCTGCTTAACAACAGTCATCTTATCTCTAAAATGCCTGAAGTCACCCGTTTTAGTTTGATGGATCAAAGCATTTCTATCTGCAAGAAATAGAATTCTTTTTTTAACCCCGGCTTTCCATAAACGAAAAATGATTTGAAAGGCTGTATATGTTTTACCGGTACCTGTTGCCATTACCAACAATATTCTGTCTTGTCCTTTCGCGATAGCTTCTATTGTTCTGTTAATAGCGATTTGTTGATAATAGCGAGCTTTTCGTCCTGAACCATCAGAGAAATATTCTTCTGAAATTATCCTTTCCTGTTCTTTTGTTGTAATTCCTTTAAATAACTTATACTTTTCCCATAAAATATTCGGTGAAGGAAATTCATCTAAAGAAAGTTCTGTTTCAATTTCAGAGCCGGAAGCAGTTTTGTCATGAAAAAGGAAGCCGTCGCCATTTGAACTGAAAACAGAAGGAATGTCAAGAGTTTTAGCATAATTTAATGCCTGCTGTATACCAGAACGTATAGAATGTATTTGATCTTTGGCTTCAATAATAGCTACAGGAATTGCATTGTAATAAAGAATATAATCAGCACGTTTACGTGCTCCCCTGCTTATTAACTTTCCCCGCACAATAATTCTTCCATCGGTAAATGAAACTTCTTCCAGGATTTGCTTGTCAATATCCCACCCTGCTTTGACTAAAGCAGGAGTAATGAATTTGGTGCAAATATCTCTTTCGGAAAGTTTAGTCGTTACAGGCAAATCAATTATTTTAGCGCAGCCAATTAAAGTTTGAACTTAAAGCTTAAATATATGCTAAAACATCATTCTATCTGCAATTTTTTCATCTACCTATAACGAAATATATTGAGCACCTTGTCGAGAATAACATTTTCAAAATAAAGAAGAGTGTAGGTGATTTGAGGATGCACGAAAACTTATTGAAGGCAAAGAATTTTATATAAGAACTGAATATTACTAAATGATTAGGTTATCAAAAATTCAGTGAAAACACCCCCTTGCACTTTTTTGCCTTTTTATATAGATTTGTTTCATTCAATTTTTTAAACAATGTTAATTTCAGTTGACCAACTCGAAGAATCTGAAAAGCGATATTCTGCCTTAGACAAAAAGCCCGTAAGGGATAATGTTTCTGACATTAGCGAAAAAGCATTAATTGCGGATGTTTCACCGGAAATATTAAGAGGAAATATACTTGGCACAAATGTGAACCTTGCTAAAAGGAAGGAGATGCTGGAGGCTGTTAAACAAGAGCCCGTTGAGTTTGCTTTTGAAAGGGCTATTGGTAAAAATGATTCTGTTTACAGCAACTTCGTCGAACTCATTGGTAACGCAAAACAAAAAGTAGGCAGAATTGCTATTAAACAAGGAAACAAAAATATTGCATTCGCTACAGGGTTTATGGTTGCGGAAAACTTAATGTTAACCAATTGGCATGTATTTAAGATGATTGAGGATGTTGCCGAGAGTGAGGTTCAGTTTTTCTATGAACTCAATATTTTAGGTAACCCTGGTTCACCTGTTTCATTTAAACTTCAAAGTGAAGAATTTTATCACTCAAATAAAGAATTGGATTATTGCTTTGTGGCAGTTAGTCTTTTAGATATATCCGGTAAAAGGAGCCTTAGCGATATTGGATATATTTTCTTGGATCCTTCTCTCGGTAAATTAGGTAATGAGGATCAGGAAGCATTAAATATCATTCATCATCCTGACGGAGATTACATGCAGCTTTCAATTCGTGAAAACCTTTTTGTAAAGATTACACCTACATCAATTTGGTATAAAACAGATACTGCCCCCGGTAGCAGCGGCAGCCCTGTTTTTAATGACCAATGGCAGGTTGTAGCTCTGCACCATATGGGCGTCGGCAGAAAAAATGAGGCAGGTGACTATATAGATAAAGAAGGAAAAGTTATACCTAAGATAAAAGGTAAAATTGATGCTTCAAAAGTGGTATGGGATGCCAACGAAGGCATAAGAATTAGTGTAATTCTCAAAGACCTGTTTTCAAACTTTCCTGATAAGCAAATTTTAAATAGCTTAAAAATAAGCCCTGCTGCCCAGGCAATTTCTTCTGAAAAAAAGTCCACCCTTGTAAATTCTTCATCCTCAAATAATAATTCAGGCAATTCAGATATCGAATCAAATAACCTTACTAACACGGTTAATATTTCTTTTCCTGCATCTTTAATTGAAAAGAATGGCATTATTAATATTAATATCAATCAGGGTATACAAGGGGCAACAATAAAACAAAGTGAAAAAGCTTCTGTGGTGTCCACAATTGAAGAATTAGATTTTAGTGAATTAAAGAAACTGGAAGAATCCACCGACTTCTCTGGTTGTAAGGGATATCAATCAAGATTTTTGGGTAGCAACCTGGAAATAGCATTGCCGCAACCACAGAAAGAGATTAATAAATTCATCGCCAAAGTTAGCGGTACAGACAGTGTAGTGTTGAAATATTATAATTATAGCACCATCTTTCATTCAGTAAGAATGATGCCGGTTATCAGTGGAATAAACATTAACGGCGACCCCGCCAAAAGACAAGACAACTCTGAACGTAAAGATGTCTGGCTGCGCGATAACAGACTTAGTTTTGACATCCAGCTAAGTGATAGTTATTATAAGGGCAGTGGCTTCGACCGTGGACACATGAGTCGCAGGGAAGATGCAAATTGGGGGGATACGCCTGAAGATGCCAAACGAAATGCAGACTTAACTTGTATGTACACAAATGCTTGTCCGCAGGTAGCTAAACTTAACCAAAGTAAAAGAAAAGGATTATGGGGTATTTTAGAGAAGGTAGTATTAGAAAAGGGTGCAGAAATTGAAAAGGGTAAAACAGCCTTGATTTCAGTTTTTAACGGACCAATATTTAAGGAAGATGACCCTGTATACAGAGGTATTCAGGTTCCCATGGACTTTTATAAGGTTGTGCTTTGGGTAACCGACGATGGAAATTTAAAAGCAACAGCCTTCAAATTATCACAGGTAAAGTTAGTGAGTGATGTAGATTTTGAACAACTCGATTTAGACCAAAATACAGAGTTTAAAGAATACCAATGCAGTATTAAATCATTACAGGAAAAAACAAAGATTGATTTTTCAGCCTTTTTTCAATTTGATACATTTGAAGGAAATGACAGGGATGAATTGGAATTAAATTCCGAACTTGAAGTAATGACTCATATAGACAAGCATAATAAAACATTATAAACATTTTAAGGAGACAATTTCTGCAAAGGGAAATATTATTAACTAACGTTAAGCTACCAAAAAAAGTTGTCCTGTCAGATGAATAGCAGATGAAGGCTTTCCAGTGTTTGAAAAAATTATTTTAATTAAGAAGTATACCAGTTGTAAATTCTTTTTGAAGAGCTATTTCTGAAATGACTTTGATATAAGTGCCGCTATGTCGGTTCACTTCTTTAAAATGTAAATTGCCATTCACCTTTACCATAATAGAAAACAATACACAATAATCGTTTCAACGGTTTAAGAAATTACAAACGGCGGTTAGCTAAGGCTTTACTATTAAAGAAAAAAAGCATCCCTTTTGTATATTTTAGTTTTTTTCTCTAACTCTGCTAAACATCAAAAAAAGTAAATGCCTGCACCTCTGTTAGACCTTGCCCCAATTACGCGTCATTTAAGAGCTAAGGCAAGTTCTCATCTTTTAGTTGCTGCTGTTCATCATTTGGCTGTTTTCGAGGAATTGGATAAAAGCCCGAAATCAATAGTTGAATTGCAGCAAAAGCTGCATTTGAAAGAACGGCCTGCAATGGTTTTATTTCCTGCGCTTTGTGCCATGGGTATGATACAGTTTAATACAGAAGGACAACTTCAGCTTACAGAACTGGGAAAGTATTTAACCAAGGCCTGCCCTGAAAACCTGGTAGGCTATACGGGTTTAGAAAAACAGGATGCGGGTGTATTGCAAATAACCGAATGGTTAAGAAATGATGGCCCTGAAAATGCTTCTAAAGGTTTTTCGTACGTAAAAGATGAAGAGGCCCAATCTCCCATGGATGACCCCGAAGCAGCACGTTTTTTTACAATGGCCCTTGCAGGAAGAGCCCGGTACCTGTCACCAATCGTAGCAGGTAAAATAACTAAACAGGAAGGACACTTACTTGATATTGCGGCCGGAACAGGATATTATACTTATGAGTGGCTTGCAGCAAATCCAACTTCCCGGGCTACTATCTTTGATCGTCCGGAGGTAATGAAAGTTGCTGCAGAACTTCTGGATGATTTTTGTAACCGTGGCAGCAATGAAGTTAACACGTTAAAAGAACGGATAACTTTCATGCCAGGTGACATGCTCACTGATGATCTTCCAAAAGCAGACCTTTTGCTTGCTGCCAGTGTTTTTCATGACTGGCCAACACAAACATGTGAAATGCTTGCCAAAAAGTTTGCAGGAGCCCTTAATCCTGGCGGTGAGTTATGGGTACATGATGCCTTTCTCGATGATACGCTCGACGGTCCGCTTGCGGTAACCGATTATTCTGCAATGCTCTTTCTGGGAACTAAGGGCAGGGCATACAGCAGGAAAGAATATCGAAGCTGGTTTTCAGAAGCTGGCCTCGTTCCCTCACTGGAAAATATTCCTACACTTATAGATTATGGGCTGATATCGGCAAGCAAGCCCCGGCACTAAAGGAAGTAGAGAAATAACAAAGTACGATTTCTACAAAACCTATAGTTTTATTTAATGAAAGAATATGCATAGTATATTATCATCCTGAAATTGGTTTTGGTAATCTATGTATTACTTAGCGACCCGAATTGCCTTTTTTTTTCACGAAGGCAAAAATCTATCAATAAACAATGCGTATAATTGCTAAAAGACGTATGTATTTTCTCCGATGAAGGCCCAGAAAACAAAGTCACAAAAATTTTTACTTCGTTCACTGAAAACAGCACACCGTTTTGATAGTATGTTTCTTTGCCATATTTTCGGTTGTACATGTGCCGCTTATGATCCCACCACATGTGGCAACTCTGGCACAGGGCAGCAAGGTTTTCAAATCGGTTATATGTCCTGTCGTGATTCAGATGCACTGTTGCAAGACTTACTCTGTAACCGGTTGAGCGGTGTGGTCTGCCATGAAGGCTACTGCATCGTTCACACTTACTTTCCGCCCTTTTGAATCTGATAAGATAGGTAATCAGCGCCCACTTGGGATGATACAAAGCATAATCAATAGCCATTGTGTCAAAGGGTTGTTTTTGTTATAAATAGGTCTTTTCTAGAGATTTAGTTTGTAAGCGTCCTTCAGCTTTGGCTTGCTTTCCTACAGGTTGGCCTAGACTTTTACCCCAAATCTTTATACCCATAAATTTACTTAATTATTATGGTAATCAATAGTTTATGAAGATGTTTTTTGTAAATAAATATAAGACCGGTCCTCTTCGTTCAAGGCTTTGAAGAATGCCATGATAAGTGGGTGCTTCCACGGCAACAATATCACCTGGCTTAGTGATGGCTTCCAAACATAATTTAATTGCTTCGATACATCCATTTGTAACCATTATTTTATCATGGTCGATACTGTTTATCCAATCAAATGTTTTTATTGCGATTTGCTTTAAAAGCCTGGAATGACCCTCGACAGTGGTTAACTACTTGAAATAAAGTTGTTAGATCACTTAATAGTTACTTCTGAAGGATATTATTCATTTGCAAATGAGGGGCTGCTGTAAGCCCCTTTTTTTATTAAGTTCGGGAAATAGTATTTTTAGGAGCAATCGAACGCATTTAAAGAAAATTGTTAGATCTTCCTGGTTGAATAACAGAAATGAAATAGCTATGCATAATGGCTTTAAATGTACACGATACAATAAAAAAATAAACGCGTAAATAGCAACATGAATTTTAAAGAACTCATTATTGCCCTATCAAAAATCAACGAACAACTTCGGGAGCAAAGCATCCGTGCCGTAAACACTTCGCTTACGCTCCGCAATTGGTTCTTTGGTTTTTATGTCTTGGAGTTTGAACAAAACGGCAAAGACAGGGCAGGATATGGTAAAGCGCTATTGGCAAAGATTGCCGCAGAAATGAATGCCCTGGGCATACCAAATACGGATGAGAGGGAACTTCGCCGGTACCGGCAATTTTATATCACTTATCCTACTGCCGCTAACCTTATTGCTGGCAATCATCAGATTCGGGAGTTGTTGCCCCCCGAATTGCAACAAAGACAGTCTGAAAATATTAAAGCCCCGATTCGGGAGTTGCCAAACCCCGAATTCAGTATTCCTGATACCCATTATTTTAACCTGTTCAATCGTGTTTCTTATACCCATTTTGTAGAACTTATCCGTTTGGATGAACCTCTAAAAAGATTATTCTACGAATTAGAGTGTATCAAAGGTACCTGGAGCGTTAAGGAATTAAAAAGGCAAATTGGTTCCTTGTTGTACGAACGAACAGGCTTGTCACAAAACAAGGAGAAATTATTAGCAATGGTGCAGGCTACACCCGATGCAAATACTTTTACTGACCTCATTCGTGATCCTTATATTTTTGAGTTTCTGGGTTTAAAGCAACAGGATGTTTTGCCCGAAAAAGAATTGGAGCAGGCCCTGCTCGACCATTTATTGCAATTTCTGCTTGAACTAGGTAAGGGATTTTGTTTTGAAGCCAGGCAAAAACGGATTCGTTATAGACAATGAACATCATTTTATTGACATGGTTTTTTATCACCGGCTGCTTCACTGCAACGTTTTGGGTGAGTTGAAAACTGAACGTTTTAATCACACCCATGCCGGTCAGCTTAACGTGTATCTTGAGTATTACAAAAAATATGAAATGGTACCTGGCGATAATCCTCCCGTAGGTATTTTGCTTTGTACAGATAAAGACAAGGAGCATGTGGAATTCGCCACCGCTGGCATAGACGATAAAGTATTTGTAGCAAAATATCTAGTGGAGTTGCCCGACAAGAGAGAACTGGTACAATTTATTAAAAAGGAGCTTAAAAGATAATTCGCAACGAAAGGATAACAAAGAATGAATTTTTTTGAGCCAGGGCCGCTTGCTGCTATTGAGCTTTAATTGCGTCGCCCTCTTGTACGATCCATTCATCACTGAGCTTTCTGCAGCGTAGATGTGACTTTAGAATTCTGTAAGGCAATACCTCCGCGCAGATCAAACCAGGGTTTACATCCCTGCCCGTGAGGTAGCTTCTTTGGAGCGGGAATTTGTTTAACTAAAGCGTCAAAAGGAATGGACTTGTATAATTGACCAAGAGCTGTGGCATAAAAAGCACATAGTCTTATATCTGCAGATTGTTCAAATAATAAGTTTTGGTACATTTGAAGTGGAAATTTTGTCTGCCCCAAATTTGAACACTTTTGTGTCTTTTGGGGCTTTTTTGTTTTCCACTTATCCACACAAACCAAGCTGGTATTACATTCTACAATTTCAGGGAGGCCCCAATTATTTCTATCTCAGATTTTTACACCTACTGAAACATAAAAAGTTCTGCCGTCAGCAGGTAAAATACCAGGACCAGGATAAAAAGTTATTCTTCGATTAAAATATTTTTGATTAGTAAAATTATTTATACCGGCAGATAAATGAACAGCTTTAGTGAACTGCCAGCTTGCAGACCAATCCCATAGATTATAAGATGGAATTAGTCCTGTTATGCCATCAGCACTTGAAACTGTATTGTATGCATCATTAAAACTTTTACTTGTATAACTGAATTGAAAGGTGCTTGTGAAATGTTCTCGCTGTAATATCAATCCTGTTTTATTCATCCAATCAGGCACATTCTCAATATAATTACCGGTTATATTAACATTAGTGCCACCCTGAGCTATTTGTCCGCTAATATATCGAGCGTGATAGTAAGCTAATGAATTAAAAATGCGAATATCGTTCAGAGTCTGACTTCGGGTAATTGATTTTAACAGAGATAATTCAACATACATTTCCACTCCCTTTGTTACTGCATTGCCAACATTGGTGGTCAGTAAATAAGAAGAGCCATCTGCTTTTTTCTGTGAAATCAAACCTACCCGGTTTCCATAGTAGAGGTAAAATCCGTTTACATCGAAATTTAAAACATCTTTATAATGGCCGCGATACCCTACATCTATATCATATCCCTTGTTATCTTTCAAATTTGGATCTATTACATCCACCCTGTCGGCAGGAGTAACATTTGTATATAAGTACGAGCGGTATGCCTGGGAAATGTTTCCATATAGCTGGCTAAGCTTATTTACCTGGTACTGCAAACCTGCACCAAATAAGGGAAAGCTCCTGTTACCCTTGAATGATATGTCGGTTGAAGCATTGTTGATGCTACCACTTACATTCGTGTTTATTATTTCATATCGTACACCGGGTGTTATTGAAAAACGATTTGTAAATTGAAATATGTTTTCAGCAAATAAAGCATAGTTATGTGTTGTAAAATGCAAATCAATTCCATAAGGTTTTATAAGGCTTAAATCAAAATCACTTCCTGTTGTGCCTATGCCCTTTTGCTTCCTTTTTGTTGTTTCCACGGAGTAACGCAGGCCACCTGCTAACACAGATTTTATTTTACCTATATTATAGCTGTGTAATAGCCTCGCCTCTGTTGTAAATCCCAAATAATAATCCCTGTCTACCTGCCGAGGATTATAAGCGCCTGATGAAATGTTGAATGTATCTGCAATTAAAGGAGACGCTATTTTCTGTACACTGTTCCGTTGCCCAAATAAAGCATTGCTTGTAATTTCTAAATGGGTATTATCAGATAACCCATATTTGAATATAATTGCCGGAATATTTATTTCCGGATTAAAATAATTTCGTGAACGTAATGATTGTTTTAGATTTTCATTGAATTGCGCATCTGTTAATCCACCTGCGATTTGCTGTACATAATTCATTCGTGAAAATTGTACGGCTAAACTTGCTTTTGAATTGAACCGATAGTTGAGGTTGAAATAATAAGCATGATAACTGAAATCTGCATTTTTCCGCCATCCATCACCGTGCCGGTAATCGTAGTAGGCATAATAGTTCAGTTTTCCTTTAGTACCTCCTACAGCATTATAAGAATTGAATAAATTGTTCGATCCTGTTGTTTGTTCGCTTTCTATCGAAAAAGGTTTAGTGCTGTCACCCTCTTTCATCACATAATTTAACATACCGCCAAACTGGCTGCCAAATTGCAAAGCCGCCGATCCTCTTACTAATTCCACCCGCTCTATTCCCTGCATTGGGGGTGTATAATGATCCTCGGGATAACCAAAAATATCTGAATTAATATTGTAACCGTTTTGACGCATATTCATTTCAATTGAACGATGAGCATCTGTACCTCTTGAACCGACATTTATCTGTAAACCTGCTCCGTCCATATCCCACATAGTTAAACCGGGTATTTGTGCAAAAGCAGTTCTTGTAAGATTTTGTGCAAGGTTCATACGGGAAGGGTCAAGATAAACCTGGTTTGTTTTTTTGCCTGCGTAAATATTAGCTCCGATAATATCAGGTAAATATTTAGAAGATGCATTTTTAAGATATGTACTTACAACAATGCTGTCTAAGGTTGATGATATAATATCTTCTTTTTGATGATTTTGCGCTTTTGAATGTGTCAAGGTAAAAATCGAAAAGATCAGGCAGATGAATAATTTGAACCGAAAAAGCATATTCAATAGTTTTTATTTGGTTTGATTCTAAAATAACAATATGTGTATAGTTGAAAAATTAATATAATTATGACTTAACCTTCTTTTTTCATCTTTAACCGACTTACTACTAAGTTGCCAACCTTTTTGCCGGACTCATAACTGATAATACAGGTCGGATGAAAGTGGAGACCACCATAAAATCGTCCGCGGCTATTTTCTATAGCAGCATCCCTGAATGAAGTATAACTTCTGCTTTTGATTCCAAATTCAAGCTCCGAAGTATCTGTATAAGCAAGATTATCACCAAAAACGCTGGTCAGTGCTGCTGCTGCTGCTGATGAACCTGTAGAATGTCCGCAAGTATATTCAGGAAAAGGCGGTGTTTGCAGGTGCGGCTGCCAGTTTTGATCGAAATACTTATTGATTACAGTTTCGGGGCGAACAGTACTATGCCGGTACTTCTCATCCCAGCACTGAATAAATGAGTCAAACAGCGCAATAGCGGTTTTTGTGTATGCATATACTGTAGTTGAATAATCTGCTTTTACTTTTTCTGCCGCGATCCCAACGATACTCATCCAATGACCGGGAGGAGAAAACTTTTTGGTAGCATACATGAGGTGGCCATTCACATTAAGTTTAAATGGATTGTCATCCCAAAAGTCAGAAATATCTTTTTGTTCCTCTGTCAGGTTTTTAGTTGTATCCAACATTTGTTTCACCTGCTTATAATAAGCGCTGTTTTTATCTGTAACATTATAAGTAAAAGGTGGCGGCGGACAAAACTGACCAGCACTATCCATTACTAAGGGTCGGATTAAATTCCAGTTTGGTTCCATCGCATCTGCATAAGCAGGAGGAGTTGGTACCCAACGCCCCGGAACGTCATTCTTAACAGTATAAAGAGGCATACCTCTCGTTTCAGCATAATTATCCTTTTTGCTCCAGGTCATTATAATATTAGAAAGTGTATCAGAATATTGTAAAGAGTTTTCAAACACCTGCGAAGGCATACCATGCTGTTTAGCCAGGTTTTTAAGGCCATCAATGTATGTATTCATACTCCCTTTAGGAAAAGTAACCGATTCGCCAAGTGTGCAAAAAGCCATTAGGGATGCAAACTCATAATTTATCTCTTTGGCTGTATCCGGTTTGGGAACACTTTTTAGTCCATTTATCTGACCCGCTAAAGAATAATATTGTTTTGAATAACCGGCAGCAATTACTTCATAAGCTGCAATGTTGGCATATAAATAATTACGGGACGCTACTATGGGACTAAAATTATTTCCCATCACAACTGTGTTGAGTTCATGAACAGTTTTACAATACAGAAGCGGGTCTTTAAAAACTTCTGCGTAATCTTTTTTCGTATTACATGCACTTATTGCTACAATAACAACCAGAGCAATTAATGACATTAGATTAGTAACAGGCGATTTTTTCATAACACTATAAAATGTAGATAATTCTTTTATTTAAATAAGGAGATTTGGGCAGGCCTACATGCTAAAACTTCATGTTATTATCGTTAAATAACCCTGAAAAAGTTTCAACAATAATTGTTTTATTCTGTAGTAGTACAGTTGAATATTACTTCAAAAGCTGGAACCTAAAGAAAGGTGGTTAAGAGGAAATGTTACCACAAATGCTTAGCTAAAATTAGATTAAATCTGGAGGCTGTTCGGGTAGTATATAGTGTGAAGAAGGTAAGAAGGTTAACTGACTATTAATACTATACGTATGTAACATCTGATAGTAAACACTTGCATATTCAGAAGCAGGCTTATCATATTCAAATGAAAGAATTTTAAATATACTTGTTTTTGAATTCGTCGATTTCTTCGATTGGTTATTTTGAACTAAGTCATTGGCATATTTAAAAAACTCATCCTTTGCCGATTCAATACACATTTTATTTTGATTAGGCAGGCATAATAAAATAAGACAGCCATCAGAAATTTTCCGTTTAACATACTTCAGTATTTTTCCATTAACGGTTATTTCCCCATCTATACGTTCAAAGTTTTGTTGATTGGTTATATAAGGGAGGGAGAGCGGAACTTTTATAGTAATAAGGTCTGCCTCATTGTAATCCTGTTTATCAAGAGAAGCCTCAAGTTGTTTATCAGATTGCTGCTGTTCATAATTAAATAACAGCTTGTACCCGAAAAGGTTAAACAGGAATAGCGTAATCAATAATATGGCAGACAGCTTCTTCAAATCATTTCACAAAATTAATAATACCATCAATCGAAATTGATGTAGCTACAAAACTATCGGCAGATTTAGGATAAATTCTGAATTCTAAAGAACCATAGGGAAACAAAGGTACGTACTGCTTTTAAAATTACGGCTCATAAAGTTGAATTTATGAGTGGTGGGCTTTTCAATTTATGGTTCATTACATGGGGCACCAACTTATAATATTAAAACAAAAGTTCCCCCAATGATAAGCAATGCACCTAAAGCTGTTTTAACAGTTAATGGTTCTCCTAAAAAAATTACCGCTAATATAATGGCAATTGCCACACTCATTTTATCAACTGGTGCAACCTGTGAAACCTTTCCTAACTGTAATGCTTTAAAATAAAATATCCACGAAAGTCCTGTAGCTACTCCCGACAGGCAAAGGAAAATAATGTTTTGCTTAGATAAAGTATGAATGGTATATGCGCCGCCTCTGAAAAAAGCAATGCCCCAGGCAAGAATTAAAATCACTACTGTTCGTATAGCCGTTGCCAAATCAGTATCAACTCCTTTGATGCCCACCTTTGCAAAGATGGCTGTAAGTGCTGCAAAAAATGCAGATAGTAAAGCGTATATCCACCACATATGTAAGTCTTTTAATGTTTTATGAATTAGTCAAAATCGAACAAAAAATTGGATTCCGGTTAAATAAAAACTATTTGGTAACCAACTCAGTCAGCACTCTCCCGGTTGCGGCATTGGGCTGACTGATGTTTAAAAGGTCAGCTACAGTTGGAGCAATATCTGTGATGTTTACAGGCGTTGCGGAACTGCCACGAGAAATTTTCCAGCCATACCATAGCAAAGGAACATGAGTATCATAGCTATAGGGCGTTCCATGTGTAGTGCCTGTTGTGCTTGTGGAAGATTCTATCCAGCCTGGCTGAAATAAAACAGAAACATCTCCGGAGCGTTGCACATTAAATCCGTTTTGTAAAAAGGCTTCGGGCTTTTGAGTAAAGGATGAGCCATTTAATTGATAAGAGGTATAAGTGTTTGCTACTCCTTGAAAACCTAAAAGATAAGCAGCAACTTTTTCCTGAATCTCTTTTAAAGAAATATTCTTTTGTGTAATCAGTTGATGATTAAGATATACCTGCTGATTTATAAAACTCGAAACCCAATTGCCGTTACCGAAACTTTTATTTAAATAAGTTTTCAAAGAATCTAACATTTTTCTTCCGGCAAAATATCCGGCGGGTATTTTATCATCCATCATTTGAGCGGGTACATAAGCGGCGCCATGGTCGGCGGTGAGGAATAACAAAAAACCGTTCTTTCCATACAATTTTTCGAGATACGAAATCAGTTCACCAAGATCACGGTCGAGGCGTAAATAAGTATCTTCCACTTCTATAGATTGCGGTCCCATTTTGTGCCCGACATAATCGGTGGAAGAAAAGCTTATGGCAATAAAATCCGTATTAGTTCCTTTACCCAATTGCTCTCCTTCAATAGCCGCTATAGCTGCATCTTTAGTTAGCGTATTTCCAAAAGGCGTGGAGCGGATAATATCAAAATCATTTGGCTTCCACATCTTTGATACATCATGCGGAAAAACAGGTTTATTCTCTCCCGGATATTTTCCTTCATAAGGGTTATCATCGGCTGCGCTTTCTGTATATTGGCTAATGGGCAATAAAGTATTCCAGCTTTGCGAAAGATATTTCTGCGCCAAATGACGGTCATTCAATTTTTTCATCCAGTCGGGCAAGTTCTGCATGTAATAAGTGGAAGTAATCCAATTGCCTGTTTCTGAATCAAACCAGTAAGCGGCGTTGGCTAAATGACCGGCTGGTAAAATGGCGCTCCGGTCTTTTAATGCCACGCCAATCACTTTTGATTTTTTAGCAGTTGACAGGCGCAATTCATCGGTGACAGTAGCTGCCAACATATTGGCAGGCGACATTTTGCCCACCTTTACATTAGGGCTTCCTACAGTATTTACCGTGCTGTCGTCTGTAACATAAATGCTTTTGCCCGTACTGCGCACATACCAGTCATTGCCGATAATCCCATGTTGCGAAGGTGTGGTGCCGGTGTAAATAGAAGTATGCCCGGGACCGGTATAAGTAGGCGCATAATTATAATGATTGTTCCTGCAATTATAACCTCCGTTCAATAATTTTTTAAAGCCGTTTTCTGAATATTTGCTGTAATACCTATACAAATAGTCATAGCGCATCTGATCTACTACAATACCTACTACCAGCTTTGGCCTTTGAATGAATGTTGTTTGACAAATTGCATTATGTTGTATTAGTATAAGCGAAAGTGCAGAAAAAACAAACCGTATTATATCTTTCATTGTATAATTATTCAATAGATGTTCTGATTCTTTGTGAGAAAAAACAAATCTAATCATCCGTTTTTTTCTTTTGCTCCATTATAAAAGCGCTTCTTCGTGGAGCGGGCATTTGTGAATTTTCTCCTTTTACAAATTTCCAGACTACTTCATTTAGATCCAAATCGGGAGCAGCATCTTCTTTTGCCAGATTAAAAGACTGTGAGCGTTTAGCACTTTTATTCGAAACTGTATTTCGTTCTTCAAGATCAACATTTGCCGGCTTTGCCTTGTATAGATTAAAATCAGGCTTTGAAGTAAAACAGTTATATAACGGTATGGCTGCAGCATCATACTGGCTCATAGGAGGCAGGCCAAGTATCAATTCCATTGTGCGAAGAATACCTGAAGTGGAATACATCGTATGATTTACGGTTCCCCTTTTAATGTAAGGGCTGATAACGTATGAAGGTGACCTATGGGCATCAACATGATCGGGACCATTTTGGGCATCGTCTTCTAAGACGAAAATTGCGGATTGTTTCCAGATGTAGCTTTGCGAGATGTATTCTACAAGCATGCCCAATGCAAGATCATTGTCGCCAACGGCAGCAAACGGACTGTATTTTCCTTTGCGCTGCCCGCTGGTATGATCATTTGGAAGACGGATAATACTTAAAGACGGAAGACTGTTCTTTGAAAGAAGCGAATCGAAATCATGTTGCCAAACAGCAAAACGATCTACATCTTTGTAATCAAGATTAAAGCCTTCATAAGCCGGACAAATATGGCCTTCAAGCGTTTTTGTATTTGCCTTCCCGTTATCTGCAAATTCTCCATAACTGCGATAACTTATGCCAGCTCTTTTGCAGTAATCCCAAATAAATCCATCCCTTGGATAAGCAATTTCACGGGTGCCTTCAAAATCATAAGTACCACCTCTTTGCCCATAAAGGGTAGGCCACGTTTTTTCAACAAAGTCAGTTGAATAAGCTGCGGTGCTCCAGTTGTGCCCATCAGGACTTACCTCTGCATCAACATAAAAATTATCAAGCAAAACAAATTCACGTGCTAAGGCATGATGATTAGGTGTAATTTTTTCGGGGAAAAGGCAAAGATCAGGGTCTCCATTGCCTTCCTTTACATCACCCATCATTTGGTCATAAGTGCGGTTTTCTTTTATGATGTAGAACACATGCTTTATGGGCGATGCTTCACCAACTTTCATAGGAACAGGATTCCCTTTTACACCCGGGCTTGTCATATTCCTTTCTTTTGTATAAGGCGTGTTATTATATACTGCCTTTGAATAAACAGCTAACGCAGCATCAGCAGGCTCGTCAATTATTGACATGGTTCCTTTCATCAATCCACCAATGTAACCAAGGCGAACGGCAGCAAAGGTATCTCCCACAGGTCGCTCTGCCATTTTTTGTGTTTTTACAGGATCCGGACCATCGGGATTTGCAAAAGACGAGAAGCCTTTTCCATTAGAAACAAAAATTTTTTTACCAATCACTTTTATGTTGGTGGGATACCAGCCTACAGGAATAAACCCTTTTGATTTACTGCTGCCGGGTACAGATTCATCAAACACAGTAAGAAAATTATTATCTGCATTGGCAACGTATAATTTCTTTTCATCAGCAGACAATGCAAGTCCGTTAGAAGTGGAACCTGCGGGAGCATCAGGATATAAAGCGGCATTTAAAACTTCAAGCGCTTTGCGCCGCTTAATATCAATAACCGAAACACTATTATCATTGGCATTGGCAACAAATAAAATATTTCCCTTTTTATTTAATAATAATTCAGTCGGGTGATCTCCTGCAGCAACTTCACCATTCAATTTCCTTTGCCTTGTATCGTAGATCAGCACTTTATCGCCACCCCATGATGAAATGTACAATTCCTTTTTATCCGGCGACAGTAAACAGGCATACGCTTCGTTGCCTAATTCAAGTTGCTGAATAATACTTTTATTTGTAAGGTTAATTACATACAATGAATTATTCTCTTTGGTAACTACATACATTTTTTTTGCAGCATCATCTATATCAATTCCTGCAGGAGATATTTTTTCTGGCCATTTATTTCCCAGTATAATACTATCCTTCAATTGCATTTTATTATTAACGATGGCATATTGCAATATCCAATTATCATTTCCTCCGGATGCATACAAAAATTTTTCATCAGCACTAAATTTTAAACCATACCACGATTTTGGAATGATTACAGTATGAAGCACCTTCTCTTTTTTAGGATCAATTAACTGAATGCTTTGTACGCTTTGTCCGTTGTTGGTAACGGCCAGGTATTTGTTTGATGAAGAAACAGCCATATTGAGCGGCAGATCGCCTAAAGGCAACGAACGACCCGCGGGAGAAAGACTCCAGCCATTAGGAAGCCTGACTCTCTTTTTTGTTAATTGGTTTTCAGGTATATTATTTTTCTGTCCTTTTGAAACTTCCACTAACGAAAACAAAGCAATAAGAAAAAAGATATATTTCATAAAAATTGTTCAAAAATTTAAAATGCATAACGGGCGCCAATTTGTATTTGGTAAGGTGTACCGTTCGCCTGTAACACACCTACGTTTTCATTAACCTTGTAAGTGTACTCTTTAGTTTCCGGGTTAAAACCTGTTACGAATAATAAAGTTTGTGTATTGAAAGTATTAAAATTGAAGTTTCTTCCCCATTCTTTATTTAAAAGATTGGCGAAATTAAATACATCCACGCTTAAAGTAAACTTTTGCTTCTTTGCTATTTTAAAGTCCTTGTTAAGCCGTAGATCAAAAATTCCGGAAAAGGGATTTTCGCCACCATTTCTCTCTGCAATTTTGCCCATGTTTTTTCTTATATAATCCCTTGCCCTGTTATCAGGGTTATTTAAAACTTTTTGCATAGAAGCACGAATACTTTCAGGTGCTTTAGCGTCATTGGGATCAAATATAAATGCAAGGTCGTTGTCATTTCCCGGACCACCCACAAAGTCGCCATTCAGATCTGCGTCTATAGTAAGGCTATAACGGGTGCCACCAATACCTGTAAAACGGCCGCTCAAATTAAATCCTTTCCATGATGGTGTAGATCCAAAGAAAACAAGCTTGTGCCTGAACTGGTTATCAGAAAAATTCATTTCAGATAAATCGCGTGGATCAGATTTTATAGGACGGAAGGTTGAAGTATTGGCCACATTACCGTTGTAGGAAGTATTGTCCTTTGTAATGTTATAGGTATAGCTAAAGTTGATATAACCATCACGGAAGTAACGGTACTCTCCATCTGCAATAGCAATTTTGGAAGATAATTTAGCTCCATTGGTAAACTCCAGTGTTCTGCCAACAAGTTGTGTTTTTCTTCCCAACACATTATTAGTTATGCCGGCAGCAGATATAGAACTGGCGGGTACAAAGATTCCCCTGTTGCCTTCGTTAGCTAGTGTAAAATAGGGTTGGTCAACAAGGTTTCTATCAAGGTAAACATAATTGTTATATGTATAAGAATATAAGAGGTTTAAGCCCAGGCGCAATTTACCTTGCATCAGTAATTTATTGTATGATAGGTTGGTTTTGAAAATACTGGGTACCTGCAAATGGGGGTCGTTGAGGTTAATGGTAGAAACAGATGTAATACCTGGAATTAAGCCTGGCACCGTTGAAGGATCATTTCTATACGAAGGAAAATTTGGTACCGGAACGAGGTTAGGTCCGGTGCTGCTCCTTGTTACATCAATTGAGGCCACTTTAGTACCGCTGTTTTGAATATTATTTACTTGGGCATAGGTAATAGGATTGGCGGAAAATATACCTGCACCAAATTTTAAAATATCTGTTTTTTTACCCTGAATATCCCACGTTAATTGCAAACGGGGTTGTATATTATTCCAATCGGTAGGGTTGTTATCTGTACGAAGACCCAGTTCCTTTTCAACAATTGGGTTATAATCTCCTGGGGTAAGATAGCTTGTTACATCCCAACGGAGGCCAAATGTAGCTTCTAAATCTTTACGTGGCGAAAACTGAACCTCTCCAAAGAGTGAACCATTCAATACATATTGCTGTACAGAAGGAACGCCTTTCAAAGGTACTTCCCTGGCAAAGCGGGAAGGGTTAAGGTTATCGAAATCTGACAGGCTGTTAAAAATGAATCGTCCGTTTTGTTCATTGGAAATATAAGTATCCAGGTGAGTAAGTGTGTTATCCGTACCAAATATAAAGTTGTATTTGCCTTTTGTTAAGTAGGAAGTGTTTATAAGTTGAAACTGATTTTCCAGGTTGTTTTCCGGATTGAAACGCTGACCACCAAGCTGTACTGTAGTATTTCCTTGCGTGCCATTGGGAAGTACGGATTTGACTGTTACAATGGCTCTTGGGATATTAGAAGCGGGCAATTCTGAATTGGGTACATAATTACGACTGGCTCGTTGATACTGGAACTTTAGCTCATTCAATAATTTGGGGCTAAACTGTGTACGCAATGAAACAAGGGCGCTGTTTTCTTTTGATTTAAAATTGCCCCACACTTCATACAGATTGATACTGCTGTTGTCATCCACGCTTGCCGGGTTGTTCCAATTGCTGAAATTATTGCGGAAAGTCAACCTGTTTTTTTCATTGATCAGCCAGTCCAGGCGAAGCATGAAAGTGTTGGCTACTGTCTTTCTGCCAAACTCACCCACCTGCTTGTTATTACTTAAGCCATATTTTGTTCGGGCAATATTTAGAACCGTATCCAGCGCACCTTTGCTGATTCGTTGTGCAATAGCATCAGCATCAGTTTGTATGTCGGCAATAAAAAACGGGGCAGAAGCATCTTCCCGGTCGAAAGCAGTAAAAAAGTGAAGTTTGTTTTTTATGATTGGTCCACCAAGACTAAATCCACGTTGATTGTTGGTAAACTTCTGTACCCTTTTATTACCCCTGATATCATAATGGCTGGACAATGCATCAGAACGGTAATAATTAAAAACACTGCCAGTAAACGTATTGGTACCCGATTTGGTAACAGCACTAATTGCTCCACCACCCTGGCGTCCCTGTGTTACACTATATACATTGGTTATTACTTCAAACTCACGAATGGCCTCAAGCGAAAGCGAAAATGGCCCTCTTCCTATTTCACCGCTGGTTAAACTATTTTTTGCATTTACTCCATCAATCAGGTAGTTGGTTGAAGAAAAGCGCTGCCCACCCAGGTTAGCTCCGTTAGAGGTAGGAGCTAAAGAAGCAAGATCATTAAAGTTTCTGTTTTGTGCAGGTATCTGCTGTATGGTTCTGGTCGATATAGCAGTACTTGCACCGAAACGATCAATACGCTTCGTTAACGGATTTGTTTTTACCACTACATCCTCCAGCGAATTGGTTTTTATTTCTAATAAAAAATTAATAACCAATTGGTCGCCCTGGTTTAAGCTTAAATTTTCATTCACCTGTGAGCTAAACCCAACATTTGTCACCTCGACTTTGTAAGGACTGCCAAGAGGCAACTGACGAAAGTAATACTTACCTTCATTGTTAGTTTGCGTAACTGACTTAAAGCCAGTTGACTCATTAATAACAGTAACAGAAGCTCCGGCAAGAGGCGCTTTTGCTGAATTTGACACCGTGCCTGTTACTGATGCATCTGTTGATTGGGCAATAATAAAACAAGTAGGAAGTAAAGCTAAACCTGCGGTAATAAATAAGAGGAAGTAAAGTTGTGATTTCATAAAAAATCTTGCTTGAAGTTTGAAAAATAATAAAGTACAAACTTTATTACCCGATGTAAGCAAATTGTGTTGATAGTATTACCAAAAGGTTAAGAATGCTTATCATAATTAATAAGAGTTAAAGGTTTAAGGTTGTCTTTCAACATATATTTTTTATGAAGCATTTTCAACTTCTACACTTGTTCGGCTGACATTTTTTTAGGGCAAGGCTTCGCCAGGTCTGATTGCATCTGTACCACCAATTTTTTTATTTTATGACATTATATCTTAAAATGATTTTATCATTACTTCAGCGCCTTAGTGTTGGCTTGAGGCACTATCCAAATACTTTGCCCTCTTATTCTTTATTATCCATCTGATCCATTCAATGCTCTTTTTTCTTTGCTTTCTTTTATCTTAAAGCATATAAACGGACAGAGTATGCCGATAACGATGGAACCTAAAATATCGCTTGGGTAATGCACGCCTAAATCCATTCTTGAATATCCGACAGCTATAGCCCAGCAGAACGAGGGTAAGATGACATACCATTTTGGAAAAGCAAAGCTTAATGAGGCTGCTAACGTAAAAGCATCACTTGTATGTCCTGATGGAAAAGAAGGACTGGAACCGGATGTGATATTTTGAATAAAAGGATAGGTGATAAAGGGTCTTGGGCGATTCACTAAATGCTTTACAATTGTTTCAATAACTAAAGCCAAAACAGATGCACAGATAATAAATGCTGATTTTATTTTAAGTGTCCTGTCTTTTAAAATAAACGATAATACTACTAAAAAAACAGGAACACTATAAGCAATTGGCGCTGCAGAATCTGTAATAATCCGAAACAGGTTATCTAAAGAACGGTTCCGGTGCAGGTTGATATCTTTTAATACATCTATATCCCAGTTCTGCGCCTGGCATAAAAAGCTGAAGAAAACAAGTATTACAGATAACAGAATACACTTTTTATTCTTTGAAATGAATTTAAAAAAGTCATTATTAATGATTGTCATACATCTTGTTTTGGATTTCTGAATATTGTTCCTTATGTTTTGGTTCTATCCTTTTAATAAACAAAAAATATAAACGGCTTACAAACCATGTGACAGGTATTGCAAGTATTGCAGGAACGATAACATCTGTGGGATAATGAACGCCTAAATAAATACGGCTATATGAAACAAGAAAAGCCCAAACAAATAATATTGGCAATAAAAATTTAATCTTTCGGCCAACAGTGAACTTCAGGAAAAAAGAAAGTGAAAAAACATTTATCGCATGTGATGAAACAAAGCCATAAAGGCCTCCCCTGTAGCCATTTAAATACCTTAGATGACCCTCAAGAGATGGATTGTGGCTTGGCCTCAATCGTAAAAATAAATTTTTGATAACTGTGGATGCCAGTTGGTCACTAATCAATATCAGCAAAGCAATCATTAGAAAAAGGGGTATCATCTTTTTCCCGATTTTAAAAATAAGTATGGTTACAATTGTAGCATAAAAGGGAATCATAATCCATGTATCACTCAACCACCACATGATGAAATCGAGGAAAGGAGTATGGTGACCGTTTACCCAATAAAGAAGTTTAGTATCCATTTCCTGTATTAATTCTAACATCTGCAATAACATGTTTTAAAGAAGGATGATTGAAAGCAAAAAAAAAATTCAATGGATTTCAATTTATGCGCTGACTTATCTAAACTTATACACTAATCCTGGCATTAGTACCTGGTTGTTGTACTGCAAATTGAAAGAAACAGTGCTTTTCTTTTGTTTTGTTGCTTTCAATTTTGCATACCGGTGATAGTTATTAACTACCTGCTTTCCGGTTAAATAACCTAAAGCGGCTGCTACAAGAACATCTGTAGCCCAGTGCTTGTTTTCGGTAATCCGGCTTAAACCAACAAGCGAGGCAGAACTATATGCGACAATTGGTATCCATGGCCGGTTTTTATATTCCATAGCAAATACAGTAGCAGCCGCAAAAGCAACTGTTGTATGCCCGGATGGGAAAGCGCTATTAATTCTCGCACCATTGGGCTTGGCAAAAGGACCTAAGAAGGTGGGATGAGCCTCTGTATTAGGGTCATAATAAGAAGGACGTGTTCTTCCTGATAAAACTTTAATAACACCTGATACTGCTGCTCCCGTTATATATGCCTGGGTGGCCAGTAAAGTTGTGGTTTTCATTTTTTCATTATGAAAGACAAAACCATACGCTCCGAAAGATGCTAATATATATCCTTCATAAGGGCCACCGAAATTTGTTACAAAATTACTGGTAGAAAGAAAATCAGGGTTGTCTTTTCTAAACTGTAAAGTTCTTTGTTGTATTGGCTTATCAGCAAATGCTAATGCCCCCGCAACTGCAGCAAACTTTCCTGCGTTTCCCCAGTCTCTTCCCGTCATGTGGAACGGCTTTGTAAAAGATTGTTTGAGATTACTTGCTAATAATATAACATAAGTGGAAGGAGTAAGCTTTGTACTTTCGTTGTACGCCTTTGTATTTGTATTATTTATTTGCCCGCCTGCACTCTCTGTCTTTAAACTTAAACTGTCAAGCTTATTAATCAGGGTGTCAGTTTGCTGCGATAGTCCTATTAAAGGTGTCAGCAAAATTGCAAATACAATAAATCGAAGTTTCTTTTTCATAATGATTCGTAATTCTGCTAACGTATTGAATAGCCTTTATAATTTGATTTTGATACCTGCATTTACAACCACTCCATCAAGTGGAGCATAAATGTCTCTGAAAGTTGGATTGGTAATTGAACCTTTGTAAATTGTGTCCCACCTTGTTTGTCTGCGGTCAGTAAAGTTTTCTGCGTTGATAAAGAAGTTCAAATGCTGCCACATCTTTTCAAATAATAATCCATACATCACATATCCTTTACCTGTTGCCCCATCCGAAAGTCTTTGACTGCTTACATATAAACCTTCAACACCTAAGCGAAAACTACGTTCTGCTTCATACATTAATACTGCATTTACTCTGTGACCTGGTGTAAGGGGCTGCAATGTTTTTTGACTATTGAAATGTTGATTGGCATTGGTATAAGTATATCCAACAAAAGCCTGAAAGGCTTCCCATTTCAATTTGAAATTAGTTTCTGTGCCTTTAGTGTCAATATAACCGTTCGCATTTGCGAAGTTGTTACCCTGTAGTATTAATGGATTGTTGAGATAAGTATAAAAGAATAATTGGTTAACACTTAATGAAACTTCATCTATTTGAGTGCGATAGTTTACATCTGCATTGCCGCCATAACTTTTCTCTGCCTTAGTTTCTAAGGATACCGGCTGAATATTTACATACCCTCTTTCTTCTGCTTCTTCGCTAAATGGTGATGGCATTTTATAGCCAAGCCCACCTCCGATACGGCTCGTCCAGTGTTCGTTAAACGTAAATAAACCATTTACCCTTGGCAAAATGAATACTCCTTTCCATTTGTCGTTTGTAACCGGAGTATTATAATCAATCCGAAGTCCTGTTTCTAAAGAGAACCAATCTGAAGCCTTATAAATGTTTTGAACAAATGCTCCTATAGTAGTAAGGTTGTACTTAATCTTTGAAGTGTCTAATGATTTAAAATTATCTGTCCAAAGATTTATACCTGCGACCCAGTCAGATTTTCCTTTGTTATGGTTGTAACTCATCTCGCTGAATGATGATACCTGCTGGCCATTAAAGCTGCTTTGCGGCATGGTTAATCTGCGGTCAAAAAAGCCTATGGAATTTTTGAAGTTGATTTTGCTTTCGCTATTAATTTGGCTGCTTACTGAAAGTTGAGTTGCTACTCTTGTTGTCTTGTTGCGCTCAAAGAAACTATGTGTATTATCTGCTTTGCCTTCGAGCACTTTTGTATCGCCTCCATAGCGGTCTTCATAAGTGGTACTTACTCCAAACCATGCAGATGTTTTATTGCTGAAGTTGTAAAATAATTTAGGATTAAATGTAAAGCGGTTTGTTTTTGGAATAGCCGTAAGACCAATGTTTGCAGGGTCGTAAGGAGCATTGTAATTGTATGAACCAAATATGGTTGTTCCTGCTTTTTTCCACTTTTGAGAATAGAAGCCACTGCCATCAAAACCCTTTGCACTTGTACCATTTAGTAAGAAAGAAAGTTCCTTTTGCGGACCAGGTGTTTTGCTTACAAGGTTTACTAACCCTGCTATTGCACCTCCACCAAATAAGGTAGATGCAGAACCTTTGATAAATTCTACCTGTTTTAAATCGAGCGGTGCAATCTGCATTACACTTAACCCGCCTGAAAAGCCCTGGTATAACGGCATACCGTCTCTTAAAATCTGTGTGTATCGGCCATCAAGCCCTTGTATTCTTATGTTAGCTGTACCGCTAACGGCTGATGTTTGCTGTGTGGCAATACCTGTACTTTCATTCAGTAACATCTTAATGTCACCTGGTTTCATAGATGCTTTTTCATCTAATTCCTCACCCGTAATTACTTCCACTCTTGTAGGAATATTTTTAATGCTGCGGCTGGTACGTGTTGTTTGCACAACTACTTCATCAAGTTGTGTTCCTTTTGGTTCTAACTGTACAGTAAATAATTGATTAGTATTAGTGAGGGGAAATGTAACTGATAGTTTTCTTTCATCATACCCTACAAAAGAAATGGTTATTGAGTAAGCGCCATCAGGAATGTTTGTTATTGTGATAGCGCCTGTGCTGTCTGCTGAAGCACTAAGGTTTATCTTACTAATTGTTGCGGTTGCACCCGGTAAGATTTCTTGTGTTTTTTCACTTACAATTACAGCTTTAAAAGTATTTTGTGAATAAGATAGCTGACCAATGGTTACAACTAATGACAATAGTAAAAGTCTCATATTAATAAATATATTTTGATTTTGAAGGCATCTTTCATCAATGCAATAGAATGCATGCTTGCATAAACAGTTAAAAAATAACCTTCGAAATCAAATGCGAAAGACCGAATTGCGAATATAAAGTTTGTTGGGCGGGTCGGGATTTTTGAAAAAAATGGAAGTAGTGAGTTGTTGTATAAATTTTTCTCTTACTATCGGTGAAATTGTATTAACGGGCAAAGCAACCGGATGGTCTAAGTGAAAATCATGAACTGCACCTGAATTTACAGCAATGGTATAAGATTGGTCTTCCTTTTTAAAATTTTGCTTAAACTCATCATTGTCCAACTCAAAAACTGAAGTCGTAAAGCCGGCTAATGTTAGTAGTATTAAACAATATTTGAAGAATGCTTTCACTTTTGCAAATTTAGATGTAAGTTGTGTTTATGCTGTGATTCTTTTAACTGCTGTTTTAATAAACATGTTCTTCCCTCCTGTGCTGCTAATAAATTAATAAGTACAAGATTGTAACGCAACGATGACTGATAGTAGAAATACTGCATGGCTCAAAAAATACCTGATCTTATCCGAATAAATTCTAAGCTTTCGCTCTTCTTTCTTTCCTGTAAACAATCCTCATTAAGCTTGGCAATACCAACAGTAGCAAAGGCAATCCCGACACAAAGCCTCCTATAACTGCTACCGCTAACGGTTGTTGCATCTGTGCTCCCAAACCTATACCTAATGCTAATGGCATTAAGGCTAAAATGGCTCCTATAGCAGTCATTAATTTTGGACGGATACGCATGGCAATTGCATAATTTACAGAAGTATCTACGTCGCCACTTTCCTTTAAATTGGCTTTAAACTGGTTGACAGTGAAAATGGCATTTTCTGCTATGATACCTACAATCATAATAATGCCGGTATAACTGCTGACATTTAAAGGGATACCTGTAATAAATAATCCAAGAATACAACCGCTAATACCCATAACAGAAACAAAGAGCACAACCAGTGAAATCACCCACTCTTTAAATAAAAATATCAATACCGCCAATACAAGCAGGATAGCCATCCCTAAAATAAAAAGGAGTTCTTTAAAGGATTGTTGTTGTTCGGAATAAGCGCCGCCATAAGCAATAGAGTATCCTTGCGGCAATGGAAGCTGTTCTTTAAACCTGGTTTGTATTTCTTTGATAGCGCTTCCCAAATCACGGTTATCAAGGCGTGCTGTCAGTACAATATTTGATTTTAAATCTTCCCTCCGTTCTTCGATTTCGCCGGTAATAACCCGCACATCAGTAAAAAAAGAAACGGGTCTTGTTGTGCCATCGGGTAAAAAAATCAATTGCCTTTTTAAATGCTCCACGTCGTTATCAGCAAAGTTGGCAAAACGGAAAAGTATCCTGCGCATTTGCTCACCATCCTGCACTTGTCCTACCTGGATGCCACCTGTCATTGCCGCTTGTGCAGGAGAAGGTTCAGGTGTATTGGCATTTAAACCTAACGGCACCCCTCCTGTATAAGTACTAAGCTGTGTTTGAAAGTCGGTTAAACTAATATTGTACCTGCTCAACTTATCCTGGTTGGGGGTGAATACCAATGAAGGTCCTTCTACTACCAGTCCGTTATTGATATCGGCGATGCCTTGTATTTTTTGCAATATGGTCTCTGCCTGTAATGTCAATTGCTTTAGTGTGGTGTAATTATCACCAAACACTTTAATTTCAATAGGAGCAGGCGTACTCATCAGGTCACCCAACAAATCTGAAATGCGTTGTCCAAAACTTATATTCAATACCGGAACAACAGCCTGAATGTTTTTTCTTAAATCGCCGATAACATCAGGTGTTGTTTTACTGCGTGAAGTTTTTAACTGAATCAGATAATCACCAAAATTTGCGGGAACGGTTCTAAAAGCCATCTTCATACCGGTTCTGCGCGAATACGCTTCTACATTGGGATTGGCTAAAATAATTTTTTCCATTTGCTGGCAGAGGCGGTCGGTTTCTTCGAGTGATGTGCCAGGGGGTGAGAAATAATCCAGTACAATTGTTCCTTCATCTAAATCGGGCAAGAAGCCTGTTTCCAGTTTTCCTGAAGCTATCCATGCAGAAAATCCCAATACTACAATCAAACTGATAGCAACAACCGGACTTTTAAAAAGCCATATAAGCCAGCGAAGCTTCTTTACAGAACCTGCAGCATCAGTGTGTTCATTTTTCTTTTTAAAAGATTCCTGGTAGCCTATTACCAAATGCAAGACTGGTAAAAGCAGCCAGGTAACCAAAAATGAGCATACCAATGTTACCTGCATGGTAACCGACAGTTCATAAAAAAAGGCGCCTGCCAAACCGCTCATCATACGGAAGGGCAGGAAAATAACAATGGTCGAAAGCGAAGAACCAACCATTGCAGGAAACAGGTTATGTATCGCTTTTCTTACCACAAGAAATTTGCTCTCTCCGGGATGGTCTTCATGCTCACGATATATCTGTTCTATGATAACAATGGCATCATCTATTATTAAACCGACCGATGCAGCTATTGCACCCAGTGACATAATGTTAATGGTAACGCCTAACATGTACAACACCAACATGGTAAAAAATAGCGTAACCGGAATGCTTAGCATTACAGCAAGGCTGGCTCGCCATGAATGCAGAAAAATAATCATCACTATAATAGCCAGAAACAGTCCTTCATAAATTGTTTTTATTACGCTATGAATACTGTCTCCTACAAAAGCGCTTTGATTGTAGTAAGGTTTTAGCTCATATCCTGCCGGAAGCATTTTTCGTAATTCACTTGCTTTGACTTCTGCGTCTTTGGCAAATTGAAGCAAATTTATTCCAGGCTGTTTCACCAAATCAATTAATACTGCATTGCTGCCATTGGCATTTACTTTTACAAACTCCTGTTGTTCCTGTATTTCAACTTTTGCAATATCTTTTAGCTTTATTATCCGGCTGCTATCGCTTTTAATAACCACGTTTTGCAATTCGGCAATATCGTTTACCCTTGTATCGGTAAGGTTTAAATAAAGCCTGCGGTAATCAGCTAAGTAACCGTTGGATAAAACAAAATTATTATTACTAAAGGCGGTGATAATAGCATTGGGTGTGATGGCTAAAGAAGACATTTTAATAGGGTCAGGTATGACTACATATTCCTTCGCTTTTCCACCCCGCACAATTACATTAGAGATACCAGGAACTTGTGAGAAAATCGGTCGCAAGACCAAATTAGCTTTATCTCGCAGAGCAACCAGGCTATTATTTTTGCTCTCCAATGTAAAACCATATACTGGAAACAGCGATTGATTCATTGCTTCGGCTGAAATATTGACACCAGCAAGTAAGAAATTTTTTATCTCATTGATGCGGCTTTCAAGCTGTGTTTTCAGGTTGTAAATATCAACTCCCCAAGTAAAGTACACGTCAATAGTACAACTGCCACGGCTGGTGCTGCTCTTTACAACGGTTACACCCCGCACTTTTTTTACTGCGCTTTCAAGTGGTTTGGTCACCGTTATCAGCATACGGTCTATAGGTTGCTGACCTGCATCTGCAATAATGGAAATACGCGGAAACAAGACTTCAGGAAAAAGGTTGCTTTGCATGCGGGTGAAAGAAAATATACCAGCCATTAGCAGCAACAAGCTTACAAACAAAACCGGCTTCGAAAATATCTTAAAATAATTTTTATCTTCTATCATTATAAACGGTATTAAAACCAGTTATGTTTATTTTTTTGAGACTTAACCTCATTACTATTATTAACATCGTTGTGTCACTCACTTGTACTGCAAATCTTTGTGCTGCTTTCTTTTGAACCACTAAGGCACAAAGGAAAGAAGCTACACAAAGAGCTTCGTGCTACTTAGTGTACTTAGTGTATTTGTGGTTCCAATAGTTTCTTAAAGAACTAAACGTACAAGAGTGCGACGCAACGATGATGCTATGAAAACTGATGCCGGTATCATAATAAATACTCGTTGGGCAACCTTATAATCCGTTCACTTCTTTGTAATGATTGTTACGAGCGCTGTATCTGACAATCCATAATTCCCATTACTAAGTATGTGGTCGTTTGCTGTGAACTGTGGAGAAACAATTTCTATTTCCGCTTTGTTTTTGTTGCCAACCACCACCGGAACTTTTATAGCAGTACTGTCATTTATCAATTTCATTATCCAAAAATGCTGCATCATTTCGTCGCTTAATACAGATGCTTTAGGCAGCACCTGGCTGTTGTTTTCACCTCCTTTACTTACCAGTACTTTTGCAATTAAACCTTCGGGAAGAATAAGCGGGTCTGCTGTTCTTGCCAATATGCTTTGAGTTTGTGCTCCTACATTCATCGCAGCAAGCGGTGTGGTAAACACAGCCGGGTGTTTGCTATTGTCGGGTAACACAATGATGCAACCGTTGCCGGTTTTTGTATAAGGTACAAATTCAAAAGGCACGTTCACCTGGAAAGTCGTCCCATTGCTTTGAGCGATGGTACAAAGTGAAGTTCCTTCCAATACATAATCGCCAGCCTGCTGCCTGTCAATAGCGCTGATAACGCCTGAGCCGGTAGCTCTTACCTTTATTTTACCATATCCTGCCAAAGAGGAATCGAATTGAACAGGAGTACTTCCTAAAGCCTTTCTTTCTTTTGATTCCAGTTCGTACAATATTTGACCTGTTCTTACCCTGTCGCCAATTTTTATGTGTACCGCCGTTATATAAGCAGGAATAGGAGCCAGAACCGTATTGCGGTTGAGGTAAACAGTAGTGGCAAAAAGCTCAAGGTTATCTCCAACAAAACCACTACCTATTGTTGTTATTTCAACAGGTACTTTTGGCTTTTGAACTACTTCTTCGGCAGCGCTTTCTTTACCTTTACAACCTATCGACAGCAGGATAACAGCAACCGGTATAAATGTTATAAAATGTTTCATGTTAGTCATTTACCAGTTCCAGTAGTTGTAAGCGTTAATTAATAAAAGCTGATTGGTTTGCAGCAATGTATAGTCGCGTTGTACTGCGCCCATATTTCTAATTGTGTTTATAAAGTTGATGACGGATTGCTGCCCGGATAACAGTTCCCGTCTGTAAGAATCAATCACCGACTGGTATTCTTTTAGCTGCTGCTGTAACAGCACGGACCGTTCTTTATAAGAGTTAAGCTCTGTTATAAATTTATTTTTCCGCACATCGTTTACTGCAAGAAAATTATCGCGGTAAGAAGCTATAGATTGCAGCAGGATGTCGGTTTTCCTTCGGGTAATGTCTTTCTGTTTGCCGTCATAAAAGTTCCATATAAGACTTACTCCTCCACCAACGCCAAACCGTCTTGGTAAAGTAGATATGTTGGAGGCATTTAATCCGGAGTTGGCAAAAACATTTACCTGTGGCTTATATCTTGTTTCAAATACGTTTTGAGTTGCGGTAAGATTTAAGCTATCTAAACGAAACCGTTGCAAATACTGCGAAGAGAAAGAGGAAACATCTACACGGGGAGTAAGCGAAAGTGTATCTAACTGAACCAGTGAAGTGTCGTTGATACCGGCAAGAATGTTTAAATCCATCAGGTTCCTGCGGTAGTTTGCCCTGCTGAATACCAACTGGTTTTCAAAATTACCGTACTCAATATTTACCAGGTTAAGGTCAGATTGTTTAAGCAGCGCACTGGCTACTAGTTTCTGTACAATTACTTTTTGCTGTCCCAGCCGGAGCATCATGTCTTCGGCATACTTAGATTGCTGTAAGTCGAGCAGGCAAAGTATATACTGGTCTATAACGTACTTTTCTATGTCGTGTACTGCCAGCTTTATGTTATTCTGATTAACCTGGCTGTAGATGTTTGCCTGCTCCTCATAAGCCTTATATCGTTCACCGTAAAACAAAGGTTGAGTAACAGTTACTAATCCCTGGTACAAGCCACCGTTGGTAAGTCCTAAATCATAACCATAGTACTTTTGAGCCCCTTTTGAATTGAGTTCAATTTGAGTGTTATTGTCTGTAGAAAGAATGGGGGCGAAATTATAATTAGCATTTATGCCTACCTGTGGTTTGGTAAATTGAGCCTTCAGCCTTTCTACTTCCAACTGGTTTGCCTTGCTTAGGTTCTGGTTATCTTTTATTAAAGGGCTGTTTTGCTGTGCTGCGTCAATGTAATCGCTTATTGACCTCTGCGCATATAAAACAGAATCCGTTGCAAACAGAAACAATCCAAAAAATATTGATTTCAACTTCATAATTTATTTCGGTTGATAAACTCTTATCTCTGCTGTTTGATTTATTGATTGTGGAACTGCCAGAATGTATTTATCAAGTTGAGCAGAAAATAAGGAAGTGCCTGCACCTTTAACAGTGGGTATAGTTTGATTTATAGTATAGTTGTCTGCATCTTTTTGTTCAATCACTTCTATATTGCCCTCACCGCAGGAAACATAAATGCTATTGCGTTTTGCATCATAGTAGATGCCATCTGCATCTTTACTAATATTGAAGTTTTGTATAGATTTACCTGTTTTAGCCGAATAGATGATAAACTTACCAGGTTCACAGGCAACAAATAAACGTTGATGAATGCGGTCAATAGCCATTGGTACATTTCGCTTGGCTTCAGTTACATCCCAACTGGAGATAGTTTTTGAGGATGACAGACTTACCACTTCAATAGTATTCTTATCGGGCAGGTTTACATAAACACTATCGCCATCTATTTCAAATTGCTTCAGATAACCACTAAGAGGAATTTCACCTGCACTTTTATTTTGGTTTACATCAATTATTCCGAGTGAACCAAAAGTTTTTCCAACGCCAACCAACAACTGATTTGTTGAAATGTCAAACCTTAAATTATTACAGGCTTCTTTAAAAGAGTAAGTATGGACAGCCTTATAAGTAGTTCCATCCAACTCTGTTACTTTTCCATCTCCACCGGTTGAAACAAAAATGCGGTTGCCTTGTGGCAGATAAACAATCCATTTCGGTTCGTTAAATCCGGGTAGGCTTATAAGAGGTTTTCCGGTGTGAAGGTTGATAACTTCTACAGTATGATTATCCTCGGCAGAAACAAAAAGCCGCTCACCTTTTACATCAACAGCCATCAGGTCAAAGCCACCTTTTACATTTGAAAGCTGAATGATTTTTTGAAGCTGTAATGCTGATGTATCTGAATTGGATTGAGCATTATCATTGGTTGTAGCATTACCGGTTTTGGGATTTAAACCGCATGAAATAAAACCAATACTAACAATGACAGTAAATAATAATGAAGGTAAAATGAGGTATCGCAGCATGATAGTTTTTGAAGATAATTTGCAAAGCTATCAGGTGATTTAGGATTAATTCTGAATTAGAAAATAATAGAAAAGCAATGCCTGCCTAAATGATACTGGTAGCTTACCTTCCAGTTATGAAGCTGGCAGATTTGCTTTATGATAGCTAAGCCAAGCCCGCTATTGTGGCTTGCTCTTGATATTTTTCCGAACCTTTTGAACAGGTTTTCGGTATTTAATGGCGGTTGGTCTGAAGTATTGCAAATGGTAATTTCCTTCTCCGTAGCTTTAATAGAAATGCTTCCGTTCATCCTGTTATGAGTGATAGCATTCAAAATAAGGTTGTTAATCATAATCTCTGCCAAAGATTTAGCTGCATTCACTACCGGAGCATCATTAATATTGTCATCAATATTCAGGTTTCTTGATAAAGCCTGTTCAGAAAAATAGGGCAACACATCTTTTATAAGGCTTCCGGTATCAACCTGTTCCCATAATGTGTATTGATTGTTTTCAATTTTAGCAAGCAGTAACAGGTTTTTGTTGACCCTGGATAAACGGGAAGACGCATCATATAACGACTGAAGAATGATAGCCTGGCTATTATTTAAAGATGGTTCCTGCAGCAACATATCAAGTTTCGATTGAAATACGGCAAGAGGCGTTTGTAATTCATGGGCAGCATTTTCTGTAAACTCCTTTTGGTTTTGATATGCTTTTAAATTGTTCTTAATCAATTCGCTTAATCCTTTATTTAATTGCCTGAATTCAACAATAGGCGTCATTGTAAAATCAGGAAGCGTATGTTGCTCTATATTAAATTGCCTTATTCTGTCTAATGTATCATGAAAAGGCTTCCATAACCGGCTTGAAATAAAACGTGTTACGAAGAAAATAACAATTAATAACGTGAATAAAACAAAACAATAAAGCCACGTAAGCGTTCGGATAAGGTCTTGAGACTCTACTAAATTCAAGCGAATCATCAGAACATATCGTTGTTTGTGAATAGCTACATCAGTATATAAAACCCTGTACGGTTCCCATTCTGGTGTCATTTCATCATAAAATACTTCCTGAATAATTTTGTCTTTAGGTTTGGTGCTTATTGTATCAGCAAGTATCCTTATATCCCTGTTAAATCTGTTCCAAACTTTCATGTCAGACGTTTGCAGCGTTGCTCTGCTCTTTAGTAGAAATTCCCTTTTTCTAAGCATAATGGCTTCATCCACATCATCTATGTACAGCTTTTCCATCATGAAGTAAAAAAGGGGGCTGCTAAGCAACAAAATGATTGAGGCAAAAACAGTGTAATAAAGAAGGGTTCGGTTTAATAATTTGTTCATGCTTCCCATTTATAACCTGTTCCATAAACCGTTTTAATGTAGTCACTGCAACCTGCTTCCAATAGTTTTCTTTTTAAATTTTTAATGTGAGAGTATATAAAGTCGAAATTATCCATCATATTAGCCATATCCCCCGAAAGATGTTCTGCGACTGCAGACTTTGACACGACCCTGTTTTTATTTCCTATTAAAAACAACAGCAAGTCAAATTCCTTTTTTGTAAGCGCAACTAACTTTGATTGAACCAGCACGGTTTTAGAAAGCAGGTCAATATGTAATTCATTTATATCAATATGGTTGGTATTATCAAATTGCTTCCTTCTTATTACAGAATAAATTCTTGCACGTAACTCTGATAAATGGAAAGGCTTCGCCAAATAATCATCTGCACCAATTGTAAGACCTGCTATCTTATCTTCAAGAGAATCTTTAGCCGAGATGATGATAACACCGTCCTGCTTCTTTTCTTTTTTTAATTCTTCCAACAACCTTAAACCGTCGCCATCGGGAAGCATGATATCTAACAGAATGCAATCGTAGTGAAACATAGTGATTTTATCATAAGCTTCATTAAACGTGGCAGCAACCTCACAAACATAATTTTCCCCTTGCAGGTAAGAAGATATGCTATGAGCCAATTCTGCCTCATCTTCTATCACAAGAATTTTCATGCTACAAAAGTGGAAGGAAACTTTGGATTAAATCTGGATTTTTTTCAAACCTTAGAAAGTCGTGGCAGCAGTCTTTGTACTAAATTGCTTACTAATATATAATATGAAAAATTTAAATAAGGTTGCAGAGATAACATTGTATTTCTGGGTAATGAAGATTTTAGCTACAACTCTTGGCGAAACGTTAGGAGACCTGCTTTCTATGACTTTAAATATGGGTTATGTCGTAAGTTTAATTATTACAACCATTTTTTTTCTGATAGTGTTGTTTCTTCAGCTTAAAGCTTCAAAATATATTCCAGTTCTCTACTGGTTAGTTATCGTAGGCACAACTACAGCAGGTACCGAAATATCAGATTTTATGGATAGAACTTTAGGTGTCGGTTATATGATTGGTTCGGCTATTCTCTTTTCAGCTTTGATGACTACATTAATTGTGTGGTTTTTTCAAAATAAGAAAATAACTGTTTATCCGATTTATAGAGTAAAGGAAGAAATTTTTTATTGGATTGCAATTTTGTTCTCAAATAGTTTAGGTACTGCATTTGGAGATTATTTGAGCGACAATATTGGATTAAGTTATTTAAGCGGCGCGTTGGTAACAGCCGGAATTATTGCTATAGTCATTATGCTCCATTATTTAACCCATCTAAATGAAATTCTATTATTTTGGATTGCATTCATTTTCACCCGTCCATTTGGAGCAACTTTTGGTGACTTGCTAACCAAACCAGTTGCAAAAGGTGGCCTAGATTTAGGAACAATACCAGCTACTTTGATAACCACTTTTCTGTTAGGGTTACTTATTATTTACACTACCAGGAAACATAATGCTAAAATAGCCATCCTTTAAATTACTAATCTTTTTGGCTGCTGCTTAGTTTCTCCTATCATCAGAACATACTGACATGAAACCGAAAAGAATTTGTACTATATCTTTTCATTAACGCTAATACGAAGAAGTCTCCAGTTTATATACAGAATCACATTATAGGTTTGTATAAATTATTAAACATTTAAAACATTAAGCAATGAAAAATTTAGTTGGTTTATTCTTATTAGCTACCATGACAGGTGCTACTGTAAACGCCCAGGATTTAAAAAACAGCAATGTACCTGCTACTGTAAAATTTGCTCTTCTTAAAAAATATCCTGAAGCTAAAAAGGCTTCATGGGAAAAGGAGAAAAGTAATTATGAAGCTAACTGGGGAGGAAAGTCAGGCGAAGATAATTCCGTACAATTTACGCCAGCAGGAGAATTTATAGAGATAGTAAAAGCTATTCCTGTAAGTGAATTACCAAAGTCTGTAACAGCATATGTAAAGCAACATTATAAAGACGCTAAAATTACAGAAGCAGGTAGAGTGACTGATGCAAAAGGTAAAATATTTTATGAAGCAGAGGTAAACAGAAAAGATGTCATTTTTGATGAAAATGGAAACTTTATAAAAGCAGAAAGTTAAATAGTTTCAATGTCTATTATAAAAAACAATTCTTCCTTTTGAAGGATTGTTTTTTATTTCTGCCTCATCTTCTATCACCAAAATTTTCATGTTACAAAAGTGAAAGGCAACTTTGGATTAAATCTGGATTCAATCGGGCAGCTTTAATTCTAATTTTGTTACGGTAAATTAAATTAATTCATCTGTTTTTAAATGCCTTAATACCTGCAAATGATGCAGCGTATCCTAATGTATCTTCTATTCGTAGCAACTGGTTAAATTTTGCCACCCGCTCGCTGCGGCAGCCACTTCCGGTTTTTAAATGACCTGCATTGACGGCTACTGTAAGGTCAGCTATAAATGTATCTTCTGTTTCGCCGCTTCTGTGTGAGATAAAGCAGTTGTAATTATTTCTGTAAGCAAGATTGATTGTTTGCAATGTCTCTGTGACAGTACCAATTTGATTTAATTTTATAAGCACCGAATTTGCTACACCTTCATCAATACCTTTTTGTACAATAGCAGGATTGGTACAAAAATTATCATCGCCAACCAACTCTATTTGGTTGCCTAATTCCTGTGTTAATAATTTCCATCCGTCCCAGTCATTTTCACCCATACCATCTTCGAGCAGGATGATGGGATATTGCCTTATCCAATCCTTCCAAAGGTTTAATAATTGTTCTGAAGTCAAGGTTTCTTTTGTTGATTTATACAAAACATATTTTCCATCCTCCCACATTTCGCTGCTTGCAGGGTCGAGGCAAATTGAAATATCGGTTCCGGGCTGATAGCCTGCTTTTACAATGGCTTCAAGAATAACTTCAACCGCTTCCACATTCGATTTTAAATTAGGAGCAAAGCCTCCTTCATCTCCCACACCTGTGTAATATCCTTTCTTGCTTAAAATGCCTTTAAGTGCATGAAATGTTTCTTCACCCATTCGGATAGCTTCCTTAAAGGATGGCGCATTGTGCGGGGCAATCATAAACTCCTGGAAGTCCACGTTATTATCGGAGTGCTTGCCACCATTAATCACATTCATACAGGGCACAGGCATTTTATATTTTTCCGCTGTATTCAGGTAGATATATAAAGGAACGGAATGATAAGCCGCCGCGGCTTTAGCGAAAGCCATTGATACAGCTAAAATAGCATTGGCACCCAGGTTGGATTTGTTATCGGTACCATCTAACTCAATAAGTGTTTCATCCAACTGCTGCAAGCCTTCAAACTCTTTGTTTACACAATGGTCAGCAATGATAGTGTTTACATTACTTACAGCTTTAGATACACCTTTACCATTGTACCGTTTAGGGTCTCCATCTCTCAATTCAACGGCTTCTTTTTCACCGGTACTCGCACCTGATGGAACTATGGCTCTGCCTTCAGCAGCATTATCAAGGGTTACTTCTGCTTCCACTGTGGGGTTACCTCTTGAGTCTAATACTTCGCGTGCATTAATTTTTGTAATCTTCATAGTTTTTAGTTTAATTATTTCCAAATTAGAATAAGCATTCCTGTTATAATAAATCCTGCACCCAATAATACTTTTGCTGTGATAGGTTCTTTAAGAATTAGAAATGATAGTAACAGGGTAACGACTATACTTGCTTTATCAATTGATGCCACATAAGACACCTGCCCTTCTTTCATGGCTCTGTAATAAAAAATCCATGAAAAAGAAGTCGTGATACCTGATATAGCAAGAAAAACCTGGTTCTTTGCAGGTGCATGTTGTAGTTCGTGGTAAGCGTTTCTTAATATAAAAGCATTTGCAATAACAATGGTGAAGACAACACTGGTACGAATAGCTAACGCTGTATCGCTGCTCAAATCCTTCATTCCAAACTTGGCAATTACCGAAGTAAGACCGGCAAAAAGCATTGATATAATTGCATAAATAATCCATCTTTCCATAATGAATAATTATTTTAAATGATTGTAATATTGTACCTAAGATACTTTTGGAACCAGGCTGAATTACTGCTATAAAGCTTTACTTGCATCGCACCCTTGTACAGTTTTTTCTATATTGAGCAAACCTTACTATCATAATAGGGTAAAAGATACTATAAAAAGATACGGTACAAGTGAGCCCGCTACCAAAGAAATTAAGATAAGTATCATTGTCATTCGATTCCAGGCGGTATGACCATTACCGGAACAATGGCATGATGAATTACATGCTCTGCAACACTGCCACTAAACAAATGTGATAACCCCGTTCTGCCATGTGTTCCCATTACAATCACATCAGCTTCCCACTCTTTCGCAATGTTCAGTATTTCTTCATGGGGAAAACCTTCAGGAGTAAATTCGTACACCTTTCCTGTACTGTTGTACATACTAATCATTTGTCTGACAGATCGAAACCTGCTTTAGCAGCCTTAAGCGAAAATGAACCACAGTCAACAGCAATTAGTATTTTTTTGTAAATCATAGAAGAATGTTTTATAGTTTAAAGAAATTTGAGACTATTAATGCCGGCAAGCACTGCTGCTATCGAAAGTAAAAAGCTGCCGGTAGAATACAGCAGAAAAAGCAAGTAATTACCACTCTGCAACAACTTCAGGTTTTCATAAGCAAATGCTGAAAAAGTAGTCAATCCGCCACAAAAACCTGTTATAAAAAACAACCGCCAATCGGGGGAAAACCAATTAAAACGTTCGGATAAAGCATAAAACAAACCAATTAAAAAACAGCCGGCAATATTTACCGCAAAGGTAGCAAAGGGAAAATTATAGTGTACATGCCGCAAGAACCAGACAGCTACTCCATAACGCAGCAGTGAACCTATAGCGTCACCAAGACAAACGGTAAATAATAGCTTTATCATGATTTCCTATTTGTATTCCCAAAACTCAACTTCTTTATATATAACCGAGTTTCCTTTTAATATGTCTTTATGCGTTTTAAAGAATTCCTGCAGTTTTTCTTTTTCATCTACCAATTCTACGCAAACTGTTAATCCCGATGTATCGCCTTCTGCTGAATTGTAAGACATCTTTCCGCCTTTTTGTACGGCTGCGTGTGTATGAAATAAGTGTGCATTCATAATACCTGATTCTTTCGCTTCCTCCATAATTTTAAAATACTTGCTTTTAGGAAATATCTTTCTTAAAAGACTTTTCGATTTGATGGCTTCACCCGTTGTCATGTAAATACGAAGCTTACCCATTTTTGAAATATTCAATTCCTCTGTCATTGCTTTTGCTTTTTTAGTTTAATATCTTTTAAGGTAGTTTCTGCAGTATGGGTTAAATGAAATTTAGAAACTGCTATTCTCTGTGAGCCGTAAATGCCGGAATGACCACTGAAGTAATAAGCAGTAAAACAGGCAACGGCATAGTAGATGACATTATTTGAACCAAACAATTCTACTCCCATAAGCGTACAGGCAAGGGGCGTGTTGGTAGCTCCCGCAAAGACTGCAATAAAACCAAGCCCTGCAAACAAGTCAATCGGCGAACCACTGATAAGCGCTAAAACATTGCCCAATGCAGCGCCAATAAAAAAAAGCGGCGTTACTTCGCCACCTTTGAAACCGGTTCCTAAAGTAATCGCTGTTAAAAGAAGTTTCCAAAACCAGCTCCATGTATTTGCTCCATTTATGCTGAAGGCTGAAACAATACTTACTCCACCGTTTGGATTAGTTACACCTAAGCCTAAGTAATCAAATGTGCCTAAAGCATAGCTAATAGAAATTACGACTATACCCCCTACAACAGGAGTAAGCCATTTATTATGAATGTACGTTGCTGTTTTATCTTTAATAAAATGTGTTAATTCAGCAAACAAATATCCTGCTAATCCAAAAGCGACACCTGCTGCAATTACTTTACTTAATAGCCACAGGTCAAATGAAATAAATGGCATCCACCGTTTTGTATTTCTTATAAAAGAAATGCTATAATGTGTATGATGAATGCCATAAGCTGAACAGGTAATATCGGCAAAAACACTGGCAATAAAGCAAGGAATTAAAGCATCATACTTTATTCTGCCAATGGCTAAAACCTCCATTGCAAATACTGCCCCGGCAATAGGAGTTCCGAATACCGCTCCAAAACCTGCAGCCATTCCGCACATCAGCAGTATGCGTTTGTCTCTGTGCTTTAGTTTGTACCATTTTGAGAAAAGAGAAGATACACTTCCCCCCATTTGAACGGCTGTTCCTTCCCTGCCGGCAGAGCCGCCAAAAAGATGTGTGATGATGGTAGAAAATAAAACCAGTGGTGTCATTCTGGTGGGAATGCCGCCACCAGGTTTATGTATTTCATCCATAATAAGGTTATTGCCTGCATCAGAATTTTTGCCAATGGATTTATAAAGGAAAGTAATAAGCAACCCTGCTGCAGGAAGCAGGAAAATAAGCCAAAGATTTTGCCACCGGGTAACCGTTGCCAAATCTAAAAGCCATAGAAACATAGCTACTAAAGAGCCTGTTACTATAGAGACAGGAACTATAAGTGCTGTCCAATAAAGTAAATGGCGGGCAATTTTAACCTGTTCAAAAGAATACCTGAATTTGTTCATCCTACAAATAGATTACTGAGTAATAACATTACTATTTGTAGGCGCCATTAGCTCTCGAAGCGGTTGGGGCAGGAAGACACCATTTCCCGGCGAAAGCGCAAACTTAGTTTTTTATTTATAAATCCTTTGGTTTATGAAAATAATTTTTAGTTTGTCTTTGCAACAGAAGACAATTTAGTTTAAAAAAAATCTTATCACAGGAAATGATTCCTCAAATGAACATAAGTAAATATAATTTTGTTACTTAAAATCATACCATAAAAAATCTCATTTTATGCCAAAAGATAAGAATGCACAAGCTGTTGAATTAATAGGTACACCAGAGAAGCTTCTCAATCAAATTATTAAAGACCCGGAAAAGCGGGAATGGGCATTTAATAAAATAACTTTAGAAGGTCCTCCTCATAAACAAATTCAACACACCCTTGTTTTGAATAGATTAGAAAAACTGTCGTCAATTATTAAGAAAAATTCCGGGGCAACTTTAAAATTTTCCAAAGGGCAAACAATAAAGCTGGATGGACCTGAAGAAGAAACATTGCCAGTTACAATACCTGCTAAAAGTTTGGAAGCATTAACAAATGCTGATGAAGTGATAGAAAAATTATCTAAAGGTCCTGCGCATGAAGTATTATATACGGCACTTTTATTACAAGTAATAGAAGCGATGATTACGGTTGAAGAAGACAAAGCACAGCAATCATAATTCTTATTTTTTATAGTAATAACTCTTATAAGTCGTTTTCAATCGAGTTCATATAAATATTTTAAATGTGCTTTTTCAATTTAGTATTGTCGAGACAACGGCAGATGTAATGCGTTGCTAAAAAAAGAAAAGTTGCGTTTAAGCAGGGGTCATAAATAATCACTTCCACAAGTATTTAAAGTGTCTGTAAGTAAAGAACAGCAATGCTAACCATATCATAATGATTACTATAGCAAAAAACCAGTTTGTCTTCTTTAAGGCTCCAGGATTATTCTTAACCCTTTCCCTGGCATCCAACAAAACTACTACAGGTATCAATTTTAATGAAAATGAGATTAGTACAGGAACAATTATTAAGTCATCTAATAAACCAAGAACAGGAATAAAATCAGGTATCAGGTCAATAGGACTTAATAAATATCCTACAGTTATTGCTATAAGCGCTTTTGCTGTTACAGGTGTGCGTTTATCTTTATACGCTATCATCAGAACCTGCGCTTCAGATTTAAGTTTTCTTGCCCTTTGTTTTAATTCGGATAATAATCTCACTTACATAATTTTAAAAAATTAACTATTTCAAACCTTGTCGGAGTTGAGAAGAAGGCTTTTTCACTGCATATTTTATTTTTAAGAAGAACTTTTAATTTTAAAAATATGCAGGATTAATTTTATTGTCCTACAAACGTTAACTTTTAGATAATGCTTCTCCTACATAAATATAAGGTGTGCCAGATAGTTTTGCTGAAACATTTCTATTGTATGAAACATTAAGCTTACCCTTATCGCTTTTGTTGTTTGTTATAATAACTTTTCTTCGTTTTCAACTTTCTGCACCTGCTTCTCAAATGCATTTAATGAAAAAATTGTATCTTCTATCATCCTTCACTTTTATAGTTACTTTATGCTTTGCTCAGGCAACGCATAAAACAGAAAATGTAATTATCGTAACTCTCGACGGAATGCGCTGGCAGGAAGTATTTGGAGGTGTTGATTCCGCGCTCATGAATAATAATGAGTATAACAGAGATTCTGCTTCTATGAGGAAAAGTTTCTGGAGTGATGATGTTATTGAAAGAAGAAAAAAGTTATTTCCTTTCCTATGGACAACGGTTGCCGCAAATGGTCAATTGTATGGTAACAGAAAGTTGAATAACAATGTAAACACAGCCAACCCTTACTGGTTTTCATATCCGGGTTACAATGAAATATTTACGGGCTATCCCGATACGGCTGTAAACTCAAACGATAAGGTTCTGAATAAAAATGCAAACGTTTTGGAGTTTATAAATAAGCAAAAAGGCTTCCAGGGAAAGGTAGCTGCTTTTACAACCTGGGATGTATTTCCTTATATACTTAATGCTAAACGCAGCGGTATTTATGTTAACGCTGATGTTGATTCACTAAAGTTTAATACACCTGCCCTTAAGCTGATAAATGACATTCAATTCTTAACTGCGAAACCAATAGATGTAAGGCCGGATGTGCTAACATACATTGCCGGAAGGGAATATTTAAAAGCATATCTCCCCAGAGTTTTATACATCGCTTTTGATGAAACAGATGATTTTGCTCATGGCGGTGTATATGACCAGTACATAAAAAGTGCACATGCCGAAGATGCTATGATTGCAGATCTTTGGAAAACCATTCAATCTATGGATCAATATAAAAATAAAACTACATTAATCATAACCTGCGATCACGGAAGAGGCGATAAAATAAAGAGTCAGTGGAAAGATCATGGTCAGAAAGTTGAAGATTCAAACCAGATATGGATTGCAGCAATTGGTCCCGATACAAAGGCAATGGGTGAAGTAACAAAGAGTGGTCAACTGTATCAAAGGCAACTGGCAACAACATTTGGCGCATTGCTTGGTCTTGATTTTAAGCCAAACCATCAGGTCATGCATCCCATACAAAGTATTACCGGAAATTAAGGGAAACAGAAAGCAATAAAATTTGTCATCATTAATTATTCTATGCATGTTTATAAACATCTTCTAATGTTGAACGCTTTTACCTGGTTTAAAATCCAAACTTTAGTACGGTATTCCTGCATTGCCATCTGCCTGACCGGCACAACGGCAATAGCCCAAAGCAAACAAAAAAAAGTGGTGTTCATAATTGCCGATGGTATTCCTGCAGATGTTATTGAAAAAGTAGCTACTCCTGGCATCGATGCTATTGCAAAAGAGGGTAAATATATGCGGGCTTATGTTGGTGGTGAAAAACCCAAAAATAATTAGCAAGGGTAAGCGTACGGTAAACAATTTTAATCATCTTCAAAAATATAAGTAAGCTATAACCTCCTGCGGTAATAGTGATTACTGAAACTTTAAACTAAAAACATTATAGATTTTATCTTCTATTTTTTGCTTAATAAGTCCTGTTATTGCGACTCTCGATCTTTTTAATAAAAGCAGTTGTTTAATTATTATGCTCATGGCTTTTTTCTCAGAATCTAAATAATTGTAAAGATTGAGCAAGAGTTCTGATTATTGAAACAGGCGAAAAAAAGAAAATTGTATTATTTTAAATAATTCTTCAAATTTAAGATTAGATTTTTTATCTTTTAGCTATTAATAATATAGGCAAGTATTAAATAACCGTGATTGTATATTCCTGTCCATTTATCTGATAATACCATTATTTCCCGGTGTAGCGTGCAAAAATTTGTTTTATTCTAAATTAATTACGGATCGTCATTAAATCTATGTAATAAGTATATTTCTTTAATTTAAGTAAATACCATTTATTGTTTTTGAGAAATGTTGAATATTGTAAAAGAATATAAAGAAAAATATCATTTTTCAGTTAATTACTATTCTCTTTGGCTGTTAGTTACTTTTATTCCCGATTTTTTAGGAATAGATAGTAGCTTAATCAGATTGTCATTTTGGGGTAGCAAAACTTTTACTTGCCTGTTGGGTTATCTCTAAAAGTAAAAAATCATTTTTTTATTACAACCGGTATGAAACACTATTTTTATTCGTTTTTGTTATTTATGCAGTAAATATATTTATAGATGTTTTTGTTGCACCTCTTCATAGATTTGAGGGGCAGGCCGGGGCAAGAGATTTTATAGCATTTTTTATAATAATAATTATTGCTTTTTCATTTCGTTATGACCCTTCTTATCATTCTGAAAAATCTTTTTGGTTCTTTATAATATCTCTGACTATAGGCTTAATAATATCTTACTTTCATGCTATTGAGAACCACAAATTAGATATCAACAACGTTAGGTACGATGCTAATACTACTATTAATTCAATTTGGTATGGACAGATGGGGTGTGCTTTATCATTAGCATCAATCCATGGTCTTTTAAAGTATAAAAAAAAGTCTTTAAAATTTTTTTTCACAATTTCATTTCTCATCGGAATGCTGTCAATAGCAAAGGCAGGGTCAAGGTCTCCTGTAGTAGTGCTCGCACTGGTGATGATATTTTACTTTATCACCAAGTTGGGCATATTCAGAGGTTTGGTTATTATAGGTATACTGGGTGGTTTAATGATTATTTTCATAAACCCTATCATTGATTTACTGACCTCAATGGGCAGTACCATTGCAATCAGGTTGACCAGTATGGTTGTAAAAGGAGAAGGTAATGGAAGAGAGGTTATTTATAAGAGAGTATTGGATATTATTGATCAGGCACCAATATTAGGTTCATACTACTTAATTCCTTACGGACCTTTTGCCGGTATGTATGCACATAATTTTTTTCTTGAAGTTTTTATGGCTACTGGTTTTCTTGGAGGGATTCCTTTTACCATCCTTATTTTAATCAGTTTGATTAAATCATATAAGCTAATAAGAGCCGAACACCCTTCAAGCTGGGTTATCATATTGTATTTACAAATTCTAGGATATGGAATGTTCTCCACCGGACTCTACAGCTCACAGGATTTTTGGGCTTTGTTATTTTATATTATGTCAATAAAACTTTATGCATACAGGGTTTCCCGTAAATCTTCTTCAAGGTCTTTTTTAAAAACTTCGCCCCCATCTCTCTTAAAAACTGCTTAAAATTTTGAATATAATAATAAACAATAAAACTGTAATTTTTAAATTTTCTTAGTACCAACTCGACAAGAGTATAAAATTTTCTACTCAAAACTTTTATATAATCTTTCCTTAAACAAGCAAAAATATTTTTCTGATGAAAATTATATATTATCCTCCTTGGCGAAAACAGTTTTTCTTCTGTTTTCAAGGGACAAATGATGAAGTATTAACATCAATATATCAACCTCTTCATCAGTTTACTAAACTAACCTGGTCTTTTTGGAAGAGGTCGAAAATTATCAGAAGCTTTTGTAATGTCAGAGAGCAAACACTTCCTATTCCTCTTGATTTTCTTAGAACTGAATTTAAAAATTTTAATAATTCGCTTTGGGTAATTAATAAAGGTACAATAGCCCCCGGGCAAAAGCAAAGCGCAATACTTATAGACCTGGCAAGTGAGGAAAAATGTTTTATAAAATTTGCGAGCAGTGATTTAGCAAAACAATTACTAAATAAAGAAATAAGTGTATTAGAAAGTTTAAGTGACAGTGATCTTACTCCAAAGTTGTATAAAAAAGGATTATACAAAAATTCTTTATATTTTACTGCAGAATTAGTAATTGGAAAAAAACCTGCTCAATTTGAGATGGATGATAACATTTTGCAATTATTGATTAAAATAAACAGTGTCCACTCTTATTTTGACAGCTCAACTAATTTATTGTTTTCATTCAATCACGGAGATTTTTGCCCATGGAATTTAATTATAAAAGAAAAAAAATTAGTAGCTATAGATTGGGAGAAGGCTGGTGATGATGTTTTAGGCTATGATTTATTTACTTATATTTTTTATACTCAGTTTCTGCTTTTTGATATGAAGCCAATAACGTTAATAATGAAACAAAATCTTAAATGGATAAATAGTTATTTCTTACACTTCAATATTACTAATTGGAAACCATATTTAAATCATTTTGCTAAATTAAAAATTGAAAGGTCTAATTCTATTGGTTTGAAAAATAAATTTGAAAAGTTGATAAATAAGCAATTTTGCATCCTTAATAATTGCTAAAAGATGAATGTATTTTCTGCGACGAAGGCCAGAAACAAAGTCAAAAAAAACCAAAAAAAAAGACTGCGGGAATCTTAGCCCTCTATGACTAAGTATCAAAATAGTCTGGAAAAAACCTATTTGATATACTTCCCTATTAACGGTAGTTTTTGAAATTCCTTCTTTTCTGTCAACAATATAAACCACGTATAAATAAGAAGTAACAATGAAGCTATTACCAGGCTAAACCAGATATTTGGCAAGAGCAAGGTTAAGCCTTTATGAATAAAGAAAAGAATTACAACAATTGCAATATAGGCTGCAAGTTTCTTTGTCGCATAAGGAATACGATATTCCTTTTGTCCCCAAAGAAAACTGATCACCATCATGCTTCCGTAGCAAAAAAAAGTAGCCCATGCGCAAGCCATATAACCAAAGTCCGGAATAAAAAGCCGGTTGATGATAATAGTGATAGCGGTACCTGTTATGGTAATCCAGGCGCCGGCCTTTGTTTTATTGCCCAGCTTATACCAGATACTGAGATTGTAATATATGCCTAAAAATATATTGGCGAGCAACAGAATAGGAACTACCCCCAACCCTGCCAAATAAGTCTTGTTTCCAAGAAAAAAATAACTAATAACCGGAAGATAAAGGCTTACTAAAAGAAACATCAGTGTGACTGTAATGACGAAGAATTTCATAACTCTTGCATACGTCCGTTGCGGATTTAATCCTTCTGCCTGCTTGAAGAAAAAAGGTTCTGCTCCCATTCTAAAGGCCTGAATAAATAAACTTATGAGTAACGATAGTTTATAGCAGGCACTATAAATACCAACCTGTTCTTCTTTAAAAGTGATGCTTCCCGGTACCCACCAGTTTAGCATAAGCCTGTCAAAAGTTTCGTTTATCATTCCACCTAAGCCTACAATAATTAATGGCAATGAGTATATCATCATTTCTTTCCAAAGCTTTGTATTGAAATGCAGTTTTACTGATCCGATTTGCCCCATCAGTAATAGCAATGTTAATCCTGATGCCATAAGATTAGCAACAAGAACATAGGTTACGGGATTGATATCGATACGATAAAAAATACCTATCCAGCTATCAGGATTATGGGTAATGATTTTAGGACAATAAGATAGAAAAAAGACCGTAGCTGATGTATATAAAAGAATGCTGCAAATTCTTATAATGGCATACTTAACAGGTCTTCCCTCAAGCCTTAATTTAGCAAAAGGAATGGCTGTCAACGCATCTAAGGCAATTATAATGATACTTAATTTAATCAGTTGTGGTTCACCGGCAATACCGGCAAAACCTGCAAGTGCATCATGAAATATCCACAAGAAGGCCGAGAGTATGATAGTGGAAATAAAAAGAGAAATACTTGCTGTACTGTAAAGGCTGTTCTGATACTCCTTCCGTTGAGCAAAACGAAAATACGCTGTTTCAAATCCATAAATAAAAAGTACATTAAGCAGAGGAAAAGCTGCATATACAAGGCTCATTTTTCCGTAGTCTGAAACCTGTAAAACAGAAGTCCTGGTTAAATAAGGTGTAAGGAGGTAACTGATAAAGCGAGCAGCAATAGAACTTACTCCATACCACATTGTTTGCCCGGCTAATTTTTTAATGCCACTCAATAGTTTTGTTGTTTTTTTTACAAAAATAGCTGTAAGCATTTAGCCAGCGGCTATTTTTAGATTGCTATAAAAAAATCCGGAAGTAAAAACCTGTTTATCAAAATTTATCAAGTCTAACCTTACGCCTGTTGTCTTTTATCTCCGATTTATTTTTCTTAACCTCTACACGTTTTTCTTTAGATGCTTTAGAAGGTTTTGTTGCTATTCTTGCTTTCTTTTTCTCCAAAGCCTGTTCTATCAGAAAATTTATTTTTCTAACCACCTCTTCCCTGTTGCTAAGTTGTGTACGTGCAGTTTGCGATTTCACTAAGAGAAAACCTTCTGATGTAATTTTATTTGATAGCTTATCAAAAATTCTCACTTTTTGCTCATCACTAAACAGTCTTGACTCAGTGACATTCCATCGGCCTTCGACCATTGTCTCCACTTTATTTACATTCTGGCCCCCTTTGCCTCCGCTCCTGGCGGTACTAAAAATAATTTCATTGTAAACATCTACCTTCATAACCATAAAATTACAGGGAAAAAAGTTTCTATGAGGGTTGTAATACAAAGGGTTAGCAGAGCATCGGTAACGGTTAATAAAAAAATCTCAGGCGAAATAAAAGACGGGCTGCTCGTGTTTGCCGGATTCGAAGATGCAGACACAACAGAAGACATTGAATGGCTAAGCAATAAAATAACGCAAATGCGAGTTTTTAACGATGAAAATGGGGTGATGAATAAAAGTGTAAAAGATATAGATGGCAATATTTTACTCGTAAGCCAGTTTACTTTGCATGCAAGTACAAAAAAAGGTAATCGTCCATCTTATAGTAAGGCTTCTAAAGGAGATATTGCTATCCCTTTATATGAAAAAACGATTGCACAGTTACAAACAGACTTAGGTAAACAAATTGAAACAGGCATTTTTGGCGCCGATATGAAAGTGGAATTATCGAATGACGGACCGGTAACAATTGTAATGGATAGTAAGAATAGAGAATGATAGAACTACGATTTTTTGGATTAGAAATGATTAAGCTAAAATAAGGAATTTTGTTGATTCAATTTGGTTACAAGCTGATATCAATGATTTTGCTTTTGTGGCGACGCTCCCTTGAAAGGCAGTTTTTCATAGCATCTTCAGTTTCCTCCGCGATGTTTGCCCATTATATAAAAACTAATTCTCTTAGTATTAGTCTAAAAGAGTAACAAATAAAAACTTCTGAAAAATGGAAATAACCCTTCGCAATGCTCAGCAAGCCGTTGATGAATGGATAAAAACTGTAGGCGTAAGATATTTCAATGAACTTACCAACCTTGGCATTTTAATGGAGGAAGTAGGCGAATTAAGCCGTCTGATAGTAAGAAAGTATGGCGAACAATCATTTAAAGAGTCGGATAAACGAAAAGAAATTTCTGATGAACTCGCTGATGTATTATGGGTGCTTATATGCATTGCCAATCAAACCGGAGTTGATTTAACTGAAGCACTGCAAAAAAATCTTGAAAAGAAAAACATTAGAGACTCCGAAAGGCATAAAAATAATGAAAAACTGAAATAGAGAGTTTCTGTAAGAATACTTCACACCTTGGTTAAAAAGTATGATTAAGGATTTTCAAAATAATATTATAAAAAGCCGGGAAAGAATTACTAAACCCGAGGCTCTAAATGAACAACTATAAAAATGCCTGAAAGAAATGGAAAGTTACTTTCCAAAACACAGCATAGTGTGAACTAATATTTTGCGTCTGTGTTCTCTAAGTGTTTCTCCATTTCATTTTACTGTTATTTTCTGTAGGTTTGCCGCCATTATGACGACAAACGAAAATAAATTTCAGCAAATAATTTCTCACGCCAAAGAATACGGATTCGTTTTCCCCAGCAGCGAAATTTATGATGGATTAAGCGCAGTGTACGATTACGGCCCCTACGGCAGCGAATTGAAAAAGAATCTCCGCGATTACTGGTGGAAGTCAATGACCCAGATGCATGAAAACATAGTAGGTATAGATGCCGCTATATTTATGCATCCCAAGACCTGGAAGGCAAGCGGCCACGTTGATAATTTCAGTGACCCGATGATTGATAACAGGGACAGCAACAAACGATATCGTGTAGACCACTTAATAGAAGGTCTTGCCGATAACTTGAAAGATGAGGGAAAGACTGAAGAATCGGATAGGCTGATTGCGGAAATGGACCGTTTGTTAGCTGCTGAGGACTATATACCTTTAAAGGAACTTATCACCTCTAACAATATCGTTTGCTCTGTCAGCGGCACAGCTAACTGGACAGACATCAGGCAATTTAACCTGATGTTTTCTACGCAACTTGGCAGCGTTGCCGAAGATGCTGATACTATTTATTTGCGACCCGAAACTGCCCAGGGTATTTTTGTAAACTTTCTAAACGTACAGAAAACCTCGAGGATGCGAATTCCTTTTGGTATTGCCCAAACCGGTAAAGCTTTCAGAAATGAAATTGTAGCCCGTCAATTCATTTTCCGAATGCGGGAATTTGAACAAATGGAAATGCAGTTTTTTGTTCGTCCCGGTACAGAAGGCGAGTGGTACAGATACTGGAAAGAAGCAAGACTGCAGTGGCATCTTAGTTTAGGGGTTTCTGCCGATAAATATCGCTATCACGACCATGTAAAACTGGCGCATTATGCAAAAGAAGCATGTGATATCGAATTTGAATTTCCGATGGGTTTCAAAGAGGTAGAAGGTATTCACTCACGCAGTGATTTTGATTTATCTCAACATCAGTTGTACAGCAAAAAAAAGATGCAGTATTTCGACAACGACGTTAATCCTGCTACCGGAAAACCTTTTGGTAATTATATCCCTTATGTCGTTGAAACTTCTATTGGCCTTGACCGAATGTTTTTACTTATTTTGAGCGAAAGCTACGAAGAAGAAACACTTACTAAAGAAGATGGAAGTACAGACTCAAGAGCAGTCCTGCACATTCCTGCTAAGATTGCTCCTGTAAAGCTTGCGATTTTACCATTGGTAAAAAAGGATGGCTTACCAGAAATTTCACGTAAAGTAATGGATGATTGCAAACCGCATTTCCGTTGTTTTTATGAAGAGAAAGATGCAATAGGAAAACGCTATCGCCGTCAGGATGCTATAGGCACTCCTTTCTGTGTTACCATTGACCACCAGACCAAAGAAGATGAAACTGTTACCATCCGCTATCGTGACACAATGCTGCAGGAGAGAATTCCGGCAGGCAAAGTAAGAGAGATAGTAATGAATAATATTTTATAAAACGAACTACGCTTAATTAAAATCTAAGCATGTACACTTCAGATTTTTTGTCTTCAAGTCCCCAAAGCCTTTGGATTCCTGGCATCTCGTTGTGCATCTTTTGGCTTTATTGTGATTGTTATTAAAAATCTTAAAAAGCTTCTTAGAGTTCTTTATAAAAAATCCTTTAGTTTCGAGCGCCAATGCAAAAATACTTTTTTAAAAAGTTTTAAGTACAGAAGCAATAAAATTATAAAATCTTCATTTTATGTCTTTAGTAGTTGTCGGGTCTATGGCGTTTGATGCTATTGAAACTCCCTTTGGAAAATCAGATAAAATTATAGGTGGTGCAGGAACTTATATTGCCTGGAGCGCTTCAAACTTTACAAAACCAATAAAACAAATTTCTGTGGTAGGCGGAGATTTTCCACAGGAAGAACTCGATGCTTTAACTGCACGCGGCGTACAACTCGAAGGCGTACAAATTAAAAAAGACGAAAAGACTTTCTTCTGGAGTGGTCGCTATCATATGGACATGAATACCCGTGACACGCTGGAAACACAACTGAATGTGCTTGAAAATTTTACCCCTGTAGTACCGGACAGTTACCAGGATTGCGAGTTTTTGATGTTGGGTAATCTTATGCCTGCAGTACAAATAAGTGTAATACAACAAATGAAAATGCGGCCGAAGCTGATTGTAATGGACACTATGAACTTTTGGATGGAAATAGCTCTTGACGGGTTGAAAGATGTGCTTGCAATGGTAGATGTGCTTATGGTAAATGACAGCGAAGCAAGAGAACTAAGCCATGAATACAGTCTGGTAAAAGCAGCTAATAAGATTTTAAAGATGGGGCCAAAATACCTGATCATAAAAAAAGGGGAACACGGAGCTTTATTATTTCATGAAAGGCATGTTTTCTTTGCTCCCGCCTTGCCTTTGGAAGATGTATTTGACCCAACTGGTGCAGGTGATACATTTGCCGGCGGTTTTATCGGCCATCTTGCAAAAACAAAAGATATTTCTTTTGACAACATGAAAACTGCCATCATCATGGGAAGCGCTATGGCAAGCTTTTGTGTGGAAAAATTCGGTACTCAGCGGCTGACCGAAATTACAAAAAAAGAAATAGACTCAAGACTGGAAGAATTTGTAGAACTGGTCAATTTTGATATTGATCTGGTGTAATTAATACTCTGCACTCATTAGGAGTTATTGATAAAAAAAATTCTGAAAAGGTTTAGAAAATTAAGTGTACCATTCATTAGCTTGTTTCAAAACTTCTTCTTTTAAACCGGCAGTAAAGCGAAAATTTTGTTGTTCAAGTGCAGAAAGCAATGGAGCCAAAGAAGAGGTAATGCCTTTTGATTTGGCTAACAATAAGATTTGTAACGTATCTGCTATTTTTATATGTAAGTCTTTTGCAAGCTTCCTGCCTTTTTTCTCATCAATAATCAAAAAACAGTTTTTTGTTTCTAAGGCAAGTGCAATGGCAGAAGCTTCTCCCTCATCCACTATTTGTTGAAGCTCTGCTTTCTTTATGTTATTTTGTAGCTTTTTAATAATAACCCAATCGGGTAATGATTTACGAAATTCCGTTTTTACTTCCTTTGTAATAAAAATAGATGAAAATAACTGACGCAGGATATCCAGTTGATTAATCCGTTCTAATGCAATCAAACAACTGGTATCGGAAATGATAATTTTATTAATCAAGGAAGCTTGTATTTAAATCAGAGGCTGTTTCACCAAAGACAGAAATGCCATATAAACCAACAGTTTCTATAAATTCACGCTTAGTTATACCCGCAAGTGCTGCTGCCTGTCCGGAAGAAAGAATACCTTTTTCAAACAAAACAGCCGCTACTGCCATTTTCAGTTCTTTGTCATTCACTTCATCAGGCAATTGCAATGAAAGGGTTTTCATCTTTCAATATATTTCTGTAAAGTTACAATTTAAGTTCTTATTCTGATTTGATCTTGTGTTACGTACTCTTCTTTTTAAAATGGCAGCTATCCAAATATTGTATTACGTATGTATGTGGAAATATTAACGCAAAATTTTGCTGATTCACTGCCGATTACCTATTCCGGACTTAAAAGCCAAATCTTAAGTTGATTAAAATCTCAGCATTGGCAGCTATGGTAAACTTTTGTGTGGGAAAATTTAATCACATCGCCTTACCGAAATTACCAAGGCAGAAATAGATGCAAGACTGAAGAGTTGGTAGAGTTGGTATTTTGATATTATATGGTTAAAACTTTTGCTCAATTCATCCTTTTTGCTTCCATTAACTCTTTTACATAAGCAAATACCCGTTTTTCATCTTCATTTTTAGGTTTGCCACTTTTCAGATATTTCGAATAATATTGGTAAGCAAGCGTTTTATTATTCAGCCCGCTTTCATACAATCGGCCTATGTTGTACAAACTCAAAGGGTTTTTGAAAAGGTAGTAAGCAGTATCATATGCAGCGATAGCTTTTTTATATTGCTTTAGTGCTTCAAAGTTATCTGCCTTTGAAGAAAGATAGGTATCTGCATTTGCAGTAATTGCTTTGCTCAAACATTGAGTTAACAAATCATTGCTCTTCTTAAATTGGTTCAGTTTATATATTGCGCGGGATGCATAGTATAATACGCTCTCTGCATCTATACCTTGTTGTAATAGTGTATCGCACAACCTGAAAGATAACAGGTAATTTTTGAGATTATAATTGGAAATGGCTAAATGAACAGTGGTATTTATATCTACAAAATCAACATTCCTCCAACGATCAGAAAAAGATGCTGCTTGCTTGTAATTTTCCTGTTCATAAGCAGAACGAACAGCAAGCATCATGGCAGATACGTTAGCAGAATCATGCGAAAGAAAAGCATTCAGCACAGAGTCGGTTCGTTTGTAATTCTTCCCTTCTAATAACTGGTTTGCGTAAGCTGATATAATTTTCTCCTGTGTGGGTTGAAGACTATACGCAACAGAATACATTATTAAAGCCGAATCAGTATTGTCTTTTTCCGCATAAACGTCCCCGATATATTTATATAACATCCCATTTCCAGGCAGGGTTTTTACAAGCCTGTTATAATGGCCAATAGCCTCATCATACTGTTTATATTTTGTATTGATTAATGCTAAGTATTTGTTTGCTGTAAAATTTGTCGTATCTGTTTTGAAAGCTTTCAAATAGTAATCTTGCGCCTTCTGAAAATCCTTATTCATATAAAAAGCATAACCAAGAGAATTTAACAGATAAATGTCATTCGGATAATTGGCAGTACTACTATCTAAATATTTAATAGCCTCATTGTACTGTTCATTTTGAAAGTAATCTGCTATTTTATTTTTATCAATCTCACCTTGCTGGGCAAGTAAATTGACAGAATAAAAATTTGAAAAAAGTAAAACCGGAATTATTATTTTTTTAATGCAAATCATGATACATTGGTTTCCAATTTATTTTCTACATCAATAATTATTCTTCTACACTAAAGCTAATAAACTGCACTTGCTTAGAAGTTACATTTTCCCCATCTATTGTCATTGGTTCCCATTTAGGTCCTGATTTAATAATTCTGACAGCTTCAATTACGCAACTCGGACAACGGGCTGGAGATTGTGTTGCTGAGACATCTCTTATTTCACCTGTTTCTGTTACTATAAATTGAAGCTTAACTGTATAAATTCCCGTTGGAGCTTTATCTTTTGCGGCAACATTTGCATTTGCGTTTGTTTCTAAATATCTCTTCCACGCCTGGTTGCCACCCGGGAATTTGGCTTCGCTTGTATCAGAATTACTTTTTTCAGATACGTTTTCTTTTATTTCACTTATGTTTCCCTGCGGAGTTAGTTCTGTATCGTCTTTTCCAAATGTTTGTAATTCTTCTATACTTCTTCCTTCAATTGTAGAAGCAAATAAAACGCAGATAAGTGACAATAATGGCAAAATCATTAAACGGCTGAAATAACTGTGATTGGTAGTTTTTGATGCAGTAATCATAAGTAATCTTCTTTTTATAGGTGAATGAAAAAATGAATGGGTTAAAGCGAAAGAATGTTGAGGATAGGTGGCAGTTAACAACATGGTGGCAAAAGCATTTGTATCTCCATTGGAGATGGATTTTTGATCAGCAATAAACTCATGCAGCATATTAAGCTCATTACGAATGATCCAAAAGAATGGATTTGCCCAGCAGACTGTTAACACAACATTCAGGAATAATTTGTCTGCACTATGATTTTGTTTTACATGAGCGAGTTCATGCTGAAGAACTTGTTTGCCTTCACTACTGCCCATGTTAAGATTCTCATTCCAGAAGATGTATTTGAAGAATGAAAATGGTGTCCCGGAACTTTTAGTAAAAACAAAACATACATTATTCCATACTTTTTTCGGGTTACCTCTTATTATTATGAATATTCTCAAAACCTGAGACATCAAAATGAAAAAAGCAACAGCAGTGATAATCAGAAAAGCATACAAGGCAAGCAGGTTATAGTCAGATAAAAGCGGGTGTTTTAACGTTGCAGTTTTTACATAGACATCAGTATTATTTAATACCGAAAGCATCTTTATTATATTTGGCCTTTGTATACCATAATTTAAAAAATTAATTTTAATTAATGGTATTATCAACGACAGCAATACAGTGAGGAGTAAGTAAACCCTGTTATACTGGTGAAACTTTTTATTGCGTAAAGCGGCTAAATAATAGCCATACATTAAGCTACTTACAAGTACGACCTTAAGGAAATAATAAGCAAATAGCAGCATAATTTATTTTTTTTTGATTTATTTTGTGATAGCAGCAGTTTGGGTTTAAAAAATCGGCGTTAACTGTGGTTATTATTTACCGTGATAATTTGTGTTTTACCGTCTCTGCTAATCAATTTGATTTTAAAAGATCCATTAGAATATAATGCAATGGCCGTTCGGGAAGTAGCAGGTTTGGTTTTAATCTCTATAATGTCAATAGGTATAGCTTTTCCAATTTCGTCTGTCTCCATATATGCCTGTGCAATAATTGGAAAGGAAATAGTTATTTCTTTAGGACTAAGAAAGTAGGAAAATTTCCTGTTTTCAAAAATCCAGTCGGGTCTTCCATAAATGTATTTTGTTCTGGGTGAATAAAGCAAAACATCGACTTTTTTATTATTAAATGGTTTGTCATCTTTGTCTGTTAAAATAGAGTATTTGTCGGAGTGAGTCATTCTGAAATAAGGGCTTTCCAAATCTTTTTTTGACCTTTCAGATAATACAATTTGATCAATAGTATATGGATCAATTCCTGTAAAATCTTTAAGCCTGCCCGCCATTGCCTTTCCCCAGCCTGGTACAGTGTCTTCGAAAATGTGATCAAAACCACAATAAACGATAATTTTAGCATGGGGATCTTTCTTTAAAAGTGATTGAAGATTTTTAGCTTCACCGATTTCTCTTTCTTTTCCATTAGTACCTAATGTGTCTTCATAAGGGTATAGCAAAAAGTTCTGTTTTATTGCTTCCCGAATCAAATTTCCAAATTGTGGCTCCATAGAGTAAAACCCGGTAGAAAAACTAGGATGATGGCTTTTTGCAAAACTTGAATCATTTAAAAATGTTTCTGCTGCAAAATACTTGTAACCAACAGCCTTTAAATCTTTTAATAATGATGATACGAAAACTCTATTTCTTGGGTTGAAATGGGCTTCGTTAAAAACAATAATTTGATTTTCTTTAGCTTTCCCAATAATAAACTTTCGGGCATCAGCAGGATGATATTTTGTTATGAAACTTATACTGTCAGACTTAGAAATTGTTTTCTTATCATCCCTTGGTTTGTCATATTCTATCAGAGCTTCTTTGTAAAGTCCAATAAAAGAAAGGTCTGAAGAAGTAACGCCTCCTCTCCAATAATTTGAGTCTTTTTTTATGTTTTCATAAATATCTGAGGAAAATTTGTATTGTGACGAGTCGTTATTTTGAGAAGCTACCTTTATATATAGCAAACAAAGGAGAAAAGTAACTAGACAAGTACTCTTTTTCATTTTAAAATTCTATATTTATAATTGCACCTAACTCTTTTTTACTTAGCTTTTACGTTTTACTACCCGGCAAACGCAAAATAATTTGCTGAACTATCTGTACCGGAACTTTATGTCCGTTTTGTATGCCCGGTTTCCAGTCTGATGAATTTTTCAGCAGCCGTATTGCCTCTTCTTCAAGACCAAATCCTACATCACTTACCTTTTTAAAATCGCTGAGTTTTCCATCTTCATCTACTATAAATTGTATAGAAACTGCGCCTTCTTTTTTGTTTTCGATTGCTTCTTTTGGATATTGCATGTTGTTTTGTATATAATCTGCAAAAGCTGCCATTCCTTTAGAATAATAAGGTGGGTTTTCAACTATTGTAAAGACTTTATTAAACTTAGGTTTAGTAGTATCGTGAGAATTTTCTTTTGCACTCTTATCAGCAAAATCCTTTGTAGTTATTTCTATAACTCCATTTGTTCCCTTTTCTCCATACTTCTCATTTGCTGCTATACCTTTTAAAACATGGATCTCTTGTATCTTCTCTGCCGGAATATTTTTTATATTAAAGTCCTTCGAATTCATTTGCACTCCATCTACTACAACGAGGGCATTAAGTATAGCAGGAGTATCAACATTATAGGTTTTTATATTCATCTCCCTTTTATTAACTGCTATAACTGTATGTGCGTTCCGGTCTGTCATCTCTATTGTCGTATCTGTGCCTGCATCTCTTGTCTTATTTCCTTTACTTTCATTTATACCAACAACTTTTCCAGAATTAGAAGTAGATACTTTAGCTGAATTATTTGGTGACTCGTAAGAATTTTGTCCCTTAGTTTTAAATGAAAAAAATACAATCACAAAACTTAATAATGGTAAAATCATTAGCCGTCGGAGGTAAGAATAACTTGGTTTTTTTGAGGTAGTAAACATAATTAATCGTCTTTTTATTGGTGAATGGAAAAATGAGTTGACAAGTGCAAAAGAATGTTGCGGGTAAGCAGTTTTTAAGAGCATGGCAGAAAAAGAATCTGTGTCACCGTCATTTATTGCTTTTTCATCTGCAATAAATTCGTGAATCATATTCAATTCTTTTCGAATTAACCAGAAGAAGGGATTTAACCAGCCTATAACTAAAGCAATATGTAAAAACAGCTTGTCTGCACTATGCTTCTCCTGCACATGTGTTAACTCATGCTGAAGAATATGTTTACCTTCTTCTGCTTGCAGATCTATATTTTTATTCCAGAAAATATATTTGAAGAATGAAAAAGGTGTTCCCTTTGCTTCCGTGAAAATAAAATTTATATTATTCCAGCTTTTATTAGGATTTGACCTGATTAATATACCTATTCTTACTATGCCTGTTATTAACCAAACTAACAAAGCAGCAGATATAAGCGAAAAAATTATAAAAGTAAATGAATTGAAATCCGAAAGGATAGACGAAGATTTTAATGATTCTTCGACAATAGCATCACGGGTTGCTACAACCTTCAACAGTTTGATGGCAGGCATTTCCTGTTGTACTGTCTCGTTCCAAAATTTAATTTTTGCAACAGGAATTATGAAGGAGACTATAACAGTACCAAGCAAATAAAAACGGTTATATTGATGAAATTGTTTATTGCGCAACATAAAAAAATAGTAGCTGAACAATACACCACTGCAAACCGAAACCTTTAACAGGTAATAAGTTAATGTGAGCATTACATTACTTTTTATTTTTTTTAATTTGTTTCAGCAAAAGTTCAAGGTCTTCTATACTCAACTCATTTTTTTTGACCATAAAGGAAACTACATTACTGAATGAGCCGTCGAAATAACCTTCCACCAGGTTCTTAATTGAATTTTTAGAATATGCTTCTTTGTTTACCAATGCATAATATTGATTGAGCCTTCCGAAGGTTTCTATTGCTACAAATTCTTTTTCGACAAGAATTTTTAAAATGGTAGCCACAGTATTAGAGTGAGGTTTGGGTTCGGGCAAAGCATCAATAATATCTTTTAAGAAACCTTTTTCTACTTTCCATAAAGCCTGCATAACCTGCTCTTCAGCTTTGGTTAATGTCTTTTTCATTATCAACTAAGTATTTAGTTGTAAAGATATAAACTAATTATTTAGTTTAAAAACTATTTTTTTAGTGAAAAGTAAAAAAACCCGTAAAAGCATTTTTTTGAGCAAAAACTGCAGTGCTTTTTTAAATTATTAGAGGAAAGACTACTGCAACCCTGCAGGTTTTTTTATTTGGTTTTTAGTTGCAAAAAATGCAACCTTTGATTACGCTATTTATTAAAACAACAAGCATGAAAATTACAATTGACCTGGAAGCCTTTGATCCGTGTAAGCAGGATTGGCTATTGAATACGTTGAACTATGCTCAAATCCCTTTTGAGAAAGACGTGGAAGAAGAATGGACTGAAGAGGAAATAAAGGCGTACAATAAAGACCTGGATGAAGCTGATGCTGAATTTGAAAGAGGGGAATTTTTAACAATGGAAGAAGTAAAAGAACAAATGAAATCATGGTAGTTAGATGGAGAAAATCTGCTTTAAAGGAGTTACAGGCAGCTTATGATTATATTAAAGAAAGGTCTCATCAGGCAGCCGATAAAGTGAGAACCGAAATCATTGAACACACCGAAGAACTTACCAAACATCCTGAAATCCACTCATTAGATAAATATAAGGTAAACAATGATGGTACATACAGATACTTTGAAATGCATAAGTATAGAATTGCTTACAGGGTGACAAAAGGCATTATTAGGATATACAGAGTAAAGCACACAATGCAATCCCCGCTTTACTATTAACTAACGAATTATGAAAATGAAATCCAACCCGGAACTCAGATATAACTTACGGAGCCTTCTTTAAAGATTACAGTTACCTTAATATTAGTTCATTTGCTGAAGGGCAGGAATTAGTCCGGTCTTTTGCTACATTATACTTCCGGTGTTAAAAACCCTTCTGCTGAGCAGATAAAAAAAATTGAAGGAGCCATTCATAAAATAGCAGGCGAATTAAATGAGGCTTCCATTTATGCTTAATGCTTACAACTCGTTACAATCTTTTAAACCCTCCTTTGCCTAAAACCTTGCCGCTACTATCACTGCATTCTTGAATGATTTTTTCTTCCCATTCAAATTGAAGACTTCAGTATAAATAACATAAGCGCCTACAGGTACTTTATTGAATTTATCATCTAAACCATCCCATCTGAAAGAACCTGTTAAAGCAAGTGTTGTATTTTTGGCCAAAGCTTTTACCGGTCTTCCCGCAGCATCAAAAATGGTGATGTTGGCTACATAGCCTGGTTGAGTCATTTGGTAATTGATAGTGGTATAATCTTCAAAACCATCTTTATCAGGTGAAAATGTTTTTGGTGTGACTGTTATATCGGCTTTCACCGATACATCTGTTCTGGATTGCGAGTTTTGATATGAAGGCGTTCCAAAACCAGTGGTTGATGCTGCAGAGGTCCAGTTTTCTTTATTCTGAGTGGGCTTGTTGTAATCAATTCTTTCTAATGAAATTCCTTTTTCATTATCTATCAATGCAAAATGCCATTTGGAATTATAGTGCACTTCATCTATGATCTGTTGCTGTCCATTCAACAAAACAACAGTACCTTCATCATTGGGAAAAGAAGGCATGGCAACATCGATAAAATTATCAGGATTCTTTGCAAAATAGTTTTGCTTAACCACAGAACCATTTTCACTGATAACAAAAAAATCACCTGGAAACAGTAAAATATTATCTGTAGCCAACCGATGTAAACTTCCTAAAGCATTGGCAGCAGAGGATCTGTTAGCTATATACAAATCTTTTAAATCAAATATTTTTGTGCTGCGGTTATAAATCTCAACGTAATCAACAGCACCAGGTTTAGGATTACAAAGTATTTCATTAATAACAATATCGTTACTATAGATAACACTTGAAAGTCCGACTCTTGCAGTCTTTACTGCCTGTATAACATTACCACTGCAATCCGCAATGTTATTTGCTGCGACCGTATAAACTTTGCCTTTTGACACAGGCGCACTTAATGTAAGCTGAACTTTGGTAAATGCGGGAGCTATGGCAACAGCAGCAACCGGAGAAATTCCATCACTGATACTATAATTGGCAATAGTAACAGATTTGCTGCTATCTACAGGTTCACTGAAGGTTAATACAACAGTAACACTGTCAACAGCAGCACCTCTTACCAGCGCCGGAGCTACAATATCAGGATTACTTCCATCAACTGAATTCTTTGCTCCGGGTGTTCCGCCTTTTGCATCTGTGCTTGCCTTCCAGTTGTTTGCACCTGTGCAGGGATTGTGGGGGTCAATCATCTCTAATGTCCAGCCACCATCGCTTTTTACATCGTTTTGAAACCAGGTATTATTGAAACTGACCGAGTGAATTGTAACCCCTTCTTTTGATATGAGTGATAATGTTGTTCCAGTATTATTAAGGGCAGGAAAAGAATAAATTCCAATAACTTTTCCAAATGATGAAAAAAGGTCAATATTGATGCTTGCAGTAATTATAAGAAAACTATCTGCAGGTAATGTGTATGAAGGAAAAGGTGCACTAACTGTTGTTGAGGTTGTTAATTTCCAGCCATCGAGATTAATATTTTTTCCACTTGTGTTTTTGACTTCAATAAATTCTGCATCCGGCAAACCAACAATCGGCGTTGGGTCTGTGAGTATTTCATCAATCACGACATCAAGAGCCTGAGGTGTATAAAAACTGAAAGTCGCTGTACCATTGATTAATACATTTCCAGCAAGGTCTTTTACATTATTGATTGTAATAGTACTGGCAGAGCTGTTAGTAAAATTAGTTGCAAAAGTTAGATGAACCAAAGCATTATTCGTTTCATCTCTTACTGCTGTAACAGGATTACCATTCCCATTATTTACAGAATAATTTGTAATTGTTTGAGCAGTTGTTAAATCCGCAGCTTCAGTAAATAATACATCAATTGTGTTGCTTGTGACAGCACTTACAGATTGAATGGCAGGTGCCGAAGTATCAGGAATATATTGCTTAACTTCAATATCATCGAAAAAATGTTTTTTGAAAAAACTGCCTGTACTTTGTTTAATGAGATAGCCAAAAAAAGCAGAGGTTGTGTAAGTAGAGTCTGTTATTGTTCCTTCAGAAATATAATTTGTTCCTGTTCCTGAGATGTCCCTGAATAAAGTCCATTGCTTGGCTGCCGTACAAGTAACTTTAATTTTCATCGCATTGTTGCTGGTGTTCAAAACGCCATCTATTCCATCAATAATTTTTGCGATTGTTCCGGCCGCATCTTTTCTGTACAAAGAAATTTCATCATTAGTATTTCCAAGTCTTACAAAATAACCGGTAGTATTTGCAGCTGATAAGTCACTTGACGAAGCGGTTAAAAATGCATCAACATAATTGACAGACGAAGTATTAAAAGCCAAATTAACATAAAACTCCCACTGTGCAGAAGTTGCGAGTGAATTTGCAGTGCTTAGATAAAAAGTGCTGTTTGCAATAGTATCATTGCTTTGCAACTCTCCCGAAGGGTTAACAATCCAATCACCAGTATTACCTACCCAGGTTGGATTGTTTGTAAAATCACTGTCGTTAAAATTTTCTGTTATCTGGGCGTTTGTTTTTATATGTAAAAAACAAGAGAATAAAATAAAGGTTAAAATAATTGTTTTTTGCATATGCTTATTATGACCTTAATTTCTAAAAATACAAATCGTTTTGTTATAACCATATAACAATGTAGCTAACAGCAATAAAACAACTTTAAAAAAATTCACTTTAAAAAAATTTGTCTCTATTTCTTTTTGTCTTTACTTTCGCGCCAGTGATTACAGCACAGCAAAATATTAAACGCACAAAAAAACAGCTACCCTAAGGGAAGCCGCCTGCGTTTGTACATTATACATATAAAGTAAGGCCTTCCCTGAACAGGAAGGCTTTTTTATGTTACCCCCAACCCCTGGAGGGGAATAAGGGTTTTTGTGCAGTGAGACTAAAGTGGAATAGAATTGTTGCAGATGCAGTGAGTGACACAACCGGAGCTGAAACAAGATATTCTGTTGATCCAAAAAATAAAAAACTTAAAAAGATAAAACAATGAAAGTTGCAGTCGTAGGCGCTACAGGCCTTGTCGGTACAAAAATGTTGCAGGTATTGACCGAACGAAATTTTCCGGTAACAGAATTATTGCCGGTTGCCTCAGCAAAATCTGTTGGAAAGGAAATTATTTTTAAAGGTAAAAATTATAAAGTGATAAGCATGGAAGATGCCATTGCTGCAAAGCCTGATGTTGCATTATTTTCAGCAGGAGGAGGCACTTCGCTGGAGTGGGCGCCAAAGTTTGCCGGAGCCGGAATAACTGTGATTGATAATTCAAGCGCATGGCGTATGGATCCGAATAAAAAACTGGTAGTGCCTGAAGTGAATGCTGAAGTTTTAACCAAAGAAGATAAAATAATTGCAAATCCTAATTGCTCTACTATACAAATGGTAGTTGCACTGCAGCCTTTGCATAAAAAATATAAAATAAACCGGGTAGTAGTAAGTACCTATCAAAGCGTGACAGGCACAGGTGTAAAAGCGGTGGAACAATTGATGAGCGAACGAAGAAATGAGAAAGGAGTAATGGCTTATAAATATCCCATTGACCTGAATGTGATACCTCAGATTGATGTGTTCCTCGAAAATGGTTACACCAAGGAAGAGATGAAGATGGTAAATGAAACAAAAAAAATTATGCAGGATGACAGTATAAGGCTCACCTCTACAACAGTGCGTATACCGGTAATGGGTGGCCATAGTGAAAGCGTAAATGTAGAATTTGAAAATGATTTTAACCTTGACGAGGTAAAACAATTGCTTGAAGCGTCACCTGGCATTACATTGCAGGACAATATACAGGAGCAAGTCTACCCAATGCCATTATGGGCGCATGAGAAAGATGATGTGTTTGTAGGGCGTTTGAGAAGAGATGAAAGCCAGCCAAATACTTTGAACATGTGGATTGTAAGTGATAATCTTAGAAAGGGCGCAGCAACGAATGCTATTCAGATTGCGGAATATTTAATTGAAAATAATTTGCTGGATTAGGGATTAGTGACAGGGATAGAATGACTTTTTGCAGTTAACCTGGAGATCTGTTTTATCGTTTATCAATGTTCTGATTTTTTATTTAAAAAAACGTTTTAAGTAATATGTAATTGAATAAACGTTTTATTCGAAAAAACTGCGTTATCTGCTTAATCCGTTTCATCCTTGTTCTAATTTGTCATTTATTTTAAGCAACAATTCACTTTTTTTTGGCTCGGGTACATTTTCATATTTATAAGGGCAATGTCTACAGCCATTGCCGCAACAAAAGCCTCTCTCAAGATGATAGTTTTCCGTCATAACAAAAAGGCCGTCACCATTATAATAAAAATCTTCACCTTCAACCAACTTGTTCTTCAATTAATAATTGTTTTAATTGTTCATCAACTTCTATCGGTAAGTCTTTATTAGGAGAAAATTTAAGATAATGAATACGATTACTTTTAGCAATGTCGAGCTTTTCGTAATGCGTTTTTATTTTTAAATCGCTGCTTACTTCTTCCTGGCCATATACATCATCTATATCCAGTAACAGTTTAAGGCCAAATAAGTTGATTACCAGTTTAGTGAAGTTATACAAATCGGGGCTATCTGTTTTTAAATTAACTATACCATTGCTTCCCATAATAGTTTGATATAACCGTAAAAAACGGGGATGTGTTAAGCGTTTCTTCGCCTTACTGAAACGTAATTGAGGATCGGGGAAGGTAATCCATAATTCAGCAACTTCGCCTTCAGCAAAATAATCTGTTATCTTTTCAATTTGCGTACGTATAAATGCCACGTTTGCCAGTCCTTCGTCAAGTGCTTTTTTCGCACCAACCCACATTCTGTTGCCTTTAATGTCTAATCCTATGAAATTTTTTTCCGGATGCGATCTTCCGAGTGCCACAGCATATTCACCTTTTCCACACGCAAGTTCTAAGGTAACAGGATTTGTATTTTGAAAGAAGTTTTTCCATCGTCCTTTCATATCCTTAGGATACTCAAGAACGTTAGAAAATATTTTAATTTCTGCAAACCTTTGTAATTTTTTCTGACCCATAAGCCGGCAAAAGTAAATGATATATTATGGCGAAACCGAGAGTCAGCTGGTTAAGAATATTTAAATTTTAATTTTTTTATTAACATGTGTAATTTAATATTTGGAATTAGCATTACAATGGCAAGACAAGTTTCAGGAGTTTTAATGGAGCAACATAGATAAAAAACTGAATTGCTCATGCTTTTCACTCAACTGTTTCCGTACTGAATTTTTATTATACTTGTGAATATTTAAATATATCTACAACCAACTATTTTACTGATTAAAAAACTTAACAGGCAGGGTGAAAATTGGAAAGAATTACTGTTTCAAAAGGCAGGTAGATATGGTAATCGGAAACATAAAAGATGTTGGGATATGATGAGAAAGAAGCACAGATTTAATATTTTACTATGAGGACAATAAAGAATGAATAGATTACAAAAACTATCAGCATGGTGAGGAAAAACTTAAATAATCTGAAATTTTTGAATTGAGAAGATGGGAATTTAAATCCGCACCTTAAGAGATGCGAAAGTTAGAAATGCCTGTTTTTCAAAGAATAATTATACTTTTGCCAGAGACCAATTAATAAACCACCAACTTAATATGAAGACCCTTTTAAAAAAGATTTTGTCACCAAAATACAAAAGAAGAATAAAGGAGGAACTTGGTGTTCCCTCTCTTCATTGGAGTTTAGAAAACCTTAAACGAAAAAATTTTATTCCTTCAGTCATATTAGACATTGGCGCTTATAAAGGAAATTGGACAACGGATGTTTTAGAAGTTTTTCCTGATGCAAAAATTTTAATGATAGAAGCTCAGGAAGATAAGGAGTCTTTTTTAAAAGACATAACTCAGAAAAATAAAAATGTGGAGTATGTTATGTCGTTGGTATCTGCAAGAGATCAGGAGGAAGTATTATTTAGTGAAAATAAAGCCGCAAGCCACGTAATTAAATTGAAGGAAACAAAAGTTCCACATAGGTTATTGTATTCTAAAACTGTTGATACATTGTTGAAGGAGAAAAACTTTCCATATCCTCAGTTCTTAAAAGTAGATGTACAGAGCCATGAATTAGAGGTATTAAAGGGTGCAGAAAAAACACTTGAACATGCAGAAATTTGTCTGCTTGAAGTGTCATTAATGGATAAAGGTGACAATCGCCCTTTATTGTTTGACGTTGTAAATTTTATGGATTCAAGAAATTTTAACGCTTATGACATCTCACAGTTAATAAAGAGACCTTTCGATCAGGCGCTTTTTCAAATAGATATGTTTTTTGTAAAAAAAGATTCTTTTCTTCTCGAAGATAAAAGATGGAGATAAAACAAAAATTGTATTTACTACAACACGTCATCGTTAGGTAAATCAGTGGATAGTAAAAGAAGCTGGCGGCTTTACAAGTTGCGCTTCAAAGTGATAGTACTGCTTTGTTTTATGGTTCACTTAACAGGGAGCACACAACCTATTAACCTGAGAGTCACAATAAAATAATAATAATCGCTTAAGAGTTTTGAATTGACCAAATCAGAATTTAAAGTCACACTATAATGCTTGAAAGGTTTTAAATACGCGCGCTATTTTAGGCATAAGCTTTAGGGCTGTTTTATTTGTCTCTATACATAAACTAATTTACCTACTTTATATAGACTATTAAAATAGTTGACACTGAACATCATGCTCATGGTTGTTCGTCTACATCAATAACAGGTAAACCTTTGGGATTTTCAAAATCGGCGATCGTATCAACAATCTTATAATCTTGGAGTCCAAATACGGCGCTTTGGCGCTATAGGAGACTGTTTGAGGTTATTATAAAGACTTCCTGGTTTAGTATTGATGTACTTTAAGTACTTTCACGCGCCTATTTTTTATATATGAAAAAACGCCTTTTAGTATTCTTATTCTCTATCATAAGTTTCGCTTCTATAACACAAAATCTGCAATCTCCCGAACAATTCTTAGGCTATAAAATTGGTACACATTATACACCGCACTACAAAATTGTAAATTATGTCAGATCAGTTGCACAGGCACGACCCGATATGGTTAAGATCGAAAAATATGGAGAAACAAATGAAGGCAGAGAATTACTTCTCGCCTATATTGCCTCTCCGCAAAATCTTCGGCGATTAGACGAAATCCGGCAGAATAATCTTCAAATAGCCGGTGCAGCTAAGGATAAAATTCCAGCTACTGAAGTAGATGTACCTGCAATAGTTTGGCTTAGTTATAACGTACATGGCAATGAAACTTCTTCATCAGAAGCAGCAATGCTTACGTTATATACTTTAGTAAATCCAGCAAATGCTAAAAGCACAGAATGGTTAAAGAATACGGTTGTAATTATTGATCCCTGCATTAATCCTGACGGGAGAGACAGGTATGTAAACTGGTTTAATTCTGCCGCCGGTAAAAATATGAATCCTGACCCGCAGTCGAGAGAACACATGGAGCCCTGGCCGGGAGGAAGAACCAACCATTATAATTTTGATCTAAACCGGGATTGGGCATGGCAAACGCAGGTAGAAACACAGCAGCGAATGGCTAAATACAACCAGTGGCTTCCACAGGTGCATGTAGATTTTCATGAGCAATCTTATAATAGCCCATATTACTTTGCGCCGGCAGCAGAACCCTACCATGAGGTAATAACCCCATGGCAAAGAGAATTTCAAAATATAATAGGAAGAAACAACGCAAGATATTTTGACGAAAATGGCTGGCTGTATTTTACCAAAGAGACATTTGACTTATTCTATCCATCTTATGGCGATACTTATCCCTTGTACAACGGAGCCATAGGTATGACCTTTGAGCAAGGCGGCGGCGGGCGTGGTGGTTTAGCTGTAGTGACAGGTTCAGGTGATACATTGACACTTGCAGATCGTGTTAATCATCATTATACTACCGGTTTATCTACAATTGAAGCGGCTTCGCAAAATGCAAAAAGGTTAGTTACAGAATATAAACATTTCTTCGATGACAGCAGAGCCGGCAAAGGAAATACTTATAAAACTTATATTCTTACGTCTGATAATGCTGCAAAGATCAATAGTATTGCTCATCTTTTACAAATTAATGGAATAGAATATGGTACAGTGGCAAGCAACAGGTTTAACGGTAAAAACTATGCAACCGGAAAAGATGAAAAAGGACAATTAAAAAAATATAATATTGCAATTACCAGTTTGCAGACAAAGTCGGTTTTAGCAAGAGTGTTGTTAGAACCTAAAAGTACCCTTGTTGATTCTGCAACATATGATATTACAGCCTGGTCATTGCCTTATGTTTACAATGTTGATGCTTATTCAGTTAAAGATGCCATTTCTCTGCAGCCTTATACTGCAACTGCCGGAACTAAATCAATCCCTTCTTCAACTTATGGATATTTAATAGAGTATAATTCCGTTAACAGTGTAAGATTCCTGGGACAATTGTTTAAACAGGGAATCAAAGTAAGGTATTCAGAAAAGCCCTTCACCTATAATCAAAAGGTATATGACCGGGGTACATTGATTGTACTTGAGAAAGGAAACCGGTCTGAGCTTTTACCTATATTGAATAATCTTGCTGCCAATAATGATGTAGATATTGGAGCGGTCTCTACAGGTTTCATGGATAAAGGTCCTGATTTCGGCTCACCTGATATTAAAGTAATTCACCCGCCAAAAGTCGCTTTGATTACAGGTGAACAAGCTTCTGTTTTAGGAGCAGGAGAGGTTTGGCATTTGTTTGAACAACAAATTGATTATCCGGTAACTTTAATCAATGCAACAGATATCAGCCGTGCTAATCTAAGCGGTTACAATGTTTTGATTATTCCCGATGGAAATTACCGAAACTTTTTTGACAAAAATGTCTCAGACAAATTAAAGCAATTTGTAAACAATGGTGGAAAATTAATAGCATTGGAAAATGCGGTACACCAGCTCGCTGAAGGTGACTGGGGTATAAAATCGAAAGAGGACAAAGATGAGGATACAGCAAAAGATAAAAACAATTATTCTAATTTAAAAAAATATGAAAACCGTGAACGTGATGAATTGATAAACAGCATTCCCGGAGCTATTTATAAAGTGCAGTTAGATAATACTCATCCTCTTGCTTTTGGATATCCTGATACTTATTATACTTTGAAACAAGATGCCCATGTGTATGAATTTTTGAACAGAGGCTGGAATGTTGGTATAATTAAAAAAAGTAATTATGTAACAGGTTTTGCAGGAACCAAAGTAAAAAGTCAATTAAAAGACGGATTAATATTCGGTGTTACAAACATAGGAAGTGGATCTGTTATTTTTCTTGCGGATAATCCTTTATTCCGCCAGTTTTGGGAGGGAGGTAAATTACTTTTTTGTAATGCTGTTTTTCTGGTAGGACAGTAAGCATTGTTTAATTTTTTTGGTACCAGCTTTTGTTTTCATAGCAACATTTGTTGCGTCGCATTTCGTTCATCTGCATATCATTAAGCATCTTTTGGCTTTATTGCAAAACTCTTTTTAAGTTTTCAAACAGCTTCAACTCAGAAGGGTAGTAGTAAGTAAGGAACATGGGCTGTGTAAATTTTAGGTGGTTCGGTCATGCTTTTAAAATTTTGTAAATGAAAAACTTTCCCTTTTTTTATTTTCTTTCTTTAATATTACTGGCGGGTCCGCTAAAGAAATTATTTGCACAAAACCCCCGCACTGAAAAACTTTTCGATGAAAACTGGAAATTCTATAAAGGTGATGTTGCCGACGGAGAAAGAGGAGAATTTGATGATAAAAACTGGCGAAATGTAGAACTGCCACATGATTGGAGCATAGAAGATCTTCCAAACCAATCCGACAGTATTATAGGGCCTTTTTCAAAATCAAGTGTTGGTGGCACTTCTACCGGCTACACGATCGGCGGCACTGCATGGTATCGCAAACATTTTACCATAGGCGACAGCAGTGTTAATAAAAAGGTATCAATTTATTTTGACGGGGTGTATATGAATTGTGATGTTTGGATCAATGGACATCACCTTGGCAATCACCCTTACGGCTATACAGCCTTTAGTTGTGATCTCACACCTTATATTAATCACGCAAAAGACGGACAGCAAAATGTAATTGCCGTAAAAGTCAGTAATGTTGGAAAGAACAGCAGATGGTACAGCGGGTCGGGAATATACCGGCATGTGTGGCTTACTATTACAAATCCTTTGCATATACAACAATGGGGTGTGTTTATCACCACTCCAAATGTATCTGAAAGTGCTGCAGCTGTCAATATCAAAACCTCAATCACCAATGAATTGAATATAGCACCTGTAGTCCTGCGAACAAGGTTGCTGGATGCAACAGGTAAAACAGTAACGGAAAAAAAGCTCACTGTAGCTAATAAGAGTAATAACAATGTTTACCAGTCACTTCAAATAAATAATCCCCATTTATGGTCTCCTGATGATCCTTATTTGTACAAATTGGTGTCTGAGGTTTGGAAGGCTGGTAAGTTAACAGATGTTGTAGTAAATACTTTTGGTGTTCGTTCCATTCAGTTTAATGCTGCAACAGGATTTTTACTTAACGGCAAAAAAACATTATTACGCGGAGGAAGTGTGCATCATGATAATGGTCCGTTAGGAAGTGCAGCCATAGATCGTGCTGAAGAAAGAAAGGTTGAGCTTTTAAAATCCTTTGGCTTTAATGCGGTTCGCACCAGTCATAATCCTCCGTCCGTGCAATTTCTTAATGCTTGTGATAAATTAGGATTGCTTGTAATAGACGAGGCATTTGACCAGTGGCAGAAGCCAAAAAATCCACAGGATTATCATCGGTTTTTCAACGAATGGTGGCAAAAAGATTTAAGTTCTATGTTAATGCGTGATCGAAATCATCCTTCTGTTATTATTTGGAGCATTGGCAATGAAATTAAAGAAAGAGCAGACTCATCAGGACTGGCTATTGCAAAACAAATGAGCGATGAAGTGTACAGCTTAGATTCTTCCCGACCTGTTACACAAGCAATTTGTGATTTTTGGGATAATCCCGGTTATAAATGGGACACAACAAAGTATGCTTTTGCCCTGCTCGATATTGGTGGTTATAATTATATGTGGAAGCAGTATGAAGATGATCACAAAAAATTTCCGCAACGTATAATGGCAGGCACAGAGTCTTTTGCAAAAGAAGTATTTGAAAACTGGCAACAGGTAGAAAAACATCCTTATGTAATTGGTGATTTTGTCTGGACAGCAATGGACTATATGGGTGAAACAGCTATTGGTCATTCGGAATTAGATACCATAAAGTCAGTGATACAGCCGTGGCCTTGGTTCAATGCTTATTGCGGTGACATCGACCTTATCGGAAACAAAAAACCGCAATCATATTACAGAGATATAATCTGGAAGCGAAAAAAAATGGCAATACTTGTACATGCCCCTATACCTGAAGGCCACAAAGAAGTAATAACACAATGGGGATGGCCAGATGAATATCCATCCTGGAATTATAAGGGGAAAGAAGGAAAACCTTTGCAGATAAAAGTATACACACAATATCCTGCTGTTCGCCTTGAGCTTAATGGCAAACCTATTGCCCAAAAAACACTTTCACCACAAGATAACCTTACGGCTGCATTTACTGTAACCTATCAGCCCGGCGAGCTTAAAGCTATAGGCCTGCAAGATGGAAAAGCTGCAGATTCTATTATGTTACAAACTACAGGAAGGCCAAAACAAATAAGACTTACTCCTGATCGTAACCGGATACAATCACATCGCAATGATTTGAGTTTTGTAACAGCAGAGATACTGGATGAAAAAGGACAGGTAGTTCCAGATAGCAGTATCCAGGTTCATTTTACAATAACAGGAGATGGTGAAATTGCTGCAACAGGAAATGCAAACCCGGCAGACATGGCAAGCTTTAGCCAGGCTAAAAGAAATACATTCAGAGGGAGATGCCTGGTGATCATACGCCCTAACGGCAGACCCGGAATGATAACTCTTAAAGCGGAAGCCAAAGATTTAATGACAGGTGAAACAGTTATTTCTACAAATAAACAACTTCGGGGGTTTAAAGAATAAATGTAAAAGCTGATTCAACATTGTCCTGAACTTATTTCATTCTGAACTTGTTTAGGGAACTCTTATCGTAGCAGTCTATAGGTGCTGAAATATTATTATTACTTTATCGGCATTTATTATAAGTTTTACAGTAGGCGACTTCTTTGGCTATTCGCCGGATAGCTATTAGCAGTGCTGCTTATGCTGTATTCAATTTAGCGGAACTTATATCAAAAAAAAGTATCATACAGCAAATACATATTTAGTGCAACAATAATCACCGTAATAATCCATACAAGCATTTTCAAAAACGGTTTATTGGCAAATTCACCCATTTTACCTTTACTGTTGGTAAATAGTACCAATGGCACAACTGCAAAACTTAGTTGCATCGAAAGTATCACCTGGCTTAATACCAATAAATTTGTCGTGCCGGTTTCTCCATAAATAATAGTTACAATAAGTGCAGGAATAATCGCAATTAACCTGGTAATTAACCTGCGTAGCCATGGTTTCAGCCGGATGTTTAAAAAACCTTCCATTACAATTTGGCCTGCTAACGTACCTGTAAGAGTAGAGTTTTGGCCGGAGGCTAACAGGGCAACAGCAAACAAGGTACTCGCCAACGTTGTACCTAATAACGGAGCTAATAATTTATGTGCATCCATAATATCCGCTACTCCCTGATGGCCGGTTGTATGAAAAGTGGCAGCAGCAACGATTAATATTGCTGCGTTGATAAAAAAAGCAATTAATAAAGAAACGGTGCTGTCAATGCTTGCAAATTTGATAGCCATTTTTTTACCTGCCCTGTCACGGGGATAATCACGGGTTTGTACAATGCTGGAGTGCAGGTATAGATTATGGGGCATTACCGTAGCCCCTAAAATACCGATGGCTATGTAAAGCATAGAAGGATTGGTGACTACTTCAGCCCTGGGAACTAAACCGCTCAGCAATGGAAAAATATCAGGCCTGGAACGAATTAATTCAAAAGCAAAACAAGCTAAAATCACCATTATCAAACCGGCTACAATACTCTCAATCAAACGAAAACCTTTATATTGAAAAAACAATATCACCAATACATCCAGACCGGTAATTACCACACCCCAGGTTAATGGAATATGAAATAAAATGTTCAGTGCAATAGCGGAGCCTATTACTTCTGCCAGGTCGCATGCAGCTATAGCTATCTCACAAAGCACCCAAAGTATAAAATTAACTGTCGGGCCGTAATGGTCCCGGCATGCTTGGGCCAGGTCTCTTTCTGTCACCACACCTAATTTTAAAGCAAGGTGTTGCAGCATAATAGCAAAGAAGTTAGAAATAAGTATGACCGTTAAGAGTGTGTAGCCGAATTGAGCGCCTCCGGCAATATCGGTTGCCCAGTTGCCCGGGTCCATATAGCCTACCGCTACCATTAAGCCTGGGCCTGTAAAAGCTAAAAGTTTTTTCCAGAAGCCTGCATTGGCAGGTACGTGAATGGTTGCGTGAACTTCAGGTAACGAGTGACTTGTATTTTCTCTGCGCCAGGCTTTTTTATTTTGTTTTACTTGTTCCGTTTGTTGTAACATATATTTTTTGTGAGCTTTCTTTGGAAATAATGTACCTGTATTTTTTATCTACGAAAATTTCTAATGATTTATCATACTCTATTACCGAAATAATTTCTAAGGATGCGCCTGGTAACAATTGCAGTTTTTCTATGTATTGCAGAAAAGATTCTCCTGTGTCTTTGTAGCCAATAACTTTTGCAGCCTGGTTCATCTTTAAATCATATACCTCCATAAAATCAGTTGCAGGAAGTTTGCCTTTGGCATCGGGTATCGCTTCCCCGTGAGGGTCGTACGTAGGGTAACCGAGATAAAAGGAAAGTTTATCTGTCAATTCTTTAGAGGATATACTTTGCAGCTGTGAAGCAATGGCATAAACTTCTTTCCAGTCCATCCCTAACTTTTCTACTAAAAATAATTCCCACAACCTGTTTCTTCTTATGATTTGCAATGCTTCTTTTAATCCTTTGTTTGACAAATAGCAACCACGGTATTTGTTATAGATAATTAAATTTTTTGCAGCAAGTTTCTTCATCATATCCGTAACAGATGCAGGTTTAGCAGCTACCATTGCCGCCAATTCTTTAGTATGTATCTCTTCATTCTTACCTGAAGTATATAGATAAATTTGTTTCAGGTACTCTTGTTCTGCTTTTGTCATCATTGTTTATTATTCACAAGAGGTAGTACTAGCTTTCCAATGACTTGGGTAACATAGAATGTTTTTCTTTTTATAATACCAGCTGGAGTATTCCATAGCATCCTCGTTGCGTCGCAATCCTTTCATCGACATTGCTGCTATTAGGCTTTTATCGAAGCGAATAATGAAATGTTGTCTGGGCAATCAAATCTTTGTAGCATTAAAGCTAACAGGATAAGATGCGGTTTAATCATTATCATAATTTTATTCTATCCTTTTATGCTGATATATGGTATTTTAATTGTCGAAAGCCTGCTAAAGCAGCAGGCTTTCTTTGCATTAAAAAATTCCATTTTATCCACAATCCGGTACTTAACCTATTTCCTGCAATACCTTAGTGTCAGTTCTGTTGAATATAACTCTCTACCGTTAACATTTGCTTAATGTAAAAGCTCAATTCATACAGCTTGTGGCTAATAACATTTATTGCTTCTTCCGTTTCATATTCTTTAACTATTGTAAATAACTCTTCAAACGCTCTGATTGATTTACCACGCATTAAAATAGGGTATCCCGGATTTTTTATTATGTCTGACAATTTGCTCATGGCTTCATTAATACAAATAATAGCATCCTTCTTCTTATTCGCTTTTTTACATGCACCTGCCAGCAGCTTGCAGGATGTAGTATATAAACCGAGCATATCGGTATCACCGTCAAAATTTAATATTGTTTTGTCAATCATTCTCTCCCCCTCACTCATAGATTTTGTATAGTAATAAACGGCCAGGTTGGTATCGGCATTTTCTAAAGCATTGTTTCCCTTTGCAACAATACTTTTCCATTGTTTTGCGCACATAATATTGACTGTTTATGGTTTTTTAAGCTGTGTCAAAATTGATAGAAAATCTTTGGCTGCCACATCCATATAATGAGCATACGCTTTACCAAATTCTGAAGACTTAAAAAACGAGTTGTCTATTTGCATTTCACTCTGCCAGGTACTGTCTAACTGTTCTAATTGTGAAAAAGACATAGTTTGCTGATTTGATTAATAAGTTTTTAGAAGTAAGTTGAAATTCCAAAACTAATCCCAGCAGTATTTGCAGGTGGATTACCTAACAAATCCCGTTGCTTTTGGATACGATAATTTAAACGGAAAACAGTTTGGGCATTGGGCCTGAAACTGATTGCGGGCATAACACTCCAAACATCGTCGGCAATATTTTCTTTCGTTTCAGTAAACTTTCCAACATTATAATCTACATATTCAAAACGGAAGGCAAGATTTAAGACTGCATTGTTCCAGCCTAAAATAGTCCTGTTCAAAACGGGTTGCACAATATCCAGAAAACCGCCTCGCTGTTTATTGCCAAATCGCTGGCTGTACGTTTCGGGAACATCAACAAAAACCGAAGCCCATTCCCCTATGAAGTTTGTTTTAGTTTTATTAATGGTCGTATTCAGGTCAACTGCAAATATATTTACCCTTCGTTTATCATCCAGTTGTAAACCATCATCCTGAAATTTATTATATGCTCCGCCCATGTATGATAAACCAATCTCCCCCACTTTAGTATTTTTTACGGCTATCTTTCCTGTTATTAAAGGCTCCCCGCTATTGCTTTCTTCAAAGCGTTCCGCATTTTCTTTTGCCGCCGGCAAAAAAGTCCTGTTCTGGTCGTTTTCAATAATTGAATTATCAAAACCGCTGGTAGCGTACAATTCATAGCCAAACATCCAGTCTTTTTTATAATACTTGCCAAATAAGCCAAAGCCTGCATTGCTCCAGGTGGCAGGCAGCATTTGCGTTGCAGAAATAGGACGGTCAGTAAATTCCCATTTAGGTCCGTCATGGTTTTGATTGAAAGCCCCAATGGGGTTTACAATCATGCCGCCCCTTAAATTCAGCAGCGGGTGAAACTCTACATCCACAGCGGCAAACTCAATAGAGATTTCTTTATCAGCCGGTTCAAATTCTATCTCCGAGAGAAATTTTATCCGCTTAGAAATGGTGGAAGCAACAAACAGTGTAAGTCTTCTGAACTGGAACTGGTGACCTTCGGAAATACCATTCGTGCCGAAGTGCTGATAGTTAGCTTCTACATAACCTCCCAATGAGACAGGAAATTTATCATACTTCAATGCCGGACGGTTATAGATGGCATCCATGTTCATTACCTTTTTTGAGGTATCAGATTCTGTCCGCTTCAACAGGCTTTGGTCTACTTGTGCTGTTGCAAAAAAGCTGCTGGTTACAAGAAATGCAACTGCAAAGAATTTCAAGCTCATATCAATGATATTTTTAGTTGGTTATCGGTTATGGTTACCGGAAATTTTCTTAAATTTTTCGCTGCCGGTCCATGCGTCACTTCACCATGATTATTAAATTCGCTGCCGTGTGCCGGGCATTGCAGTCTATCACCAAATACCTGTACCTCGTTTCCCTGATGCGTGCATTTCATTGATAAGGCTTCATAAGTATTTTCGTCAAAACGAAACACGCAAATGGGGTGCGTCAACTTTTCATTTTGCACCACCAGGTATCGTTTATAAGATGTTTTGTCTTTTTTCATTGTTATGAAATCTGCCAGTGGCACTATCATGTCGGACCCTTCAATGGTTGCTGTGACTACTTTTGCCGTGGTGCAACCTTCTATCAGCGACATCATTAAACCGCCGCTCATACAACTGATACAACCGGTTGTTATAAATTTTCTTCTATTCATGTTGTTATAAATTTTCTTCTATTCATATTACTATAAGACACTATAAGCTTTCCAAAAATTTAATCAACTGCTGCCTTTCTGATGCCTTGACTGCATTGAAATTATTTATAGACTTGGTGGCTTCACCCCCGTGCATTTGAATGGCTTCATTTATACTCTTTGCCCTGCCATCGTGCAATAAAAAATATTTTCCTCCCTGCGAGTTTTTTGATAGTCCCAAACCCCACAGTGGCGGCGTTCTCCACTCACTTGTTTTGGCAGAACCTTCTGTCAGACCCTCATCTAAACCCGGTCCCATGTCATGCAGCAACAAATCTGTGTAAGGGTGAAACTGCTTATTGGAAAGCGCCTCAACTGGTGAAAAGCCTGTCTTTAAAGTTTGCTTATGGCAGCTTTCGCAACCGACTTGAGTAAATAAGGCACGTCCTTGTATTACATCCGGGTCGTTTTGATTGCGTTGAATAGGCGCTTTAAGTGTTTGAAGATAGAAAATAACATCTCTTACAGTCTTATCAGAAACTTCAGGGTCAATATCTTCGTGCGAATAAACATCGCTTGGGTTAAAAGTTGATGTAATACCAATATCCTGATTGTATGCCTGTACAGTTTGATGAAACAAATTATAGGTGGCTGCTTTTTTCCCGAAACGGGTGATGTACCTGCCGTTTTGCGTATAGCTGTTTGGGTTGGGCGATACGAATGATGGAAGAGCTGCCCAGTTTGGATGCCCCCTTACTCCATCCGGGTTAGTGGTATTAGCAGCAGCCATTGCCAATAAATCATCCTCGCTTACCAATTCAAGGAAACCTAAGCCCGTATTAGCAGGCGGAGTGAAACTTGCAAAAGGCGTTCCGGCGGGCAACTGTTCCGGCATGTAGCCGGGAAGAGCTCTGTTTTGCAATTGAGGTCCATTATCAAATTCGTTTTTTCCTAAACTATCGTTTTTGCCGAACCTCGTAAGGGTACTAAACGGATGCCCCTTTCCATCACCGGCATGGCAACTACCGCAGCTTGTGGCTACAAATATGGGCCCAAGCCCGGTTTCTCTAGTAAAAACCTGGTCGTTAAATGCCACATCCCCGGCAAGATGCTGTGCGGCTTGGGCATTGGTTAAGCCTTCAACCGGTCCATCCAATACTTGATCATCAGCAGGCAAACCTGGTAACAGCTTTTGGCAGGAAACGATGGAGGTTACTGCAAAAACTAATGCTGAAACTATTTTTAATTGTAATCTTTTCATTGCTCTAATAAATGTTATCAGGTAAAAGTAATAATAATATTTAGAATATCTAATATAAAAAATTAGATAAGTCTAATTTTATTAAGTTGCTTATATTTAAATAATTTTGAAGAAGATATACCACCATGAATTCACTCACAGAAGAAAATTATTTAAAAGGAATTTTTAGAATCTCTCAAAAGAAAGATATCAAAATTACTCCCACTGCCATCGCAGAGGAATTGAGTGTTAATGCTGCATCTGTGGTAGACATGATTAAGAAGCTGACAGAAAAGAAATTGATTACTTACGATAAGATGAAAGGTGCAAAATTGACTGATAAGGGAAGCAAATCGGCATTAACTATTATTAGAAATCACCGGCTATGGGAAGTTTTTTTAATTGAAAAATTAGGTTATTCCTGGGATGTTGTGCATGATATAGCAGAACAGTTAGAACATATTAAACATTCAGAACTGGCAGACAGACTGGACAAATTTTTAGGATATCCGCATTATGACCCTCATGGAGACCCTATCCCAAAATCAAACGGTGAAATGCCTAATGCAGTCACCACTCTGTTATCTGAAATCGAAGTCGGTAAAACCTGCCGGGTTGCTGCTGTAAAAGATACCTCTAGTATGTTTCTTCAATACCTGCTGCAATTACCGGTTACCATTGGCACAAAAATAAAAGTGTTGGATAAAATCGCTTTTGACGGCTCGATGAGCATACAGATAGGAAAAGATATAAAAACAATGGTGTCGAGGAAATTTGCAGAAAGTTTGCTGGTAGATTAATTTTTATTGTGCTATCTCACTTGTTACAGTTAGAAAAGCAAAGATTTAATCACAGGCAAAATGTTGTTAATTTCATTAAACGCAGGCGAAAAAATTCTACAACAAAAAATTATTTCATTAGTTTTTTATTGAACTCAACGATCAGCTTAAATAAATCTTCATACTCTGTCAAAGGCAAAGTTTCGGCTTTATCAAAGACATCGTGATAAGCTTTTATGCCACCTAAAGTATACAAGAAAAATGCACGTACGCCTTTTTCTGTAAACCAGTAATGGTCGCTGTTGGCGGCTTTGCCACGGGGATTTATTTTGACAAGATAATTATTAGCATTGTTGACCTCATTGAGGTATGTAAACTCTTTTGTAAATTCTGTAGCGTTGACAACTGTTATGCCTTCATTGCCTGTCCCTTCGAGGTCGAGGTTTAATAAGAAACGGATGTTTTTTAAAGGAATTAATGGATGTTCGGTAAAGTATTTTGAACCTTTCAGACCAGCTTCTTCACCGGCAAAGCAAATAAAAGCGATAGTAAAAGGTTGTGGATTTGCGGCATAATATTTTGCCAAACCAAGCAGTAAAGAAGTTCCGCTTGCATTGTCATTTGCACCGGGGAAATAAGTGTCTTTACCCATTCCTCCTAAATGATCATAATGCGCAGAAATAACAATTACGGAATCAGGCCTTACCGTTCCTCTTACCCATCCGCAAACATTGGAAGCCTTAAAATTTTTTACGGGTTTATTATCGATATCGGCATCAATGGTTGCAGGTGTTTCAGCGAAACTTTTTTTAGCTACCTCAATCATTGTATAATCTGCCGGTTCAGGAGCGACTGACCATGTAAGTTTATCTTCGAGCGAAACAATTATCCTGTTTATAGTATCAACGTAATGCACACTGTCCTGCAACTGCAAATTTCCCTTTGCATGAGTTCCGCGACTGTCCGGAGAAATTATAAAGTCTTTTCCGGCAATTAAATCTTTTCCATTTATGCGTACATGCATGTTATCGGGAAAAGTATTGACAGGATAGGAGAATGGCTGGAAAAAAGTATTACCAGATAAAGGCTTCAGGCCAAAAACAGTAAACTGCCGGGCAAGAAACTGAGCAGCTTTACTCATTCCATCTTTTGTGTAACCTCTGCCCCAGAAATAAGGTGAGGTTAAGGTATCGACCAATTGATGTGCATAATTTACATCTTGCGAAAAAGAGAAATTTGATACAGTTACAAACAGAATAAAGAGCGATGTTTTAAGTTGGATATAACTGAGAAGGTGTCGAACATTCTTAAAAACAATTTTGCGGAGCAGCCTGAAGATGCACAATGGTTTGCCGATGAAGTGATTGCGACGCAACGGTGATGCCATGAAAACGGATGCAGGTACCAAAAAAATAAATTTTAAACAACTTCCAGGAAACTAAGTTATCGAATAAGAAATTTATAGAAATAAGCAAACTCATGCGCCCAGGCGGCTTCATTGTGTTTGCCGACAGGAGACAATACACGGTGCGTCTCATAATGGCCTTTCTTTTCTATAGTCGCTAACATTTTATTCATATCAGGCACCATAGTTTCACTTTCTTGTCCGCCTGCATAAAAATAAAATCTGCGAAAAGCGTTTCCCCACTCAGCCGTAGCAACATCGTCGTAAATCTTGGGGGCAGGCAAAAAAGCTGGGGAGAAAATACCAACTCCTCCAAAAACATTTGGATATTTCACTACAGCATACAAACTAATGAGTGCGCCCATGCTGCTGCCTGCAACAAACGTATGTACAGAGTCTTTTAGCGTGCGGTATTTCTTATCTATAAAGGGTTTTAATGTAAGCGCAAGAAAATCTACGTATTCGTTGCCTTCTCCTTTGCCATAGCTTTTATGATCGTAAGGATTGTATTCTGTTAATCTTTTTTCTCCGCCATTATCAATGCCAATTATAATTGCACTTTTTCCACCTTTCTCTATTATCGAATCAAGGGTTTCATCTATTTTCCATTCACCGAAAGCTGCAGTCTGTTCGTTAAATAAGTTTTGGCCATCCTGCATGTAAATAACCGGGTACCTTTTTTTGCTGGTTGCATAATCTTTTGGCAGATATGCCCAAATTCTTCTTGTCCTATTAAGTTGAGGAATGAGAAAAGCACTGTCAACTATTTTCACCTGCGCCGTTGCTGTATATGGTTTTTGCCTTTCAGGATAATCATCTTTCCAACCCGGTATTGCAAACTCCTGCGATACATCTGCATTCAAATTAATTTCGTGATTTTCCACATCTGCTCCTTTTGCTGTTGTTTCCACTTTATCAAAACTTCCACGGGTAAATTTAAATTCGTATTTCCCGGCAGGTATATCTTTTAAAACGATGCCACGCCTTGTTGTGCCAAAAGGTTTTAACTTATATTTTTCATCTTTGGGATTCCAGTTATTAAAAGAACCGGCTACATAAATGTCATCCTGTTTTTTTGCAGCAACATTGTTTACCATTATGCGAAGTGTGTACTGCGCTTCACATCTTTCTATTATAAGAAAGCTTATCAATGCAAATAAAATAATTCTCATTCTGTTAATGTAATTGATTTTTCTGTAAAAAATCGTCTGTCTGAAAAATAAGAAAATGTTTTAAGTATAAAAAAACCGCTTTTTAAGCGGCTGTAAATGCATTGAAAGTTTTTAAGTATTCTTTTAATTTTTGATGCACCTTATCACTCAAGGGCAACAGTGGCAGTCGCAGAGAGTTTTCGATTAAACCCATTTCAGCCAAAAAAGCTTTTACGCCTGCCGGATTATTTTCTTCAAATAATAAATCGAAACTTTCTAACAATTTAAACAAAAGTCCTTTAGCCGTACTTAAGTCGTTTAGCAGGCTTTTACGCACCATTTCTGAAAATTCTTTTGGAAAACAATTAGCTGCAACACTTATCACTCCATCCATACCTGCAGCTATTAGAGGAAGCGCAAGCTGGTCGTCACCGCTGGTAACTAAAAATTCTTTAGGACGGTTTTTTAGTACGTGAAGGCATTGACCTATATTGCCGCTTGCTTCTTTTATACCAAGAATATTATCACACTCATTAGCCATGCGGATAGTTGTTTCGGCAGTAATGTTACTGCCTGTACGAGCCGGAATATTGTATAATATCAGCGGCTTTGGTGCAGCTTCTGAAATTAACTTATAATGTTCAAAAATACCTTGCTGCGAAGGTCTGTTATAGTAAGGACTTGTACTTAAAATGGCCGCAGCTTTTTGAAGCGGATAAGTTTCCACTTCATTCAATATTTCACGTGTATTGTTGCCACCAATCCCTACCACAACAGGTACTGTGTTTATAGTCTTTTCATAAGTATAATTGATTATATCAATTTTTTCAGACTTTCCGAGGGTAGGAGCTTCACCTGTTGTTCCTAAAACTACTAAATATTCCACTCCGCCATGCAGCACAAAATCTATCACTCTGCCAAGCGCATCAAAATCAACGTCCTGCTTTTGGTTAAAAGGAGTTACCAATGCAACGCCTGTTCCTCTCAATGTATCTCTTAATGACATTTTCTATCTGTAGTTTTTAGATTAGTCAGGCAATTCCTCCCAGAAGCCCATTTTACCAAATTTCCCGATTCTGTCATTGACTCTTTGTACCGGGTCAATCTTTTTTAATTGTTGTAGCTCTGGAATAATATAAGATTTTAAAATTGCTGCGGCTTCGTTATAATCCCAATGCGCTCCGCCTAGTGGTTCAGGAATAATACCATCCACCAACCCAAAATTATACATATTATCTGATGTTAGCTTTAGTTGCTCTGCAGCTTTTTCTTTCATATCCCAGCTTCGCCACAAAATAGAGCTGCAGTTTTCAGGAGAAATAACGGTGTACCATGAATTTTCTAACATAAACACTTTATCGCCAACGCCAATGCCCAATGCGCCACCGCTTGCTCCTTCACCAATAATTACGCAGATTACCGGCACTCGAAGGCGTATCATTTCATAAATATTTCTTGCAATCGCTTCACCTTGCCCTCTCTCCTCAGCTTCCATTCCCGGGTAGGCTCCAGGTGTATCTATGAGAGTGATAATAGGTTTATTAAATTTTTCTGCAAGCTTCATCAGGCGTAAAGCCTTACGATATCCCTCAGGATTTGCCATACCAAAATTGCGCAGTTGCCGCATTTTTGTATTTGTACCTTTTTGCTGTCCTATTACCATAACCGTTTGCCCATCGAGCTGTGCAAAACCGCCTACCATTGCTTTATCATCACCTACATTGCGGTCGCCGTGAAGCTCAATAAAATCAGTAAATATTTTATCAATGTACTTTAGCGTATAGGGCCTGTCGGGATGGCGGCTGAGCTGCACCCTTTGCCAGGGGGTGAGTTGTGCCGTAATTTCTTTTCTTTTTTCTAAAATAGATTCCTGCAACTGTGCAATAGTGGAAGTATAATCAACTTTGGGATTTTTTTCAGCAAGTTTTTTTGTCTGGTCAATTTGTTCGTAAAGTTCTTTTATCGGTTGTTCAAAATTTAAAAATTGTCTATTCGGGTATTCAGGCATATCTGCGGGTTGTGATGGTAAAATTAAGCGATGAATTTTTTTTAAGAAATTTTTGTTTGAAAAAATCTATTCCCCTTATCTTTGGCGTCCCAAAATAAGCTATAACAATTAAAGTTATTGAGGGAATTGGATCGGTAGTTCAGTTGGTTAGAATGCCGCCCTGTCACGGCGGAGGTCGCGGGTTCGAGTCCCGTCCGGTCCGCCTTAAGGCACAAATTGAAATTTTCATTTTTTGTGCCTTTTTTATTTGGCTCTAAATCATTGGTTATCAAATAGATTTGACTAATTGCCTCGTTAACCCTTGTGGTTCGATAAGCATATCCGTCGAATGTCAAATTTTCAGGATAAATCGAACCGATTATCTCTCTCCTCTCTTTTATCGTTCCGTTTTCAAACAAGACGTCAAGGTGCATAAGATTACTAATCCCCTTATGTACTAAATCATCAATGCTTTTAGTATCTTTTGGCATTGCTACAAGCCTTCTCTCTAATTCATTTATGGCTCTTTCACAATCAGCTTTCATTATCTTGAAATCAACTGGATCAATCCTTTCAAAAAACACTTCTTTTCGGGCACTATTAAGCCTGTCATTGAGGTCAGTTATTTGTTTGAGTATATGGTTTCGTTCATTGCGGGAATGCTTTGTGACGTCTTTAAATTCCTCAATCACTAATTCTTTATAAATTTCAACCCATTCCTTCCGCGGAATGAATTTCTTTATTTCTATAACAAAAAGGGAATTTGCATGATCTGCCTTAAACCTGCAACCACAAGCTGATGTGCAATGATAGTAGTGATAGTAATTCTTTCTGCCTTTAGAAGCACTTCCAGTAAGCATTTTTCGGCAATCAGGACAAATAAGATAGCCACGAAGTGGAAGAGCCTCATCTGCAATAATTTTAGTACGCTGTTTCTTTTTGCGGCCATCTAATACGTCTTGGACGTCATCAAAAAGAACTTCGGATATTATCGCTTCATGCTGCCCCTCTGCAAAATATCTCTCCTCGTCTTTGTACTTACCTACCATGATCTTTCCGCAATAAACCGGATTGCGGATAGCCAACCAGAAATTATGCTTACTGCATTTTAAGCCTTTACTGACTGCTAACTTCCAAACTTGTTCTGTATTGTACTTTCCTAAAGCAATTTCATGAAAGACCCATCGCACCAATGCTGCTTCGGGTTCTTTTGGTGCAATATATTTTCTTCCATCTTCCTTCGATTTATTTATATAACCAATTGGTGCAGGGCCCATCCAGCGCCCTTCTTTCCTTGCCCTTCTCATTCCATGAAAAACATTGAGTGCCCGCCGGTCATTTTCAACTTCAGGAGTAGCCAGATAAACGGCAAGCATTATTTTACTTTCAGGAACAGACATATCTAAAGGTTGTTCAATAGCCTGAGGTTCTACGCCTACTTTACGTAAAGAATTAATCATTTGATAGGCGTCACCTGCATTGCGGCTAAACCTATCCCATTTAGTGAAAATAACAAAGTCTGATTGCCCTTTATTCTTACGAAGACCAAACAAATATTTTATCCATTCAGGCCGGTCAAATGTCTTGGCGGAATAGTCTTCAAAGACTACTTTACGAATAGATATATCATTATGTTCGCAATACTTTCGCAGCCTTTCTTCCTGGTCCCTTTGTGAATAACCTTTATCGGCTTGTTCGTCAGTACTTACACGAATATATAAATCAGCTATTTTCATAAAACGAAAGTTTAATTGCCGGTTGGTGGCTGGTTAGTTTTCTCTGTTTCGCTCTCCCTTAGATATTGACCTACGGAAATCTTAGCTAATTTACGGAGAAACTCTAAACATATTATTGCCTGCTCCATTGAAATTTGCATCCCGTTCTTTTTAAGAATTTCGGTCATTTTTTCTGCTGTCATTTTTCTTCCTCCACTATTTTCCATCTCACTTCCCCCCAATTGAAAAGCCCGTTTCCGGGCTTTGTATTATTTCTTTAGAAATTAATATTTATAATAAGTACACAACACTCCTTTTGTTTCGATAATAGGAAGGTTCATATCTGATATAACCATAATCACTTAACTCCCGGATCTTCTTATGATAAGTTGCAACCCCTGAAACCTTGCAAAGAGACATTACTTCATGGCTGAAAACATTCACAGGATTTTGAAACCCGTTCTCTCCCCATAACTTCAAGAGTGCCATGTATAAACTTATATGGGTAGTGTTAATCCGCGGGTCATCAGCAATGGCGGAAAAAAAATCTTCCAGGGGTTGCATTTGATACATATCCTACTTTACTATGCTCCTTAATAATTAACTTATCGATTGACCTTTTTTGCGGCTGAGTTTCTGCTTTGCTGCAGGAATTCCCTCGCCGTCGTCATCGGCCTGCTTTTGATTTTCTCTTTTTGCATCCTGCGTCAGGGATTGCTCAGGCGTATTTTTTTCTTTTTGAGACTGACTTTGTATCCTTTGCATATTGGTGTCATAAATATTAAGGGATTTAAAACGGGGATTAGCCTCAATAAAGATTTTTTGTTCCTTATCGTTATTTTTGAAGGTTGCTGATTGCAGGTTGCCTTTATTTAAAGACTCTATCAGCCTTGTTTTATCGGGTTCATTGGTCAGCTCCTTAATAGGATGTTTTGCCAATTCCTTCTGCAAATCAAAACCGTAATTAGTATGAAAATGCTTGAGCTGATAATTACCATTCTTATCTGTCTCTTTAAATTCCATTTGCACCCAGGCATTATAAACCCGGCCTTCTTTATTAGTCAGGTCTTTGTTGACTGCCCTGCCCTCCATGAGGTTATAAGCTTCTTTGAGAGTAATATTGTTATTCTTATTGATATAAAAAGTCTGGTTTTGAGAATGTTGGGTATCATCCTTTTTTAAGGCCACCTTGTACGAATTAAAAAAATACATGTCGCTCTTCTCTGATTTTTTAAAATCAAGCGTAGCGACAACTATATCTTTTCCAATCTTAGTATCCATAGAAAGCTGAAATTCCCGAGATCGTTGCCCTAACTTTACTTTAAGATCATTTTCTAAGGCATCCCCAAAGCCTGTAAATTTTATCTGGTCTTTGAGGTAGTCAAAATTTTTTTCGTTCATAATAAATTTTTTTTTAGTGACCAAGTATGTTTTATTTAAAAGGGTGTTTGCAATAGGTTAGTCGTTGTCTTTCATAAGCAAAAGTTTTGGCTGCCATTCCTTATTAAGAATTAAGTATAGGTAAATCGAAATCGCAGTTATATGTTACTACAGAAATCTGATTAGGTACAATGAGTTCATTAGTGGTATAAAAGGTATTGTCACGACAAAAGCTTCGCATTAACAATCGTACGGTTACGAATTCGCAGCTGCAAATGCCTGCCACCATTCTTTTCGATTAACTCAATGATTAGAGACTTCTGATCAGGAATGGTAAATTTGGGCAGAGGAACAACAAGTAAATTTTTGGTGTGACCTTTTATGACTGAAGTATCTCCATATATAAACAGCGGTTGTAACTGTATTTCCTGAATTGCGGTGCGTTTTAATTTTTTATCGTCCTGTATATAAAATCGAAGCATGTCGATATCATAATTTATATTCGAATTATTCTTTATTTCCAATTGATAAAAGACAACTTCATCTTTGATATATATACCGTTTAATCGTAGCGCTGTTGCGTATTTAGAATCTCTAATCCCATGTAACTTTCTTTTTTCACCGGCGATTTTTTCTGCATCTGATTGTATTTCTGCTTCATTACTGCCCGGTTGTATTGCCTGTTCTGAATTTAAACCTTCTGAAAAAGATATATTGAGGAAGGAAGGATTATTACTATAGTTCAAAATAAAGGAGTACAGTTTTCCGTCAGATGTTATTGCAGTTAAATTGGTCTCAGGAAAATTTTCCCTGCCTGCTTTAACCTGTAAGATGTTTTCAGCACCTTTAGCTTTTTGAGCCAACACATCCCGGCTGCCCCTGTCAACACTTGTTATTGCAAAGGGAAAGATGAGGTTTGTTGTTTTGTAATAGGTAATTGCGAGGTGATAAGGTTCTATGATAGTTGTTTTAAAAGCCTCGCGATGGCTTTGAGAAAATATTTTTCCGTTGAGAATAAAGAGAAATATCCCTGTTATCATTACTCCACTGATCCGTTTCATACACTTTTGAATTTTTGATTGATTTATATAGTTTAGTTATTATTACTTTATGAGCGAGGGAACTAAGGGGACATTTTCTGCTTTTCATCCCGTAGTAAAACCTGGTAACCTGCTTTAACCGTTACTTTTATCAGCTTCACCTTTTTACTTAAAAGGGTTTTTGCTGCCTCAATCCCTGCACCTGCTGCCTGCTGAGTAATTGACGGATCCAATGAAGAAATGCCAACTCCCTCTATTGCCCGGTCAGCTGAGCCTTTTGCGACATCGCGCGTAATGGCTCCGGGTATGTAAATACCATCTATTCCATCTAAATCAACGACAGTTAAATCCACCGGGAACAGTGCGTTTTTATAGCGGATACTGCTGATCTTAATGTTTAATCTTTCACCACTTAAAGATGCAATACCGAAAACAAAACTTCCTTTGGGAATAAGAATTCCGTTTATATAAACCTCGTTGGTTAAACGAAGCTTTGCAATAGCGCCATCCACCAGGGTTTGCTTTTCATGAATAACTGCTGCTATGGTATTTTGTAAACCAGTAGCATCGTATGGGTTGTCCTGCGGGCTGTTAACTTCGTAAAACTGATTGGATTTTTTTTGGCCCTGCCCTGAACTATCCTGTACAGACGTTTTGTACTTTTCATTAGTAAGTAAAGAAACCTGCTCATCGTTACTATTTGCAGTAACAGCGAAAACCTGTCCTTTATTTGTTTGTGATGTTTGCCGGGTGTTTTCTTTGAGCCGCTCAGGATGTTGAATATCTATTATTTTTTCCATCATTGAACTCAGCTGCTTCATCTCCGGATCGTCATTGCTCTGATCATTCTTTGTCAAATCCATCATCTGTTCCAGCCGGTCCAGATCGGAACGGTTTATGGAAGTCTTGTTATCAGCAGCAGGATCTTTATAAGAACCCTTGCTAACAGGTTGCGAAGAAGCCGCATTAAGCGCAGCATTCAACTCATCGAGCTTTTTATACACTTTAGCTTCATTGGGGTCAGCATCTGAATGAGTGCTGTAGGGAGAAGGATTTATGAGATTCTTTTTATGTAAAGAACGAAGTTGATCCTGAGTTGATAGCTGTGAAGTATCATTAACAATAAATGACGATTCACTTTTTTCACGTTCGTGCTGCGCGTAATACGGGTCATTGTTCATCTGCTCTCTAATCCTGGCAGAATCCGAATCGGTTTTTTCATAATAGCTTAACTTATTCAACGCTTTGTCATCCTTTACATTCGCGTCCGGAAGTGCTGCATTTAACCCTCCCCTTGCTGTTACAGGTTGGCTTTGGGCATTATTAGCTTTGATGCCACCTAACGACCAAAATAATAATGTAGTAAATGGCAATACCAGCAGTGGCAGCACCAGTAAAAATTTACGTGTTTGTAAGAATTGCTGAAAATGCTTTTTTGTTTCCATAGATGTTATTTTTTTGATGATTGTAATTGATATAATTTTTCGATAATGGCAACACTGTCTTTCAAACCGGGAGGTGATGTGAGAATGCTATCGGCGACCTTTTTTCCTTGTTGGTTTTGGGACAGGCTGTCGAGGTAGAGAATAAACTGTTTTATCTTCAGGTATTCCGGTGCAGCGGCACGCGGATAATTTCTTTTCCTATAATCAGGGTTTTTTCTTGGATAACCTGGAAGTTGTATAGTAGTAATTGACAAAGACTTTCCTTGCTGGGTTGTAAATCTTCCTGTCATTAGGTAAATACTGTAACCTCCTGATAACAAACAAAACGCTGTAAGGGCAATCTTTTTTGCAGTACGGGAAAGGCGTTCGGTAAGTCTTTGCATGGTTAAAGCCCATTGTTGCTGAATGCGAATGAATTTATTGGCAATATTGGTTGCAACCCTTTCCTGCAAGACGTTATTTCTGTGCTGCTTTTGCTTCTCTTTGTGTTTGAAAATTGAAACCATGATCTAACGGTTTTCGGTTTTTAAGTCCCGGTTATCAATAGTGGTCCAGCGTTCGATAAGAAATCCGTGAGGGTTGTTATCCGACCTGCTTACATTTCTGAGGTATCCTTGTGTTACGAGGCTTCTTGAAACAATACTGGTTGTTCTGATAATGCTTTCAGTTCCGTAACAACGGAAGTAGTATGGGTACTGATTTACATCAACCTGTATGCTGTCAATCTTAATTTGCTGACTGATATTGCCTGAAATAACATTGGTATAATAGCCGTTCTCTTTGAGGTTATCATAAGCTGTTTTTGCAGAAGCATCGGCCAGGTACAACGCTTTGGTAACATTAGACTGAATTACTTTTTCATCGGGGTCAAGTGTAAAGAAGTACTGATGAAAAGTCTTAATGTGATCCCGAGCTTCCACCGGTATATTATCTTTTCGCTCTGATGCATACGCTTCCAAAGCCTTGCCATTTGCCAGTATATACACCTTACTTTGACCACTTGCCACCAGGCGATAACTGTTATATAAAGTAAAACCACAAAGCATACCACTGCCGGCAACTATCAGTAATGTAAAACTGCGGACATGATGAAAGGCAGTATCGATGTTTTTCATTTGTTTGAACATAAAAATCCTGTTTTAAGCGTTTAAGATGACCTCACTTTCCGGAGAGTTTGTCCTGCATGTAACCGGATTTACCGGAAGAGTTGTTTTCATTAAAGTAACCGGAGTTGCTGCCGTAGCTGCTCATGCTGTTACTGATCCTTTCAGCTCCATTTCCCATTGCATCAGCTGCCATTCCCGCACCGCCTGAGACTGTATTGATAGCGCTTCCGGATGTATTGCTGAAAAGGCTGCTTACCTTATATAAAAGTGTATTGCTTCCGCCGGCATGAACGATATAGTTGGCAACAGAGGGTACAGTAAAATAGCCGACTATTCCGATTATCAAAAAGATGAGGTAAGCAGTATCCGCAGCGCTGAAAAAGGTATCGCCCTGACCGGCTAACTGCTGCAGATCCACCTGGAGCATTTTCTCCTGTATTTTGCCGATAATAGAACCAAAGATGTTGGCGACAGGCAGCCACAAAAAGACATTGATGTAACGTGCAAGCCAGACGGTAAGGGTATGCTGAAAGCCATCGAAGACAGCAATACCAAAGACAAGCGGACCTAGAATAGCCAGAACAATTAACTGGAAAGTTCGCAGTGTATTAATGCAAAGTGCGGCAGACTGGTAGAGCAATTGCAGTACTTCACTCATCCATTCTTTAATGGAATTGCGGAAGTTGTAAGAGGCTTTAGCCATGGCAAATTTAATGTCATTACCAACGCTTTCAAGCACTCCTTCACCTGCACCTGCATTATCATCGGGATGGGCATACTTATACCACTTGTCCCTGTCCCCGCTTCCGGTTTCACCCATATACATTTGCCATACATCCGTCTTTTTGATACTTTCTTCTTTTTGTTTAAGAAGCACGGCAATAGCTTTATCAGAGTCTTTTACAATCACAGCAGTTGCAGTTACTGTTGGCTGCATGACACCATTTATCAACCCTATCACAGCAGGGAAAAGCATGATGGCAAAGCCGATAACAAAAGGGCGAAACAAGGGGTAAAAATCAATTGGTTCGGCATTGGCTATGTGCCTCCATACACGCGAAGCGATGTACCAGGTTGCAGCAAATCCTGCTATACCTTGTCCCACTCCGATTAGTTTAACATACAACGGTATCATCTCGTCATATAGCTGATCCAGCACGCTATGAAGGCTGTCAGCCGTATTAGTTGAGACCTGTGCCTGTGATAGTACAGGCAAAGCAATTCCTGCAGCCACGCCAAGCGTAACTTTTTTCCACCTTGTCATAATTAAATTTTAATGGGTTATACCGTAGATTTTTTGAACACTGTTTACATCATTCTTTTCCTTTGCGCGGGCAATAGCAAGCATGGTCGTACTATTATTAAAATCACGCAGAAATGCCAGCTTATCAATCATTAAGTCAAATATGCCGTCAATGGTTTTCAATCGCTCATCGTCCGACATCCTAAGCTTATTAGCCGTTACGACAGTAACCAAAGCATCTATATTCTTTAGGCTTTGATTAAAGAGATTAGCATAAATCTTCCCTATATAATCCAGTTCCTGCGGGTTAAAGTTGTTATCCTGTTTAAACCTTCTGAATGCATTTTTATACTCCTTAACAATAAGTACCTGGTAGTGGATAATATCGCCAACCTTCTTATAATTTCTTACGGTCGGACTCACCTTCAGCAAACCATCCAGAAAAGCCTGGTGTAAGTTGAAGTTACCTTGCGAGATATTCTTTATAGTATTATAACCGCTGCTTACAATCTGGTAGCCTTTTTTTAAATCACTTAGTATCTGCTTTAGCTGCGCCAGCTTTTCCACGTTCAGCAACAATTGCTGGGCTTCCTGAGATTGAGCATACAACCTTGGTGAAATGGTAAGGACTAAAAAGAGTATAATTATTATTCTTTTCATGCTTATTTGTTGAGTAGCCCGTTTAGTATCAGGCCTGTTTTTACATCATTTTTTTCTTTCATTCGCTGTATAGCCAGCACCTTTGCTTGGTCATTGAAACTTTGGGCGAAGGTGAAATTGTCCTGCATATTCCTATACAATATATCCATTCGCCCCAGCCGTTCGTTATCTTTCATTTCCAAATTATTGTTGGTGATGAGGGCAGTGAGTTCAGTAATGGTAGCGGCACAATCATCCATCAGACCTGAAAAAACTTTAAAAACATACTTCACGTCCCCGTCATTAAACAGGTTAGATACCTGAACCTGCTTATTAGTTTTCAAGTATAGTTGAGTTATTTTAACCTCCAGGGAAATGATACCTACGACTTGTGCATAATTCCTTATTTTAGGATTGACATTTTTCAAAGAGCTGAAATACTCCTCGTGCAGGTTGAATTCTCCGCTTCTAATATCACTGATGGTTGTTAATCCTTTTTGGGCAATGCCGTATCCTTTTTTGACATAACCTGCATACGTATGCAAAGCGGCAATCTGTTCGAGCAGGTATTTCTTCTGCGTCTTTTTTTGTTTAAACCACTCATCAAATGTCTGTCCCTGGCAGACACTTCCAGCCGCAACTAATAGCAATATGATTATCGTACGTATCATTACTTAATTTATTGAAGCCCGTATAATTGTTTGACTGCACTAACATCATTTTGTGTTTTGGCTTTCTGTAGACTCAGCAGGATGCTTTGCCGGTTAAAAGCCTTGAGGTCATTGTAATTGGTTTGGATGCCTTCGGCAGCACTATTAATGATTTCCAACCGGCTGGCATCGCTCATCTGAGTTGAAAAGGAATTGATCACTAAAAATACCCGGTCCAGATCTTTGACGCTTTGATCTACGATCCCTTTATATACTTCAGCCATATACGAAAGCTCTGCTGCGGTAAAGTGCTTATCCTGCCTGAATAATGCCCACGCTTTTTTATATTCTTCAATCAGAAGTACCTGCTTTTTGGTAACCTCTTTAACAGAATGGTAATAGGAAATAACACTCTTTACTTTCCACAGCTCATCATAATACTCACTGTAAAGGTTGCGTTGCTTTTGTGCCCAACCGGTTATTTCATCAAGCTTTACCTTAGACATAGTATTCTCAATTACCTTTTGCGCATTCTGCAGCCAGATGGTTTTGTTCTGCAAACGCTGGATTTTAAGGTCAACCGCTTTAATAACCTTTTTAACGCCTTCTTTAATAATGAGAGTTATCGGATCCTGTGCAGTGATTTTTTCAAAGGGTGTCAATAATAAGACTACTGTCACTCCTATACTGATCAAAAGTTTGTTCATCCACATATTAAAATGACAGTTTAAATTTTCTTACATACTGATCGCCTATCTTCCGGTATTGTGTATTTCCAACCAGGAGTTTATCTCCTTCGGGTATAAAAGAAATGATCTTTCCTGCTTTGGTCTCATAAAGAATTCTGTCTATTGCCTTGTAAATACATAGCCATTGTTCCTGTTTACTTTCCTTAGCCAAGAGCTTTCCATTCCTGATCCGCTGGTAAGTGACATACCTGTTAATATGGTAGTTGTTACCGTCTTTGCTTAAAGCACCTATTTCGAGTGTATCATTTCCTTTACTGTATCTGGTAGCATAAGAAGACACATAGGTACCTTCAATAAAAAGTTTCACCGGATCCTTTTCAATTTCCTGACATTTGGAAAAAAGGAAAATGATGATTAATGCGGTAGTGATAAATTTCATAATGATGGTTTAAAATTTTTTAATTTTTTTGTTACATACTTTCTTTCATTTCTGCTGCAAAGACCGCAAGGCCCTTTTGCAGGCCGCCATACTTTTTTGCGTATTGCTGCACTTTTACCTTTTCTGTTTCTTCAGTGGTATAGGTTAAGTATTCCTCAGGGCTCACCTCCGTGCGGTACACTTTTGATAACATGCCCCCCAAACTAATGAAGACTTCCTTATATTTTTTAGAAGGATCGTTTGCCTTATTGACCGAAAGCACCAGCGCTTTTTCTTTTTCTGTCAACCCTAACAGTTCCTGGATCTGATCGAACTTGTTCTGGTATTTGCTTTGATCTAAGAGGATTTTACAATCGCTGTTATTAATAATAGCTTGCTTAACAACCGGTGAACTAATGATGTCTTCCACTTCCTGGGTAACTACAATGGCTTCGCCAAAAAATTTGCGGACGGTTTTAAATAGGTATTTGATGTATTCAGCCATCCCTTCCCTGGCGATGGCTTTCCAGGCTTCTTCAATCAGGATCATTTTTCGAATACCTTTTAGCTTTCGCATTTTGGAAATAAATACTTCCATGATAATGATAGTCACTACGGGAAAAAGGATCGGGTGATCTTTAATATTATCCAGTTCAAAAACGATGAAGCGTTTGTTAAGCAGGTCAAGGTTTTTAGTAGCATTCAACAGGTAGTCAAACTCACCACCTTTGTAATAAGGCCTAAGTACATATAGGAAGTTAGTTACGTCAAAGTCCTTTTCTTTCACTTTCTCGGTGACCAAAACTACAGCAAAGTCTTCCAGTACGAACTCATAGAAGGTATTAAAGCAAGGGATTATCTTTTTGTTGCTTTCCAGCTTTTCGTAGTACAGTTGTAAGGCATTGGAAAGAGCCACATATTCCGAGCGGTTAAAGGTTTCATTATCCTTTTTCCACAGAGCTAACAGCAGTGTTTTGATGCTCTCTTTTTTCTCTGTGTCCAGGCTGTCGCCTTTGGCTATATAAAAAGGATTGAATTTTATGGGCTTCTTTTCAGTATACGTGAAATAATATCCCTTCACCATATCACACAAACCTTTGTAGCTGTGACCGACATCCACCAACACAATATGGGTTCCCTGCTCATAGTAGCTTCTCACCATGTGATTGGTAAAGAAAGATTTACCGCTGCCGCTTGGCCCCAGGATGAATTTATTCCTGTTGGTACATATCCCTCTCTTCACCGGCTCGTCAGATATATCAACATGAACAGGCTTGCCCGTTAACCTGTCGCCCAGCTGGATTCCAACAGGACTGGCTGAAGAGCGGTAGGAAGTTTCCATGTTCAGAAAACAGGCTGCCTGCTCTGCAAATGTGTCAAACGTATCATTCATCGGAAAGTCTGCTTCATTGCCCGGTATGCCTCCCCAGAATATTTGAGGTGCACCTATTGTTTCCTGTTTGGCCACAGCATCCATTTGCGACAGGGCAGATGTAAGGAGGTTCTTTATATCTTTCACTTCCTCTATATTATCTGTCCATGCCAGCAGGTTAAAGTGTGTCTTTACCGGTAGCCTTTGCTGGCCGATAGCTTCATTTAAGAAATTATTTGTAGCATCTCGGGCTATAGTATTTTCACGGGAATAGGCGGACAGAGATTGCAGTCTTAAACGCTTGCTTTCCAGCTTCTGAATTGTCTTTTGGGGGTTGTCGATAAAAATGTACTGGTTATAAATATGATTGCATGGCAACAGTTGACCCAGGGAGGAAGCAAAGCCAACACTGAATTTGGTTTTGTCTGTAGAATATTTATCGTAATTAATCCTGGAGCCACATAGGGATGGCAAGTCTTCGGCATCACCGAGAGTGTACAACTGGCAGTGCTGATCGCCTACCTGAATGCCATCTTTGAAGTGAATGTCCTTTAATAAAAACTCATTTTCGTGTTGAGATAATGAGCAATACCTTTCTATAATCCCAATTTGCCTTTCCATGCTAAGCAGGTCTTTCTCTTTGAGCATTCTTAAGGTGACAAACCCGCTGTCCTCCATTATTCTTTTAAACTGTCCCGCACTATTTAAAAAGTCTCCTAACAACTGTCCCCGCAGCACTTGTCTCGGCACAATTGATCTGCGAAGGAGATTTGAAAACAATGATGTCGAAACTTTTCTGCCCGATGGCTTTTTGGTCAGCATAATATAGCAGGTATGATCCAGAAAAGGACGCTCATTAAAAAAGCGCTCACTGCTGCGGGTTAGAAAACTCCTGTCGTCCTTGGTAAAATCCGGGAGATAGTGGCTGTTGATAAACCAGTCCTGTTTGTGAAACACGCTTAACTTTGGCAACACTTTGATAGCCTTGACCCAGGCCTGGTGAAAGGCTTCATATTCCTGGTTGGAAAGGGTAAAGATTTCCGGCAGAGATGCCTCAAAAACCACAGTTATGTCTCCCTGTTTAGATAAGATGCAGTCATGCTCTACTCCCATAATCGGAAACAGTTCATCAAGACTTTTTTCCATTGTTTTCTTTTTTAAAGGTTTTCCTTGTTCTTGATTTGATGGTATGGGGAACACTGTGTCTTGCTATCTTTTTCATCATACCATGCTGGCCGTACTTATTACTCAACTGGTATATCCTTATGGTTGAAAAAGTTCCGGCTATGAGAATTAAGCCGACACAGATAAAAGCATTAATGCCGATGATGTAAAGGATAGCAAACACAATCAAGAGCGCCAGAAAGCAGCCTCCTAAATACCAGATATATTGTGCTTTGAGGCCCCGAAACTCGATAGCTTTATTAATGCTCTTGTTTATTTGATACACACTGTTCCCCATCACACCAATTTTTTAGATAATTGTTTAATTGTTAAATCCCAAAGAAGGACTTGATAACTGTAGCTACCACCACTAAAAACACGCAGCTTCCAAACCAGGCAGCAGCTACTTTGCCTGTATCCGGGTCTCCTGCATTCCACTTTTGATAAACCTTTACTGCCCCTATCAAACCCAGGATGGCGCCTACTGCATACATCAGGTTGGTTCCTGATGCGTAATAACTTCGAACCTTGGCATTGGCTTCATTGATACCTGCATTGGCATCCTGTGCCATTACTGCAAAATCAGTAAGGGTTGAGGCCATAGCCATTGCCAGCATTAACCATTTTTTTCTGTTTAGTTCTTTAAACATCCATCGCTTCATTTTCATACTGCACACTATTTAAAAATTAAAAAAAACGCTGTTAGAATCTTCCCTTTACCTCTCCGCCAGTTGGCAGAGAGGTTGGGAAGAGGCCTGCATCGCATCACTCGTTCCATAACATCACTTGCTCTTCAGCACTGAGTTGGATGTAGCCATATTTTTCGCATTCCGATGTAATCAGAATATTGATAAGTCTTATCTGGGGTGAACTTTTAAGGAATTGATATCTTTGCAGCAGGTCTTTGATGGAAACAATAAATTCGTCCTTGCTATAGTTTTTATCTGCTGCTATAGCAATGGCTTCTGTCAGCTTTGACGATAATTCCTCTATTTTTTGAACGGCATCATCTGTTTGTACAATAGAAGGAGTATATTTTTCGTGGAAAGTATTTTGTTCAGTTTGAGCCTCTGGCAAGGGATGAGTTGTATCGCTTACTTCATTGACCGGTTTGTCCTGCTCAGCTTTATGGTCAAAATCTTCATAATCGTTTACATCATTTTCCGGTTCGTTATAATCATAATTATTATCGTGAATTTGATTATGGAAAAAGGTATCAAAGCTTTCTTCTGACTCAGCGGAGGCCTCTGCTAATGAAAATGAATTGTTTAATGGATCTTTCTCTTTTTTCACCGTTGCATTTAATATCTCCTTTTTATAGTAAAGTATTCCAAGCACTATATAATAAATAGTAAGCGCTATTACTATTATAAGTGCATATTGTAACCATGTAATTGCTATTTCCATAACGTTTGGTTTTTTTGTTTTTGATATAGCAAATATGGGTTGCAATGAAAGGCAAAAACCCTCCCAACCCTGACGGTAGCCCGCTTAAGTAGTTATAAATCAATTTGTATTATAAAAAATAAAGTTTGTTGGGAAATAGGTTCAGACAGTGAAACCGGCAGAAATTATTTACATTTGACCAATGAAATAATCAGATACAAAATATAGGTAGCGATAGCTATTACTCTTTAGTTTTTGAAAACCGCCATTTTTTTTCTACTACGCTAAAAGATGATAATAGACTGGTCGCCACGCTACGGCGTGGGCACAGTTTATTAGCGTGGTGGGACTTGGCGGTTCCTCAAAAGCGGTAAGCTTGTGTTCCACGCTATCTTTTTAAAAAATACTTACTCAGGAACAGGTAAGTAAAATATAACTCAGGTAATGGAAAATAATTTAAAACCTCCTGTTTTAACTGAACAAATTAAAAATCTCCCGCTAAGTAATGAATGTAAGGAAATGGCTGAGATGAATGGATTTGAAACCCTTGAAGAAATAGTATCGTTTAGTGTTGCTTCACTGATGAAACGACCTAAATTTTCAATGCATGTTTATCTTGAACTGTATAAATTCTTAGGAGAGCAGGGGTATGGAAAAGTTCTTGTAATGGAGTGACTTATTTTATTTTGCGGCTTAGGTTAACAAGCGTTAACAGTAGGCTTTTTATGCTTTCAATTGCTGGTAATTCTGCTTTATAGTATTGACTTCTTAAGTGTCCGTAAGAAATATTTTCTCTTTTTACACTGGTAAAGTGCAATGCAATAAATTTCAGCAGTTGACTTTGATTTATATTGGTAATCGTTTTATTTTCGACAAGTAACCTGACAAGAAATGCTAATTGAGGAATTGATAGGGCTGTATTGATCTTTAATTCAGATTCAGACTTTTGTGCCTCGCTTGCAAGTTGCTTAGATACGTCACTTTCTTTCTGTATATAGTCAATTTCTTCTTCAATCCAGTTAATAAGTTGCTCTTTTGCAGACATAATATCTTTATATAATGAGCCGCGTGAGGTTGTATTTATTTGCTTAATCTGTTTTAGTTGAAGGTTAAGTTTTAAAACCTTTTCCTGCTGACTTTCCTGTTCTTTTATTTCCCTTAAGAATTCATCCGTCATATAAACAATAAAAGCAGGATGATTAAAATTTAAATAAATTAAAAGATTGCAAATTGTCGCATTAAAATCTCCGGTTTGTGTATCTAAGGATATTGAAGTTAATTCAGCTAACAGCTCTTTAAGATAAACTAATTGATGGTATGTAATAGTAGTCTTATTGGAATCACTTATTGACAAAGAATAGCAAGATTCTACAATTGTAATTAATTTTAAGTCTGCTGATCGTTCTTTGAATTGAATGCGCAGTTTGCTCAACTGGCTCTGAAAATTCTCATTATTTATTACGTAATAATAATAAGGGACTTTTTGATCAATATTAAAATATTTGGTAAAGTAATTTTCTATAAAAGAGAGGATGTCACTCAGTGAAGTGCTGATCGCTGCATATAATGCAAGTACATTGTTATTTCCTGCCTGATTCAACTCATAGATGTACAAGTTATCCAGTAATTTTATTATTACAGATTGATAGTTTTGAACCAAAGACTCAACCTCACTTTGCTTTTCTAGGTTGAAAAGGCTAACTATTAAATGTGTTCTGACGTTTTCTATTTCAATTGAAACAGCATCTGAAATCGTTATGAGGCCGCTTTCGGAAAGATCAAGGTTTACCAGGTTCCCGGGATGTACAGCAGTTGTAATGAAATGGATTATTTTTTCTATTGCCTGTTTCACACGAATGAGCATTTGCCTTACATTCATCTTCGCTCAGGAAGCAACCTGACAAAGACAAATGGCTGATTAGGAAAATAAAGTAATTACTCCCGTAATTCCTAGCTAATAGATAACAATCATCGGATCAGATCATACTTTTAATGCGGCTGAAGGTTTCTTCGCTTACGCTTAAGTAGGATGCTAAATATTTGGAAGGAACTCTTTGTATAAGTTCTGAAAAATTGTCCCGCAGGTACTTATATCGTTCGGGGGCTCTCATCATTCTGATGGAATAAAGGCGTTGCTCACTTAAAGTATAATAATTTTCTGTAAGCACTCTTGCAATAAAGTTTAACTCCGAAAATCTTTTATACATTTCCTGCAATTCATCGTACTGTATACCAATAATCGTACAGTCTTCCAACACCTGTATACTCTCATAACTGGCCTTTTGTTTAAAGAAGCTTTCAACTGATATTATTAAATCTCCCTCTTTCATAAACCAGGAGGATACCTGTTTGGAATGGTGGTTATAAAAACAACGCACTAATCCTTTTTGAATGAAATAAATGCTTTTACATATTTCACCTTCCTTAAGTAAAAGTTTCTTTTTTGCCAGGGTTTGGGTCTTTAATGTCAGTAATAATTGTTCCTGCAGACCTGCTGACATCGGAAAGATAGAATTAAGCATTTCAAAAAACTCTTTCATAACTTTTCCTTTTTAGGTGAAAATATTGCGCTTATAGTTTTACATGAATAGTTAATAAAATTAAAGCATTGTATCATGTTGTTAAATTGATAAAAGTCAAGAAATTAGTGTCGAAAATCGGGGTCTATAATTAAGTTTTTATGCTGCTTTGAAAATCATGCAAGGTGAGCCGCTTTGATCTGATGACGCAACATCACTATTATTTCATATCCAGCTGCAACCATAAACAGATGTTTAAGCGAATGGCCGCTTATACTATTATTTAGAAAATGATACATTTCTTTATCAAACCTTTCAGCAACTTTAGCAAGGGCAAAGAAGATAAAAATAGGAATTATGTCTTTCCATATTTTAATTGAAGAACCGTATAAAATCAGGATTAGCGGTATTGCTATTATTGGAAAAAACTGAACCATACCGTACCACCGCAAGTCACCCTGGCTATAACTTTCGCTAACGATCCAATAAATAACGCTTGTAACGCCAACAATATTCAACACAACAAAAGCATTATATCCTGCTACTTTATTTATACAAGTATAAATTATAAATGCAAAGAAGGACATAAGGATGATAACAATTGGAATTCGATCATAAACAAGGGAGCGGTTTTGTGGGAACCAGTGGTAATAGCCACTACCAACCGTTAAAAGTAGGAAACCGGTAAAAAGGGTGAAGAAAATATGCTTTAATTCATTTTCCTTAATATTCCTTATGCCTTGCAATCCAAGTAGGCCAATTAAAGCAAAGGGAAGGTTTGTTACTACATTCAGGAAATTAGGAATGTTCCATAGCTTCCTCTGATCTGCAAAGACATGATAATTATGATCCTGCGGAATTGGACCTAAAATAAGCAGTGTAATGACACACACTAAAGCAAGCAATAGAATTATATATTGTTTTTTAAACAAAATGTTTCAGATGAATTCTAAAATTAAATTATTACACAATTCACTCAAGTTGATAAAAGTCAAGAAATGCGTTAGAGGCTTTTATTCCCGAGAATTATATTTTCATGCATTAGAGAGGCAGGCATTGTTCTTCATTTTCTATGTGTAAATGAAAGTGATTATCTTACGTCCATTTAGGGTGTTGATGTTCATATTGGTTTTATACCTTGATTTATGAACGTACAAAGAATGGAAACTACCAACACTTACAGGATTTTATTGAATGCATTAAGCCTGGCATTGAACAAATAAATATTCTTATTCACGTTGGTGCATTCAGGTTTTCTGGTAAGAATAAAAAAGAACTTTTATGGGAAGCTAATTTCCTGCAAAAGAAAAACAGTAAGCACACAGTTGACAGCTTACTATTTAAAGATACTCTTGTCACATTTCAGTTGCCAGCTTTAAACCAACAACCTCTTGATGATGCGATTGATGAAATTGAATTGATAGGTTTTCCAATATGCAATGTATTTGAATTGGCAGATGTTGATCCAAATAACTATCTGCCTGTAGATGAAATTGAAAAGCATTTAGGAAAAGAAGTCAATGTATTAGGATACCTTATTACTACCAAGCCTGTACAAACAATTAAAAAAGAAATGATGTACTTCCATACCTTCATTGATGCAAAAGGTGATTGGCTAGATACTGTTTTCTTCCCTCAAACTGCAATGCGTTATCCTGTTACAGGAAAAGGCTTTTATAGCATGACTGGAAAAGTGGTGGAAGAGTTTGGGGTTTTTACTGTTGAGGTGAGTTTTTGTAAGAAGGTGGGGGTTAAGGATAGGGCACAGAAGGCGAATGAATTGTTGAAGAAGGATAAAAAGGTTGAGCAGATTGTGGTGGAGAGGCATTGATGAATTGATAGTTTTATAAAATTTTCCCCTTTGATTTTGTATTACTATTGTTGAGATTTTGTCTGGCTTTTAATTTACTAACCTTATATTTATCATTATTGGTAGGTTGAAAGATAAATTTTAATAGAAATTTTCTTATGAAGAAATTTATTGATTGGTCAAAAGGTCATATAATCAAAACAAGTTCTGAAACTGATTTCTTTGACGATACTCCTGATCCGAAAACATGGAGATTAAAAGTTGAACCATGGTTAAGTGCTATTTTTCAGAGTGAACATTTTTCCTTGTTGGTAGGCTCTGGCCTTACAAATGCTTTATCAGATCAATCGAAAATAGAAGCTCAAGGAATGGGTAGGCTTGAACTTGATGGAAATTATAAGGATAAAGTAAAAGCAAGTGCTGAAAAATCTGCATCTGCAATGGAAAGAGGAGAAGCTAATTTAGAAGATGATTTCAGAGTAGCTTTAGAATTACTAAAGGGATATGAAATTTTGGAAGATTCGCAACAAGGAGTTTTGAAAAATGAATTAGATTCAAAGTTAAACTCCTTTATTAAACAAATTCTTACAACTGAACGTACATTTAAAGAACAGTTGAATTCAGAAGTTGATGAAAAATCCGAAGCAGCTATTTTAGCATTTGGTTATTTGCAATCCTTCTTACTAAGCTTTTCAAGCAGAGCTGCTTCTCGGGAAAGATTAAATATTTTTACAACCAACTATGATAGATTTTTGGAATTTGGCTGTGACGAAGTAGGAATTATTTTGTTAGATAGGTTTAAAGGAAAGCTTCAACCAATTTTTAGAAATACCAGACTTGAGTTAGATTATCATTATAATCCACCAGGAATAAGAGGAGAACCACGGTATGTAGAAGGGGTTGTAAGAATCACAAAGCTTCATGGCTCCATAGACTGGCATTTTAAAGGACATGGGAAAATGATTCGTTCATTATTACCGTTTGGAGCAATAGAAGCTCATCCTGATATTCCTCCAAATGCAACAGATCATGTTGTTATTTATCCTAATTCCGCAAAAGATATAGAAACTGCATATTATCCTTATTCAGAATTATTCCGTGATTTTTCTACTGCTATAATCAGACCTAATTCAGCCGTTGTAACATTTGGTTATGGTTTTGGTGATTCACATATAAATCGAATTATTGCCGACATGTTTACACTTCCTTCTACACATCTGGTAATAATTGCTTTCAGCGATCCCGGTAAACGTATTCAAAGATTTTTAAGAGATAAAAACGAAGCACAATACACACTTTTAATTGGAAGCCACTTTGGAGATTTACAACAGTTAGTTAATAATTATTTGCCTAAATCTGCTATAGATAGATTAACAATAAAAATGAATGATTTAGTCGGTAAGCGAGATAAAGATCAGAGGAACATCAGCACAAATGGAAATGAAGATAATCAACCAAACTTAGATTAGAAATGAATGAACAATTTAACTTTGATAACCTTCGAAATTTAACTGTGGGCTCAATTGATTTTGTTTCTCCAAATGAAATTAAAGTTTTGCTTGAAACTGATGCTCCACAAAACATGGCTTTAAATACAGGAGTGCCCAGTTTGTTTCCGCGAATTAATGGATTTGTATTAGTGCCAAATGAAGTTGGAGCTTTAGTTGGAATAATAAGTTGGTTGGGGGTAGAGCATTCGCAATATCCGAAAAGAAAAGGGTTTAAAGATTATGATTTAATTGATTTGCCTTTCCCTTTACGGAAAATGGCAATAAATCCTATTGGCACACTTAAACGAGACATTGAAAATGGTCAGCCAATATATAAATTAGAAAGAGGTGTTTATTCTTTTCCTTCTATTGGAGATGCAGTAATATTACCGACAGATCAACAATTAAAGTCAATCGTAGAAAATGATGATGAATTAGCCTTTGTTAAAATTGGAGTTGCACCGATTGCTGGTAATGCAATAGTGACTATAAATCCAAACAAACTATTTGGAAGACATATTGCTGTCTTAGGCAACACCGGAAGCGGTAAATCATGCTCAGTAGCAGGATTGATTAGATGGTCTTTGGAGGAGGCAGCAAAAAGAAAAGTGTCTGGATTAGATAAATTAAATACACGTTTTATTGTACTTGATCCAAACGGGGAATATTCAAATTCGTTTAATGATTTAAATACTGATGTTACATCGTTTAAAGTTGAGATGTCAGATGAAGAGGCTGAAATTTTTAAGCAACTAAAGGTTCCAGCTTGGTTTTGGAATAGTTATGAATGGAGTTCATTTTCAATAGCTACTGGCAAAACTCAGAGACCAATATTACGTCAAGCATTAAGAGAATTAAAAAGTGGAGGTCGTAACAAAAACGAAGATCAATTATTACTTTTTCGAAGACAACTTACTGGTGCAGATAATATTTTTCAAGCACTTCTTAGAAACCCTAGTGCTTGTAAGCAATTCCCTGGAACTAAAAACTTACATGGAATACTAATGTCATTCGTTGAAGATTTCAATTCTTTTTTAGGAAAGTTTGATGGACAGGATGGTGATATTTCTGCTACAATTGATGTTTTTAAGGCTTTAGCTACTTCCCATTACCGAAAAGATGCAAAGGGCTATGAGAATTTTGACCCCTACACCAATAACGATTTAAATAAAATTATTGCGTCAATTGAATTATTGTTATCAAAACTTGGAGGCTTTATTTCTTATGAAGGTCCAGATGAAGATACTCCTATTGAATTTGCCGTTGAAGAATTGCCAGATTATATAGAAATAATTGCCAAGGATACTAATGCTTTGCAACATCTTGAATTCTACATTATGCGCCTACGAACATTATTGGCAAATAGCAGATTAAAGCAAATAATTGGTAATGACAAGGATGTTACGTTAGAAAAATGGCTTTCCGAAAACATTTCAAGAACAGTCATAATTGATTTGTCTTTAATTCCCTCGGATATTATTCATCTAATAGTTTCTGTTATTTCAAGAATTGTTTTTGAAGCAATGCAGAGGTATAGAAGAATGTTTAATAAAGTTTTACCAACAGTTTTGGTTTTAGAAGAAGCTCATAATTTTATTAAAAGATATTCAGAAAGTGAAGAAACATCACCAACAGAAATTTGTAATCAGGTATTTGAAAGAATTGCAAGAGAAGGAAGAAAATTTGGTTTAAGTTTAATGATCTCTTCGCAAAGGCCCTCTGAGCTATCAGCAACAATTCTTTCCCAGTGTAACACTTTCTTATTGCATAGAATAGTGAATGATAGAGATCAAGATTTAATAAGAAGATTAGTTCCAGATAATATAGGTGGGTTATTAAAGGAGCTTCCAATACTTCCAACAGGTAAAGCAATTTTATTAGGATGGGCGTCGCCAATTCCAATTTTAGTTGAAATGAATGTGCTTGAGAAAAAGTATAGACCTAAATCTGATGACCCTGATTTTTGGGAAGTTTGGACTGGACAGGAAGAAAGAAAAGAAGATTGGGAAAGTATTGCAAGGGAATGGCAGGGAAATACAACCTCTATACCTTCTAAAGATAATAATACAAATAATACATCAGATCCAAACTTTCCATTTTAATTTTTTTGAAATTTCTTTCACTACATTTAATTGGTTGCCTATCCCTTTTGTTTAATAATAGAAGGTTTCTGTATGGAATATTAATTTTCAACGATTGCTCTTTAAACTCATCTTGCCTTGCTAAGTAACTTCCTGATCTTCTACGTTTGTTCTTTAAAAAATTCATAATTAGATTCCTCAGCAGAAACACTTTCCTGCTCCTTCCTTAATTGCAGCCAAACCGCTTCCATTCCCAGAACCTACCACAGTTTCCGCAAAGACTCTTCATGCCATAACTCCAACTTGCCGACTGCTCATTTAATCGGCAACGGCATTCAGTTATTCGCTTCAAAGTCAGTACCCAGGACATGTAAAAAGTTCATATCATCATATCAAACTTACGGCAGAAGTGTATTTCATAATCTTTAGAGCGATTGAAGTAACGTAATAATTTCTTTGATTAAATCAACATCCACTTTAGAAGCCTTCATTTTTTCCGAATCCCCTAATGCTCTATAATTACCTTCCTCATCTCTTTCAATAGTTATCTGAACACCGTCTAAATCAACAATAATATGATTAACATAACCAAACCTTTCAACATGAGCTTTAAACGATAGTTCCTTATTCTTATAATTCACAGGAATTTCTAATGTATCCATGCTTTTGTTCTACTTGGTTTTGCTTAAAATGAAAACAAAAAAGAAGATGCACTAATTATACCATTGATCTATGTAAGCAGTCATGAAAGTTTGAACGGTGCAATATTCCACATTTTTGGGATAATACACCTTTAAAGTTTGATTGTAGTATTCCACTTTTCCGCTACTTCCTTCATTGCACTCAAGCCGCTTCCATTCGCATAGCTCTCACACTGTCTCCGCTATGGCATTCTCATACCATAACTCCAACACGTCTTTTGCTCATTTCACCGGCAACTGCATTCAGTCATTCACTTCAAAGTCGATTACCAGATACTCGTATTCAATTGATTTTATAGGGGACATTATATCTTTAAAAGCTACCCCTTATATTTGAGTAATTTCTTTAAAACAAACCATAGTCTTAATTATACTTGATAAACTTAAGGGGAGAAGTAAAATTTTTTTGGATTGTTGATGGCTTTTTAAAGGCTATTAAAAATTATTAATATGCAACAGGCAAAGCTTTTAAAAATATATTGATTTAATAAGAATGAGTAATAATATTTTACAATACGAGGGCAAGGTTTGGAGTACAGCAGATTTATTAATTGGTGCAGGAATTAAGCAAAGTGATTTTCCAAAATTTATGATGCCTTTCTTTGCACTGATAATGGTTGAAAGCAGATTGGTAAGGCACTCCCGTCAATTAGAAAATGACTTTGGAAGAAGTGATTTAGATGCTTTCATTGAGGAATTTAAAGAAGATGGCTTAGGCTACAATGATTATATAATCAGGAAAAATAAGACCCTCAAAGACATCTGCAAAAATGATAAAACTTTTGACGTAGATTTTCATGCGTATTTAAAAGCCTTTGACCCTGAAACAAGAAATCTTTTAGGAGTCGATAAAGCCAATGAAGAAGAAAAGTTTTTAGATATATCAGGCATGAGCGGACAGTTACGGAAGAAGCGAATTTTGTTTGATACAGTAAAGGCATGGAGTGAAATTGATTTAACCCCTTTCAATAACTCTGAAATCACAACCCTTGAAGAACACATTAAGCGAAAATGGGCTGATATTTCTGCAGAAACAGCCGGAGAGCAATACACTCCTGATGATATTATTTTTTTAATCTCTGAAATCATTGCATCTAAGTTGGAGAACAATGGTAAGTTCCTTACCATTTATGACCCCACTTGCGGAGGAGGTAACTTATTGTTTGGTGTAGAAGATAAAATTAAAGAACAATTCAAAAGACCAACAAAAACATTTGGTGAAGACTGGAGTGATAGCCTGTACGCATTGGCAAAAATTGAAAGCCGTTTTAGGGCTGATGCTGATATACGTTATGGCAATACACTCACTAACATTTCATTCATTGAAAAGAAGTTTGATGTAGTGATAGCAAATCCGCCATACGGGGTTGATTGGAAAGGATACAAAAAGGATATTGAAAACGATACAACAGAAAGGTTTATTGATTTACCATCCATATCCGACGGACAATTTTTATTTACACAGCATATCATTTCTCAATTAGCAGATGATGGGCTTTCTATTGTAGTTCATAACGGTTCTACTTTATTTAGTGGTGATGCAGGAAGCGGTGAAAGCAATATCCGTAAATACTTTTTTGATAAAGACTTTGTGGAAGCTATTATTCAAATGCCAACTGATGAATTTTTCAATACAGGCATTTACACTTATTTGTGGGTGTTTAATAAAAACAAACCTAAAGACCGCAAAGACAAAATCATTCTTATTAATGCAAGTGAATTATATAAGCCACTTAAAAAAAGCAGAGGTAAGAAACGTAAATACATGCAACCTGAAAACAGGGCAGCTATTGTAAAGGCACTATCAGACTTTAAAGACAATGAATTTTCTAAGGTCTTTGATAAGTGGCACTTTTATTACAACCGACAGGCAATAATGCTTACTAACATTGATGAGAACGGAAAAACTTTTGAAAGCCAGTTACCGGTAAAAACCAATAAAGACGGTGAAGAAGTAAGAGCAAAATCTCAAAAATTAGTTCCGGTAAAAATTGTGCAGGTGGCACGTGCTGATGAATTCGGGAATGATGAAAGTGCTATTGAGTTAAATGAATTTTATATTAAGCAAGTCCCTTCACCCTCTCCTTCAGAGAGGGATGGGTTGACGTTTGCTAATCTTTTTGAATATTATGATAGGTTTATTTGCCCAGCAATAAGCAGGTTGGATTATAAAGAAGCGGATTTGAAGGTTTATACTGATAAAGCCGTTTATTGGTATGATGCGGATAAAGACACCCTGATTGAGGACATTAACGGCAAGCAAAAAAAATTAGGCTGCGGCAAAATAGTTATTAAAAGCAGCTACAAAAAAGCCACAGCCAAACAGGAAGCATACATAGAAATTACAGCAGAACTTACACCGGATTACCAAAAGGATTATGAAATAATACCGTACTCTCCTGATGAAATTGAAAATCAAAAATGTATTGGTTCATTTATGACAAAGTTTCTAACAAAACCTTTTAGATGCTTAGAAACTATAATAGGTGTAGAAATTAATTTCAATAAAGTCTTCTACACTTTTAATAAGTTAAGAGAAGTTATTGACATTGAAACGGATTTGACTAAATTAGAAAAAGAATTGACGGAACTTAAAAATGATTTGTTTATATGACTAGGTATGGTAGATATAAACAAATTGAATGGTTAGGAGATGTTCCCCAACACTGGATTGTGAAAAGAGTTAAAGATTTGGGATTTTTGCAAAATGGTATTAGTAATGGAAAAGATTATTTTGGTTTTGGTTTTCCATTTGTTAGCTATGGCAATATTTACAATGATGCTTTAGAGATAAAAAAAATTACTGGTTTGGCAAATTCATCATTAGAAGACCAAAAAATATATTCAGTTTTAGAGGGTGATGTTTTTTTTACAAGAACATCTGAAACTGTAGATGAAATTGGTATATCTGCCACCTGTTTCACAACTATACCTAACGCAACATTCTCCGGATTTGTTATTAGATTAAGACCAAATAGGAAAAAAATACTTAAAGAGTTTTCGAAATACTTTTTTAAATCACATATTAACAGAGAATATTTAAGCAAACAGATAAGCTTGGTAACAAGAGCGTCTCTAAGCCAAAATCTATTAAACATGCTGCCGGTGCTCATTCCTCCTCTTTCGGAACAGAGCTACATCGCTCAATATCTGGACAGGAAAACACAAGCAATAGACCATACGATATATATACTCACTGAAAAAACTAACTGTTATAAAGAGCTTCGCAAAAGCATCATTAATGATGCTGTTTGTAAGGGGTTGGATAAAAATGTAGAGTTGCTGGAAAGTGGCATTGATTGGATTGGCGAAATACCTAAGCATTGGGTTATTAAAAGAGCAAAAGATAGCTACAGTCTTTTCACGGGAAACAGTATCTCTGATAAAGGTTTTTTTGAAAATAAAACTGATAGTACAAATTATATCTCAACTAAAGATATTAATGTAGAAACTGGACAAATTGATTATGATAATGGTGTTTATATTCCAAAGAGTGACAAGAGTTTTAAAATTTCAAAAGCCTATTCTACACTTATATGTGTTGAGGGCGCAAACGCAGGAAAAAAAATTGGATTTACTGATAAAGATGTTTGTTTTGTAAATAAGCTTTGTTCAATTAAGACTTCGAATAAACAAAATTTCGATAAATATTTCTATTACTTTACGCTGTCACCCATTTTTGAAAAGCAATTTTTTTCAATTTTAAATGGATTAATAGGGGGCGTTTCTTTAAGCTCTATAAAATATTTTAATATTATTTCGCCTCCAAAAGAAGAACAAATTCAAATAGCTACTTATTTGGATGGCAAAACACAAAAGATTGATGCCATAGTAAAAAACATCACTGCTCAAATTGAGGCTCTGAAAGAACTTCGTAAAACACTTATCAATGATGTGGTAACAGGCAAGCTAAAAGTAACAGAAGAATGAATGAAAACAAGTATACCAATTTGTGCGGAACCGCCACAACTTTTTAAAACAAAAAATTAACCAATAATGAAAATAGGATAAAAAGAACCTACGAACACCGATGCAGTTAAAAAATGAACTTATAAAGCAAATACACTCTATCATTGCTAATGCAAAAGACAGGGCTATCCGTTCGGTAGATACTGAAAGGGTACTGATGTATTGGCAAATTGGTAAAGTTATTTTAGAAGAAGAGCAAGAGGGCAAAGAGAGGGCTGGTTATGGTGAGTTTCTTATAAAATCATTGGCGCAAACGTTGCAGCCACAGTTTGGCAGTGGGTTTTCCATCCGTCAGTTAGAAATGTGTAGGCAGTTTTACCGCACTTTTCCAATTACGAACGCACTGCGTTCGCAATTGAGCTGGACACATTACCGCACCCTTATACGCATTGATAATAAAGACAAAAGAGAGTTTTACATAGCCGAAACCGAAAAAAATAACTGGACCGCAAGGCAGTTGGAAAGGCAGGTAAACAGCCAGTTGTTTGAAAGACTTTTATTAAGCAACGATGTACAGGCAGTATTAGCTGTAGCCAAAGAAGAGAAATTTCCCACCGATGCAAAAGAAATCATCAAAGACCCCATGGTATTGGAATTTTTAGGCTTGCAAAGAGAAGCAGCCTATTACGAAAAGGATTTGGAGAGCGCCATCATTACACACTTACAAGATTTTTTGTTGGAAATAGGTAACGGCTTTTCGTTTGTAGCAAGGCAAAAACGCATACACTTAGAAGGTGATGAATTTTTTATAGACCTTGTTTTTTACAACCGTTTATTGCAAAGCTTCGTAATCATTGAAATTAAAACGACAAAACTAACCCACGAAGATATCGGGCAATTGCAGATGTATGTGAATTACTACGACCGGTTTGAAAAACAGGATTTTGAAAACCCGACCATAGGCATTTTATTATGTGCGGATAAAAACGATGCAGTTGTAAAAATAACGCTGCCTGAAAACAACAAAACAATCATTGCCAGCAAATATCAATTATACCTGCCAACCGAGCAGCAGTTGATAAACGAAGTGAAGAAGGAATTAGAAAAGTTAGATAATAAATAGCCCAATGAAAGAATTAGACTTACAGGATAAATATTTAGTCAACTTTTTAACCGAAAGACCGGACGGTCTCAGGTATAAGGAAGTGAAGGCTAATACCGTTTCCCAACAATTTTTTATAGTAAAAGACCTTAAATATTTTATAACCAGCACCACACTTAACAAAGACAATTACAGAAAACTTTTACGCAAGTTCGGCAGTGAAAAAGAAGTGTTTGATAAGTTAATGGAGTTTTTAAACCAGCGTATAAAAGAGGCTATGAATATGGCTATTTTTATCAATAGCAATAAGTCGGTAACTTTTGAAGGCATCAAACTGCATTTGTTTTACCCAAGTGGCAGCGAAACACATGAAGATAAATTATTTGATGAAAACATTTTTTCTGTAGTGCAGGAATTGCCTTACACTTTCAGGCATGAAGGGAAACAGATTTTTTCTTTCCGTCCTGATTTATCTTTTTTCGTCAATGGAATTTATTTAGGATACAGCGAACTTAAAAGCAATTACAATAACCAGAATGCCAGGGATAACGGCAGAAAGAAAGTTGCCAAAGATTATTTACAGACAGTTCAGGCATATTTAGAAATAGCAGAAGGAAATGATAATAATCAAAGCATACGCAAAGAATTTCTGAAGATTTTTGAAAAAGCAATTCATATCACTTCAACTGATATAAACGATACCTATGTAATCCGTAATATTGCTAACCAGTTTGATGAAATAAAAAATACAGTTGCCGGGGGCAACTACGATTTTGAAACCTACAATAAAAAAGTATTCAACGACTTTAAGCCTTATCCCTTGAGGAATAAAGCAGGTTCTAAAACAGAACGCTTTGAAGAAGCATTTAGAGCATTGTACGAAAAGAAAATGATAGAGAAAGAAATACTCTATTACAATTTTATTGAAAGGGAATTAGTAAAAAAAGAAAGCACCAGAGGTAAAGAATACAAACATAATGATGGCAGGCTTATCAGTCCAAGACCAAAGCAAAAGTTTGGCGCTGATAAAGTAATGAGTAAGATAGGTGAGTTTTTAGAACATGAAGCAGAACAGGACTATTTTATAAATAAGTTACGGGCAGAACTTAAAGCAAAAGGCGTAGGCGACGCCCAGGCAGAAGAATTAGCAGCAAAAAGGCAGAAGTACCAAAATAATAAAACAGTTTACTCATTGCTGTTGCAATATGCAGCAGGGTTTGGTAAAAGTAATATCATTGGTTGGAGCGCATTGCAACTTAAAGACCTGCGTAAAGATGGTGAATATATCTATGATAAAGTGATGTTGGTTGTTGACAGGGTACAGCTAAGAGACCAGCTTGATACAAAAATGCACAATCTGAATATTCAGAAAAGTATGTTCGTTGAGGCATACAATCAAACAACTTTTAAAGAAGCATTAAAAAGCGATACAAGAATTGTAGTAGTGAATTTGCAAAAGTTTACCTCTGTTAAAGATGTATTAGCGGACGACATAGTTAAGAAGTTAGCAACTCTTCGCATTGCTTTTTTGATAGATGAAATACATCGCAGCAATAGTGGCACCCAACATGAAGAAATGGTATCACTGTTTGATGAATTGCAATCCAGTTTTGATAACAGCAAAGACTACATAAAACAGCAGAAGAAAAAAAACCTCATTATTGGTTTCACCGCTACACCGAGTGACCATACATTAGCAAGATTTGGGGAGTTCAATAAATACGCAGAGGCAGAAAAAATTTGGGTTCCGTTTGATAGCTACACAATGAGGGAAGCCATTGAAGATGGCTATATTCTTAATCCGATAAAAGGTATTGTTCCGGTATCAGCTAAAATGTTTTTTGAAATTCCTGATAACGAATTAGAGGGATTTGAAGGTGATACCGGTTATGAAGAAATTCCTGATGATACAGATACGGGTATTGATGCCCAGGGGAAAAAATACGCAATCAGAAAAAAGAAAATTTATCAAAACCCGGACCGAATAGAAGCTATTTCAAAATTTGTAGTTGAAAGATTAGTTACTACTGTTTACCATACCATAAGAGGCACGGCTAAAGCTATGCTAGCCGTTTCCTCAATTAAAGCAGCAATCAGATACAAAAAATTTATTGATAAGTATTTTGCAGAAATAGTAAAAGATAAGAAATACGAAAGATTTAAAGATGCTCCTATTTACATAGTATATAGTTCAGATGGTCAGGAGCAACAAAATCCTAATTCATTAAACGGTGGTCTTTCAGAAGAGAAGGTGTTGCAAAACTTCGCTATAAAAAAGAACGGCTTAATTATCGTTGTTGACAAACTGCAAACAGGCTTTGATGAACCTAAATTACAAACATTATTTCTTGACAAAGAAGTAAGAGGCATAAATGCCATTCAAACCATTTCAAGGGTAAACCGGAAAATCAAGTATAAGAATGATTGCAAGATTGTGGATTTTTCTTACAAGAATGTCAATGTAAATAACATCAAGGCAGCTTTTGAGCATTTTAGTAATGTAGTCGTAAGTGATTTTGACCCGTTGGGTGATGAAGCAAAATTAGAGATATACTATAACGAATTAAGGCAAAGTGAAATTTACACAGCGCACTTTGGCAATTTTTCCAGGTATGAAAACAAGGAGCTGGATATTTCTGCAATAATGGAAATAGAAAATGGTTTTGCTGATTTTATTAAAAACAAGAAGAAGGAAGCCAAAGACCTAAAGACTGCAATCAATAAGTATTTTAAAATTCTCAACCTGATAGAATTTGTAATTGACTTAGAAGAAAAGTTCAGCGAGGAATATTTTTTACAGTTCTGGAGAAGGTTCAATTATGAATACAATAACATCAATAAGCAGGATGAAATTATAGATGATGTCGAGATTTATTTTGATAACAAAATTGGTATCATAGCTCCGGCTGAATATAAAGAAAAAATAAAAGGTAAACCGCCTGTAAACGGAGGTTCCACTGGCACAGGTGATAAGCCCTACAAATTCGATATTCTAAAAGTCATTGCAAAACGTAACCAGGAAGAAGAAGCCATTGAAGAACTTATAAAAGACTTTGAAGCAAAAATTGAAAAATTTTTTTCGTATGTAAAAGCAGATGAAGCAGGCATAAGAGTGATAGCCAAAATTCAGGATGACGGTTCTGCATTTGATGAAGAAGAAATCTACGAAGACTTTGGAAAAATCTACCGGAAATTTGTTCGCAGAAATAAAGATTTAGGAGAGTTTTTTATCAGGGAAACACAGGACATTATACACCAGTTATGCGATGATTTTGAAAGAACTTTAGAAAAATATTATCCGGATAATGATGAAGCTTTATCAATGGCTGCTGAGCCTTAATTATTCAAATCAAATGAAATCCTAAGAATTTGAAAGTGCAAAGTTCACCTTATACAATGCTAAAGGTCAAGAACTTATGCCTAAACCTCCTGCTGATAGGGACACCGGGGGTACTAAAAATTTCTACGCTTATACGAGGAAGTAGTAAGACTCTTGTAAGTTTCATGTAGCCAACATTTGTTCCTTGATGTTTCATTGTTGTGTCACACCCTTCTACTGATATATCTCTACTCCGCATAACCAGCTCACAAAGTATATAGCTGCCCCATTACACATTTCCTTTGCTTCGCAGCCAAATGCTTTCTCCCACCCACGATAACAACAGCCACCGCACAAATTTCACAACGTCTCATTCAGCCATTTCGTTTCACTTCATTTCTTCATTTCCTCGTCGTCAAATTTTGGCCACACTTCTTTTCTCCCCGCACAGCACCTATTCCCAAGAGCCCAATTCCCTAAACCCACTCAAGCCCTTGCAAAGTAATAAGTCCTTCTTACAGCAATTGTTTGCAAATAGATGCACCAACGAATGCAGCAGTGCCAATAGGTCGGTTTATTTTCTTTATGGCAATGGCACACCTGCATTGCCTTCGGGTGCTACGTTGCACCTCGCGGTTTGTCACACTACTTGCTTTCTTTGCATTTCACTTCGCTCCAGTCACTCCATTTCATTCCGCTTCTTACGTTCAATCAAATGCAGATGTAAAAAATGTTTCTTATCTGCTTTAATGTTTGGATAATATAATAAGTAAATAGGAACGACTTTAAAAATGACACTTGTATGATCTGATGCTAAAAAGCTATTATTAAAGACATCACTCCTGCAACCGTGCCGCAAATGTAATGTCCTGTTACGAGCGTACGAAAGTCTGCACTTCGCTACGGCTTCGTTTGCCTGCCGGTTTAAATAAAAAAATCTCCACACTTTCAGGTAGTATTTTTTTCTTAAAAACTTTCTCCCGCCTCCACAGGACTTATTGCTGGTCGCTATCGGTGAATGAATGAGGCACTATGCCGAATTTCTTCAATCACCATTTTAAACTACAATCATATGCAGCAAAAACACCTTTCCCGGTTGATGTTTCTCTCCTGGGAAATACAGAGAAAGAAAAAAAGAACGCGTTCAAAAGCTCTACAGGATGCATGGGCTATTTGCCTTAATGAAGACATTACCATTTACTACCTCGTTAAGCGGCACAGTCACTCATATTACCCTAATAAAGTGCAAGCCAAAGAACTTGCTTTGTTCACAACCATTTAAAAATCATGTGTACAATCACCATTTAAATATTACCATTATGGAAATCACAGGAAGAATCACAAAAGATGCAGTTGTTAATCAACTCAAAGATGAAAGGCAGGTTATTAATTTTACGGTAGCCATTAATGACTATTACAAGGCAAAGAATAGTTCAGAAGGTAAAAAGATAACCACCTACATCAATTGCAGCTATTGGCTCAGCAGTAAAATAGCTGAACGGCTGACAAAGGGAACATTGGCGGAACTTTCCGGACGTATCGGGGTGAATGCTTACTCCAATCTTCAAGGTGAAGCCAAAGCTTCACTAACCTTTCATGTAAACAGTATCAAACTACATGGTTCTGTAAAATTAACGCCGGAAACATTTGTTTCAGGTGATAGGCAGGCAAGTAATTCAATGCCTGCAAATGAAATAACAGAACCAGCAGAGGATTTACCATTTTAATTTATTCAAACAAACAAAACCGCAGCAGTACCGCCTGCGGTATATAAATTAAGCTTGGTAACTAATTATGGCACACAATATCAATTTTAATGAGCAAACAGGTAACCACAGTTTCTTTTCAGTAAAAGAAAAAGCATGGCATGGATTAGGAAAAATAGTGCAGGATTGTCCGACAAGTGCAGAAGCTATTAAGTTTGCAGGTTTAGATTATACCGTTGAAAAAAGAAAGTTGTTTACCTATGATAATGAAAACAATAATGGCCATCCTGATATAGATATTATTATACCGGAAATAGAAGTTCCGAATTTTTATGCAACCCTGCGAACAGATACAGAACAGGTGTTGGGAGTCGTAGGTAAAGACTATGAAATTGTACAAAACAAAGATGCCTTTACTTTCTTTGATGCAATTGTTGGAGGCGAAGGTATTATGTATGAAACAGCCGGAGCATTGGGAAAAGGTGAACGGATTTTTATAACAGCCAAACTGCCAGGTTATATAAAAGTTGGCGAAAAAGATTTAATAGAAAAGTATTTGTTTCTCACTACTTCTCATGATGGTTTTGGTAGTATTACCGCAGCCTTTACACCTGTGCGCATCGTTTGCAACAACACTTTAAATGCAGCCCTTCGCAATTGTTCCAACTGCATTAAAATCCGTCATACAGCCAACGCAAAAGAGAGATTGGAACAGGCACATCATGTAATGGGAATAAGTAATAATCTTTCAACTGAATTGGAAAACATTTTTAACAGATGGTCAAAAGTCAGGATTACAGACCCGCAGGTAAAGAAACTGATACAGCTTGCATTGGTTCCGAACAAGGAAGTATTACAAAACATACAAGCCGGAAAGGAAGATGAATTGTCCGCCTGTTTTAAAAATATGTGTGATGCTGCTTATGAATATGCCATGAGTAATCCGACACAACAGCAGGAAACAACCAAAGCAACTTTATTCGGCGCTTATAATGCTGTTACCGGCTACTTTCAAAACATGCGCAGGTATAAAAATGAGGAAGCAAAACTTACCTCCGTTTTGTTTGGTGGTACTTCACAAATGAAAACACAAAAGGCTTTTAACTTGTGTGAAGACTTTTGTAAAGGTGCATTATCCCTGAATTATAATTAAAAAATAAGGGCAGCAATGCCCTTGTTTTTTTCTTTTTAAAGCCATTTAACGAGCCGACCTTTAAGGGTCGGCTCGTTGTGTTTAATAGTTTAAGATGATTAAGGTTTAATGATTTGAGTGATATTAATAGTTAAAAAATAGCTGAAGAATTAATCATTAATCATTCAAACAAAGATAGGCTCAGGGCTGCTGTAGCGCAAAGAAAGCTTACGGCATAAACACAAAATCTTCCCGCCACGCCATCATTTATTCCGTTTCCTTTTTTGCTTGATTGCCCTAAGCCGGGTGATGCTCCATAATTAATTTTTAAAACTTTTAAATCAAGCGTTATGGAAAGCAAAATGAATGTATCAGCCTTATATGAAGTGGCTGAAATAGAACTGAGATACAAATCAAAAGTAAGAGCTTCTGACAGACCTAAGATCGAATCTTCTAAAGATGCATACAATGTATTGATGAAATCCTGGGATGAAAACAAGATTGAATTTGTAGAACAATTTAAAGTGTTGTTTCTCAATAAAGCCAACAAAGTTCTAGGAATTTATGAAGTTTCAACAGGTGGGATTTCAGGAACTGTGGCTGATCCAAGAGTGATATTTGCAGCCGCATTGAAAGCTAACTGCTGCGGGATCATAATCAGTCATAATCATCCGAGCGGAAATCTCAAACCGAGCCGACAGGATGAAGCGCTGACTGAAAAAATCAAAAAGGTGGGTGAATTGCTGGATATAAAGCTGCTTGATCACGTAATTGTAACTAATGAAAGTTATTATTCATTTGCTGATGAAGGGCTGCTATAAGCCCTTTTTTTATCAATTCAGCACCAATAAAAGAAAAGAAAGTTAAACGAAATTATTTTATTATTACTAATACTTTTAGTAATTTTATATACACGATAAATTTTATTTCCATGAAAAAGTTACCTGTATTTTTCTTCATATTTCTAATAATAATAGCTGGGTGCAAGTCGAAAGAATTAAGCCGTGAAGAAGCTTTTCGGTTAATTCAACAAAAACAACAATTTCCGAAAGTGGTTGACTTTGATATTTATTGCAGCGATCCGAAATATGCCAAAAAAGCAATTGACGCAGGTCTGGAGGTGCAGGGAATGATTACTATTCAGCACATTCAAAAGTTAGCAGACGTTGGAAATCCACTCATTAAATTTACCCCCAAAGCGCAGGCTTACTTATTAACTACTCCGTCGAAAGATAAAGCGATTGATGTTCAGAAAGTAAAAATAGCCGATGCAGACTTGGCAGAAGTAACGGGTATCAAAACAGAAAACGATGGTAAAAATGCAGTGGCAGAATTCACTGTCACGTATAAAAATATTACCCCGTTCTCTGCTTTGACAACCATAAATTTTAATAAAAAATCCACTCACACAGTTCACTTTTCTATGTATGACTATGGATGGAGATTAGAGAAATAGCTGCTGCTTATTTAATACAGGCGGCAGCATTTTTAAAAATAATATTTTGCTTTGCATTTAAACCGACAGTAATTAAATAAAGTGTATTTGCTGCACACATTGTAAAATCTAAATCACATCCGTTTATCATATACAGTTTATCTTTTGGTCTTCTGAAAACGGTTAACTGGAATTTTATTCCGGTTTCTTTTTGCGTAAAATAGCAGCAAATTCCCATCGTTTTCTTTGCCCATATTTTAAAATCCAGCAATGCCTCATATTCACCTAAAGGAACATGTTCAATTGTAAAGGGATATAGCCTGGGTTCATATCCTTTTTCTAGCGCAACACCCCATGACATCACATTATTTTCCATAACTGACTATTTAAAGGATTTTAATTTTTCGCTTAACTCTGATAAACCTGCTTTTTGCAGACAATCATCTGCAAGGGAAGTCAATTCCTGCAACGTTTCTTTAGGAACGATGTTCAGGAAATTAGCAGAAGTATCATCTGGCTTAGTTGTCAGTCCACGTTCAATTACTCTATGTAAAAGCAGGACGTTTTTACGTGAAATTTTCAGATCAATCTTCACTGAATCACTCATACCGGGGATACTTAATATAGTATCATAAACCCTGGCAACTTCATTTGTTGAAAGCATAATTGCATTTTTAAAAATTAAAAATTAATAATTTATATCAGTTGCAAATTTATTTTCTATGGTTGGAAGTAACCCCTTCAGAATTTGAAGGGGTTACTGTTATACAATAACCGCTGCCTAATTTCGTAGCTGCTTGATCTGAACAGTGTAAAAGATAAATGTGGTGTTATGAATTTCAGAAAAACAAAGGCTTCTTGTCTGGAAGCCAGACAAATGGATATGGTATTGTATCTGTCCTCTTTAGGGTATGAGCCCGATAAAATCAGGAACAATGACTACTGGTATTTTTCTCCTCTGAGACAGGAAAAAACACCTTCTTTTAAAGTCAGCCGTAAGCTAAACCGATGGTATGATCATGGCATGGGTAAAGGTGGTAATCTGATAGACTTTGCCATTCTCTATAACAACTGTACAGTAGGAGAATTTTTAAAAACTCTTGATACCGATTTCTCTTTTCATCAGCCCACACAAAAGATTACTCAGAAGCCATTTCAGGAACCGGAAAGCCCAATAAAAGTTGTCTCAGAAAAGCCTGTTACCTCCTTTTTTCTGCATCGTTATTTATACCAGAGAAGAATACCGCTTGACCTGGCAAAACAGTATTGCAGGGAAGCATCTTATGAACTGTATAACAGGCAATACTTTGCTATAGCATTTAAAAATAATTCGGGCGGATACGAATTACGCAATGCCTTTTTTAAAGGTAGCAGTGCACCTAAAGACGTAACCACTTTTGAAATCGGTACCAAAGAAATATGCGTTTTCGAAGGCTTTTTTGACTTCCTTTCTTTCATGGCAGTAACGCAAAACAGTGGTCAAATTCAAAGTGATTTTATCGTTTTAAATTCTGTTTCTCTGTTTGAAAAAGCACGTCCTTTTATGGAGGAGCACGAGGTAATTAATCTCTATTTTGACCAGGATAAAACCGGACAGAATTACACCCGTTATGCTTTATCCCTCAGTCAGAAATACAAAGATAAAAGTAACCTATACCAGCATTATAAAGACTTAAATGAATGGATAATGAATATAGGAAAGTTGCAAAAGATACCGGACAGGCAAGAGCAGTAAAAGCTGCCATTTGCAGAAGTTTAAAAATACAAATTATTCAGGTTAATTAAACAGTTAAGGAAAAGTTAGCAGATGGTAGCTAAGTATTTTAGAAAAAGCAGGTGTGATACAGCATTGCCTCGTTCCTGCAATCGGCCAGATGTACGGTTGTATCACAACCGGATCTGGCCGCCCTTACTCCGAAGTCGTGGTCGGAGCTGACACAAAGAAATTAATTGTTTTAACCGTGAAAATGATAAAAGTGATGAGTGAGCAAAACGACAACAAAACAAAGTGGCTTCACCTGCGATTAAGCGTTGAAGAGTATACTAAAATCCAAAAGAATTTCAGCAAAACAACCTGCCTTAAAATAAGCGAGTACGCAAGAAAGATACTGCTTAATAAACCCATAACAGGTACTTACAGAAACCAGTCCCTGGATGACTTTATGGCAGAGATGATTAAGCTCAGAAGCGAGATGAACAGCCTGGGAAATAACTTCAATCAGGCTGTAAAAAAACTGAATACGCTGCAACAGATAGCAGAGTTTAGGAGCTGGATCATCACCTATGAACTGGAGAAAAAAATCCTGTTTAATAAGGTCGACGAAATAAAAAACCGTATCAATAAAATTGCCGATCAATGGTTGCAGTGATCCACTCCAGCAGCAGCATTCGCAACAGCGTGAACTACAATGAGCAGAAGGTAAAACAGGAGGTTGCCACCTGTCTTGCTGCAGTCAATTATCCAAAAGATGCGGAGGATTTAGACTATAACCAGAAGCTCAGCCGGCTGCAAAACCAGGCGGCTTTAAACGATAATACAAAGGTAAATTCCGTTCATATTTCTTTGAATTTTGATCCTTCAGAGAAACTTTCTGCTGATCGTTTAAGGGAAATTTCTGACTCTTATTTACAGAAGATCGGCTTTGAAGGGCAGCCTTATTTATTGTATCAGCATCATGACTCCGGCCACCCGCATGTGCATATCGTAACCACAAATATTAAAGCCAACGGCAAGCGGATAGAGCTGCATAACCTGGGGAAAATTCAGTCCGAAAAAGCTCGCAAAGAAATCGAGCAATCCTTTGGATTAGTGAAGGCTGAAGAAAGCAAACAGCGGCAGGCTTACCAGTTAAAACCTGTCGATGCAGAGCAGATACAGTATGGAAAAAGAGAGACCAAAAGAGCGATCACCAATGTGCTGAATTCTGTTTTGAATACCTATAAATACACCTCTTTGGCAGAGTTGAATGCAGTGCTGCAACAATATAATGTAGCAGCAGACAGGGGTAATGAAAACTCACGGATATATAAAAATAATGGTTTGGTGTACCGGATATTGGATGCGAACGGCAACAAAGTTGGGGTTCCTGTCAAGGCCAGTGATTTTTATAATAAACCTACTTTAGGCTACCTGGAAACTAAATTTAAACTTAATGAAACTGCCAGGCCACCTCAAAAAGCAAGGGTGAAAAATGCTGTTGACTTAGCCCTGTTAAAAAACCCTGATCATTCCATTGCCAGTTTAATCAGGGCGTTAGAAAAGATCGGCATTGATACTGTTTTAAGACAAAATAGTAATGGTGTTTTATATGGAGTAACTTATGTGGATCATCAGACCAAATGTGTTTTTAATGGCAGCGATTTAGGGAAGCCTTACAGCGCTAAAGGAATACAGGAAAGATGCAGTTTAGGTGAAAAATTACAACCAATTTACCAAGGTAACCAACTCTTCGTAAAGCAATCAGGGGGACAAAACCTGTATGATAAAGCAGAACATATACATTCTGATAATCAGCTAACCAGCTCAGTTATTCCTAAAGGAATAGAGGTTGTAATAAATCCATCGTAAGCGAATAATTACTTACCCAATCAGTTGCAGAATCTTAAGAAGAAGAAAAAGAAACAGCTTAAACCTAAATTTTAAAATGTATAATTATGCCATCACATACAGGGGAAAATGACGAAGGATTAAGGAAGATCATTGATATGACAAGACTGATCAGTGTAGCCCTCTTAATCCTTCACTTTTATTATTATTGTTACGCTGCTTTTAAGGAGTGGAATCTGACTGCAGGAATAACGGACAGACTAATTGGAAACATTGGCAAAACAGGATTATTCATAAATTTTAATGAGTCCAAAATAATTGCTGTAGGATTTCTGGTAATCTCACTTTTAGGCGCTAAGAGCAGGAAAAACGTGAAATTAAGTTATAGAACAGCCCTTGGATATCTCCTTGCCGGGTTGTTGATTTACTTCTTCAGCTATCTGCTGTTACGTTTTGAATCTGGTATTACGGCTATCGCTTTATTATATATGGGAACAACATCAATTGGATTTATTTTAATGCTTACCGGAGGTACCATGTTTTCTCGTGTTGTCCGCCAGAAGTTTAATACTAAGGATGTCTTTAATACTGAGAATGAAACTTTTCCACAGGAGGAAAGACTGATTCAAAACAATTACTCGATTAACCTGCCGGCTTCCTATAATCTAAAAGGCAGGAGGCATAAAAGCTGGATTAATATTATTAATCCTTTCAGAGGCATTTTAGTATCAGGCTCTCCCGGATCAGGCAAGTCTTACTTTATCATCCGTCATGTTATTACCCAGCATATCCGTAAAGGCTTTACCATGTTTGTGTATGATTTTAAGTTTGATGATCTAACCCGTATCGCTTATAATACCTGGCTGGAGCACAGAGAAAAGTATCCTGTAATTCCGGCTTTTTACATCATTAATTTTGATGATTTAAGTCGGACGCACCGGTGCAATCCTTTGGATCCTGCATCCATGTCTGATATTACTGATGCATCTGAATCAGCCCGGACTATCTTGATGGGGGTTAACAGAGAATGGATCAAGCGGCAGGGTGATTTCTTTGTGGAATCTCCCATTAATTTTTTAAGTGCTGTTATCTGGTACCTGCGCAACTACAGGGACGGAGAATTTTGCACGCTGCCTCATGTTATAGAATTAATCCAGGCTGATTATGAATCACTCTTTACTATGCTAAGGGCGGAAAAAGAAATTGAGGCCCTTATCAGTCCCTTTATTTCCGCCTTCTTGAACGGAGCTATGGAGCAACTGGAAGGTCAGATTGCGGCGGCTAAAGTATCATTGGCAAGGCTTTCTTCGCCACAATTATACTACGTTATGTCGGGCAATGATTTTACCCTGGACATAAATAATCCGAAAGAACCTAAGATAATATGCATGGGTAATAATCCGCAAAAAATTCAGATCTACGGAGCAGTACTTTCTTTATATATTACCCGGCTGGTAAAACAGGTAAACAAAAAAAATAAGTTGAAGAGCAGTTTGATTTTTGATGAATTCCCTACTATTTATTTAAACCATATGGACAGCCTGATAGCAACTGCCAGGTCAAATAAAGTGTCCACAACTTTAGGTATTCAGGACTTAAGTCAACTCCGCAAAGACTACGGTAAAGAGTATGCCGATGTGATCATGAACATTACGGGCAACATTATCAGCGGGCAGGTATCCGGGGAAACTGCCAAACAACTTTCTGAACGTTTTGGAAAGATCATGCAGGACAGAGAGAGCCTTTCAGTTAACAGTTCGGATACTTCCATCAGTCATTCCAGGCAGTTGGAAGCAGCCATACCACCATCAAAAATTTCTGCGCTTTCATCAGGAGAATTTGTAGGAATGGTGGCCGATGACCCGGACAAAAAAATTGAATTGAAAGCGTTTTACTGCCAGGTATTAAACGATCATGAAGTCCTGAAAAAAGAACAGGATAATTACAAAAACCTGCCGGTAATAAGAAAGGTTGACAATGCAATAGTTCAGCGCAATTATGTGCAGATAAAACAGGAGGTGCAGGATATTGTAAATACCGAAGTGCGTCGGATTATAAGCACTCCTGGTTTAAAACATTTGGTAATAAAAAAAGCAGCGGGACGCTAAATACACAGAGGAAAAACAACTCTGTTAGAATTTACCTATAAATACACGGACGCATATTATAAAAAATAAAAGCGTTTATATCTATCTGAACTCTGTCAAACCACAATATTATCCTTAGACGGTTCATTATTATTTCAATGTCTTTTATAGTGCTATTAATTAGCATTTATACAATATTTCCTCGTACTTTCCTTAATAATTTAGCTTATCAAATTGCAGAAGTTTTAAACGTTGTTATTCCAGGAAAATAACCTCGACCGCATATAGATATAACTTACAGCAATTCAAATTTCTTTTTTAAACTTTCCTTTAGCAATTGGATTGACAACAAGTTTATCTATCATTTTATTCTTCTGGGAAAAAGTAATTGAGCAGTTAAAAATAAAAGTTGTCACTATTTTATTTATGATCATTCTCAGGATTATTACCATCGTAAATTACAGTTATCGAGATAAGGTATGGAAACTTGAACTTCAAACCTTGTTAGACTATGTAAATGCTTTTTGGGGGCTTATTGTATTATAGTATCTTTTAAAGTTAAGAACACACTCAAGCATCTTAAAGCACTTTTATGGATAACGTGCTTTATTGTTTGTATGTTTGAAATCCTTTTACCTTTTTTGTTCAGAACTCTTTATCTTTTAAGTAGAATTGGACTGTCAATAGGTAATTTTAGTGACAAATGGGTGACAACGCCTGCTGCTCTAATATCACTTGTTATTTCGTGGTTGTCTTATAAATAAAAGGAAAAGCCAAAAAGCGAATCAACAAATTAGACATGTAAACAGGCAAATAGAGTAGACGACGTCAGGGGATGATGATAACTATCATCGTAATATGAATGCAACGGGCTCAACGCAGGCAGCAAAACCATTTTCGTACACAACTGCCTTCAAAAAAGGTGCAGGCCGTAAAGAGGCTAAAAAGCACTAAAGAATAGAATATATAAAAGGGAGGCTTATTAACCCTTCTAAAGATAAAACCGGAATGTAATTAACTTTCATATAAGCAATTTAATAAGGGAAGTTGAGCCGGTGATGGAAATCTTTCTTCGACAACGATAACTAAAACAATAGCGTTTTCTTCATTAGAAATACCTTCAGCAATCATCGTTAAAAGTTCATGTAAACTGATTCTTGAATAATTGCTTCTTAATGTTTTCATTAATAGAAACTTCAGATCCACTAATAAAAAAGGTTTTTGTAGTGTTCATTTTTAAGATTTTTTTGCTTTCTAAAGCAGTTGAAAAAATAGTAAACAGAAGTACTGACCCGTTGCAAAAGTTTCTTAAAGGAACTTATGCCCATTACAGACTATTTACGGGAGTACTTCTGTTTACTGATGTATGGACATAAAAAAGCCCAAACGTGAATATTTTTGTTATCACCGAGAAGGCGGAAAGATGTTCCTTCGCTTGATTGTTATTATTTGATTTCAAATTAAGGGAGGATCAAAAGGCAAGAGTATGAGATGGAAGAAACTTTAGTAATTGAAAAGATATACTTATTACTGCTATAGTTTAGCACTATCGCCATATAACAAAAAAAATTCTACTACGATCTAAATAAATTCAAATAAATAATATACATTTATAAGTTATCAGAATTGTATTTAAATGTCAACCAAGGTTTAAACAACTTTTTCTTTTTTTAATTCTTATCATGAAAAAAATTATTATTATTATTATTACACCGCTATTATTTTTTTCTAAAAAAAGTTTTAGTCAATGCGCTGTTAAGTCACCTAAGAGCAGCTTTGATATTATTTCAAAAAGTTCCGTATCTTATGACAATTCAATTAGGACAATTTTTAATAAAATTAAAAGTATTTACAATTTAGACTGTAACTATTTTTATTATGATGACTCTGAATCTCCCAACGCTGCAGCCAATAGCGAAGATGGTAATATTTATTTGGGTACAACTATTTTGAACGAATGTATTCATGATAAAGAAAGGCAAAAAATAGATAATTATTTAAAACCAAATTTTTACACTTTCTGGCGTTTTATAAATATTTTCTTTCATTCAGGTGCAAGGGAAAATGAGATGCTGGCATTACAGGCGAAAAATGTTGATGTAGAGAAACACAGGTTTAAAATTTTAATAAAAAAAGGAAGGCAAAAGAGAGAAGTATATCGTACAATTAAGGATATTGCTTTGCCATTATGGGTTGAAATTCTAAAAGATGCAAATCCGGAAGATTATTTATTTAGCGTAGGATTAAAACCGGGGCCAAAGAAAATCATTAGAGAACAAATTACAAGACGGTGGAATGTGCATGTGAAGAAAAAGTTTAATATCTCAGCAGATTTTTATAGTCTGAAACATTTGAATATTGATGAAACTGCTGACGCTTTAGATATAAAGGATGCCTCAGAAATGGCAGGTAGGATGGCTGCTTATGTAATACCATGCGTCTAACGTTCTATCTTCAAATTCTTTCTGTACACATCAGGCGATACGCCCGTTTTAGCTTTAAATAATTTTGAAAAATAAAAAGCAGATTCGAAATTCATACTAAAGGCAATTTCTTTTACTGATCTCGACGGGTTAAGAAGAAGCATTTTTGCTTTTTCAATTTTTAAGGCATAATGGACAAAAATGGTTGGTAAAATCGTCTGAAATGCAGTACAGTTAAGGTTTATAGGAAAGTTTACTGAAATTAGTTTCAGTAAACTTTTTTGCTTTATGGAAAAAGATAAAAAAAGCGTT